>Ga0256839_1002032_pt1 | contig 23340 bp, 19 predicted proteins | sample 354166metaG_FD_185968 | JGI IMG/M metagenome (GOLD analysis project Ga0256839, IMG submission 185968) | Hydrothermal vent microbial communities from Mid Atlantic Ridge, Atlantic Ocean - 354-166 | ecosystem: Environmental > Aquatic > Marine > Hydrothermal vents | place: Atlantic Ocean: Mid... | reverse complement strand
GGACCGCGAGGGGCTGCGTCGCTTCCTGCTCGACCTGGAGTTCGGCACCCTGCTTCGGGAGTTAGGCCTGATCCAGGCCCCGAAGGCCCAGGAAGCCGCATGGCCACCGCCCGAACGGGCCTGGCTGGGCTACGTCTTCGACCGCCCCGAGCCGATGTGGGCCGAGCTGGGCCAGCTGGCCGCGGCCTGGGACGAGCGGGTGGCCGAGGGGCCGGCGCGCGCCGGCGAGCTCGAGCGCTTTCCCCAGATCGACGCGATCCAGGCGAAGGACCTGAGCGTCTGGGGGTTGAAGGAGGGGGTGCGCGCCCGTCCCGGCGACGACCCGCTGTTGCTGGCCTACCTCTACGACCCCAGCAACAACCAGCCCGCGAGCACGGTGCGGCGCTACGGCGTGGGCGACTGGACCGACCGCGCCCGTGACCGCGCCCTCGCCGCCCGCTGGCTCTGGCGGGAGATGAGCGACCGGCTCGAGGGGGAGGAGCGGCTGTGGTGGCTCTACCGCGAGGTCGAGCGGCCGCTGCAGGGCGTGCTGGCGGCCATGGAGCGCCGCGGCGTGAAGCTCGACGTCGACTACCTCCAGGCCCTTTCGCAGGAGCTCGCGGCCGAGCTTGAGCGCCTCGAGGTCGAGATCCACCGCCTCGCCGGCCACCCCTTCAACCTCAACTCGCGCGATCAGCTCGAGACCGTCCTCTACGACGAACTCGGCCTCGCCGCCGGCCGCCGCACGGCCAAGACCGGCAAACGCTCCACCTCGGCGAGCGTCCTCGAGGCCCTGCGCGGGGCGCACCCGATCGTCGAGAAGATCCTGCAGTACCGCGAGCTCGCCAAGCTCAAGGGCACCTACCTCGACCCGCTGCCCAAGCTGGTGCATCCGCGCACGGGCCGGTTGCACACCCGCTTCCACCAGACCGGCACGGCCACCGGCCGGCTCTCGAGCTCCGATCCCAACCTGCAAAACATCCCCATCCGCACCGAGATCGGACGCAGGATTCGCAAGGGCTTCATTGCCGGCGAGGGCTTTCGCCTGGTGGCGGCCGACTACTCGCAGATCGAGCTGCGGGTGCTCGCCCACCTTTCGGGCGACGCGAACCTGCAGCGGATCTTCCGCGAGGGGCGCGACATCCACACCCAAACGGCCGCCTGGATGTTCGGGGTCGAGGACGTGGAGGTGGATCCCTTCCGCCGCCGCGCCGCCAAGACGATCAACTTCGGCGTCCTCTACGGGATGAGTGCCCACCGCTTGAGCCGCGAGCTGGGCATCGACTACGGCGAGGCCCAGGCCTTCATCGATCGCTACTTCGATTCCTACCCGGGCGTACGCGCCTTCATGGAGCGCGTCCTCGCCGAAGCGCGCGAACGCGGTTACGTGGAAACCCTCTTCGGCCGCCGCCGCCACGTGCCCGAGCTGCTTTCCAAGGCCCGCAACGTTCGCGAGGCGGCCGAGCGGGTGGCCTTCAACATGCCGGTACAGGGAACCGCCGCCGATTTGATCAAGCTGGCCATGGTCAAGCTGGCCCCGCGGCTCGAGCCTTTGGGGGCGGCGCTGCTGCTGCAGGTGCACGACGAACTCGTCGTCGAGGCTCCCGAGGACCGCGCCGAGGAGACCGCCCGCATCGTCAGGGCGACGATGGAGGAGGCCTGGAAGCTGGACGTTCCCCTAGCCGTCGACGTGGGCGTCGGTCGCGACTGGCTCGAGGCGAAGTAACCCGGCGGTATACTGGCCCGGTATGAAGCGACGCTACTTCGGTACCGACGGCATCCGCGGCGAGGCGGGGCGCGAGCCCCTGACCCCCGAGTTCGTGTTGCGTTTGGGTCAGGCCGCGGGCCGCTACCTGCGCCAGCAGGCCGAGCGCCCGGTGGTGCTGATCGGCAAGGACACCCGCGAGTCCGGCGACCTGCTCGAGGCGGCCCTGGCCGCGGGCCTGCTCAGCCAGGGCGTGGCCGTCGAGCATCTGGGCGTGCTCCCAACGCCTGGCGTCGCCTTCCTGACCGCCGAGCTGGGCGCCGACGCCAGCGTGGTCATCTCGGCGAGCCACAACCCCTACCAGGACAACGGCATCAAGTTCTTCGGACCCGGCGGGACCAAGCTCTCCGACGAGGCCGAGGCGGCGATCGAGGGCCTGCTGGGGGCCGACCTGGGAACGACCCGCATCGCCACGGTGCGCAACCATCAGGAGGCCGAGCGCATCTACATGGACCGGCTCGTGCGCATCGGACCCCGGCTCGACGGCCTGCGCGTGGCCATGGACACCGCCAACGGCGCCACCTACCGTGTGGCCCCGCGGGTCTTCCAGCGGTTGGGCGCCGAGGTCTTCGCGGTCTTTACGACGCCCGACGGACGCAACATCAACAAAGGCTGCGGCTCGACCCATCCCGAAACGCTGGCGAGGATCGTGCGCGAGGGGGGGTTCGACCTGGGCGTGGCCTTTGACGGCGACGGCGACCGGGTGGTGCTGATCGACCGCAAGGGCCGCGAAGCGAGCGGCGACCACCTGCTCTTCATCAATGCCGTGGTGCGCGAGGAGGCCTTGGTCGTGGGCACGATCATGAGCAACCTGGGGCTCGAGCGCGCCCTTCGGGAGCGGGGGGTTGCCTTCGAGCGCACCCCCGTGGGCGACCGTTACGTCTACGAGGCGCTGCTGCGGCGGGGGGGACGGCTCGGAGGCGAGCAGAGCGGGCACGTCCTCTTCCTCGACCACCTGCCCACCGGCGACGGCATCCAGACCGCCCTGCTCACCCTCGCCGCGCTCCAGGAGTCCGGGCGGCCGCTCGAGGCCTGGGTGGACGAACTGCCCATGTACCCCCAAACCCTGGTCAACGTGCCCGTGGCCGACAAGCGCCGGGTGATGGAGCATCCCGAACTCGCGAACTGGGTCGCCCGGGCCGAGGCGATGCTCGGCGGTGGCCGCATCAACGTGCGTCCCTCCGGCACCGAACCCCTCGTGCGCATCATGGCCGAGGGCCCCGAGGAGCGCGCGGTGCACGAGGCCGCGGCTTGGCTGCGGGAGCGCATCGAGGCCGCGGTAGAATAAAAACCGCGGCAGGGCCGCGTGAGGGAGACGATGAGCCACAAGACCCTGAGCCGCCTGGAGATCCATGTGGCGCGGGCGCTTAGCGCGATCATCCACGACATGAAGGACCCCCGCCTGCCGATCGTGGTGACGGTGGAGCGGGTCCGTCTCAGCCCCGACCTTTCGCAGGCGCGGGTGCTGGTGAGCGCGCTCGAGCGCTCTCAGGAGACGGCCGATCTGCTCAACCACGCGCACCGCTACCTGCAGGAGGAGCTCGCGCACGCGATGGAGTTGCGCCGCATTCCCCGCCTGCGTTTCTTCGCCGAACCGCGGGAGGTGCTCTAGGGTGCCCGTGATCAGCCGCTTTCCGGTTCGCTATGCGGAGACCGATCAGATGGGGGTGGTGCACCACGCCGCCTACGTGCCTTGGCTCGAGCAGGGCCGGGTCGACTGGCTGGCCGAACTGGGCGTTTCCTACGCGGAGCTGGAGCGTTCGGGCGTCTACTTCCCGGTGGTGGGGCTCGAGCTGGCCTACCGCAGAGCCCTGCGCTTCGGCGACACCGTGGGGGTCGAAACCCGGCTCTCTGAGCTCGCCAGCCGGTTGCTGGTCTTCGCCTACCGCGTCTTCCGCGAAGGCGACGCGGAGCCGGCGGCGACGGGCCGGAGCGTGCACGTTCCGCAGGACGCCGCGGGCCGCGTCCGCCGCCTCCCTGAAGACCTCTACGAGAGGCTGAAGGCGGCCGCGGAACGCGAAACTTGAGTGTGCTATACTAAAGGTGCGCTCCGCACCGAGGGAGCTTTTCTGCATGAACGCCTTCGAACTCTACGAACGACACGTCAACCCCGGTCTCGCCGGTCTGCTGCGCTTCACCGGCCTCGACGTGGTCGAGGACCACGCCGAAGGCATGTACGTCTGGGACACCCAGGGCAAGCGCTACCTCGACTTCCTGGGCCTCTACGGCACCCTCAACCTTGGGCACCGCCACCCCCGGGTCGTAGAGGCCGTGAAGCGCCAGCTCGACCGCATGCCCATGTCGGTGCGGGTGATGATCTCGGAACCGACGGCCCGTCTGGCCGCCCGTCTGGCCGAGATCACACCGGGCGACCTCTCCATGACCTTCTTCGGCAACTCCGGAGCCGAGGCCGTGGAGGCGGCCTTCAAGCTCGCGCGCATGCACACCGGCAAGCCCGAGATCGTCACGACAGAGAAGGGGTTTCACGGCAAGACGATGGGCGCGCTCTCGCTGACGCCCAAGCCCGAGTACCAAGAACCGGTGGCGCCGCTGGTCCCCGGTGTGAAGGTCATCCCCTTCGGCGACGCGGACGCCGCAGCCGCGGCGATCGGCCCCGATACCGCCGCCGTGATCGTCGAGCCCATCCAGGGCGAGGGCGGCATCAACCTGCCCCCGGAGGGCTACCTGCGCGAGCTGCGCCGCATCACTGCCGAACGCGGGGTGCTGCTGATCTTCGACGAGGTGCAGACCGGGATGGGCCGCACCGGTAAGCTCTGGGCCAGCGAGTGGGAGGGGGTCGCCCCCGACCTGCTCACCAGCGCCAAGGCGCTGGGGGGCGGGGTGATGCCGATCGGCGCCGTCGTCGGCCGCGCCGAGCTCTTCGAACCCTTCCTCGAGAACCCGCTCGTGCACTCGTCCACTTTCGGCGGCAACCCGCTCGCCGCAGCCGCGGCGCTCGCGGCCATCGAGGTGACCCTAGAGGAAGACCTGCCCGCCCGCGCGCAGGCGTCGGGCGAACGGCTGATGCAGGGCCTGCGCGAGCTGGCCGCGCGTTTCCCCGAGTTGATCGCCGAGGTGCGGGGCAAGGGGCTGCTCGTCGGCGTCGAGTTCACCGACGCCGACATCGGCGCCATCGTCATCAGCGAGCTGGCCTCACGCGGCGTGCTCACCGCCTTCGGGCTAAACAACCCCAAGGTGGTGCGGCTGGAACCGCCGCTGATCGTTGAAGAAGTCCACATACAGGAGGCCCTCGAGGCCCTGGAGCAAAGCCTCAAGGCCACGCTGGAGATGCTCTCCGGCGTGCTCTGAAAACCAACGTCTAGGAGGACGTGCGGAGCCGCGCTCCGCTAGTGAAGCATGACCAAAGAACAAGTCTACGAGTACATCAAAGCCAACCCCAAGAAACCCTTCCACCTACGCGAGGTGGCCCGGGGCCTGGGCCTGTCCAAGGACAAGGCCAAGAACGCCCTGGAGGAGCTGGTCGCCGAGGGCAAGCTGATCCGCACCCGGCGCAAGACCTACGGTCTGCCCGAGAAGATGAACCTGGTCGTGGGCAAGCTCCAGGTCCACTCGGGCGGCTTCGCCTTCGTCCTCGTTGAGGACGGCGAGGATCTGTTCATTCCGCCGGGCAAGCTGGCCGGCGCCTGGCCGATGGACAAGGTGGTGGCGCGCATCCTGCCCACCCGCCCCGGTGGCAGGACCTCGGGCGAGGTGATCCGCATCCTCGAGCGCGCCAAGCAGAAGCTCGTGGGGACGCTCGAGTTTGCGCGTGGCTACGCCATCCTGCGCCCCGACGACAAACGCTACCCCGAGCGCCTGCTCCTCAGCCCCGAGGGGCTCGAGGACCTGCGCGAGGGCGCCCGCATCGCTGTCGTGGTGCACTACCCCGAAGACACCGGCGAAAAGGAGCCCTTCGGGGTGCTGCACGAGTACCTGGGTCAGGGCGAGACCCCCGAGACCGAGACCCGCGCGGTCATCCAGAACTTCGACCTGCGGGAGACCTTTCCAGCCGAGGCCCTGGCCGAGGCCGAGCGCATTCCCCGCAAGATTCCCGCCCCGACCCGGAAGTCGCGCGAAGACTTCCGAGAGTTGCCCGTCTTTACCATCGACGGCGCCGACGCCAAGGATTTCGACGACGCCATCCACCTCGAGCGCCTAGAGGGCGGCGGCTACCGTGTCGGCATCCACATCGCCGACGTGGCCCACTACGTGCGCGAGGGCAGCGCCCTCGACCGCGAGGCCTACGAGCGCGCGACCAGCGTCTACTTGCCCGGGCGGGTGCTGCCGATGCTGCCCGAGAAGATCTCGAACGGGGTCTGCTCGCTGGTGCCCGGCGAGGACCGCCTGACGATGTCCGTCGTGGCCGACCTGGACGAAAAGGGACGGGTCCGGGACTACCGCATCGTCCAGGGGGTGATCCGCTCGAGGGCCCGCCTCACCTACGGCCAGGTCGAGGAGCTGCTCTCCGGCGGGCGGCTGCCCGAGGAGGCCCGCTTTCTCGAGGACGACGTGCGCGAGCTCTACCGCTTGACCCGCCACCTCAAGGCCGAGCGCCTGGCCGCGGGTGCGCTCGACTTCGACACCCGAGAGGTAAAGGTCGACTTCGACGAGGGCGGCAACCTGCACCTAATTCCAATCCGCGAGGGCGAGGCGCGCAGCCTGATCGAGGAGCTGATGCTGCTGGCCAACCGGCTGGTGGCCCGCCACCTCGACGAGCGCGGCATCCCCACCCTTTACCGGGTGCACGAGGATCCGGTTGCCGACCGTTACAAGACCTTGGTCGAGGCGCTCGGCCGCATGGGCTACCACCTGCCCGCCGCAGATCCCGACCCCGCTTCCATGCAGCGGGTGCTCGAGGCCGCGCGCGGCAAACCCGAGGGTCCGGCCGTCTCCATGCTGGTGCTGCGCAGCATGAGCCTCGCCCGCTACGCCCACGAGAACCTAGGCCACTTCGGCCTTGCCTTCGAGGACTACCTGCATTTCACCAGCCCCATCCGCCGCTACCCCGACCTGGTGGTGCACCGGGTGCTCAAGGAGCTGATCAAGGGCAAGGGCCGGATCGGGCCCAAGAAGAAGGCGGCCTGGGCCGAGAAGTTCCCCCGCGTGGCCGAGCACGCTTCCGAGCGAGAACGCGCCGCCGAAAAGGCGGAGCGCGACCTGACCAAGTACTTCCAGGTGAAGTGGGCCGAAGCGCAGGTCGGGAAGACCTTTGAGGGAACGGTCAGCGGCGTGACCAACTTCGGTCTCTTCGTTGCCATCGAGAACGGCGTCGAAGGGCTGCTGCCGCTCAGCGATCTGAGCGACGACTACTACGAGTTCGTGCCCGAGGGGCTCGAGCTCGTTGGTCGCAGCACCGGTAAGCGCTGGCGTCTGGGGGACGCCATCAAGGTGCGCATCGAACGCGCCACCCCCGCGCTCAGGCAGATCGATCTCGCGATCGAGGAGGAGAAGATGTCCGCAAGCGAGAAGAAACCCACTAAGAAAAAGGTCCGCAGCCCGCGCCCCGCGGAAGGCAAAAAGAGCGGGAAGGGACCCCGCGTGCTGGCGGGCCCGCCCCAGGAGAAGGCGCGCAACGACCGCCCGCCCCGGCTCACCGCTCAAAAGGTCTACTTCGGCGAGTGGATCGGAGAGGCCGAGGGCGAGGAAAAGCCGCGTTCCAAGACCCGTGGCCGCCGCAAGAAATAGCGTAACCGTGGCGCTTGTCCTAGCCTCCACATCTTCCGGGGGTGTAGGGTAAGTGAGGTATCCCCCAGGAACCTTTCCTGGGAAAGGAGGGCACATGGAAAACGTCAAGTACCCGGGAATTCCGACCACCGGCGACGGTTCCGAAGCCGCCGTGTGGGTCGAGACGCACGTATCCCAAGCGGCCGTCACCTATCCGATCACCCCGTCCACCAACATGGGGTACGGCTATCAGGTGGCGGTGGCCAACGGACGCACCAACCTATGGGGCGAGGAACTGATGTTCCTAGAGCCCGAATCCGAACACTCGGCGGGGTCCGCGGCCGAGGGCTTCGCGCTCGCGGGCGGGCGCGTCACCTCGTTCACCGCTTCCCAGGGCCTGGTGTTGCAGAAGGAAGTGCTGCACGTGATCTCGGGCAAGCGGTTGCCCGCGGTCTTCCATATCGGGGCGCGCGCCCTCACCAGCCAGGCGCTGAACATTCACGCGGGGCACGACGACGTCTACGCAGTGGCCGATACCGGCTGGGGCACGCTCTTCGCCGCCAACGCCCAGGAGGTGGCCGACCTGTCGCTGATCGCCCGCCGGGCCGCCGAGGACAGCCACACCCCTTTCATGGTCGTCCAGGATGGCTTCCTCAACACCCACACGGTCGAGAACTTCAACCTACCCGAGCCCGAACTGATGAAACAGTTCGTGGGCGACCCTAAGGAGAAGCTGCGCAACTACTTCGACCCGAACAACCCCGTCCTTACCGGCGCGGTCGAGAACCAGGACGCTTACATGAAGGGGCGCATCGCCCAGCGCGCCTTCTACGTGCAGGTCCTTCCCGCACTCGAAAACGCCTTCCGTGATTTCGAGGCCCTGACCGGACGCCACTACGACTTCGTGGTGCCCTACCGCCTCGAAGACGCCGAGTACGCCATTGTGGGCATGGGTACGATGATGATGACGGCCGAGGCCGTCGTCGACGCCTTGCGGGAGCAAGGCATGAAGGTGGGGCTCCTCAAAGTCACCTCCTTCCGCCCCTTCCCGGGGGCGCGGATCGTCGAGCTGCTGCGGCACCTCAAGGGCTTCGCGGTGCTCGAGCGCACGGACGAACCGCTCGCCGCGGCCAACCCCCTCACCCGCGAGATCAAGACTGCCTTCGCCGATGCCTGGGACGGCTACCCGGGCTTTCCCAAGATCGACCGGCTGCCCAAGATCTACTCGGGCGCCGCCGGCCTCGGGGGCCGCGACATCCGCCCCGCCGACCTCAAGGCCGTCTTCGAGCACCTGGCCGCAGAAGCTCCCCGCCGGTTCTTCGTGCTCAACATCAAGCACCCGCTCGCGCTTGAGGCCAAAGGGGTTTTCGACGTCACCGCCAAGGGCACCTTCCGCATGCGCGGTTACTCGGTGGGCGGCTTCGGCTCCGTGACCACGAACAAGGTCATCGCCTCCACCACCGCCGACCTCTTCGGTCTCTACGTGCAGGCCTTCCCGAAGTACGGCTCCGAGAAGAAGGGCCTGCCGACGAACTACTACCTCACCGTCGCGGAAGAGCCCGTACGCGTACGCAGCGAGCTGCGCGACGTCGAGATGATCGCCATCAACGATCCCAACGCGCTGCATTACACCAACCCCTTCTCCGGGCTGGCCAAGGGCGGCGTCGTCTGGCTGCAGTCCTCTGAGACCGACCCGCGCGACGTCTGGGCCAACGTACCCGCCTGGGCACGTGAAGAGATCCGCAAGAACGGCTACCGGCTCTTCGCCATCGATACGGTCTCGATCGCGCGCGACGTCTCCTCGCGCCCCGACCTGGTGATGCGCATGCAGGGGATCGTGCTGCTCGGCGTCTACCTGCGGGTCGCCCCCTTCGTGGAGCGCCTCAGCCTCAGCGAGGAACAGCTTTGGGAGCGGGTCGAAAAGATCATCCGCAAGTACTTCGGCAAACGGGGTGAACAGGTCGTCAAGGACAACATGACCGCGATCCAACGCGGCTACCGCGAGATCATCGAGGTGCCCGCCGAAGTGATCGCCACCGAGCCCGAGGAGGTGGGGGCATGAAGGACAAGAAGATCGTGATGGGCGAACTCGAGCTCGAACTGGAACTGCTGCCCGAGCCCGAGCCGATGGACATCCCCAAGTTCAACCACGACTTCAAGGCCGTCGTCGAGGCCTACAACGACGGGAGCGCCGACACCGAGATGCCCGCGGACGAAATGCTGGCGCGCTCCCACATTGCTCCCGGGACCGGTTCCTACCGCGACTTTTCCTATATCGCGCCCGACATTCCTCATTACATTGCATCGAACTGCACCGCCTGCATGGAGTGCGTGACCGAGTGCCCCGACACCGCCATCCTGGCCAAGGTGCTCCCCGAGAACCTCGTCGAAGAGGAGCTTGCCAAGATCGACGACTCCGAGACCCGTGAGCGCATGCGCGCCCACTTCGCGAAGACCAAGAAGTTCTACGATCTGCCGCAGAAGAAGGGCAAGGAGGCGGGCCTTTTCTCGATCTTCGTCGATCCCACCAAGTGCAAAGGTTGCGCCGAGTGCGTGGCCGTCTGCGACGACGATGCCCTCGAGATGGTGCGCAAGGAAGGGGAGATGGTTCCCCGGTACAAGGAAGAGTTCGACTTCTTCAAGAGCCTTCCCGACACGCCTTCCGAGTACATCAACGAGCGCACCCCCATCGACCTGATGCTGACCGACAAGACCCATCTCTACGTTGGCGGCGCGGGCAGCTGCGCGGGGTGCGGCGAGGCTACCGCGCTGCGCATGCTCGCGGCGGCCAACGCCTTCGCCTACGACGACCAGTGGGGCATCGTCGCGGCCACCGGCTGCAACACCGTCTACAGCTCGACCTACCCTTACAACCCCTTCCTGGTGCCCTGGACCAACTCGCTCTTCGAAAACGCCGCCACCGACGCCATGGGCATTCGCATGCGCTGGGACCAGATGGGTTGGCAGGACAAGAAGCTCTGGGTCGTCGGCGGTGACGGGGCGATGTTCGACATCGGTTTCCAGGCGCTCAGCCGCATGCTCTCCTCGGGGATGAACATCAACGTGATCATCCTCGACACCCAGGTTTACTCCAACACCGGCGGGCAGGCCTCCACCAGCACCTACATGGGCCAGGAGACCAAGATGTCCGCCTTCGGCAAGAAGCTGAAGGGGAAGACCGAGCACCGCAAGGAGATCGCCGAGATCCTGATGATGCATCCCGACGTCTTCGTGGCCCAGACGACCGCGGCCCACTTCAACCACTTCTACAAGGCGGTCTTTGCGGCCAACGAGTACGAAGGCCCCTCGGTGCTTATCGTCTACACCACCTGCCAGCCGGAGCACGGCGTGGCCGACGACGCCTCGGCGCGTCAGGCGCGCCTGGCCGTGGACAGCCGCACCTTCCCGGTCTTCGTCCACGACCCCCGCAAAGGCCAGCGCCTCAGCGAGCGCCTCGACCTGCGCATGAACCCGGCGATCTACGACGACTGGTACACCGACCCCAAGACGGGCAAGCCCCTTACCTTCATCGATTTCGCCCGCTCGGAGCAGCGCTTTGCCAAGCACTTCGACAAGGACGGCAACCCCAGCGAGGTGCTGCTTGCGGTCCAGGAAGAGCGCCTCAAGAACTGGCGCCGCTTGCAGGAGCTTGCGGGCATCCTCGACAAGAAGAAGCAGAAGGCCGCGGGCGACTAGCCGAGAGCAGCCTGAAGAAAACAAGCGGCCTTGCAGCCGCTTGTTTTTATTCATGACATGCGCGGTGCACTTGCGAAAATATATTTATAGTGGTACCGTACTTGCAATATAACCGGGCGACGATCCAGACAATACCTTGAGGGTTGGTGGGAGACGGTATGAAACGAACAATACTCTATTTGGTAACGGCCATCCTCGTATTTGCGGGTGGCTGCAAGCAAAAGCCCTCGGCTCCTGGTGCGCTCCGGCTGATATCGGCCTCTCCGAGCAGTTTTGACAACAGTCAGGATGTCACGCTCACCATCAACAGGATGTCACGCTCACCATCAAGGGGGAGGGGTTGACCAAAGACACCGACTTCTTCATACAAAGCAACCTGTTGTCGGTGGTAAGCGTCAAACCAAACGAAGCCAAGGTCGTGGTGCCGGGCGGTTTTCTTCCTGCAACGTACGGACTCATGGCTTCCAGGCCCGACGGGCAGCGAAGCACGCTCTATCCAGCGTTCACTATTACGCAAGGGGACCAACCGCAAACCAATCCCCGCGAACACCTACGCGGGCGAGCCGGTGGCCTATGCGCCCAACACAGATACAGCCGACTACCTCGAGCGCTGCACGCCTAAGCCCGAGTTCCGATCCGGGCAGCGCCCGGCTCAAGACCATTTCGTCTATGACCAAAGGATACCTGCGGAGCAAAGAGCCATTAAAAATCAGGCTTCGAACGCCATCACCAAGCGCTGGCTGAAAGAGATGGAGTTCGCATGCCGCTTTGGAATAGGCACGCGCTCATGGGAATCTCCAGAAATCAAGGCGCTGCAAGACGCCGCGCGGGCGTATGCGGGGGCACCTTCGCACACTCAAGGAGTAAAGCGAGCCTTTGATGTACTTAGGGAGCGCGGTCTGTACGGCCAGAACGGTAAATACGTCGGTCACCACATCAACGGTAAGGCCTGCCATCAGGCCGACGCCGGCAACGTCAACAACATCGAACTCATCGAGCGCGCCGACCACGCCTTCTGCCACGGCGGCGACTACCGCCAGTGCTCGTCGGGGGAGACGCTCAAGTCCTTCGACGAGATCGCGGATGATTTGAAAAGGGAGGCAGGTTTCGACCGACTCGCCGACTGCCCAACGTTCAACTACTGAGGAGGACCATGAAGCAAAAGGAGTTTGTGCCCCTGCCCGAAGAGCGATGGCCGGAACCGCACCAAGCGCTTCAACTGAACTGGCCAGAGCAGTTCTTTCACCATATTTACACCAACTACCGCCATCGGGGGTTCCGGCTTTCCCCTTTTGGCACCGTTCTCATCGGTTCTTACCTCAACGCCACCGGCCTCGACGACTTCCCGCCCGGTGAGTTCTGGATGCATCGTTTTTTCCCCCCTCTCTTCAGCGAGGAGCTCGACGCCATGCAGGAGCACTTCGGCTTCGAGCTCCCCCAGGAGTTCAAGGAGTGGTACAGCTTCTCCAACGGCGGCTGGTTCTACGCCGGCCACCTCAACCCCTACGGCTGGATGAACGAGCGCTTCGGCGTCTTCGCCGTGGGCACCGGCCTGTGGAGCATCCGCGAGCCCAACCACCGCATGCGCCAGCGCGGCGCCCCCGAGCACCTCTGGTTCTTCGGCAGTTACGACCTGCGTTACGGCCGCAACTGGCTTTACCTCGACCGCGAGACGGGCCTCATCCACCAGGCCGTGGACGAGGACGACTGGACCCCCCGCGCCACCTGGCCCAGCCTGCGGGCCTGCTTCGAAGAGGCCGCGGCCACCCTGGACACCTACTGGAACGAGCGGGGTGTGCGCATCAAGCCCTGGGAGGGCGAGATGGAATACCGCGCCCTGATGGAGGAGCGCGCCCGCCTGAGACAGGAAGAGCGGGAGCGCCAACGCCTGGAGCGCAACCGCCGCCGCCGCGAGGCCTACCGCCGCAAGAAGGCGGAAGAGGCGGCGAGGTCGGGCCGTGCCGCGAGCGAAGGGGGCGACACTGGACAGGAACAGGAACGCCCCGAGCGCGGATCCCGAAAGAAAAAGGGAGATAGGAAGCAAAAAGGAAAGGGGCGGAAGTAGGGGCCCCGGCCCTCACCCGAGCCGGGCGCCGAGGGGCTTCAGCATCTCCTTGAGCAGCTCCACCCTCCCCAGGGGGTAGAGGTGGGCGCCGTCCATGCCGGCGGCGTGCAGCTCGCGCAGCACGCCCTGCGCCGCCCGCATGCCCGCCGCCCGGCCCTCCCGTTCCAGGTCGGCCACCAGCGCCTCGGGCACGCGCGTCCAGCGGGCGACGTTGCGGGCCATCTTCACCGACCTGAGCGGCAGCACCCCCCAGAGCAGCGGCACCGGGCTGCGGCCGCCGAGCGCGTCGAGGAACGCCGCGGCGGTTTCCGGGCAGAAGACCGGCTGCGTCTGAGCGAAGCGGGCCCCGGCCTCGACCTTGGCCCAGAACTTTTCCGCCTCCGCCGCGAGGTCGGGCGCGCCCGGATTGACCGCGACCCCGGCGGTGAGGTCGGGCGCGCCCTCGAGCGCGCCGCCGGCAAGGTTCTCCCCGCGGTTCAACCGCTCCACGGTCTGCACCAGGCCGACGGCGCCGAACTCGTAGACGGGCTTCGCCCGCGGATGGTCGCCGCGCTCGGGCGGGTCGCCCCCCAGCACCAGCACGTTCTTCACGCCGAGCGCCCAGGCCCCCAGCAGGTCGGCCTGCAGCGCGAGGACGTTGCGGTCGCGCGCCGTCAGGTGCGGGATCACCTCCACACCGGTGTGGCGCTGGATCAGGTGCGCCAGCATGAAGCTGTTCATGCGCAGGTTGGCCATCGGCGCGTCGGAGACGTTGACGGCGTCCACGTAACCGCGCAGCACCAGCGCTTGCTTGAGGGTGGGCGCGGGGTCGGCGCCACGGGGCGGGTCCACCTCGGCGGTGAGCACGAATCCGTGACCCAGTTTGTCGATCAGGCGCATGCGGACTCCTTCCTCCTCACCGGAGGAGGGAGCGGGCTCCCTCCTCATCGTTCCCCACCTGGGGGCTGGCTTTGGCACCTTGCGGTTTTCGCCGGTTGCCGCGGCGTCGTCGGGCCAGTTCCCTCGGCCGCTCGTGATGAGGATCGTACGCGCGGGCGTACTGAATAGAAAGTATACCTATGCAGTCAGGGGTTGTAAAGCTAGGCGCGCCGGCTGCGCTTGCGCTCGGCGCTGTCGAGCCAGATCGTGACCGGGCCGTCGTTGACGAGCGCGACCCGCATGTGCTCCCCGAACTCGCCCGTCTCGACGTGCACGCCCTGGCGCAACAAGGCTTCGATGAAGCGCTCGTACCAACGCCGGCCCTCGTCGGGGTCGGCGGCGCCGGTGAAGGAGGGGCGGTTGCCCTTGCGGGTATCGGCGTAGAGGGTGAACTGGCTGACGACCAGCACCTCGCCGCCCGCGTCGAGCAGGCTGCGGTTCATCTTGCCTGCTTCGTCAGCGAAGATGCGCAGGTTCACCACCTTGCGTACCAGGTAGTCCAGGTCCTCGGCGGTATCCTGCCGACCTGCGGCAAAAAACAGCAAAAGGCCGCCGGCAATCTCGCCGACGACCTCGCCTTCGACTTCGACGCTCGCCTGGGTAACGCGCTGAATCAAGGCCCGCATGGGCGCATTCTACGCCGCTGCTAGAGGCTGTAGGCGTAGTAGCCGTAGATACCGGGGCCGGTGTGGGAGGCGATCACCGCACCGATCTCGGAGGTGTAGACCTCCTCGATTCCGCCACCGAGGGAACGGATCTCCTCGCGCAGGGCGTGCACGGCCTCCTCGGCGCCGGTGTAGAGGTAGAAGACGCGCACCTTTTCCCGCCCCTGGGCCCAGTCGCGAAACGTTTTGACCATTTCCTTTAACGCCCGTTTTTCGCCGCGAGCGCGACCCGCGGCGTCGACCACGCCGCCTTTGACCGTCAGGATGGGCTTGATGTTGAGCAGGTTGCCCAGGAAGGCCTGGGCGCCGCCGATGCGGCCGTTCTTGCGCAGGTAGTCCAACGTGGCCACTACGAAGCGGACGATGTGGTCGTCGCGGATGCGCTCCAGCTCGTGCACGACCCCTTCGAGCCCCGTACCCTCGTTGAGCAGCTCGTGCGCCCGCAGCACCATCATGCCAATGCCTGCCGAGGCCGCCTGCGAGTCGAAGACCTGCACCCGGCCGCCGTACTTCTCCGCGGCAATGCTGGCCGACTGGAAGGTGCCCGAGAGCTTGGAGGAGATGTGGATGGAGAGGACCCGGTCGGCGTGTTCGAGCGCCTCGGCGTAGGCCACCTCGAAGTCCTGGGGCGAGGGCTGGCTGGTCGTGGGCAGGTCGGCGCCCGCAGCCACTCCTTTGAACAGGTCCGCGGGGGTGATCTCCTCCCAGTCCTTGAAGGTCTTTCCTTGAAAGTGGACGTACAACGGCACGACGCGCACGCCGATGCGCGCCCGTAGTTCAGGGGGGATGTCGCTGGTGGAGTCGGTGACCAAGGCTACGTTCATGTCTTCCTCCCGTAAGGCTCTGGCTTGCGCTCTCAAAGCAGCATACCGACCGCTCGGGGGCGAACGTTGAACCGGGTACAAGGCGGCGCGGAGGGCGCGGTTGAAGTAAATATGCACCGGTGTTAGGCTTTGATGCATCATGTGGCGCGTGCTCGTGACCGACGAAATGCACCTGGGGAACCACGATCACCCCGACCTGCAACTCGACTACCGCCCGGGAATGCCGCGCGAGGAGATCCTGGCCGGCATCGCCGAATACGACGCCTTGATCACCCGCAGCCGCACGCAGGTGGACCGCGAGCTGCTGGAGCGGGCGGAGCGGCTCAAGGTGATCGGGCGCGGGGGCGTGGGCGTGGACAACATCGATCTGGACGCCGCTTCCAGGCGCGGCATCCTGGTGATCAACGTGCCCGAGGCCAACACCCGCAGCGCCGCCGAGCTGGCCTTCGGGCTCATGCTTTCCGCCGCCCGTCTGGTGGCGCTCTCCGACCGGGAGCTTCGCGAAGGACGTTGGAACCGCAAACACCTGGGACGGGAGCTGATGAACAAGCGCCTGGGAATCGTTGGTCTGGGGCGCATCGGGGGACAGGTGGCTCAGTTCGCCCGAGCCTTCGGCATGGAGGTCTGGGCTTACGATCCCTACATCTCCAGCAAACGCGCCGAGACCCTCGGAGTGCGTCTCGTGGACCGCCTGGAGACGCTGCTGCCCGAGGTGCAGTTCCTGACCGTGCACACGCCGCTGAACGAGGAGACCCGGGACCTGATCGGTCGCCGCGAGCTGTACCTGCTGCCCAGCGGTGCGGTCGTCGTCAACGCCGCCCGCGGCGGCATCGTCAACGAATCCGCGCTCTACGACCTGCTGGAGGAAGAGCACCTCTTCGCGGTCGGGCTCGACGTCTTCGCAGTCGAACCTCCCGACCCTGACCATCCTCTGCTGCACCACCCGCGGGTGGTGCACACCGCCCACCTGGGTGCCAACACCGAGGAAGCGCAGGCGCGCGTGGGCCACGGGATCGTCGAGCGCGTCTATGAAGCGCTCTCGGGCAACTACGCCTACGCCATCAACGCCGGTTTCGACCCCGAGGCCTTTCAGGCGCTCAAGGGATGGATGCCGCTTGCTGAGGCGCTGGGCCGGTTGCTGGCTCAGATTACCCGGGGCCGCGCCCAGACCCTGGAGGTTTCGGTGCTGGGGGGGTTCGAATGCGAGCCCGAGCCCGTTTTCGCCGCGGTGGCCAAGGGGGTGCTCGAGCCGGTCATCGACGAGCCCGTCAACTACGTTTCCTCCCGGCCGCGCCTCGAAGAGCGCGGGGTCCGTCTGATCAGCCGCCGCGATCCCGACGCCCGGGGCTACGCCCAGGCCATCGAGGTGCGTCTGGTGACGGACCAGGAGGAGCGCCGTGCGCTGGGCACGGTCCTCGCCGGCCGTCCGCGGCTCGTGCGCATCGACGAATACGCGCTGGAGATCGAGCCGATCGGTGCAGTCCTCGTCTGCATCAACCGAGACCAGCCGGGCGTCGTCGGACGGGTGGGCACACTGCTGGGCGAGGCCGGGGTCAACATCGCAGGGTTGCAGCTCGGGCGGGACCAGCCCGGCGGTCGCGCCCTCTTCGTGCTCGCCGTCGATCAGCCGCCCCCCGACGAGGTGCTCGAAGAACTCCGGAACCTCGAGCTCCTGGAGCGGGTGGACGCCGCATGGCTGTGACCCGCCCGCGGCTGTTGACCCCAGGGCCGGTCAACCTGCACCCTGCGGCCCTGCAGGCTTTGGCGCGGCCGCAGCTGCACCACCGCAGCCCCGAGGCCGCCGCCCTGATCCGGAGGCTTCGGGCGCGGTTGGCCGCGATGCTGGCGAGCCGGGGGGAGGCGGTCCTCCTGGGGGGCAGCGGCACGGCCGCCATGGAAGCGGTGGTGCGCGCCCTATTCCGTCCCGGCGCGCGCGTCTGGGTCCCGGTAGCAGGAAAGTTCGCCGAACGCTGGGTGGAGATCGCGCGCGCCGCGGGGCTTGAACCGCAGGTCAGTGAGCATCCCTGGGGTGCGGCCGTAAGCCCCGACGACCTGCCGCCGGTCCGGATCGACGGCGCCCTGCTCACCCACTCCGAGACCTCGACGGGCGTGCTGCACCCGCTGCGCTCGCTGGTTGCGGCGGTGCGGGCGCGGGCACCCGAAGCCCTCGTTGTCGTCGACGCCGTCACCTCCTTCCTGGTTGCCGAGATCGAGCTCGAATCCTGGGGGTTGGACGCGGCCGTCAGCGGCAGCCAGAAAGGCGCGATGTCGCCTCCCGGCCTCGCCTTCGCCTGGCTCGCGCCGCGCGCATTGGAGCGGCTGCGCCCATCGGGCTACTACCTCGACCTGAGCCGCGAGCTCGCCGCACAGCGGCAGGGCCAGACGGCGTTCACCCCCCCGATCCAAATCATCGAGGCCGTACACGACGTCCTCGAAGCCGTCTGGCCGCATGGCCGCGACGACCTGGCCCGCCACTGGGCGGCGAAGGCCGAGGCCACCGCCCGCTTCTACGCGCGCGGCGCGGAACTGGGCCTGCGTCCGGTTCCTTCCCGCGAAGAGGCGTGCAGCCCCGCCACCGCCGCCTTCTACCTGCCCCCAGGCTGGACCTCGGAGGCGCTTTCCGCGGCCTTCGCCGAGCGCGGCTGGCGGGTGGCGGGTGGGCAGGGGCCCCTGAAGGGCCGTATCTTTCGGGTGTCGGCGATGGGTTACTTCACCCCCGCCGAGCTGGAGCGCGCCTACAGCGACTTCACTGCGGTGCTGCGTCGCGCTTGATCGCTTCATCCAGGAGGCGGTCGGCTTCGGCGGGGTCGTAGACCGCGCGCGCGCCACCGATCAGCCGCGGACGCGAGTAGCCGCCGCTGAGCAGGGCCTGGCCCAGACGGAGGTCGCCCAGCGGCACCGGAACCGCCACGGGCCGCAGGTGCATGCCGATCAGGACCCCACCGATGTCGAGCCCGTAGCGTGCGGAAGCGGCCAGATCGGCAACCACGACGGGGTCGGGCAGCAGCCTGCGGTAGACGGCCGCCAGGGCCCCGCCCGCTTTGGGGACGGGGACGACGCTCACGGGCTCGAGCCCCAGCTCCCGCGCAGGGCCGGCCGGCAGCACCAGGCTGCGGTTGACGTGCTCGCAGCCCTGCACCGCCAGCACCACGCCCCGCGGGGCCAGCTCCGGCATCAGTGCCTCCAGCAGCTCCAGGGCCAGCGACGGATCGCCGGCCTTGCCGTACCGTTCGCCCCGTACCGCGCTCGTCGAGCCGCCCAGCACCATGAGGTCGCCCGGTTCGGGCGGCGCCGCCGCGAAGAGGCGGCGGACGGCCTCGAGGAGGGGCGTGGCGAGTTCGGAAAGCATGTCAGAAAGCGCTGTCCAGGTCGGGGCGCAGGCGCTGGGCCTCGCCCAGGTAGACGTGGCGGATGGCCTCGGGGGGGGCGTCGGTGTTCCATAACGCCAGGATCCGGATCACCCGGGGCAGCGAACCGGGCACGGGCACCTCGCGCGCCGACAGCAGCGGGACGCGGTTCATGCCCAGCTGCCGCGCCGCCTCCGCGGGGAAGGCGGAGATCAGATCTTCAGTGACGGTGAAGATCAACGCCGCGAGCTCGGCTGGGTCGCGAATTCCGTTGCGTTCCAGGATGGCCTCCAGCAGCCTCCGCGTTGCCGCGTGGATCTCCTTGGGGGTGTCCCGCTCGACGGTGATGGCGCCGCGAATGCCCCGTACCATGTGGGCCATTCTAACCGCCGCGGCGCGGGAGCAACAGCCGGTCGTCGGCTTCGAGGACGAGTTCGGGGTCGGCGGCCAACTCCCGGCCGTCGCGCACGAGGCCGCGGATCTCGAAGGTGAGCTCGCCGACCCGCAGGCCTGCGAAGGGAGCGGCGACGACGGTTTCCTCGGCCAGGTTCTGCTCGGGGAAGACCTGGACCGGGGTGAGGACATAGGCCACGAAGATGGCCGGCAGCGCCAGCGGCAGTACCGCGTAGCCGCCGAACTCGCTGACGAGCAGCAGGGCGGCGAAGGGCGTGCGCACCACCCCGGCGAGGAGGGCCCCCATGCCCACCAGCGCGGCCGCCTGGGCGTCGGGGGCGTAGGCCGGCAGCGCCCGCGCCAGGGCCACCGCGTAGAGGCCTCCGAGCGCGAGGGTGGGGCCGATCAGCGCGCCGTACCCCCCCAGGCCGTAGACGAGACCGAGGAGCAGGGTGCGCACCGCCGCCAGCAGCACCAGGAAGGCCACGGGCAGGATGGGGGTGCTCCCGAGCTCCACCCAGACGAGGCCGTCGCCCAGGGTCTGCGGCAGCAACGCGGCCACCGCGGCCACGATCAGCCCCAGCAGGGCGTGGCGCGGAATGAACGACAGGCCTGCCGTGGCCCGCCGCACCGCTCGTACCGAGTGCACGAGCAGCGTCCCCACCGCGGCCATCAGCGCGCCCAGCAGCAGCGCGAAGCCGAGGTGGTACCAACGGGGCGGCAGCGGTTGCAAGGAAAGCAGCGGCTCGTAGCCCCAGAAAGCGCCGTAGACGGTGAACCCCGCTAAGGCGCCGATCAGGGCGGGACCCAGCGAAGCGATGGCGAGCACGAGGCCGGGAAAGAAGATCTCGACAGCCAGCAGCGCCCCGCCCACGGGGGCGTGGAAGGCGGCGGCGAACCCGGCCGCGAGGCCGGCGAAGGGCAGGTGGCGGGCGAGGTTCGCGGGCAGGAAGCGGCGCCCCAGGGCGTCGCCCATCCAGTCGCCCAGGACGGCCATGGGCCCTTCGCGGCCCATCGGCGATCCCGCCCCCAGCTCGACCAGGCTGCCCAGGGCGTAGCGCAGCTTTTCGCGCAGCGTGGCCCGGGTGGTCTGGTGATAAGCGGCGATGATCTTGGCCAGGCCGCGGTTGTGACCCAGCAGCGAGGCGCCGGCGAAGACGAGCGGGAGCAGCAGCAACAAGACCCAGGGGTGCGGGTTGCGAAAGGTGTGCAGCAGCCCGTTTTCCCCCGAGTAGCCCGGGGGCAGGTACCCCACGAGGTAGCCGAGCGCGTACTCCTGTACCTGGTAGAGGAGCCAGGTGAAGGAGGCGGCGACCAGCCCCACCAGCAGGCCCAGACCGGCGCTGTAGGCGATGAGGGTAAGGACGTGCCGCCGATCCATTACCAAAATTCTACTTGTTCGAGTTCCATGCCGGGCTGCAGCACGGGGGGCGCCAGCCCCAGGGCGGCACGGCCGCCGGCCGCCGCCCAGGCGAGCGTGCGTTCTGGGGGCTGCCCGTGGCGCTCGAGCAGCACGACCTCGTCGCGCACGTCCAGCGAGGATGCGCTGGCCCGGGAGTCCGTGCCCAGCGCCAGCGGCACGCCGTGGTGCAGGTAGAGGTCGTAGGGCGGCAGGCCCGCTTCGAGGTTCAGGTTCGAACGGGGGCAGCTGACCACGACCGAGCCGGACTCGGCCAGCAGCCGCACGTCGGCCTCGTCCACCTGGACGCCGTGGATCAGCGTGGGCCCGGCCTCGAGCACCCCCAGCTCGGATAGGTAGGCGATGGGGGAGAGGCCCGTCGGGTGGAGGTCGAGCGGCCAGCCCTGCTCACGGAAGAAGCGCGCCAGCGCACCCTCGCGGCGCAGGAAGTAGTCGCGCTCGCCAGGGCTTTCGGCGGCGTGGATCTGCAGCGGGACCTCGAATTCGCGAGCGAGCACGACCAACCGGCGCATCAGACTGGGGGTGAGCGAGTAGGGAGCGTGAGGCGAGAGGCCCACGCGCGGTCCGCCCGCACGCTCGAGCCGTTTCCAGCGCTCGAACCGCTCGCGGGTGGCGCTCAGGATCTCGGCTTCCCGGTCCGGTGGAACCAGCCCCAGCACCTCCCAGTAGACGACGCCGGCGGCGGGGGCTTCGGCGAGCCACCAGTCCACCACCTCTTCGCGCGCGGCGATGTCGCCGAGGAGGTGCTGGGAGGCGTGCCGGGCGGCCTGAACCGCGGCCTCGCGTCCGCGACGTCCGGCCCGGCCGATCACGTAGCGCACAAAGTCGGGGAAGGGGCCGGTGAAGGTAGGTCCGAGGCCCAGATCGAGGTGGGTGTGGGCGTTGGCGAGCGGCGGGCCCAGGTAGCGCCCCTTCGTTCGCGTGGGGGCCGTAGGGTAGCGGGTTTGCAGCGCGTCGAGCCGCCCGGTCGCGAGCACCCGCCGGCCGTCGGTCACGAGCCCGGCGTCGGCGTGCACGGCGCCGTCCAGCCACACCCAGGAGGCGGTCCAGATCTCCAGTTCGGGCATGGTCAGCCGACCGGCGAGGCGAGGAGTGCGTCCACGTCGGGTACGGCGACGATCTCGTAGAAGACGTTCCGCTCGGCGGGGCGGAAGCCGGCCTCGACGATCTGGCGCACGATCTCGCGCACCGTCGCCGAGCGGCGCACGTTGCCGGAGGCGGCGGAGACCACGTTCTCCTCGAGCATGGTGCTTCCGAAGTCGTTGGCCCCGTAGTAGAGCGCGGTCTGGGCGATCTTGAAGCCCATCGTGGGCCAGCTTGCCTGGTGGCCGGCAATGTTGTCGAGGGCGATGCGGGCGATGGCCAGGGTCTGCAGGTACTCGTGGGCCGTGGCACCGGGGAGCCGGCCGGCCAGACGGGTGTTCTCGAGCTGCATCGTCCACAGCGCGAAGCCGGAGAAGCCGTTTCCATAACGTTCGAGCGCCCGGTCCTGCAGCTCGCGCAGGACGAGCAGGTGCTCCACCCGCTCCTCGGGTCCCTCGCCCATGCCGATCACCATGCTGGCGAGCGAGTACATGCCCAGCGCCAGCACCTCTTCGACGATCCGTACCCAGTCCTTGGTGGGGATCCGCGCGGGCGCGGCGGCGTGGCGGATGCGGTCGACCAGGATCTCCGCCCCCGCCCCGGGGACCCCGTCGAGCCCCGCCGCCTTGAGACGCCCCAGCACCTCGCGTGCGCTCATCCCGGTGAGGCGCTCCAGGCCCAGGATCTCCTCGGGGCTGAAGGCGTCGATGCGCACCTCGGGATGGCGCTCCTTGAGGTAACGCAACAGCCCCTCGTACCACTCGAGCGGCAGGTCGGGGTTGACCCCGCCCTGCATGAGGATGCGCTTCCCGCCCACGGCCTCGAGCTCGGCCACCTTCTGCCCGATCTCCTCGTAGCTGAGGGTGTAGGCGTCGGGCTGGCGGCGGGTGCGGTAGAAGGCGCAGTAGCCACAGCCGACGGTGCAGACGTTGGAGTAGTTGATGTTGCGGTCGATCAGGTAGGTGACGTGGTCCGGGTGGGCGCGCTCGAGCCGGAGCGCGTGGGCCACCGCGGCCACCTCGGCGAGCGGGCGGCGGTAGAGCGCGACGAGCTCCTCGCGGCCCAGCCGTTCGCCCCGCGCGGCGCGGTCCAGGACGTCCATGCCGCCATGCTACCACCCGCCGGCCTACAATAAAGTCATGGAACTCAGGATGGTGCCCATCGAAAAACCGGAAACGGCCAACGTGATCCTGGGCCACGCCCACTTCATCAAGACGGTCGAGGACCTGCACGAGGCGCTGGTGCAGTCGGTGCCGGGGATCCGCTTCGGCCTCGCCTTTAACGAGGCGAGCCAGGATCGGCTGGTGCGCAAGAGCGGCACCGACGACGCGCTCGTGGAACTGGCGGCAAAGAACGCCCTGGCCGTGGGCGCGGGCCACTTCTTCATCGTGGTGCTGGGCGAGGGCGTCTTCCCGATCAACGTGATGCACGCGCTGCGCACCGTGCCCGAGGTGGTGGACCTCTACGCGGCCACGGCCAACCCCCTGGCCGTGCTGGTGGCGGAAGAGGGCGACCAGCGCG
>Ga0256839_1002031_pt1 | contig 23343 bp, 23 predicted proteins | sample 354166metaG_FD_185968 | JGI IMG/M metagenome (GOLD analysis project Ga0256839, IMG submission 185968) | Hydrothermal vent microbial communities from Mid Atlantic Ridge, Atlantic Ocean - 354-166 | ecosystem: Environmental > Aquatic > Marine > Hydrothermal vents | place: Atlantic Ocean: Mid... | reverse complement strand
AACTGGCCGTCAAACATATTGTCAATCGCGGCCAGCGCCTCGGGTTGGGTCTCGGCGATGATCACGCCTTTGCCCGCAGCCAACCCGTCGGCTTTGATAACAATCGGCATGGCTTGGCCGTGCACATATGCCTTGGCCTGACCGGCATCCTTAAAATGGCCATAAGCAGCTGTGGGGGCGTTGCAGGCGTCACATATTTCTTTGGTAAATGCTTTTGAGGCCTCCAATTGCGCGGCGTCAGCACTGGGGCCAAAACATAAAATGTTTGCGCCGCGCAAGGCATCGGCAATACCTGCCGCAAGCGGGGCTTCGGGGCCGATCACCACAAAATCAATTTTGTGGTGCTGCGCAAAATCTACTACTGCATTGCCATCCATAATATCCAGTGGCAAGCAGGTGGCAACGTCACCCATGCCCGCATTGCCGGGCGCACAAATCAGCGTATCGCATTTGGGGTTTTGGTTGATTGCCCATGCCAGCGCGTGTTCACGCCCGCCAGAACCAAGAATAAGAATGTTCATTGCGCGTTACCTATTGGGTTTTGATAAGGGCCGTTCTAATGTTGCGCGAATAATGATGCAAGGCGACAGATATGTCAGAATTATTTGATGACGGCGAAGCTGGCAACAGCCCCGAATTTACGGTCTCGGAATTGTCCGGTGCCGTAAAACGCGTGGTTGAGGGCGAATTTTCCCATGTGCGGGTGCGCGGTGAGGTCGGGAGGGTATCGCGCCCCGCATCGGGGCATTTATATCTGGACCTTAAGGATGACCGTGCGGTGCTGGCCAGTGTGGTCTGGAAAGGCGTTGCCAGCCGTCTGGCCCATCAGCCCGAGGCAGGCATGGAGGTTATCGCCACCGGTCGCCTGACCACCTTTCCGGGGCAAAGCCGGTATCAGCTTGTGATCGAGAGCATCGAACCCGCCGGTGTGGGCGCATTGATGGCCATGCTGGAAAAGCGCAAGGCGACATTGGCAGCGGAAGGGTTATTTGCAGCAGAACGTAAACAGGCATTGCCGTTTCTACCCGAGGTAATCGGGGTGATCACTTCGCCCTCCGGTGCGGTGATCAAGGATATTTTGCATCGGCTGCGCGACAGGTTTCCGCGCAAGGTTTTGGTCTGGCCAGTAATAGTGCAAGGGCCAAAATGTGCCGAGCAGGTGGCCAATGCGATTTTTGGATTTAACGCGCTGGAAAAAGGCGGGGCCGTGCCGCGGCCTGATCTGTTGATCGTGGCGCGCGGCGGTGGTTCCTTGGAGGACCTTTGGGGGTTTAACGAGGAAATCGTGGTGCGCGCCGCCTCGGATAGCAAAATTCCGCTAATTTCTGCGGTGGGCCATGAAACCGACACCACCTTGATAGATTTCGCCAGTGATCACCGCGCCCCCACCCCGACAGCAGCGGCTGAAATCGCCGTGCCGGTGCGGGCCGAACTGGCTGCAAGCATTGCCGGTTATGAGGAACGCCGCCGCCGTGCCTTGGCGCGTATGCTGGAAAACAACGGCCAGCGGTTGCGCGACCTGTCGCGGGCTTTGCCGCGCCCCGATGCGATATTGGCCGAGCGGGCGCAAAGGCTGGACGGGTTATCCATGCGGCTGCCCCGTGCCTTGATGGCCTTTGTGCAGCAGAAAAAACTGCACCTGTCCAGACATCCGGTCAGGGCGACGGTGCTGTCGCGAGATCTGGCCCAGAAACAAAAAGACCTTGGACAGATTTCACTAGCATTTTGCAATGCTGCCAGCCGCCAGATTTCGGATTTTCGACAACAGTTGGAGGGGCTGGAACGGATGCGCCAGTCTCTGGGCTATAAAAACACCCTTAAGCGTGGATATGCGGTTGTGTGGGGGGATGGTGCGGTGGTTACCAGCCGCAAACTGGCCAAATCGGCTGCTGCGCTGGAAATAGAATTTGCTGACGGGGTGCTGCCAATTTCAGGTAAAGCAAAGCCAAAAGCAAAGCCAAAATCCAAATCAGGCGACGGGCAGGGCGATTTGTTCTAAACTCCCAATGAGGGTGCCGTGCAAATAACCGGAATAGTGTCCTGACCGCCAAGTTCAAGCAGGGTTGTGTTTTGACCTGCTTCGGGAAACAGGCTTTCGATGATGATGGTGTCGTTATCGCGCGATATTTGCCAACAATGCATGCTGGCGCTACCATCATAGCTAAAACAAATGCCTTCTTCGACTTCCTCCCATTGACCGTTTACACAGCTGCCGTCTTCGGCCCGCCAAACCGATTGGCGGTTTTCGAAAAACTGTTCAGATCCGTAAAAGCGGCCATTTTGGTAAAAATACAAGGTTGTACCAACGCTAAAGCTGTCAAACGCCTCGGCGCTCATGATTTCCTGGGAAATTGCGGGGGTTGCAAAAGCCATGAAAATCAATGTGATCAGGGGTTTCATGGCAAACCTGCAAAGGCCAGGGGCTGGTCAAGCGCGCTTAATAATCCTGCGGTGCATTGGAACGGGTCGTTAACAATATCGGATACAAATACGATGTTGCCTTCTCCCATGATGAATATCTCGCCATCAACGTACTTATGTTCAAAACACATTTTGCCATAGACTTGCCAGTCAAAGCAAAAATCGGGTGGGCTATAGGCAACCGTGCCTTCCAGACATTCACCATTGGAAAACCGGAAAAATACTTTGTTGCCGCTGGGCGGGTAATATTCGCGGCCGACTTCCCTGCCAAAAGATTGGTAAATTACGGTGCGCCCACGAGTCATTTCCTGCCATTCAGACGCAGTGATTTCAGTGCCGGCTTCAAATTTTTCACGCAGGTTCTGGGCTGGCAAAACCACGGGGATCATTAGTAAAATAAAAGTAAGAAATTTCATCCTGCTTCTGCATCCAGTATCGATTGTTGCAATTGCACCATGCCAACCTCGCAATAAAGCGGGGTTGTTGTGATGGTTGATATTACCTCCAGGTTCCGCTCGAACGTGCCGTCTATCCCTGCAATTGCGGAAATATATTCCCCCTCGTAATCCACCCATAAGGCGCACACTGAACCGGATGCGGACCAATTAAAACAGATTAATCCGTTTTCCTCATACCATGTGCCGGTGTCGCAAATGGTTTGGCTCGGGTCTCGGGCTTCGGTCCATTCGATGACAATGCGGTTGGTGCCGGGGCGAAAATATTCGCGGTAAATATCTTCGACTCCGTTATTATAGGTGATGGTGTTGCCATCGGTTAAGGCCTTGAAAGCGGTGGCATCCATTACCATGCCAAGCCGGAGCTTTTCGGCCAGAGACAGGGTCACGTTTTGCGCTGTGACTGGCGATGTAACGGTTAAAACAAAAAATGCTAACAATAGCTTTTGCATGGAATCGGCTCCTTGAAAAATTACTGTATATCAGCAATTGCAGCAAGATTTTGCAAGGATTTGCAGATCACCCTTTCTTGACGTCGTTTTTGGCTGTTTATTCGGCAAGACTTTGCCGTAATATGTCTTGGCAACTCCATATAGGACGGAATTATGGCACTGGATCAGGGCAAAGGCGTTTGGAAATCTGGCAAAGGCAAGGGCAGGCGCACCCCGAAAGGGCGGCAACTGGACGATACCGCCCATTCTGAAATTCGCGCAATCTTGCAAGGCAAGCCGCTGCGCCGTGATTTGTTGATTGAATATCTGCATTTGATTCAAGATAAATTCGGCCACCTGTTAGCGGCGCATCTGCGGGCCTTGGCCGAAGAAATGAAGCTGTCGCAAGCCGAAGTATTCGAGGTGGCCAGTTTTTACGCCCATTTTGATATTGTGCTGGAGGGCGAATCCGCGCCGCCGGCATTAACCATCCGCGTTTGCGATTCGCTTTCTTGTGAAATGGCAGGGTCGGCAGAATTGCTAACCGAACTGGCCACGCGGTATTCTGCTGATGAAATTCGGGTGCTGCGTGCGCCTTGCATGGGGCGTTGCGAAACCGCGCCGGTGGTGGCTTTGGGTCATAACCATATTATCAATGCAGATTACAGCGTGATAAATACGGCGGTTAAGGCTGGCAAGGTTCACGGCGATATTGCCGCTTATGAAGGGTTTGAGGCATATTGTGATGATGGCGGCTATATCTTGCTGAAATCCCTGCGTGCAGGCGCAAAAACCGTTGATCAAGTACAGGATGAAATCTTGCAATCCGGCCTGCGGGGGCTTGGCGGTGCGGGGTTTCCCTCGGGGCGCAAATGGTCGTTTGTGCGCGCCGCTGACGGGCCGCGATATCTGGCGGTAAATGCCGATGAGGGCGAACCGGGGACGTTTAAGGACCGCTATTACCTTGAACGGGAACCGCATGTTTTTCTTGAGGGAATGTTAATCGCGGCTTGGGCGGTTGATGCGCAAACCGCGTTTATTTACCTGCGCGATGAATACCCTGAAATCCGCGAAATTCTGCTGGGTGAGATCAAAAATCTGGAAGATGCCGGTATTGTTGAAAAAGGCTATATAGATCTGCGCCGTGGCGCGGGCGCTTATATTTGCGGCGAAGAATCCGCCATGATCGAAAGCATCGAGGGCAAGCGCGGCATGCCCCGCCATCGCCCGCCATATGTTGCGCAGGTGGGTGTTTTTGGCCAGCCAACTTTGGTGCATAATGTTGAAACGCTTTACTGGATTACCAAGGTTTGCCGTGGCGGGCCGGAAATTCTGAACAGCCATGAACGTAACGGGCGCAAAGGCTTGCGGTCTTATTCGGTATCGGGGCGGGTGAAATTCCCCGGGGTGCAATTGCTGCCTGCCGGATCAACCATTGCCGATATTATCAAGGCTTGTGGCGGTATGGCGGATGGCCATGAATTTACTGCCTACTCCCCCGGTGGGCCGTCATCTGGCTTGTTGCCTGCAAGTATGAACGACATTCCGCTCGATTTTGATGTGCTTCAGGAATATGGCAGTTTTATCGGGTCGGCGGCTGTGGTTGTGCTGTCGAATAAAGACAGCGTGCGCGATGCCGCCCTGAATATGCTGCGGTTTTTTGAGGATGAAAGCTGCGGTCAATGCACCCCTTGCCGCATCGGCTGTGAAAAAGCGGTGAAATTGATGCAGGTGGATCAGTGGGATCAAGACCTGCTGGGCGAAATTTGCACGGCCATGGTCGATGCCTCGATTTGCGGTCTGGGGCAGGCGGCGCCAAATCCGATACTGTCGCTGATGAAATATTTCCCTGATCAGATCTAAGGTTCTGTCTTTCATCTGCCTGCATCCCGTATTAAACGGGGTGCAACGACTGGAGCCTTTATGTCTTTTTTCAAAAAACTCAAAAACCGCCTGACCAGATCATCGGATAAAATTGATGACGGGCTGCAAGCGATTGTTAAGGAAAAGCCGGTTGAACACCCCCCCGAGCAACCACCTGAACCTGCCACCAAACCGGGGTTGATCGCGCGCGCACTTGGCCGTGATACCGCGCCCAAACGGGTGCTTGATGATGCGATGCTGGAAAGCCTTGAGGAGTTGCTGATTTCGGCGGATATGGGGGTTGAAACAGCGCTGAAAGTGGCGGCGAATATGGCCGAGGGGCGATTTGGCAAACGCCTTGGCACCGATGAAATCAAACAGCTGCTAGCCGCCGAATGTGCCGCAATTCTGGAACCCGTGGCGCGGCCTTTGCCAATTTATGGCAAAAAACCGCAGGTGGTTTTGGTGGTCGGGGTCAATGGCTCTGGCAAAACCACCACCATTGGCAAATTGGCCAGCCAGCTTAAGAATGCCGGAAAATCGGTGGTGATCGCGGCGGGTGACACATTCCGCGCCGCCGCAGTGGAGCAATTACAGGTTTGGGGTGAACGTGCTGGTGTGCCGGTTTTAACCGCGCCTGAGGGATCAGACCCCGCATCATTAGCCTATGAAGCCATGACCAAAGCCGAGGCTGACGGCGCAGATATATTATTGATTGATACCGCAGGCCGGTTGCAAAACCGCGCGGATCTGATGGAAGAACTGGCCAAAATCGTGCGGGTTATTCGCAAAAAAGACCCCGAGGCACCGCATAATACCTTGCTGGTGCTGGATGCCACCACGGGGCAAAATGCCCTTAATCAGGTGGATATATTCACCAAAATAGCCGATGTTTCGGGGCTGGTCATGACCAAACTGGACGGCACCGCCAAGGGCGGGGTGCTGGTGGCGCTGGCCGATCGTTTTGGCCTGCCAATCCACGCCATTGGCGTGGGCGAGGCCATTGATGATCTATCGCCATTTGATCCGCAAGAATTCGCCAATGCCCTTGCAGGCTTTGAGGGTTGAGCGAATTTTTCATTGGCATGGAGGGCACAGCCACCGGCCAGAACTGGGCGCTGGGGCTGGCATTACTGGCGGCATTCAGCCATGCAATATTTGGCGCATTACAAAAAGGCCGGTTTGACCCGTGGCTGACGCGCGGCGCCATTGACGGGGCCTATGGGCTGATTGCATTGCCCATTGTGTTGTTTGTTGTGCCATGGCCAGAACCGCATATGTGGCTGATATTTGCCGGCATGATGGTCATTCACATGGCGTATAAACTCCTTCAGGCTATGGCCTATTCCAAAGGGGCTTTTACGGTTGTGTATCCGGTTGTGCGCGGCACCGGCCCTTTGGTCACTGTTTTTGCCGCCGGATTTGTGTTTGGCGAGCAATTCGCCCCGATGCAATGGTTTGGTGTGTTTTTGCTTTCGGGGGGGATATTCGGCTTGGCCGCGTTTAACCTGACGCGCTCAAAAGTTGATCAATCGGCTTTGCGCGCCGCCATTGCGCTGGCCTTTATCACCGGCCTGACTGTGGCATTATATACCACCTATGATGCGTTTGGCATTCGCGCCACGGCTGATCCGTTTACCTTTCTGGCGTGGTTCTTTTTTCTGGACGGGCTGATATTTCCGTTCATTGCGGCAAGGCGTTATCGACGCATGGAAAACCCGCCGCCGCTGGCGCCATTGTTGCGGCGTGGCTTGTTGGGCGGGGTGTTGGCATATGCCAGTTTCGGGTCAATCATATTGGCAACGCGGCTTGATTCAGTGGGCGAGGCCGCGGTGCTGCGCGAGACCTCTGTTGTGTTTGCCGCCCTGATCGGCTGGTTGTTTTTAAAAGAAACCGTAGGGCCGGTGCGCGCGGGGTTGATGGCCATTATTGCGCTGGGTGCAATTGTGGTGGAATTTGGTTAGCAAAGGTATTAAGTGAGAAAAATGGAACAGAAAAAACAAAACCCGATCGTGAAACTTGTGCTGGAAATGGGACCTATACTGGTCTTTTTTATGGCCTATAAATTCGCCCCTTATGATGAAACCCTAAGCGATGATGCGCGCCAGCTGGCGCAGGTTTTGTTTGCAACCGCGGTGTTTGTGCCCATCACGCTGGCGGCACTGGCCTATTCCTGGATCACGGTGCGGCACCTGCCGAAAATGGCGGTGATGACTGCGGTAATTGTGGTGGTGTTTGGCGGGCTGACATTATGGCTGCAAGACGCCACATTTATCAAAATGAAACCAACCATTATTTACGGGGCTTTTGGCCTGATTCTGGGGGTGGGCCTGCTGCGCGGGCAGTCTTATTTGAAATACCTGATGGGCGAGTTTTTACCCCTGCAAGAAGAAGGCTGGATGATTTTCACCAAAAGATTCGCGCTGTTTTTCCTGTTTCTGGCCATCGCAAATGAATCGGTGTGGCGCGGTTTTGATACGGACACATGGGTGACCTTCAAAACCTTCTTTTTACCAATCGCCACGTTTGCGTTTATCTTTACCCAGGCCGGCGTATTTCAAAAATACGCCGTTGAGGAAGAAACCGGCAACTGATTATTCAGTTGCTTCCCTAGCTTCGGATTGCCCCGAGGCTTCCAGGATAGCAGGGGCGATGTATTTTTCATAAACCCGGTTCGTGATTGGCCCGGGGTATCGCAAAATAATCTGGCCGTCGCCATTGATAACAAAGGTTTCCGGCACTGCGGTAACCCCCCATTCAATGGCATTACGGCCAGTGAAATCGGCGCCAACCTTGATAAACGGGTCATCAAGTTCAGCAAGAAAGCTAAGCGCGTTGGCGGGATCATCTTTGTAATTGATTCCGATGATCGGAATGCCGTTTGCCTGCATCGCCATCAAGGTGGGGTGTTCGGTGCGGCATGGGCCACACCAGCTGGCCCAGAAATTCACCAGCTTTACCCCGTCAACCAAAAGATCATCCCGGGTCGGGGCCGGATCGCTGCGCAGGTTGGTCAGGTTCATTTCGGGTACCGGTTTGCCGGTTAATGCCGAAGGCAACTGGTCAGGGTTCTCACGGGTAAGCCCGAAATAAAACATACCGGCCAAACCCAAAAATATAAGCGGGGGGGCCATCAAAACCGGATTGAATTTTGCCATGGTCTATTTGCCTTTGCGGTTTTTTTCCAATGCTTCCAGCGCAGCTTTGCTGGCCTTGGCGCGGTAAATCGAAATAAGGGTTATCATCAGAACCAGCCCGATAGAGCTGCCCCATGATCCAAGCACGGAAAATGCGTAACGTCCAAGTTCGGGCATCATGATATTTCCCTCGCCTGTAAAGCGGTGATCCTGCGATTGCGGATTTCGGTGCGGGTGCGAATTAATAGCAAGGTTAGAAACAAAAAGAACACGCCTGCCATAACCGTTACCAGCGGCAACCAGAAAACATCCGAAACATTTTCCTCTTTGTCCAGTGACAGGGATGCGCCCTGATGGATGCCCTGGCTCCAGAAATTTACGGCATAGCGTGATAATACCGCAAAAACCGACCCGATCAGGCATAAAATCGAGGTTAGATCAGCAGCTTTGTCGGGTTCGTCCACCGCACCCCAAAGCGCGCTATAGCCGATGTAAAAAATAAACATGATCAAAAACGAGGTCAGCGTCGGATCCCATTGCCAATAGGTGCCCCATGTGGTCGATCCCCAAAGCGCGCCGCTGATCAGTGCCGCCAGCGTAAAAACCGCCCCGATCGGCGCGGCTGCCTTGGCTGCCAGTGCCGAAACATGGTGGCGGCGGATCAGCCAGATCAGGGATGTGACAAACATCATGAAATAGATATTGATCGCCAGAAACGCCAAAGGCACGTGCACATATATTATTTTAACAGACGCGCCTTGCCTGAAATCATCGGGGGTAAAAAAGAACCCCCAAATCAAACCAACAGCCAAAAGCACAACGGCTATCACCGAAACATACGGCAATACCCGACCTGAAAGGCGCATGAATCGCACCGGATTTGCAAATTCCCAAATAGACATTCAAAAACCATATCGATTGCTGTGATTGGGCGCAATTGCCATTCGGTCACATGTTGTTCAGCGTGGCGCGCAAGCACCGGATTATGTTAACTTTGCCCTAACCAAGATGCGAGCGCAACGCCGCAGCTGCCGCAAACGGGGTCAGCGCCACGGTAAAAAGGCTTAGCCCCGCAACCAGCATCAAGGCAGGCATCGGGTCGCCCCCCCCGGATGCCAGCGCGGCGGCTTTGGCACCAAAAATAAGGGTGGGAATATAAAGCGGCAGCACCAAAAGCGACAAAAGCAATCCCCCGCGCCGCACCCCGACCGTAATGGCCGCCCCCGCCGCCCCAATAAAGCTGAGCGCGGGCGTGCCAAGCGCAAGGCTGGCGATCAGCCAGATATAAGTTTCCGTTGGCAGGCTAAGGGTAATGGCCAGAACCGGCGCGGCAATCACCAGCGGCAACCCCGTGGTCAGCCAATGGGCAAATGCTTTGACAGCCACCAGCATTTCCAGCGGCAAAGGCGAAAGCGCCAGAATATCCAACGTGCCGTCTTCGCTATCGGTTTGAAACAGACGGTCTAGCGACAAAAGGCATGCCAGCAACGCCCCGATCCATAAAGTTCCGGGCGCGATTTGGGCCAGAATTTTCGGGTCTGGCCCGACGCCGAACGGGACTAAAATGACCACAATCAGAAAAAAGGCAAGGCCAAGCCCCGCGCCGCCACCCGATCGCAGCGCCAGGCGAAGTTCTCGGATGAGTAGGGCTTTCATGTCCAGTCACCTTTCAGGAAAGGGTCGGATTCCGGCAAGGATTGCAAGGTCTTGCGGGTCAACGCTTCCAGATATAATTCAGTTGAGCTGTTTAAGCCAAGGTCAATATGGGTGGCAATCAGCGCCATGCCGCCAGCGGCGCAATGCTGGTCAATAAGTGCAGTGAATTGCGCGGTGATTTCGGTATCAAGCGATACGGTGGGTTCATCCAGCAGCCACAGGGGCCGCGATGTAACAGCAATGCGCGCCAGCCCGAGCCGCCGTTTTTGCCCCGCTGAACAGGTATGGGACAAGCGGTCGGAAATCTCAACCAGCCGAAAATCCTGCATGGTTTGATCAAAAGCATTGCTGCCAAACAGGTCTGCCCAGAACCGCAGATTTTCAGCCACAGTCAGTTGGGGTTTAATGGCGTCCAGATGGCCCGCAAACGCAATCATTTCCTGAAAATCATCACGGTTTTTATGGCCACACCCATTCAGGTCAATCCGGCCCGACAGGGGGGGGATTAGCCCCGCCAGCACCCGCAACAAAGTTGATTTTCCCGCGCCATTGGGACCGCGCAGCACCATTGCCTGACCCTTGGCCAGCTCAAATGACAGGCCTGCAAATATTGTCTGGCCGCCACGCTGGCAGGAAAGATTTGAAACGGTTAGGCTCATAAAAATGCAATAGCGTATCTTTGCCAAAGGGGAAAGGGCGCAAATAAAACTGGCATTAACGCGCATGGGCTGGCAAAATAAATATAATTCTCGCCAAATAGGCCATTTTGGTATACAATTGCACACCAAGACGTTATGCCCCATTGAAAGCCGCGCTTTTTCGCGGCATCCCTGCCCAGAAAAACCGAAAGGAATCCCATGACCATTCAAGTTGGCACCGATACCAGCAAAACCCGCCGCGACCTTAAGGTCGGCGCGCAAACTGTTTCCTACTATTCCATCCCTGCTGCACAAGAAGCCGGCCTTGGCGATTTTTCGCGCCTGCCTGCCGCGCTAAAGGTGGTGCTGGAAAACATGTTGCGGTTTGAAGACGGCAAAACCGTTAGCGTCGATGATATCAAGGCATTTGCCAAATGGGCTGAACAGGGCGGCAAGAATCCGCGCGAAATCGCCTATCGTCCGGCCCGGGTTTTGATGCAGGATTTCACCGGCGTTCCGGCGGTGGTTGATCTGGCTGCCATGCGTGATGGTCTGGTGGCGCTGGGCGGGGATGCTGAAAAAATCAATCCACTTAATCCGGTTGATCTGGTGATCGACCATTCGGTGATGATTGACGAATTCGGCACGCCGCGCGCTTTTGCTATGAATGTTGAACGCGAATATGAACGCAATATGGAACGTTATACGTTTTTGAAATGGGGCCAGTCGGCATTTGACAATTTCCGGGTTGTGCCTCCGGGTACCGGTATTTGCCATCAGGTTAACCTTGAATATCTGTCGCAAACCGTCTGGACCGACAAGGACCAGAACGGCCAAGATGTGGCTTATCCCGATACGCTTGTCGGCACGGACAGCCACACCACCATGGTTAACGGCCTTGCGGTGCTGGGCTGGGGTGTTGGCGGCATAGAGGCCGAGGCCGCCATGCTGGGCCAGCCCATTTCCATGCTGATCCCCGAGGTTGTCGGGTTTGAACTGACCGGCGAAATGGTTGAGGGCACCACCGCCACCGATCTTGTGCTAAAGGTTGTGGAAATGCTGCGTGCCCACGGCGTGGTTGGCAAATTTGTAGAATTTTACGGCAAAGGTCTGGACAAGCTGCCGCTGGCGGATCGTGCGACTATTGCCAATATGGCGCCGGAATATGGCGCGACCTGTGGCTTCTTCCCGATTGACAATGAAACCCTGCGTTACTTGCGCGTGTCTGGCCGTGATGAAGACCGCATCGCGCTGGTTGAGGCATATGCCAAAGCCAACGGTTTCTGGCGGGACGCAGATTATAATCCGATCTATTCCAGCACGCTTGGCCTTGATATGGCAACAATTGTGCCGGCAATTTCCGGCCCCAAACGCCCGCAAGATTATGTGGCGCTGGATGGTTCGACCAAAGCATTTGCCTGGGAAATGGAAAACACATTCAAGCGCCCGTTGGACAAACAGGTGCCGGTTGTCGGTGAAGATTACACCATGTCGTCGGGCAAGGTTGTGATTGCCTCGATCACCAGTTGCACCAACACATCCAACCCTTATGTGATGATCGGCGCGGGGCTGGTGGCGCGCAAGGCCGCGGCGCTGGGGCTTACCCGTAAACCGTGGGTAAAAACATCGCTTGCGCCCGGGTCTCAGGTGGTTTCGGCCTATCTTGAGGCGGCGGACCTGCAAAAAGACCTTGATAAAATCGGGTTTAATCTGGTTGGTTATGGCTGCACCACCTGTATCGGCAATTCCGGCCCGATCCAGAAAGAACTGTCCGATGCCATTGCTAAGGGCGATCTTGTGGCCACATCTGTGCTGTCGGGAAATCGTAATTTTGAAGGCCGGATATCCCCCGATGTGCGCGCCAATTATCTGGCATCCCCGCCGCTGGTGGTGGCCTATGCCTTGGCGGGCGATATGAATATCGACCTTACCAAAGACCCGTTGGGGCAAGACACGGACGGTAATGATGTTTATCTGAAAGACATCTGGCCAACATCAAAAGAAATATCCGATCTGGTTGATAAAACTGTCACCCGCGAGGCGTTCCAATCCAAATATGCCGATGTATTTGCCGGTGATGAAAAATGGCAAGCGGTGGAAACCACCGACAGCCTGACCTATGATTGGCCCGCTGCAAGCACCTATATCCAGAACCCGCCTTATTTCCAGAATATGTCGGCTGAACCGGGTGTGATTACCGATGTAAAAGACGCTAAAATACTGGCGGTTTTGGGCGATATGGTCACAACCGACCACATTTCACCTGCCGGTTCTTTTGCCGTCGACAGCCCTGCGGGGAAATATCTGATTGATCGTCAGGTTGGCAAGCGCGAGTTCAATTCTTATGGCTCGCGGCGCGGCAACCATCAGGTGATGATGCGCGGCACATTTGCCAATATCCGCATTAAAAACGAAATGCTCGATGGCGTGGAGGGCGGTTATACCAAAGGGCCAGACGGCGAACAAACCTCGATTTACGATGCGGCCATGGCATATCAGGCCGCTGGCACGCCATTGGTGATTGTTGCAGGCGAGCAATACGGCGCGGGGTCTTCGCGTGACTGGGCTGCCAAAGGCACGTCATTGCTGGGGGTTTCGGCGGTGATTGCCAAAACTTTTGAACGTATCCATCGTTCAAATCTGGTTGGCATGGGGGTTATTCCGTTTGAATTTACCGGTAATGACGACCGTAAGTCGCTGAAGCTGACCGGTGATGAAGCCATTTCTATCAAAGGTCTGGAGGGTGATCTTAAACCATTATCCGAAGTTCCATGTGTGATTACCTATGCGGATGGCAGCGTTAAGGAAATCACCTTGAAATGCCGCATCGATACGGAAATCGAGATTGAATATGTCGAGCATGGCGGCGTGCTGCATTATGTGCTGCGCAACCTTGCAAAGGGCTAAAACAACATTGTGACCTAGCGCATCCTGACAGATGTGCTAGGCTGTTTCTTATGAAAGATTTCCCCGATATTCCGCCTGTCTGGGCTTTGGCCATGGCGCTAACCAGTTGGTTATGCGCCAGCTTTATCCCTGTGTTTCAAATACAAATCCCTTTGCTTGTCAGTATTTTGACGGTGGCGCTGGGTTTTGGAATTGCCGGTTGGTCGGCGATCTGGTTCTGGCGCAAGAAAACCACCATTGAACCCCGCCATATGCCCAGCAGCCTGATTATCGAAGGCCCGTTTCGCATTAACCGAAACCCCATATATACGGGCATGGCCCTTGTTTTGTTGGGGCTTGCTTTTTGGCTGGGGGATATTATTGCGGTTCTGCCGGTGATCCTGTTTCCGTTCATAATCACGCGCCGCTTTATCAAAGACGAAGAAAGCCGGCTTCGGCAGGTTTTTGGCAAGCAAGCAGATGTATATATCGCCGGATCGCGCCGGTGGTAGGGGTGATGACATATTTATCGCGAAGGCTTGAAGTGCATGTTATTAAATGCAGGCTTATGGTGGACAAAACCAGTATAAGGATTCCCATGCGCCGCCTTGCCATATTTACAGCTGCTTTTCTAAGTATACTTCCTGCAAGCTCTTATGCAGATAACCCTGTTGTGGTGGAACTGTTTACATCGCAGGGCTGTTCCAGTTGCCCGCCAGCGGACCGGGTTCTGGCAGAATTGGCTGACAAGGATTATGTGATCGCGCTGGCCTTGCATGTGGATTACTGGGATTATCTGGGTTGGAAAGATGCCTTTGCCCAGCCGGCCTTTTCTGCGCGCCAACGAAATTATGCCCGGGCATGGAATGAACGGTCGGTTTATACGCCGCAAATGGTGGTGCAGGGCAACCAGTATATGGTGGGTTCACGGGGCGACGAGGTTCAGCGCCAAATTATGGAGCATGAAAGCCAACCGCAAACCGTTATGCTATCGGTTGCATTTAGTGAAGGTTCGGCAACGATTTCCATTCAACCCGCAGACCGGAATGTCGCTGGCTCAGCGGTTTATCTGGTTGGCTATGCCGCCGGACAAGAAGTCACCATTGAGCGCGGTGAGCTGCGGGGCCAGACCTTGCATTACGTTAATGTGGTTAAAAGCTGGGATACGATCGCCGAATGGGACGGGGCTTCGGCAATTTTTTTGCGGGTTCATGATCTGGATAATCTTTTATATTACGCTGTTATTGTTCAAGAGGCCGGACAAGGCCGTATTCTGGCAGCGGCACGTCTGGAAGATTAGCTGGCGCTAGCCGACAGGCGGCGGTGCGTGGAGACCACGCACCCTACGGGAAAATTAATCTTTTAACGGTCAGGTTTTTCATATGCCGCCGGTCAGGTGCATCAACAGCTTAACGGCCCCTGATGCGTGGGTCGAGCGCGTCACGCAACCCGTCTCCGATGAAATTCACGCTTAGCACCGTTAGCGAAATCGCAAGCCCGGGCCAGATCACCCGTGAAGGTGATTGCTGGATAAAGGTGGTGCCATCAAATAACAGCCGCCCCCATGTCGGGAAATCCGACGGAAAACCAAGCCCCAGAAACGATAGCGCGCTTTCGGTAATAATCGCGGTGGCCACACCCAATGTCGCCGAAACCATGATTGGCGACATGATGTTTGGCAAAATATGACGCAAGATCACCCGCCGTGCAGGGGTGCCGATGCTGTTGGCGGCCAGAATGAATTCACGTTCCTTTAATGCCAGCACATCGCCGCGCACAATCCGCGCGGTTTGCATCCAGCTGGTCATGCCGATGATAAACACAATCAACAGGAAAATGCCGGTTTCCGGGCCAAAAGCATTTCGCAATGTATCGCGAAACAGCATGATGATCACCAGCAACAGCGGCAAAATAGGCAAGGCCAGAAACAGGTCGGTCAGGCGCATCAACGGCCCGTCTATTCTTTTGAAATACCCGGCCAGCACCCCGATAAATGTGCCAAGAACCAAAGATAAAAGCATCGCCGCAAGGCCAACCGCCACCGATACCCGTCCGCCATGGATCAGCTGCGCCAGCAGATCGCGGCCCAGCTGGTCGGTGCCAAGCGGATGTTTCCAGCTTATGCCCTGATTTTTATCGCGGATATCCAGATATTGGGGATCAATGGTCCATAAATAGGGACCGGCTGTAACACCGAACAGGATGATGCCAAACACAACCATCCCCAGCATCGCGCCCTTGTGGCTGCGAAACTGCACCCACACATCCCCCCAAAGCGAGCGGTTCTTGCTTTGGACATTCTGTTCTTGTGCGGCGGTATCAGTCATAACGGATCCTCGGATCTAGCAGGCCGTAAAGAATATCGGCAACAAGGTTAAACAATACGATCAGCACCGCAAAAATAAAGGTCAGGGTCTGGACCAGCGGAATATCGGCACCCTGAATGCCGATGATCAGCAATTGGCCCAGCCCGTTAACCCGGAAAATCTGTTCGGTAATGATGGCACCGCCAAATACCTGCGGCACGCTAAGCGCAATTACCGTCACCACGGGGATCATCGAATTGCGCAACACATGCACCAGCAGAACGGTTTTTTCCTTAAGGCCCTTGGCGCGCGCGGTGCGCACATAATCCTGTGACAGGTTATCCAGCATGGAGGCCCGCATAAACCGGCTTAGCTGGGCGGCATTATAAAGCGCCAGCACCATCACCGGCATGATCATTTGCCGAACCTGAAGCCAGAAATTGCCCCAGCTATCGACCACAAGCGTGGTGTCGTAAATCGAGGGCAGCCAGAACCAGCTATCCTGATCTATCCAGACCGAAAATATTACAATCAGCAAAACGCCGGTAAAAAATGTCGGAACCGAAAAACCGATCATGGAGATAAACGTGCCGATCTGGTCAAACCAGCTATATTGTTTATAGGCCGAAATCACCCCGATCGGCAGCGCGATCAGAATGCCGACCACATAAGACATGCCAACCACCCACAGGGTTTGGGGCATACGTTCAACAATCAGATCAACCACCGGCGAACGCGTTGACCAGCTGCGCACCCTTGTGCGGTTTTCGCAATCGCCGATACACCAGTCGAACCATTCATAAAGCAGGTTCAGCGGTTCATTGATGAAAAACTGGTTGCACCATAACAGATACCGCACATACATCGGTGCATCCAACCCAAGGCTTTTGCGGATGTTTTCGCGCACTTCGGGCGGGATGGTCATCGGCAGATTGCCGGTCGGGTCATTCGGGGCCATATCCAGAATAAGGAAAATGACAAAGCTGATGAACAAAAGCGTCGGGATCGTGAAAAACAATCGCCTGATGGTATAATTCAGCATTTAACGCCTCGGTACAGTAGCTTGAGTGAAAGAAACAAAGGGCCTCGCAAACATGGCGAGGCCCTTCGAATTGGTTGGTTTATTCGCTGCGGGTCCAGTCAGCAGCGTTCCACATTTCGCTATCCCATGTGTTCAGGATAACGCCCTGAAGGGAATTGGCATGTGCAGAAACACGACCACGGTGAACCAGCGGGATCATCGCGCCCTCGGACATCAGCATGTCGTTCATTTCACGAACGATACGCGCACGGTCCTCGATTGCGGCGGTGGTCGACAGTTCGGTCGCCAGTGCATCATAAGCAGGGTTACAATAGCGCGGCATGTTGCTGCCAAGCCAGTTGTTTGCCGGATTAGGAATTTCCGCACAGGTCCAGCTGTTCATATAGGCCTCGGGATCAGTGCCATCAAACAGGTTGGTATACATTTCGATATCCGCAAAGAATTTCTGGAATGTATCCGGGCTGGATTGATCGCCACCAAAGAACACCGCAGCATCGATGTTTTTCAGCTCGGTTTCAACACCGATTTCAGACCACCACTGCTTTACCAGTGCTTGGGTATCCTGACGAACCGCATTGGTCGAGGTTTGATACAGGATCGACAGACGCACGCCGTCTTTGACGCGAACACCGTCGGAACCCATTTCCCAGCCAGCATCATCAAGGATCTGGTTGGCCAGATCGATGTTTTGCACAAGACATTCGTCATTGGCGGTTGATGCGTAAATTGCCGGTGCCGGAACCACGTTACAGGTTGCAGTGCCTGCTTTGCCATAACCGACTTCGGCCAGCAAATTACGGTCAATCGCAACGCTAAGCGCACGACGGACTTCGGCAAATTGCAAGAACGGGTGTGGCCCGCCTTCAAGGGTTGAACGTAGATCGCCCAGATCGGCAGACGGGTTGGTCATGTTGACCATCATGCGTTCAACTGCGGTGCCATAAGACGAAATTACGGTGCCATTGCCAGCTGCTGCCATATCGGCCAGCACGCCCGGATCAATTTGCAGGTTCCACGCATAGTCGAATTCGCCGGTTTCAAGAACCGCACGACCGGCTGATGCCGCATCGCCGCCACCTTTGAAGGTCAGGGATGCAAATGCCGGCTTGCTCGGGTCACGATAGTTGGGGTTGGCAACCATGGTAACCACGTCATTGGCGCGGAATTCATCAACCATGAACGGGCCGGTGCCAATAGGGTTGAAGTTCTGCTCGGTGCAGTTCGGGGCTTCGGCGCCTACGCAGTTTTCAAACTGGGCTTTTTGAATGATCGGGCTTGTGCCACCAACAAACGGGCCATAAGGAAACGGTTTTGGCTTGGTGAAGGTGACGGTAACGGTCAGATCATCAACCGCAACAACCGATTCAACATCGGAAAACGAGGTTAATTGCTGACAGCCGCCATCGGGGTTCATGCAATATTCAGCAGTGAACACAACATCGGCCGAGGTGAAATCGGTGCCGTCGGACCATTTGATGCCCGGTGTGATATTCCAGGTGATCGAGGTCAGGTCTTCGGCGACGCCGCCGTTTGCCACGGTCGGAATTTCTGTGGCCAACCATGCAATCATGTTGCCTTCTTCGTCATAGCGCGCCAATGGCTCGATGATCAGGTTTGATGCATCGATATCTTTGGTGCCCCCGGACAAGAACGGATTAAGGATGGAAACGGCTTGCCAATAGATGATATTGACATTGCCATCGCGGCCCTGCTGCGCTTCGTGGCTGCCGGCATAAACTGCCGATCCTGCCACCAGCGTGGCGCCTAGCGCGCCGGCCAGAATGTGTTTCATGTTCATTTGCGAGTTTCTCCTCTGTTGCAAATATTGATTATGGTGCGGTTGGCCCGCATCTTCACTTGATTAAGTGACAAGCAGCGAAGTGACCTTCGCCAATTTGCCGCCATTCGGGTTCGTCTTTATGACAAATTTCAGTGGCCACCGGACAGCGGGTGCAAAAATTGCAGCCCTTTGGCGGGTTGGCGGGGCTAGGCACGTCGCCTTGCAGAATTACACGGTCAATATTGCCGGCCTTGGCCGGATCAGGATGGGGCACAGCTGATAAAAGCGCCTGAGTATAGGGGTGCTGTGGTGCGGTATAAAGGGTTTCTGAATCGCCCAGTTCAACCAGTTTACCCAGATACATCACCGCCACACGGTCGGCCAGATGGCGCACCATCGACAGATCATGGCTGATAAACAGATAGGTCAGGCCCAGCTTTTCCTGTAAATCTTCCAGCAAGTTCACCACTTGGGCCTGAATGGAAACATCCAGCGCCGCAATCGGTTCGTCGCAAACAATAAATTTCGGGTTCAATGCCAATGCGCGGGCAATGCCGATGCGCTGGCGTTGACCGCCGGAAAATTCATGGGGGTAACGATCGGCAAAGCGGCGCGCCAGACCCACCGCATCCATCAATTCATCCACCCTTGCGCGGCGTTCCGGTTTGGTCATTTTCCGGTGTTCATAAAGCGGTTCGGAAATAATCGACCCAACTGTCATGCGCGGGTTCAGGCTGGCTTGCGGATCTTGAAAAATCATCTGCATTTCGGGGCGTTTGGCGCGCAGTTGCGGGCCGGTCAGGTCAGCAATATCTTCGCCATCCAGTTCGATATTACCGTCCGTTACCTCATACAGGCGCAACACACAGCGCCCGGCGGTGGATTTCCCACAGCCGCTTTCGCCAACCAAACCAAGGGTTTCGCCCTGCATGATATCAAAACTGATGCCATCCACGGCTTTGACCGCGCCCACCTGTTTTTTCAAGATGCCCCGATAGATCGGAAAATGCATTTTAAGGTTGTTGACCTTAAGCAAAGGTTTTGAAGTTCCATCAAGCATCAGCGGCGCCCCCGGTTTTTGCATCCCACCAACAGGCGACATCGTGGTTGTCACTGACATCGCGGCGCTTTGGGTTTTCTTTCAGGCAGCGATCAAATGCATGGGTGCAGCGCGGCGCAAATTCACAATGTGACGGGGCCTTGCCAAGCGCGGGGGGCTGGCCGTCAATGCTGCGCAGACGTTTGGAACGGGTGCCCGACATATCGGGCAGGGTTTCCAAAAGCGCGCGGGTATAGGGGTGCTGGGGGTTTTTGAACAATTCCGACACCTCGGCATGTTCGACAATCTGCCCCGCATACATCACCGCCACACGGTCGGCGATTTCGGCGATGACGCCCAGATCATGGGTGATCCAGATGATCGCCATGCCCAGCTTTTGGCGCAATTCTTTTATCAGCTCGATAATCTGGGCCTGAATGGTGACATCCAGCGCGGTGGTGGGCTCATCGGCGATCAATACTTTGGGGTCACAAGCCAGCGCAATCGCGATCATCACCCGTTGGCGCATACCGCCCGAAAACTGGTGCGGGAAATCCTTTAAGCGCGCAGTGGCATCGGGAATACCCACCAGCTCCAGCAATTCGGCGGCACGGATACGGGCGGCCTTTTTGTTTAGCCCCAAATGGATACGCAAAGGTTCCATAATTTGAAACCCGACGGTAAATACAGGGTTAAGCGAGGTCATCGGGTCTTGAAATATAAACCCGATTTCGCCGCCGCGCACGCGGCGCAATTCATCATCCGACATGGCCCGAACATCGCGCCCGTCAAAGGTAATATCGCCATCGGTAATTTCGGCAGGCGGCATCGGCAGCAATTTCAACAGCGACATCATGGTCACGGATTTGCCTGATCCGCTTTCGCCTACAATGCCCAGCAATTCACCGGGGGCCAGCGAAAAGCTGACATGGTTCACTGCATGAACCATCCCGTCGCGTGTGTTGAACACGGTTTTGAGATTGGCCACATCTAGAATCGTGGCACGAGCATCTAGCATTCATTCCCTCCCGAGGGGCACCGCAGGGCGCGGCGAGTATTTTTTATCATTCAGTCAAACTTATAGCGTTTGTCACAGTTACTTAACAACAAGATTCGCAACATAACAATGGGTAATTCGTGGCTTGACGTTGCGCTATTCAGGGCACAAGGTGCGGTATTCACCAAAACAGGTATCCAATGGCACAAATATATTCGGCGCTCGAGATGATGGAAAAACTGATTGCTTTTCCAACGGTTTCCAGCGAAAGCAATCTTGAATTGATTGATTTTGTTGAAGACTATCTGGCAGGCCACGGGGTGGAATCGCACCGCGTTTATGACCCGACCGGCCAAAAAGCCAACCTGTATGCATTGGTTGGCCCCGATGTGGCCGGCGGCGTGGTGCTTTCGGGGCATACCGATGTGGTGCCGGTTGCGGGGCAGGAATGGGATAGCGACCCGTTTGTGGTCACGGAACGCGACGGCAAATATTTTGGCCGCGGCACTTGCGACATGAAAGGGTTTGACGCGATTTGCCTGTCACTGGTGCCTGAAATGCTGGCTGCCAATATGAAACGCCCCATCCAGATTGCGCTGTCCTATGACGAAGAAGTCGGCTGTGTCGGCGCCCCGTTTATGATTTCCGAAATGGTGAAAAACTTTCCAAAAGCATCAGCGGTAATTGTTGGCGAACCTTCCAGCATGAAGGTTGTCAGCGGCCATAAGGGCGCAGCGGGGTTCATGACCCATATCCACGGTTTTGAAATCCATTCATCCCTGATGCACCAAGGTGTTTCTGCGGTGATGGTCGCGGCGCGGCTGATTGAATGGTTACGCCTGCGGTTCGAGGAAAACATGGCGGCAACCCCCAATGCGATTGATGCAATGTTTGAACCACCCTTTACCACCTTGCATGTCGGTGTCATCAATGGCGGTTCCGCCACAAATATCACCGCCAAGGATTGCAGTTTTTCCTGTGATATCCGCTGCCCCGCATCCCAAAGCCCTAGCGACTGGTATAACCGCTATATGGAATTTGTGCGCGAGGTCGAGGCTGAAATGCAGGCGATTATTCCCGAAACCTATATTGAGGTAATCCCGCGCGACGAAAACCCGCCCCTGCGCCCCGAAACGGATGGCGCGGCAGAAATGCTGGCCCGCCGGATCACTGGCGATAACGGCCAACATGTGGTAAGTTACGGCACCGAAGCCGGACAATTCCAGCGCGAAGGCTATTCCACTGTGGTTTGCGGCCCGGGCAGCATTGAACAGGCCCACCAGCCCAACGAATTTATCACCATCGAACAATTCAACGCCGGGGAAGATTTCATCCGGCAGGTCATCAAAAATCTCGGAGAGTAACATGCCAAAGATCAACCGTTTTGCCGAAATGCACGCCGAAATCACCGCTTGGCGCCGCGATTTGCACGAAAACCCCGAATTGCTGTTCGATGTGCACCGCACGGCGGGGGTTGTGGCGGATAAGCTGCGCGAATTTGGCTGTGATGAAATTGTAACCGGCCTTGGCCGCACCGGTGTTGTCGGGGTGATCAAGGGCAAACAAAACACCTCCGGCAAGGTAATCGGTATGCGCGCCGATATGGATGCTTTGCCAATTCACGAAACCACAGGTGCGGCGCATGCATCAAAGGTGGATGGCAAAATGCATGCTTGTGGCCATGATGGCCATACTGCCATGTTGCTGGGGGCCGCCAAATATCTGGCCGAAACCCGCAATTTTGACGGCACGGTTGTGGTGATTTTCCAGCCGGCCGAAGAAGGCGGCGGCGGTGGCAAGGAAATGGTGGATGATGGCATGATGGAACAATTCGGCATTCAGGAAGTATACGGAATGCATAATTACCCCGGCCTGAAGCTGGGCGAATTTGCCATGCGCGCCGGGCCGTTGATGGCCGCGACCGATCAATACACCATTCATGTCGAGGGTCTTGGCGGCCATGCGGCCAACCCTGCGGCCTGTATCGACACAACTTTGGTTGCCAGCCATATCGTGGTGGCGCTGCAATCGATCGTGGCGCGAAACACCGACCCGCTGGAAAGCGTGGTAATTTCCGTGACCAGCTTTGAAACCGAATCCAAGGCGTTTAATGTTATTCCGCAGCGGGTGGAAATTCGCGGCACTTGTCGCACGCTGACGGATGAAAACCGGCAGATGGCGGCCAAAAAAGTAAAACTGATTGCTGAAAACACCGCCGCTGCATACGGCGCCAAGGCCACGGTGGATTATGTGATGGGCTATCCGGTAACCAAAAACCACGCCGACCAGACCGAAATTGCTGCAAAAGTCGCCCGTGATGTGGCGGGCGATGATATGGTTTCAACCGACACCGCGCCGGTGATGGGCGGCGAGGATTTTTCCTATATGCTGGAATCGCGTCCGGGTGCATTTGTGTTTGTCGGCAATGGCGATACCGCCACGCTGCACCATCCGGATTATGATTTCAACGATGATCTGATCCCGATTGGCTGTTCCTATTGGTCCAGATTGGCCGAAACGCAAATGCCGGCAAGTTGAGCAGGATGCGTGGCTTCCACGCACCGCAATGGCTGTTGTTTTACGGGGGAATACTGGCTGCATGGCTGATGTTGTTTCTGATGGCATTCAGCGCACCGGAACGTGCCTTCAGCCGTATTTACGGCGCGGAATTCTGGGGGGAAATATGCGCGGT
>Ga0256839_1002030_pt1 | contig 23345 bp, 17 predicted proteins | sample 354166metaG_FD_185968 | JGI IMG/M metagenome (GOLD analysis project Ga0256839, IMG submission 185968) | Hydrothermal vent microbial communities from Mid Atlantic Ridge, Atlantic Ocean - 354-166 | ecosystem: Environmental > Aquatic > Marine > Hydrothermal vents | place: Atlantic Ocean: Mid... | reverse complement strand
CGCATCCTGGGCAGCTCCGGCACGCCCAACGTGGGCAGCCGGCTGGCCCACGTCACGGTCGAGTATGCCGGCGCCAGCTACGCCAACCTCTACCTGAGCGACGCCCAAGTCACCATCGCCGACAGCACCTTCCGGGGCAGCAGCAAAGACGGCATCTACGCCTGGCTGGGGGGAGGTGGCTCCGTCGTCGAACGCAGTCGAATTGTGGACAATGCCGGCTACGGAATCAACAATAAAGATAGCCAGGGATTCCGCGCAGAACAGAACTGGTGGGGCTCGACTACAGGTCCTGTGGATGACAACGGCTGCAATCCGAATGGAACCGGTAGCCGGGTGAGCACGAATGTCTTTTTCAAACCGTTTCTGACGTCTCCCGACGCTGACGTCGAGGTGGTGGCTCCGGGCGAGGCCCGCCTCCTGAACATAGAGCTCGAGCGATGGTTCGTCCCCGCTGACGGCGTCACCCGTCTTTGGGTGACCATAACCTTAAGGGATGGAAACGGCCAACCCTTGGCCGGCCGGCGAGTGCGCCTTTTCAGTTCCCTTGGCCAGGTGAAGGACGGCGGCTTGACCGATGTTCAAGGTCGTTCATTTGCCTATGTTACGTCCACCACAGCCGGAGATGCCACCTTGACCGCATCTCTGGATGCCGAGACGTGTGAATCGGCTCTCTCCACTTCAGCCACAGCGACTTTCACGCCCTTCACGCCGGGCAACGACCTTGTGCTCGACGCCTCGGCGCCGTACGCAAATGGCCGCCTTTCCTATTTCCCTAAGCCCGTTACCCGTGGCGTGACCACAACTCTGAGCGTGGAGCTTACCAACCCGAACGACTTTCCCATTCTGGTCAACGGCACGTTCGGCTTTGCGCAGTTGGGCATCGGACTTCCCTTCGGCCCTTTGGGAGAAGTTCGGAATGTGGAGATTCCCGCCAACGGGAGCGCGACTGTTGCTGTTCAGTGGATACCCCTGGTGTCGGGGAAATACTGCGCCCTCTTCGAGTACACCTGGACGACAGCAGGAAGTCCGCGGAGCACACAGCTCCGTCCGTATCGGACTCAAGCCAACCTGAGCGTTTACCCTGGTAGCCTGGGGTCTGCAGGAGAAAAGGAGAGCTTGGAGCGCGCCGACCTGGCCTTCGGCATCGTGAGCAAGACCCCCGGAGCATCTCAGGTCGCTGTGCCGAAATATTTGGTCGGCCGGTGGTGGCAGTGGATCAAGGAGACAGCGTCGGAAATCTCCCGAGCGTTGGGCGGAGACCCCCCTCGACAGGACTACCGTGCCATCGCCATGCCCGTATGGCCTCAAGTGCCGCCGGTCACGCCGGGGCCGGAACTTTCCCAAGCCCGTGCTAATGCCATGAACGAGGTGACGAATGCCCTACTGGATGTGATCGCCTACGGTCATGCGGCGACAATTTCCCTGGATCGTTATGGGGGGGCAGCAGCAGCGGGAGACCTGGAGTGGAGCGCCCAGCAGGCGGCCGCCTTGCTCTACTACAAACAAGAGCTCGGCCGGGCCATGCTCGCCACCGCAGACGCCCTGGACGCCTTCCTCCAAGTGTTGCGGGCTGAAGGGGACACGCAATTTCTTGTCACGCTGGCAGAGGCACAGGCGTACCAGAGCCGTCTCTACGCCCAGGGGTTCACGGCACAGGAAGTCGAAGATGCCAAGCTCATCGGCTGGACCGACGAGCAGATCGAGCGCTACCGCCAGGAGATCCTGGCGCTTGACCCGGCCACCATGAGCGGGGATGTCGTCCAGATGCTGGCCGATGAGGCCCGCGTGCTCCGGGACACCGGCACTGTGCTGGCCAATGGCCGGAATTTCCCCCCCGTCACCACAACGGGGCGTACCGGCACAGGTGGCCGGAACCGGACAGTGGCCCAGGCCAACAACCTGGCGAGGGTTTACCCGCTCGAGACGACCGTTCAGGTGGGCAACCCAGCCAGTGTGACCGATACCATCACCTTGCGAGTGCGGCGCGTGAACATGCCCGGCGACTGGGCTGCTGCTGTCACGCCCATGACAGTCACGTTGGCACCGGGCGAGCGCATCACGGCCACGGTGACGGTTGTTCCCGGTGGTCCATCGGTCCAGGGCACCCGCTCCCGGGTAGCCGTGGAGGGATACGACAGCAGCGGGGAGCTCATCGGCGGCGTCGTGGTGGACGTGCTCGTGCCCAAGGCTGCCTTCTTTGACGGAACGCTGCGCGTCTACTTGCCCATGGTGGGGCGGTGAGAGGGGAGCTTTCTCACCGGGCGTTGTGTTGCCCGCTGCCCAACAGGCTCATTTCGGGGAAAGGGCTTCCGGCGTTGCTTCTGCCACGGGGCCGAAGCTTGCCGGCGGGCCTTCGGAGAGCGCCTGCGCCGGCGCGCGCACAGGCCAGCGCAGGCGCATGGCGTTGGCCGTGACGAACGTGCTGCTCAACACCATGGCCAGGGCTGCCCACAGGGGGTGAAGCCGGCCGGCCACGGCCAGGCTGAGCCCCAAGGCGTTGTAGGCGAAGGCCCAGGCGAGGTTCTGGCGCACGGTGCGCCGGGTGGCGCGGGCCAAGCGCACGAGCGCGGCCACGTGCTCGAGCCGGTCGCCGAGGAGGATGACATCCGCGGCCGAGTGGGCCACATCGGTGGCGTGGGCGAGGGCTACGCCGACATCGGCGGCGGCCAGGGCCGGCCCGTCGTTGATGCCATCGCCCACCATGAGTGTGCCCGCGCCGGCGGCGCGCAGCCGGGCCACCTTTTCGGAAGGCGTCAACCCGGCATGGATGGGCACGGCCATCTGAGAACCCCAGCGCTCGGCTGCCGAGGGGTCTCCGGTGAGCACTTCGACGTCAAGCCCCAGGGCCTGCAGGGCCTCCAGGGCCAGCCCGGCGTCGGGCCGCAGGCGTTCGCCCAGGGCAACGGCCGCCCGCGCGCGCCCACCCCACCCGACGTAGACGACCAGGGCACCCCGCTGCTGACATTGCTTGGCCCGTGTCACCAGGGAGGAGGGTATGCTGGCCCCCCGTGTCGAGGCGAGGCGCTCGTTGCCCACCCAACACCGTTCCCCGCGCACGGTGCCCTCCACACCCAAGCCCGGCATGACCTCAACGTGCTCACATGCGAGGGGGGAGGCGTCCGCATCCGTGGCGGCCCGGCGCAAGGCCTCGGCCACGGGATGGCGCGAGCCCGCCTCAAGCGCGGCCACGCGCGCCCACACCTCGTGGGCCGGCGTGGAGCCATCCACGGCGAACTCGCACACCTCGAAGGTCCGCCGGGTGAGAGTACCCGTCTTGTCGAAGAACGCCCGACGGACGCCGGCCAGCCGCTCCATGACGCCCCCGTCCCGCACGAGCACGCCGTGGGCGCCGGCCTCGCCCAGCGCCCGCCAGAGGGCCAACGGCGTGGCAATGCCCAGCGCACAGGGGCAGGTGATGAGGAGCACGGAGAGGGCGTTCATCAGCGCCACCTCGGTGCCGGCCGCGCGTTGCCAGAAGAGAAACGTGAGCCCGGCCAGCACCGTGGCCCCGGGAACCAACACGGCCGCCACCCGGTCGGCCAGGCGCTGGGCCGGCGACCGGCTCCAGAGGGCCTCGTGCAGGAGGCGGATCATGTGGCCCACGGCGGTTTGGGGGCCCACGGCCTGCACGATCATCTCGAAGGTGCCCACCACGTTGCGCGTGCCGGCCAACACTGTCTCCCCCGCGCCGCGCGCGCGGGGCAGGGGCTCCCCGGTCACCAGGCTCTCGTCCACCTCGCCGGCGCCGGACGCCACCACGCCGTCGGCGGGAACGCGCTCGCCGGGCCGCACCAGCAGGCGCATGCCCGGCTTCACGTCGTCGAGGCTCACCTCCTTGGGCCCCTCCGGGGAGAGCCACGTGGCCGACCTCGGCAGGTGGGCCCGCAGGCGCTCGACGGCCTCCTGGCCCCGCTCCTGGGCCCGCGCTTCCAACCACCGCCCCACGGTGACCAGAAACAGGAGCATGGCCGCGGTGTCGAAGTAGACGTGGGGTACGCCGGCCAGCAGATTTCGCGCCGAGAGCCCCCAAGCAGCCAGGGCGCCCAGCGCAATGAGGGCGTGCATGTTGGGCTGGCGGCTCAGCAGGCCGGCCACGCCCGACCGCAGGACAGGCCAGCCGAGCACCACCATCACCGGCAGGCTGGCCACCAGGAGCATCAGGCGGAAGAAGTCCTCGAGCCAACGGCTCTCCCCGCCGCTGAGGCCCAGCAGTTCCCGCGCGTAGAGCATGGCGCTGATGAGCATGATGTGCATGACGAAAACGCCCGCCACCAGGAGCCGCTCGAAGAGGGCTTCGGCCTCATTGGGCTGCTCCTCCGGGTCCGTGGTGGCGTGGTATCCCAGCCGGCGCAGGCGCTTGAGGAGTTCCCGGGGCGAAGCCCGGCCGGCGTCGAAGCGGACGCGGGCCTGCCGGCGCACGAAGCTCACTTGGGCGTCGAACACGCCCGGCGCCCGCCGCAGGCTCTCGCCGATGAGCCACGTGCAGGAGCTGCACCAGAGGTTGCCCAGGTAGATGGTGATCTCATCCGCCGCCTCAGGAGAGGTCGAAGCGCGCGTGGTCTGCTCCTGCTCCTCGCCGTGTAACGTTGGCTCTGCCAGCAGGGCGGACACGTCGCGACACGCGGGGCAGCAGTACGGCCGGCCGTCGTCGCCGTGGAGGGGCGCGCGGGCCGGCAGTCCGCACAGCGCACAGGTCACCACAGCATCACCCCTCCCAGCCGGCCGTGGGCCACCAGGCCCCAGGCGGCCAGCCCGCGCATGGTCATCTGCAGGGCCAGCAGGCCCAGCACCCCAGAGGAGGCCCACCGGGTCACTTGGTGTCGCCCTTGGGTGAAGCGCCCCACCAGGAGGCGTGTGCCCTCCAGGGCGGGCAGGGTGCCCAAGCCGAAGGCCAACAGGGTGAGCCCGCCGCCGGCCGGCGTCGCGCTGGCCGCCGCGGCCAAGAGGGCCGTGTAGACAAACCCACAGGGGAGAAGGCCCCACACGGCGCCCAGAAGCCAGGCCCGCACCAGGCCGCGGCGCGGCGAGGCCATGGCTTGTCTCATGCGGCCCTGCCACAAACGCGAGAGGGGCGAGAGGGACCGTTCAACCGGCGGCACCAGGCCGGCCACGGCCAACGCCCCGTAGAGCAGGCCCAGCCCGAGCAGGAGGGCCAGCAAACCTTGGGCCCAGCGCGCGCGGGCCGCGGTCAACAGGGCCTGGCCCAGCGCGCCGGCCAGAGCGCCCAGCAGCGTGTACGTGCTCACGCGGCCGGCGTGGGCGGCCAGCCGTTCACCGGCCGTGCGAACGCCCGCGCGGCCCAACACGCTCACGACGCCGCCGCACATGCCCACACAGTGGGCCAAGCTGCCCAGCAGCCCGAAGGCCACCACGGCCGGCAATGTCGTGGGGAACCAAATGTGTCCGTCCACCGGTTCACCTCTTTCTGCCCCGAACTCAGGGGCGAACGCAGGCGAAGAGAAGCGGCCCACGTGCGGTTGCGGGGAGACCACACGTGGGCCGGGGCCGGCTCTGCGGACCCTCTACCGCACGATCCACAGCCGGCCCAGGAGCCACCAGTTGCTCAAGTAGTAGGCGGCGAAGAACATGAGGAAGACGATCACGATCACCCACGTGCCGTGGGGTTGGAGCTTGCGGTCGCGCTCCTCCTTCTCGCTCAGGTAGCCCATGGCCGGCGGGGGATCGATGACCAGCGTGGCCTGGCGGGGTTCGATCTTGGCGCCCGTGAAGACCGAGGCCAGGACGATCACCAAGTACATGATGCCGCCCACGATGGCGATCAGGGCGCCAATGCCGAAGACGGCCATGGCCAGGGAGACGGTGCCGGGCACGGGCGTCTGGAAGGGGGCCTGGGCAAAGGTGATGTCCCAGTGCCGGCGGGAGACGCCCTGAATGCCGGCCGCCACGAAGCCAACGGCCACGAGGGCCATGCCCAGCCCGTAGATGTAGGGCTGCCACGTGGCCCACTTCTTGAACTTGAGCTCACGCCGGAAGATGAGCGGGATCACGTAATAGGTGAAGCCCATGAAGGCCAACGTGGTGCCGCCGACCACGGTGGCGTGGAAGTGGCCGGGCACGCGCAAGGTGTTGTGGGCCAGCATGTTGATCTGCTCGGTGCCGATGGTCACGCCGGTGACGCCGCCGATCCACCCGAAAACGAACATGGAGACCACCAGGGCCGCGAAGCCCGGCTCCTTCCACGGCGCCTTCCGCAGCCACTCGAAGAGCCCCCGCGTGTGGCCGCGCCGGCGCAGGGCCACCTCCACGGCCGCGGGAATGGAGAAGGCGTGGATCATGCTGCCCAGCACGGCCAGGTACATGGCGTAGGAGGTGTTCGTCACCTTCCAGGCAAAGCTGGGGCCGGGGTCCACCAGCAGGTGGTGGGCCGAACCCAGGTTGATGAAGAGAATGTAGAGGATGAACGCCAGGCGGGAAAGCTTCTCGTTGAGCGGCACGGCCCCCACGGTGATGGCCGCCAGCCCGTACCAGATGGCCACCATGGCCGCCAGGTTGATCTGCTGGGCCGGGTGCCCGAAGCTCCAGAAGAGGTTGCGGAAATAGGCGGGGTTGTAGTACTCGATGATGTCCATGGACCAGAAGAGGGCCGGCACGAAGGCCAGGGCGCCCGACAGGAGCGTGTACGTGGCGATGATGGCGGCCGTGGCCAACCCGTAGACGACCAGGGGCAGAGAGCCCTCGTAGCGCCCCTCCACCTTGGCCACGATGACCGTGGCGAAGAAGATGCCCAGGGCAATCAACGCGCCAACGGCGAAGAGGATGACGCCCAGGTAGAAGAGGGGGTGGGCCTTCAGCGGCACGTAGGCGGTGAACATCACGTCCGCCTTGCCCGCCAGCACGACGGCGTTGACAATGACCGCCCCCACGATCATCAGCACGTAGGCCAGCCACGCCAACTTCGGCTGCACGAGCCGCGCGTTGAGCATGATCGCGCCGCCGAAGTAGAGGCCGGCCACCTCGAAGAAGACGATCCAGGCCACGAGCATGTCGAAGCCGTGGGCCGTGAGCAGGCGATAGAACCAGTCCGCCGGCAGCAGGTGAATCACCTGCCAGCGCGTCAGGGAGATGAGGAGCGCCGCAATGCCGCCGATGAGCAGAAAGACCACGGCGGCCACGGCGTTGGCAATGATGAGGCGCTCGGCGGCCAAGTCCACCTTCAAGCCCGTGGCCGTACACGTGCGAAATTCGGCCTGTTCACCCGCTTGCGGGATGGCTGCCACTGTCATGGCGCTCCTCCTATTCGGTAACCACAATCTTGCCGATCATCACGTGGTGCCCGATGCCGCAGAACTCGTTGCAGACCACGGCGTACTCCCCGGCCGTCGTCGGCGTCAGGGTGAGCACGTAGTCATATCCCGGCACGACCATGAAGTTCATGTTGAGAGGCTGGATCGAGAAGCCGTGGAGCACGTCCGTCGAGGAGATGTGCAGCCGATACGTCTCCCCCTTCTTGAGCTTGAGCACCGGGTACCACTGCCACTGGCGGGCCAGGAGGTAGACGTCGCTGCCCGGAGGCGGCTCCACCACCGGGATGCCGTTGAGCGTGTCCACCTGGTACTGCTCGGTGAAGGCCATCACCCGCTGCTGGAAGTCGGCCGGCTCGACGCGGTACGTCGTGGCCGGCACGTTCTGGCGTCCCAGGAAGAACCAGAGGGGCATCATGGCCGTCAGGAAGATGGACCAGACGAAGGCGATCAGGAGCCACCGTCGCTCATAGAGCCCGAGCGGCTTCCACCAAATGCGCGGTGGTGCAATCATAAGTCCCTCCTTTGCGTGTTCCCGGGCACTGCTACTTCAAGAACGGCACGTTGAGCAGTTCCAGCAGGCCCCACACGTTGTAGAGCACGAAGCTGATCACCAGCGAGGCCAGGAAGAGGAGGAAGAGTTCGTCGAAGATGGCCTGTCCGACGGGGATGCGTTCCGGCTGTTGGTCCTTCTGCGCGCTCATAGAGGCCCTCCTTTCGCGCATCACACGGCCGGTCGAATCCAACGGAAATCGCCACGACACAACGTGGCCGTGGCCCTGCTCCCCTCCATTGTAACAGCCGTCTCCCGGCCCGTTTTTGCGCCAGCGCAAAGAAGCGCCGGTGACATTCGTCATCTGCAGCGGCGATGGTTGTCATGTTCCGGCGCACGGGTGTGCGCCCCACTGCTTTCTGCTTCCCCCACCACATTGACGCTCCCCGAGCCCCACTTATAATGTAAGGCGTGCTTCCCCGGTCCCCCGTGAGCCCTGACCGGGGAAACATCCCACCAAGAACATCCCACACAAGGAGGGACGTCCTATGAACGTTGTCGTCATCGGCGCCGGCCTGGCCGGCTTGGCGGCCGCGCGCGCGCTCCACGAGACCGGTGTAAGCGTGACCGTCGTCGAGGCTCGCCAGCGAGTGGGCGGGCGCATCTGGACCGACACTTCCCTCGGCGTGCCCGTTGACTTGGGGGCCAGTTGGGTCCACGGCTTCGTGCCCGAGAACCCCATCGTGCCCGTGGTCGAGGCCCTCGGCGTGGACGTGTGCCGTTCCCTCCCGGAGCGCATCGTGCTCCGGGAGGCTGGCGGGAAGGCCGTCACCGAAGTCAGCGGCTGGGTGCTCGCCCTCTTCGAGCTCCTCTCCGACCGGGCCGAGCGCCTCCTCCGGCAGAACAGGGAGGACGTGCCCGTCTCCGCCTACGTGGACGAGCTCTTTCAGGAGATGGACATTCCCCCCGCCACCAGGCGCAAGCTGTACCTCTGGACCAAGGCCGTCTTCGGCAACTACATGGCCGCGGACATGGACGAGGTCTCCCTCAAGTACTTCGACGACGATGAGGAGTTCCAGGGAGAACACCGCCTCTTCAAGCGCGGCGGGGCTCTTCTGGCGGAGCGCCTGGCCGAGGGGCTCGACGTTCGGCTGGGCTACGTGGTGCAGGCTGTGGAGTACGATTCCACGGGCGTGCGCGTGGTCGGCGAACGCGAGACCATCAGCGCCGATTACGCCATCGTCACCCTGCCGCTGGGCGTGCTCAAGGCCCGGACCGTCCACTTCGACCCGCCCCTGCCGCCCGAAAAGCAGGCCGCCATCGAGCGGCTGGGCATGGGGAGCCTGGAGAAGGTGGTGCTCCGCTTTCCCCGCCAGTGGTGGCCGGACGAAATGGTCCTGGCCATCATGCCGGCGGACGAGATGCCTCTCTTCCCCTCGTTCATCAACCTGGCCCGCTGCGCGGACGCCCCGCTCCTGATGGGCTTCCTCGGCGGCCGGCGGGCCCGGGAGTGGACAGTGCGCCCCGACGAGGCCATTGTGGCGCGCGCCCTGCAGGACCTGCGGCGTGTCTTCGGGCACACCCGGGTGCCGGAGCCCACGGGCGTGCGCATCACTCGCTGGGACCACGACCCCTTCTCCCGGGGTGCCTACTCCTTCATCCCCGTGGGCGCGTCCGGCCAGGACTTCGAGACCCTGGCCGCCCCCGTGGCCGGCCGGCTCTTCTTCGCCGGCGAAGCCACCATCCGTCGCTACTACGGCACCATCCACGGGGCCTACGCCAGCGGCCTGCAGGCGGCCTCGGTTATCGGTTGTCAGGCACCCGTTCTCCACTGATCACTGAAAGGAGGAATCTCATGCAGCACGTCTTCGATCCCGCCGAGCGGGCCACCAAGGAGCTAGCCGCCGGCGTGCTCGCCCGCACTTTCTGGGGCGAGCGCATGTTGATGGCCGTGGTGGACTTGGAGCCAGGCGCCGAGGTGCCGGCCCACAGCCACCCCCACGAGCAGTGCGGCGTCGTCCTGGAGGGGGAGCTGGCGCTCACCGTGGACGGCGTGGAGCACCGCCTGAAGCCGGGTGATGTCTACGTCATTCCCGGCGGCGTGGTCCACAGCGCACGGGCCGGCGACCGACCCGTGCGCGTGGTGGATGTCTTCAGCCCGGTGCGCGAGGAGTACAAGTACTGAGAGGAGAGGAGGAGACAGATGCCCCGGTTCGTTGACTTGTCGGCCCCGCTGGCCCCCAGCCCAGAGGGTACCTTGCCCTTTCTCCGCGTCGAGATCGAGTATCACGACCACCGTGCCGGCGCCGCCCAAGCCCAGATGTTGCTCAACGTGCCTCCCCGCCTTCTCCGCCGGGGCGAGGGGTGGGCCACGGAGACCATCACCCGCTTGGGCACCCACGACACCACTCACGTGGACGCCCCTTACCACTACAACAGCCTCATCCAGGGGGAGCCCGCCCTAACCGTGGACCAGCTCCCCCTGGAGTGGTTCTTCAGCGACGGCGTGGTCCTGAACATGACGCACAAGCACAAGGGCAACCCGGTCACCGTGGAGGACGTGCAGGAAGAGCTCGCCCGCATTGGCTACACCCTGAAACCCCTGGACATCGTGCTGGTCCACACCGGCCAAGACCGCTTCTACAACGCCCCCGATTACGTCTTCCGGGGCCCGGGCGTCACGCCCGAGGCCACCGTCTGGCTCTACGAGCAGGGCGTCCGCGTCATGGGCATCGATGCGTGGGGGTGGGACGAGCCCCTCGACCTCCAGGCCCAAAAGGCCCTCGAGGCCGACAGGCCGGGCATCTTCTGGGCCGCCCACCAGGTAGACTTGCCTTACGCCCAAATCGAGCGCCTCGTCAACTTGGACCAACTGCCTCCCTTTGGGTTCAAAGTTGCCTGTTTCCCCCTGAAAGTCCAAGGGGGGAGCGCCGGCCCGGCCCGGGTGGTGGCCATCGTGGACGACGAGGAGTAGCCGCCGGCGCGGCGAACGACAAGAAAGGAGAGAGGACCATGCGCGTCCGCCGTGTGCGCCTGCGCCGTCAGCCGTCCGCCTACAGCGTGGCCGTCGAGCGCGATGGGGCTTGGGTCCCGCTGATCCCGGCCCTGGAACGCACCACCTCGGCAGAGTTCCCCACCCTGGACCGGGTTGCCCACGACGTGATCGCCTTCCTCGGGGCCGGCCGGGAGGCGACGGACGAAGCCGCCCGCCTGCTCGACCTGGTGGCAGGCGAGAGCTTCGCCGACGACTTCGACGCCACCCCTGTGCTGCCCTTCGAGCCGCGCACCTTCCGCGACTTCATGCTCTACGAGGAGCACGCCGTGGCTGCGGCCAAAGGCCTGGTCAAGCGCTTCCTGCCCAAGGCGTGGCCCTTCTTCGCCCTGTACGAGCGCGTGACCGGCCGTCCCCACCCCAAACTGCGCCCGAAGCCCATCTGGTACGAGAAGCCCATCTACTACATGGGCAGCCCAGTCAACTTCTACACCGAGGGGGAGACCATCCCCTGGCCCTCCTACACCCGCGCCCTCGACTACGAGCTGGAGCTGGGCGTCGTGATCGTCCGCCCCCTCCACAACGCCACCCCCGAGGAGGCCGTGGAGGCCATTGGCGGGTTCGTGGTGGTCAACGACTTCAGCGCCCGCGACGTGCAGTACCCCGAGATGACCAGCGGCTTCGGGCCGGTCAAGGCCAAGAACTTCGCCAACGCCATGAGCGTGGCCGTAGTCACCGCCGACGAGGTCTTGCCCCACGTGAACCGCCTGCGCGCGCGGGTGACCGTCAACGGCCAGGTCTGGGGAGAGGGCACAACCGCCGGCGCCCAGCACTCCATTGGCGAGATGGTCGCCTACGCCTCGCTGGGGGAGAAGGTGGTGCCCGGCGAACTGATGGCTACGGGGACCATTCCGGGGTGCAGCGGCATGGAGACGGGCCGCTGGCTCTCCCCGGGGGACGAGATCACCCTGAGCATCGAGCGGGTGGGGAGCCTGACGAACAGGGTGGGCCAACGCCAGGGCTCACCCTGACTCGTCTTCCCCGTCGTCAGCGCGGGCGTAGCCGAGCTGCCGGCGGGCCGCCTCGATGGCCAGGTCGGAGACCTGCACGTACCCCATCGTGGTGCTGGGGTTGGCGTGCCCCATGAGCGTCTGCACCACCGGCAGGTTGCCGCCCGTCACTTCGGCCGCGCGCGTGCCGAAGGCGTGGCGGAACTGGTGGGGGGTAATGCGCCGGGCCAGGCCGGAAGCTTTACATAAATCAGAGAAGAGCATCTCCACGCTGCGCGTGCTCAGGGGCTTGCCCTCGCCCCGCTTGTCGTGGCGCACGAAGAGGCGGTCGTCGGCGCGCAGGGTGTGGCCCCGAGCCCGGAGGTAATCCCACAGGGCCTGCCAGGCGGCCTGGCTGAAGAAAACCAGGCGCTCCTTGTCCCCCTTGCCCACCACACGGGCGGCCTGGCGGGAGATGATCAGGTCCCCGTGCGTCAGGCCTACCAGCTCGCTCACGCGCAGCCCGGTGGACCACAGCACGTGGAGAATGGCGCGGTTGCGCTTGCGCAACATCCCGGCGCGCCGGGAGTTGCCGGGGTGGAGGCGCTCCACGGCCTGGAGCATGGCGCGGAATTCCTCCTCCGTGGCCGGGTTCGGCAGGCGCCTGGTGTGCGGGGTGAAGAGGCGATAGCGCTCGCGCAGGCGGGGGAGGTCGATGGAGAGCCACCCCTCGGCGGCGGCGGTGGCGGCGAACTGGCGCACGGCCGAGAGGTAGGTCGTCAGCGTGGCCTTGGAGACCCCCTGCGCCTCCCGCAGCCAGACGGCCCACTCAATGAGGGCCTCGGTCCAGTCGGCGAACCGGTCGGTCCCCTGTTCGTCCAGAAAACGGGCGACCGACACAAGGGCTTGGCCGTAGGTGGCCACCGTGTGGGGCTGGCGGGCCGTGCGCAGGAAGCGGAGGAAATGTTCCCGCGCGCCCTCGAAGGCACGGCGGTCGAGGGCGGGAGTGGCGCGTGCATCGGCGTTCGACGACATGTTGACCTCCTGGCGGTGTGTTTTTGCCCTTCTCGGCCGCGGGGCCGCTCCGGCGGAAATCACTTCGCATAAGAGACCTTATGCGAAGTATAGTCGGAATGTCTCATCCGGGCGAAACGCCTCTCGCTGCCACGGGCGCGTGTGTCTGGATGGACTACAGCGCCGACCCCGATCCACCCCTCTCCCCTGACGACGCCTCCTGGGCAGACCGGCTTCTGCGACGGCGGGGCCTGCGCCCGCGCGGGCCCTAATCGCCCGACGCCCTCTTCGCGCGCTCCACCGCCAGCCCGAGCAGGGCGCCGAACGCCGCCAGGCCGAAGACCAGCAGCGCGGCGACCGCGAGGGGCTGTCCCTGGGCGTACCCGGAGACGGCCTCCTCCAGGGGCTGGCGCACCCCGGAGAGCACCACTGCCACCAGGGCCGCAACCCCACTCAGCGCGACCACGCCCCCCCACACGGCGGCCTGTCGCAGGGCCGGGAGCACCCCTGACGGCCCCTCCAGCACCTCCGGCCCCAACCGCCTGGCCTCGGCCCGCTCCAGCAGGGGCAGCACAAGTGTCTCCAACACCCTCTCCGCCTCCTCGGTGCCGGCCCGCTCCAGCCGGTGGGCCCACCGCCGCCAACGGACGGCCGCGGCCCAGCGCACCGTCCACCGCTCGTCCTCCAGGGCGCGCAGGAGGGGCTCGAGGGCCTGCGCGTCCCCTAGTTCTACTAGCGCCCTGGACGCGGCACGGCGCACGCCCTCGTCCTCGTCCTCCAGGACACGGCGCAGGAGGGGCCCGACGGCCCGCGCGTCCCCCAGCTCCCCCAGCGCCCGGGCCGCAGCCCGGCGCACGTCCTCGTCCTCGTCCTCCAGGGCGCGCAGGAGGGGCCCGACGGCCCGCGCGTCCCCCAGCTCCCCCAGCGCCCGGGCCGCAGCCCGGCGCACGTTCTTGTCCTCGTCCTCCAGGGCGCGCAGGAGGGGCCCGACGGCCCGCGCATCCCCCAGCGCCCCCAGCGCCCAGGCCACGGCCCGGCGCACGTCCTCGTCCTCGTCCTCCAGGGCGCGCAGGAGGAGGGCGAGGGTCTGCGTCACAGCCTGCTCATCACCCATCCGGCCCAGCTTCTGGGCCAGCGTCCTCAGCGCCCAAGCCGCAGCCCAGCGCACGGCCCACTGCCCTTTCTCCAGGGCGTGCAGGAGGAGCCTGACGGCCCGCGCGTCCCCCAGCTCCCCCAGGGCCTCAGCCGTGGCGCGGCGCACGGTCCAATCTTCGTCCTCCAGGGCGCGCAGGAGGGGCCCGACGGCCCGTGCGTCCCCCAGCTCCCCCAGCGCCTCGGCCGTGGCGCGGCGCACGGTCCAATCTTCGTCCTCCAGGGCGCGCAGGAGGGGCCCGACGGCCCGCGCGTCCCCCAACTGCCCCAGCGCCCGGGCCACGGCACGGCGCACGGCCGGCCGCCTGTCCTCCAGGGCGCGCAGGAGGGGTTCGACGGCCCGCTCGTCCCTCAGCGCCCCCAGGGCCTCGGCCGCGGCGCGGCGCACGGCCGGCCGCCTGTCCTCCAGGGCTTGGAGGGGCAGGGAGATGTCGCCCCGCTCGGCGGCGAGGGCCACGGCCAGGCGCGCGTCGCGGCCCAGCCGGCGCTCGCACCGGCTGCCGGCGCGCGCCACGTGGCGGATGAAGGCCTCGGCCTCCGCCCCATCCATGAGGCCCGCCATCAGGCGGAGCACCTCCTGCCACTCGGGCAGGTGGAGGCGCGGGCGCAGGAAGCGCCATACCTGCCGGCGGCGCTCCCCCCAGCGGCGCACCAGGGAGCGGGCCACCAGGTACTCCTGCACGGTCAGGTGGGCGAAGGCGCGGCGCCTCCCCACGCGAGCGACCAGGCCAACCGGGTGCCTGAGGCCTTCCAGGAGCGCGCGGGCCCCTTCGTCGTCGTCGGCCAGCCCGGCGCGGCGCAGGGCGGCCCGGCACGACTCGTCGTCGGCCCCGCCGCCGTTGTGGAGGTGCCAGGCCAGCACCTCGGCCGCCCGGTCCAACTGCTCCCGTTTCTCCCGGGCCAGGCCCCGCCGCCCGGCCCGGGTCCAGATGACTTTCAGGTAGCGCTTGTAGAGGTCGGCGCGGTTGCGGGCCACCTCGCCCGTCTCGGCGTACACCTCGGCGCAGAGCCGCAGCAGAAGGGGGGTGTCCAGCCGGCTGAGGGCCGGCTGTCGCCCCAAGGCCTCCAGGAGCTCCTCGGCCCGCTCCCCGGCGCTCCCCTGCCACTCCGGCCTGAGGGCGGCCAGCCAGTTGTGCAAGAAGGCGCGGACCTCATCCTGGCCGGAGAGGGGGGTGAGGATGTAGTCCCGAAAGGGCTCGCCCAGGGAAACGTAGCCGGCGGTGCGGGAGGCCACCACCACCCGTGCCCCGCGCCCCACCGGCGAGCGGGCGAAGTTCCCGATGGCGCCCCGGACAGCTTCGCGCTCCTCCGGGGCCACCTCGTCCAGCCCGTCCAGGAGCACCAGCAGGCCGGGCGCCTCCGCCCACCGGCAGACGAGCTCGCGGGCGGCCTCCTCACCGGGAACTTGGAGGCGCCGGCGCACCTCGTCGGCGAGGGCGTTCAGGAGGACCCCGTCGGCCTCTTCCCCGGCCGCCACGTCGGGCAGGCGCAGGTACACGGGGACGCGCTCCTCGGCCAGCCCCAGCTTCTCCTGGGGCCAGCCCTCGCCGGCGCGGGCGAAGCAGAGGCCCAGGAACTGCAACGTGGTGGTCTTGCCGGCGCCGGGCTCCCCCAGGATGACCAGGTGAGGCGCCTCCTCCAGGGCGCGGCCCAGGGGCACGGGGGCGGGCGGCTTGGCAGGTTCACGCTCCCCGGGGGAGACGCCGGCCCGTTCGAGCCGCCCTTGGGCGGGGTAGAGGTCGCTCTGCTGTGCCTCCCGCTCGCGGGGAAGAGGGGAGGGCGTGGGCTTGGGGGCGGCCCGGAGGAGGACGAAGAGCTGCGTGAGGGGCAGGCCGGGGCCGTCCTCGCCCAGGCGCAGCGTGGCCCAGGAGGCGGCCACGGCCTTCCGGTAATCCGCTGTCAGGTCTGGGGGCGTTTCGACGGCTCCGGCATCCCGGGGCGCTGGCATCGCGTGTCGCTCCCTCTTCGCCCGTGGGCGGGCCTCAGCCCGCGCGTTCACCCATGCGCTCCAGGTGGACCAGCAGCACGCTGATGTCGGCCGGGTTCACCCCGTAGATGCGCGCCGCCTGCCCCACCGTGCGGGGCCGAAAGCGGGCCAGCTTCTCCCGCGCCTCCCGGCGCATCCCGTGCATGGCCATGTAGTCCACGCCCTCGGGGATCAGCCGGTCTTCCAGCCGGCGCATCCGCTCCACCTCGGCCAACTGCTTCTCGATGTAGCCCGCGTACTTGGCCTGCACCTGCACCTGCTCGGCCTCGTCGGGCGTGAGGGGCTGTGGCGGGGGCGTCAGCCGGGCGAGGAGCTCGTAGGTGACCTCGGGCCGGCGCAGGAACTGGAGCGCCTGCACGCCGTCGTCGATGGGGGGCAGGCCGTGGGCCGTGAGCACGGGGTTGGCCTCCGAGGGGCGCAGGAAGGTGCGCTCCAGGCGGGCCAGCTCCTCGGCCACGCGGTCGCGCTTGCGTTCCACCGCCTCGTGGCGCTCGCGGCTCACCAGGCCCACGCGGTAGCCGTGGTGGGTGAGCCGCAGGTCGGCGTTGTCCTGGCGGAGCAGCAGGCGGAACTCGGCACGGCCGGTCATCTGGCGGTAGGGCTCGGTGATCTCCGAGGTCACCAGGTCGTCGATGAGCACGCCGATGTAGGCCTCGTCGCGGCCCAGGATGAGGGGTGGCCGGCCCTGCACGTGGAGGGCGGCGTTGATGCCGGCGATGAGCCCTTGGGCCGCGGCCTCCTCGTACCCGGTGGTGCCGTTGATCTGGCCGGCGTGGAAGAGCCCCTCCACCAGCTTGGTCTCCAGGCTGGGCTTGAGCTGGGCCGGGGGCACGTAGTCGTACTCCACCGCGTACCCGATGCGCATGAGCTCGGCGTGGCGCAGGGCCGGAATGGAGCGCACCATCTCCCACTGCACGTCCTCGGGCAGGCTGGTGTTGCACCCCTGCAGGTAGACCTCGCCCGTGTACCAGCCCTCGGGCTCCAGGAACATCCCGTGAGCCTCCTTGTCCGGGAAGCGCATGATCTTGTCCTCGATGCTGGGGCAGTAGCGGGGGCCCACGGCCTGGATGGTGCCGTTGTACATGGGCGCCCGGTGGATGTTGCGGCGCACGATCTCGTGGAAGGCCTCGTTGGTGTAGACCAGGTAGCAGGGGAGCTGGGGGCGCCAGCCCATGGCCTCCTGTGCCTCCGGCGGCAGGGGGTAGACGGGGTTAGGCGGCCCCAGGCGGGCGATGAAGTTCTCCGGCGGCCCGATGCCGGCCTCGGGGTAGGCGAAGGAGAAGTAGAGGGGCACGGCGCTGCCGGGCTGCACCTTGGTCTGGCTGAAGTCAATGGTGCGGGCGTCCAAGCGCGGGGGCGTGCCCGTCTTGAGGCGCCCCACCTCGAAGCCCAGCCGGCGGAACGTCTCGCTCAGCCCCGTGGAGGGCGCCTCGCCGGCGCGGCCGCCCGGGCGGACGGTCTCGCCGGTGATGAGCCGGCCGTGCAGGAAGGTGCCCGTGGTGACCACCACGGCCCGCGCCCCGTAGACCCTGCCGAGGCCGGTCCGCACCCCGGCCACGCGCCCGCCCCGCACGATGAGGTCCTCCACGCGCTCCTGCTTGAGGTGCAGGTTGGGCGTGCGCTCCAGCTCCATCTTCATGAGCCAGGAGTAGAGCCGCTTGTCGGCCTGGGCGCGGAGGGCGCGCACGGCCGGCCCCTTGGACTCGTTGAGCAGGCGGATCTGGATGGCCGCGCGGTCGATGGCGCGGGCCATCTCCCCGCCCAGGGCGTCGATCTCGCGCACCAGGTGGCCCTTGGCCGGCCCGCCGATGCTGGGGTTGCAGGACATGTAGGCGATCTGGTCCAAGTGCATGGTGATGAGCAACGTGCGCATCCCCATGCGGGCCGCGGCCAGGGCGGCCTCGCAGCCGGCGTGTCCGCCTCCCACCACGATCACGTCGTACCCGTCGTGCATGGCCAGCTTTTCCCCCTCCACTTTCAGCGTCTTCCCCTGGAATTGGGGAAATTATAGATGAAGGGCGGGTGACCGTCAACGGGCCTGTCGCAGGCGGGCCACGACCTTAGGTGGGGTGAGCGGGATCTCGTCGAACCAGACGCCCGTGGCGTCGCGCACGGCGCTGACCAGGGCGGGGGCCAGGGGGATGAAGGGCATCTCCCCCATGCCCCGGGCGCCCCACGGCCCCTGGGGATCGGGGATTTCGAGGATCACGTGCTCGACGCCGTCGGGGACATCGTAGACGGTGGGGATCAAGTAAGTGCTCAAGTGGCGGGTGAGCACCTCGCCCCCCTCCACCTGGAAGTCCTCGATGAGGGCGTAGCCCACGGCCTGGGCCACGCCGCCGTCGATCTGCCCCTCGATGAGGCGCGGGTTGATGGCGCGGCCCACGTCGTGGGCCGAGATGACGCGCACCACGCGCACGAGGCCCAGCTCCACATCCACCTCCACCTCCACGGCCTGGGCCGCGTAGCCGTAGGTGACGTTGGGGTCGGCCTCGCCCGTCTCGGGGTCGTAGGGCGTGGTGGCCCGGGGACGGTAGCGGAAGGTGCCCACGGCCGGCCGCACCTCGTCGTGCCAGAGCTTGAGGGCCTCGCGGGCGGCGCCGAGAATGGCGTGGCCGGCGAAGACCGTCATGCGGCTGGCGCTGCTGGAGCCGGAGGAGCCGGGCGTCTCGTCGGTGTGGCCGGCGACGAGGCGCACCCGCCCGACGGGCACGCCCACGGCCTCGGCCGCCACCTGGCGGAAGACTGTGTGGGCGCCCTGGCCCACGTCGGCGCCGGCGCAGCGCACGACCACCTCCTCGATCTCCCCGCCCCCGCGGAGCTCCACCTGGGCCCAGCACTGGTCCACGAAGCCGAAGGAGAAGCCCACGTTCTTCATGGCGCAGGCGAAGCCGATGCCCCGCCTCTTGTGCGGTTCGGCCGGCCGGGCGACCGTGGGAGCGCGCCATCTCCCGTCGGGGGCGCGCCACCCGGCCCGCTCGGCCGCGGCCTCGATCACCCGGGGGAGGCTCACCCCCGGCGGCATGGGGGCCTGGGTGGTGAGCAGGCTCCCCTCGCGCAGGCAGTTCTTGAGCCGCAGGGCCACGGGGTCCACGCCCAGGCGCTCGGCCAGCTTGTTCATCTGGAGCTCGGCGGCGAAGTGGCCCTGGGGCGCCCCGAAGCCCCGGAAGGCGCCCGCGGGGATGTTGTTGGTGTAGACGGCGAAGCTGTCGATCTTGGCCGCCGGCCACTCGTAGGGCCCGGCCACGCAGAGGTGGACGTTGCCGAGCACCTTGGTGCTCGTGTAGGCGTAGGCGCCGGCGTCGGCGATCACCGTGGCCTCGCAGGCCAGCAGCCGGCCGGTGTAGGTGGCCGCCCAGCGGGTGAAGATGCGCATGGGGTGGCGCTTGTGGTGGCCGACGATGCTCTCCTCCCGGCTCCAGACCACCTTGACCGGCCGGCCCGTCTTGATGGCCGCCAGGGCGAGGACGATCTGCACGCTCATGTCCTCGCGCCCGCCGAAGGCCCCGCCGACGGCGCTGTACTCCACGCGCACGCGCTCCTCCGGCCAGCCCAGCGCGTGGGCGATCTGCTGGCGGTCCTCGTGCATCCACTGGCCGGCCACGTTGACGACGACCTGATCCCCCTCCACCCAGGCGAGCCCGGCCTCGGGCTGGAGGTAGGCGTGCTCCTGCCAGGGCGTCTGGTAGGTTCCCTCGACCACCACGTCCGCCTCGGCGAAGGCCGCCTCCACGTCCCCCTTGCGGATTTTGTAGTGGGCCAGGACGTTGGAGTCGCCCCGCTCGGGGTGGATGGGAAAGGCGTCGGGCCGCATGGCCTCCTCCGGGTCGGTCAACACGGGCAGGTCCTCGTAGACCACGCGGATGAGCTCCCGCGCGCGGGCGGCCGCCTCCTCGGTCTCGGCGATGACACAGGCCACCTGGTCGGCCACACAGCGCACCACGTCCCCGCAGAGGACCGGCTGGTCGGGCAGGATGAGGCCGTACTCGTTGACGGGCACGTCCTCGTGCGTGAGGATGGCGATCACGCCGGGCACCCGCTTGGCCTGCGAGAGGTCCAAGTCCACAATGCGGGCGTGGGGCCGGCCGGCGAAGAGAATCTTCATGTAAGCCTGGCCCGGCCGGTTGAGGTCGCCGGGGTAGAGAGTCCGGCCGGTGACCTTGTCCACGGCCCCGTGTCGTGGTATGCTGCTCCCGACTGCGCGCATGGTGCCTTTGCCTCCTCTCCGTTCAAGCGTGGGTGACCAACGGGCGACAGTTGCAGGAGTATACTGCAAAGGGGCATAACCTTCAAGGCCGGTGGGCACTCCGGCGGAATTGGCTTTGACATCCGCCAACCGGTCGTGATATAATCCTGCACAGCAGCTCACACATCAGATGTCTGACAACCAGGGTGTACTCCATGCCCAACTTTCGACCGATTCCCAAACAGCCGTCCATTCCCGAAGTCGTGCTCGAGGAAATCTACCGCCTCATCTCGGCCGGCGAGCTGAAGCCGGGCGACCGCCTGCCCTCGGAAGTGGAGCTGGCCAGCCGCTTCGGCGTGGGGCGCTCCTCCATACGGGAGGCCCTGCGCGCGCTCCACCTGCTAGGGGTCATCGAGGTCATCCAGGGGAAGGGCACCTTCGTGCGCCAGCCGGGCATCTTGCCCTTCGTGATCGACTGGTCCCGCATGGCCCAGATGGGCATCATCACCGAGGTGATGGAAGCCCGCCAGTTCATCGAGGTGTTGCTGGCCCAGTTGGCGGCCGAGCGGGCCACCGAGGAGGACATCGAGGCCCTGCGGGCCGCCCTGGACGCCTGTCGGGCCAGTTTAAGCGACTTGGACTCGGACATCGAGGCCGGCGTCAACTTCCACCTCACCCTGGCCGAGGCGGCCCACAACCAGGTGTTGGCCCTCATGTACCGCACCATCTACGACCTCTTCCTGGAAACCGCCCGCCGCACGCGCGTCAGCCCCCAGGCCGCCCAGAGCCGGGTGCAGGAACACGAGCGCATCTTCCAGGCCATCGTTGACCGCGACCCGGAGGCCGCGGCCAAGGCCATGCAGGCGCACTTGGAGAGCGCCTACCGGCTGCTCATGGGCACTGACGGCGACGCGGCCGACGGCGAGGAAAGGGTGTGAGGCGGGGTGTTCCGTGTTGCTCTGCGCTCACGGGGCCGGCAGGACGTAGAGGATCACGATGACCATGAGGCCCCACACCAGGATGGCGGCCAACAGGGGCCGGTCCTGGAAGAGCACCTCCTCGGGGGCGCCGCCGGCGTTGCGACGGTGGATGAGGTAGAGGTAGCGGAAGAGGCCGTAGAGCGCCACGGGCACGGTGAGCATCATGGCGTGGTTGTCGGGCAGGTTCTCGGCCGTGAAGGTGTAGAGGGAGTAGGCGATCACCGTGCTGGCCATGACCACGCTCAGCATGTCGTCGAGCAGGGGCGCGCTGTACTCCTCCAGCACGCGGCGGTGGGCGCCCCGCCCTTCCTCCAACAGCAGGAGCTCGTGGCGCCGCTTGCCGATGGCGAGGAAGAGGGCCAGCAGGATGGTGACCACGTAGAGCCAGGGGGAAATGGCCACGCCGATGACCACGGCCCCGGCCACGGCCCGCAGGACAAAGCCGGCCGCGATGGTGAAGACATCCAGAATCACGACGTTCTTCAGGGAGAAGCTGTAGGCGATGTTGATCACCAAGTAGATCAGGGCCACCAGGCCGAAGGCCGGCCCGAGCAGGAAGCTCCCCCCCAGGGCCGCTGCCAGCTCGGCCACCAGGGCCGCCTGGGCCACGCGGGGGGCGAGCCGGCCCGAGGGCAGGGGGCGGTGGCGCTTGACCGGGTGTTTCCGGTCCTTCTCGATGTCGGTCAGGTCGTTGAGGATGTAGACGCTGCTCGAGAGCAGGCAGAAGAGGAAGAAGGCGACCACAGTGCGCCCCAGGGAGGGCAGGTGAAAGAGCAGGCGGTCGTCCGAGAAGATCAGGCCCACGAAGAGAATGAGGTTCTTGGCCCACTGCTTGGGGCGCATGGTCTCCACCAGGGCCCCGAGCTGGGACCAGGCCGAGATGTCTTCACGGGCGCGCGGCCACGTCATGGTGCTCCCTCCTCTGGCGATTCGCGTTGTGGGATGGTACCCGAAACCCACCGGTTCGTCAATTGCCCCCGGCGGGCGCCCTCTGAAGGGGAGGGGTGAGGCCGTGCCGCGCGCGCCCAAGGAACGCCTGGACGTGCTCCTCGTCCGGCGGGGGCTGGCCGGGAGCCGGTCCAGGGCCCAACAGCTCATCATGGCCGGCGAAGTCAGCGTGAACGGCCGGCCGGTCACCAAGGCCGGCACGCGCGTGCCCGTTGATGCCCACGTGAGCGTGCGGCGGCCGCTCCCCTACGTGAGCCGGGGCGGGCTGAAGCTGGCAGCCGCCCTGGAGCGCTTCGGCGTGGATCCCGCCGGCCGCGTGGCCGCGGACGTGGGGGCCAGCACCGGGGGGTTCACCGACGTGCTCCTCACCCGTGGGGCTGTGCGGGTCTACGCCATTGACGTGGGCTACGGCCAATTGGCCTGGAAGCTGCGCCAGGACCCGCGGGTGGTCGTCATGGAGCGCACCAACGCCCGACACTTGGAGGCCCTGCCCGAGCCCGTGGACCTGGTCACCGTGGACGCCTCCTTCATCTCCCTGCGCCTGCTCCTGCCGGCCGTGCGCAAGTGGCTGCGGCCGGAGGGCGAGGTGATCGCCCTGGTCAAGCCCCAGTTCGAGGCCGGCCGGGAGGAGGTGGGCCGGGGGGGCGTGGTGCGCGATCCGGCCGTCCACCGTCGGGTCCTGCGCGAGCTGGTGGCCTGGGCCCGCGCGCGGGCGTGGCGCGTGCTGGGCCTGACGGCGAGCCCGCTGCGCGGCCCGGCCGGCAACGTGGAGTTCTTCCTCTGGCTCTCACCCGACCCCGCCCGCCCCGAGGTGGATGCCGAGGTGGCCGTTGAGCGGGCCATGCGCGAAATTCCGCCCACGTAGAGCCCTGCGATGATCGTCGCCGACGAGCGCCTGGTGGCTTTCCTGCGCCAACACCGCGTCCTCACCCTGGCCGTGGTCGAACCACAGGGCACGCCCTACGCCGCGGCCCTCTTCTACGCCCTGGACCACCCCCCGCTCCGCCTCTACGTCCTCACGGGCGCCCACACCCGCCACGGCCGCGCCCTGCGCCACAGCGCCCGCGTGGCCGGCACCGTTCAGCGCGACCGGCAGGAGTGGCGCTCCATCCAGGGCGTCCAGTTCACGGGCACCTGCCGCCCCCTGGAGGGCGAGGAGCGGGACCGCGCCTGGCGGGTCTACACCGCGCGCTTCACCTTCCTGCGCCGCCCTCCTCCGGCACTGGCCCGCGCCCTCCTGCGCGTGGAGCTCTGGAGCATCGAGCCCGACTGGGTGCGCCTGATCGACAACCGCCTGGGCTTCGGCCACAAGGAGGAGTGGGGCGCCCGATTCCGCCCCTGA
>Ga0256839_1002029_pt1 | contig 23350 bp, 18 predicted proteins | sample 354166metaG_FD_185968 | JGI IMG/M metagenome (GOLD analysis project Ga0256839, IMG submission 185968) | Hydrothermal vent microbial communities from Mid Atlantic Ridge, Atlantic Ocean - 354-166 | ecosystem: Environmental > Aquatic > Marine > Hydrothermal vents | place: Atlantic Ocean: Mid... | reverse complement strand
CTGCACGCACTTGAAAAATATACCGAGCTGAAAACTACCTGGATAAATATCTCCTGAACGAAAACAAAAGCCCCGTCAAAATGCTCAATCTCAAAGACCCCTCCCTGCTCAAAACCAACGCCTTCATCAATGGCGAATGGGTCAGCAGTGAACACACTTTCACCGTAAGCAACCCGGCCACCGGCGAGGCGATTGCAGAAGTTTCTGACCTCTCCATCTCCCAAGTCAAATCCGCCATTGAAGCCGCTCACACCGCCCAGCCAAAATGGGCTGCCCTGACCGGAAAGGAGCGCGCCGGTTTCCTGCGTGACTGGTTCGACCTGCTGGTTGCAAATGCCGACGACCTCGCTCAGATTCTGACTGCAGAGATGGGTAAACCCCTTACCGAGGCCAAAGGCGAGATACTCTATGGCGCCTCCTTCATTGAATGGTTCGCCGAGGAGGCCAAACGCGTCTATGGCGACACCATCCCCGGTCACAGCCAAGACAAGCGCATTGTGGTGCTCAAACAGCCTGTGGGTGTTGTTGGCTCCATCACCCCGTGGAACTTCCCCAACGCCATGATTGCCCGCAAGGTTGGCCCGGCGCTGGCCACAGGCTGCACCTTCGTTGCCCGCCCTGCCGAATTGACTCCGCTTTCGGCCTTGGCCATGGCGGCATTGGCTGAGCGCGCGCAACTTCCAGCCGGGGTGTTCAACGTTATTCCCAGCTCGGACTCCGCCGCCGTGGGCAAGGAATTGTGTGCCAACCCGCTTGTCAGTAAAATCACATTCACCGGCTCGACCCGAGTCGGCAAAATTCTGCTCTCCCAGTGCGCAAACACTATCAAGAAAGTCTCCCTCGAACTGGGGGGCAACGCACCCTTCATTGTCTTTGACGATGCCGACCTTGATGCTGCGGTTGAGGGCGCCATGATTGCCAAATACCGCAATGGCGGCCAGACCTGCGTCTGTGCCAACCGCATCTATGTGCAAGCCCCCATCTATGACGAGTTCGCCGCCCGCCTGAAAAATGCCGTTGCCAAACTCGCCGTTGGCGATGGGGCCGAACCCGGCACCACTATCGGTCCGCTGATTTCTGAAGCCGCAGTAGATAAGGTCGAGCAACACATCGCCGATGCGCTCGAAAAGGGCGCTCAAGTTACCCAAGGGGGCCGGCGTCACCAGCTTGAGCGCACCTTCTTTGAGCCAACGGTGCTGACCGGAGCCAGTGCCGAAATGCTGGTCGCCCGTGAGGAAACCTTCGGGCCTCTGGCCCCCCTGTTCAGATTTGAGACTGAGGATGAGGTCATAGCCCTTGCCAATGACAGCGAGTTTGGCCTTGCCGGGTATTTCTATTCCCGCGACATCACCCGCATCTGGCGCGTGGCTGAAAGACTTGAAACGGGCATGGTGGGCATAAATACCGGCTTGATTTCCACCGAGGTCGCCCCCTTTGGCGGCGTCAAACAGTCGGGGCTTGGCCGGGAGGGCTCGAAATATGGAATCGAGGACTATCTGGAAATCAAATATCTGTGTTTTGGCGGCATCAACTGACAAACGCAGGCGCTTTTTCAAGGAGTTAACCTAAAAAAATGAGTGCGATAACCAACCATCTGCCCACGGCCGAGCTGCAGGCGCTCGACGCCGCCCATCATATGCACCCGTTTACCGCCGGGGCTGAACTGGCGGCAAAAGGCGCGCGGGTGATAACTTCGGCGCAAGGGGTCATGCTCACCGATTCCGAAGGCAACCGGATACTGGATGCCATGGCCGGCCTGTGGTGCGTCAACATCGGCTATGGCCGGGATGAGCTGGCCGAAGTCGCCGCCCGCCAGATGAGACAACTGCCCTATTACAACACGTTTTTCCAGACCACTCATGTGCCCGCAATCGCTCTGGCCAAACGGCTGGCCGAACTGGCGCCCGGAAATCTCAACCACACATTTTTTGCCAGTTCCGGGTCCGAGGCCAACGACACCAACATCCGGCTGGTCCGCCATTACTGGGCTGCAAAAGACAAGCCGGATAAAAAAATCATTATTTCCCGTCACAACGCCTATCATGGCTCGACCGTGGGCGGGGCCAGCCTTGGCGGCATGGGCGGCATGCACGCCCAAGGGGGCCTGCCCATCCCCGACATCGCCTATATTGACGAGCCCAACTGGTATCAGGATGGCGGCGAGATTTCCCCGCACGAATTCGGTCTGGAACGCGCCCGCCAGCTCGAAGCAAAAATCGTTGAACTGGGCGAAGAAAATGTTGCCGCTTTCATCGCCGAACCCGTGCAGGGCGCAGGCGGGGTGATAATTCCCCCGGACAGTTACTGGCCACAAATCCAGCGCATCTGCGACGCCCACGAAATCCTGCTCATCGCCGATGAAGTGATTTGCGGCTTCGGGCGCACCGGCAACTGGTTTGGTTCCGACACCTATGCCATCCGCCCCGACATCATGACTGTGGCCAAGGGCTTAAGCTCGGGTTACGCGCCCATTGGCGGCTCCGTGGTTTCCGATGAAATTGCCGACACTATCGCCAACGCCGGGGATTTCAATCACGGTTACACCTATTCCGGCCACCCGGTCGCTGCCGCCGTGGCGCTGGAAAACCTGCGCATCCTTGACGAAGAGGGCATTGTCAACAAGGTGCGTGATGAAACCGCGCCCTATGTCGCAGAAAAATGGGCTGAACTGGCCAACCATCCTCTTGTGGGAGAGGCAAGTATCGTCGGACTGATGGGCTCGCTGGCCCTGACCCCGGACAAGGCAGCCCGCGCGCCCTTTGCCGCTGACAAGGGCACGGTCGGGCTTGTCTGCCGCGACTTTTGCTTCGCCAACAATCTGGTGATGCGTCATGTGGGCGACCGCATGATTATTTCCCCGCCCCTGATTATCTCAAAAGAAGAAATCGACCTGATGATGGAGCGGGTGGTCATGTCGCTGGACCAGACCCTGACCCGCATCAAGACCGAAGGTCTTTATGTATCCGGCGGAAGGAAAGCCAAATGACAAACCCCGCGCCCCGGCTTGCCAAAAAAGACCGCCCCGAGCTTTCTTCATTCTCCTGGGCGGACCCGCTGCTGTTTGAGACCTCTCTCAGCAACGAGGAAAAAATGATACGCGACACCACCGCCGCCTTTGGTGCCGAGCATCTGGCCCCGCGCATCGAGAAGGCCTATATGGACGAACACACCGACCCTGATATTTTTTCCCTGATGGGAGAAACCGGCCTGCTTGGGGTCACACTGGCCGAGGAGTATGGCGGGGTCGGCGCTTCTTACGTATCCTATGGGCTGGTTGCCCGCGAAATCGAGCGCATCGACAGCGGTTTCCGTTCAATGATGAGCGTGCAATCCTCCTTGGTCATTTATCCCATTTTTGCCTATGGAAGCGAAGAACAACGCCTCAAATATCTGCCAAAGCTGGCCTCAGGCGAATGGATTGGCTGTTTCGGCCTGACCGAGCCCGATGCCGGCTCTGACCCTGCCGCCATGAAAACCCGCGCCACAAAAACCGATGGCGGCTATCGCCTCAACGGCAACAAGAGCTGGATATCCAACAGCCCCATTGCCGATGTATTTGTGGTCTGGGCCAAATCCGAGGCCCATGACGGCGCCATTCGCGGCTTTGTACTCGACAAGGGCACAAAAGGCCTCTCGGCTCCCAAAATCGGGGGCAAGCTTTCCTTGCGCGCCTCCGTCACCGGCGAAATCGTCATGGAAAATGTCGAGGTCGGCGAAGATGCGCTGCTGCCCCATGTCTCGGGGCTGAAAGGCCCCTTTGGCTGCCTCAACCGGGCACGCTATGGTATTGCCTGGGGGGTGATGGGCGCGGCTGAAGATTGCTGGTTGCGCGCCCGCCAGTACGGGCTTGAGCGCAAACAGTTCAACAGGCCCCTGGCCGCGACCCAGCTTTATCAGAAAAAGCTTGCCGATATGCAGAGCGAGATTTCCCTTGGTCTTCTGGCCGCCCTGCAGGTGGGCCGCCTGATGGACAGGGCCGAAGCCGCCCCCGAAATGATTTCGCTTATAAAGCGCAATAATTGCGGCAAGGCGCTGGATATAGCCCGTCAGGCCCGTGACATGCACGGGGGCAACGGCATTCAGATAGAATATGGTGTGATGCGCCACGCCCTCAATCTTGAAACCGTCAATACCTATGAGGGCACCCACGATGTGCACGCCCTCATTCTGGGCCGGGCCCAGACCGGCATTCAGGCGTTTTTTTGAGAAGCGCTTCCAGGATAAGTGGGTACCGGTTATCCGGTTCGGCAAGCGCGACAATCAAAAGACTTGGCATCGTGGTCTGTTTCGCTTCAAAACAGCAACAATTCTAGTGGAGACAAACATGACCCACGCCCTTGCAGGACTGAAAGTCGTTGAACTGGCAAGGATTCTTGCCGGACCATGGGCCGGGCAGACCCTTGCTGACCTGGGTGCCCAAGTCATCAAGGTGGAAAGCCCAAAAGGGGACGACACGCGAAAATGGGGCCCTCCCTTTGTCGAACATGAGGGGGAGAAAACTGCCGCCTATTTCCATGCCTGCAACCGGGGGAAACGCTCCATTGTTGCCGATTTCAACGACCCTGAGGGCCTCTCTCTGGTCAAAAACCTGATTGCACAAGCCGACATTGTCATTGAAAATTTCAAGGTCGGGGGATTGAAAAAATACCGGCTGGATTATGAAAGCCTGAGCAAAACTCATCCGGCTCTCATTTACTGCTCCATCACCGGCTTTGGCCAAACCGGACCCTATAAGGACCGGCCCGGTTATGATTTCCTCATTCAGGGCATGGCCGGAATTATGGACCTGACCGGAGAGCCCGATGGCCCCCCGCAAAAAATGGGCGTGGCCTTTGCCGATATTTTCGCCGGGCTTTATTCCACTATAGCCATTCAGGCTGCTCTCCACCAGCGCCAGGTCACCGGATGCGGCCAGCATGTCGACATGTCCCTGTTTGATTGCATGAGCGGCGTTCTGGCCAATCAGGCAATGAATTATCTGGCGAGCGGTGTTTCACCGCACCGCCTGGGCAATGCCCATCCCAACATCGTGCCCTACCAGACTTTTAGCGCTAGCGATGGGCAATTCATCCTCGCTGCGGGCAATGATGAACAGTTTGCCCGCGTCTGTGAAGTCATCGGACTTTCCGAAATCGCGCACGACGAACGCTTTGCCACCAACGCCGCCCGGGTTAAAAACCGCGATGCGCTGAGCGCACTCATTCAGGGAGAAACCGGCAACTGGAAGCTGGCTGAATTGCTGTATGCGCTGGAAAAAAAGGGCGTACCCGCCGGGCCGATAAATTCAGTGGCCCAAGTCTGCGCCGACCCTCAGTTTCTGGCCCGCAATATGCTTATTGACAGCGAAGGCGTGCCGGGCCTGCGCACCCCCATCACCATGTCGGGCGCAAAACTTGCCCTTGGCCGCCCCTCCCCCCGGCTCGGCCAGCATACGCATGAAATTACAGCGGAACTGAAAAGTTCCAGCTAGGCCGTTTCATGCTTTAGCTGAAGCGGTCTGGTCGCGAAGAGCGGCCCGGCGCCCATGCGCCGCCCCCGCGGAGCTGTGTGTTAAGCACACTCGTGTGCAAAACACTGGCGCGAGCGAAAACAAAAGACAAAAAAGCGCCTCAACTAAAAACTTGAAGCAGTTCTACCCCTTGACTCCGCCCTCGGTGAGGCCCGCCACCAGATAGCGCTGAGCCAGCAGAAACACGAACGTAATCGGCAGGCCGGACAGGATGGCCGCCGCGGCAAAATCCCCCCACAAATAGCGTTGCTCATAAAGATACTGGCGCGCGCCCACCGCAAGCGTCATCTGGCTGGTTTCCTGCAACAAGACCGAGGCCACCGGATATTCGGTGACCAGATAGATGAAGCTCAGGACAAACACCACCGCCAGTATCGGCACCGAAAGTGGCAAAAACACATAACGGAAAGTCTGCCATGGGGTGGCCCCGTCAATCTGGGCCGCCTTGTCCAGCGCCGGGTCTATGGAATCAAAATACCCCTTGATGGTCCAGATATGCAGGGTGATGGCACTGAGATAGGACAGAATAAGCGCCCAGTGGGAATTGCGCCCCAACAAGGGCGTCACCCCGCCCAGCGCGTCAAAAATCGCATAAATTGCAATCAGCGTCAGAGCGGCGGGAAACATCTGGATTATCAAAAGTGAATCCAGAATGCCCTGCCGGAAGCGGAACCGCATGCGCGCAAAGGCATAGGCCGCCGTGGTCGAAAGCACCAGAACCCCGATTGAAGCGATTACACCCACCTTGATGGAGTTCCACAACCATAACATTACCGGAAATGGCGGGGTGATGATGGTGCCATCGGGCTTTTCAAACACTATGCCAAGGGCCAGATACCAGTGTTCAAGGGTGGGGTTTTCCGGGATGAGACTGCCGGTGGAAAAATTACCCGCCCGCAGAGAAATGGAAAGTACCATTAAAAACGGAAACAGGATGAGCGCCAGAAACAACAGCAGAAAACCGTGGGCCATGATTTTTTTGACCAGAAGCTGGCGCGGATGCTCGACAATCATCGTGCCACCCCCTTGTTTTTGGCATAGTTGCGCATGGCGGTGAAATTGGCATAGGCAATAAGCCCGACAATGATGAAAATCAGTGTCGAAATTGCCCCGGCCATGCCAAAATCCTGCCCTGAATCCGAAAAGCTCATCCGGTAGGTGAAGGAGCCCAGAATATCGGTCTGTCCGGCAGGAATTTGTGTGCCGATAATGTCGGGCCCCCCCCGCGTCAGCAACAAAATCAGCACCACATTGTTAAAGTTGAACGAAAAATTGGCAATCAGCAATGGCACGAAGGGCGGCAAAATCTGCGGCAGGGTGATGGAAAAAAATGAACGTATCGGCCCCGCCCCTTCCAGCGCCGCAGCTTTGTAGTGTTCAGCCGGAACCGATTGCAGATAGCCCATGCCCAGAAGCATCATATAGGGATACCCCAGCCAGGTATTGACAATCAGGGTCAGGGCGCGGGCCAGATTGGGGTCGGTGAACCAGTTGGGCTTTATTCCAAACAGGGCCTGAAGAATGAAATTGATTTCACCGAAATTCTGGTTGAACAGCCCCCGGAATACCAGAATGGAAATGAAGGCGGGCACCGCATAGGGCAGGATGAGCATGATGCGGTAAAACCCGCGATATTTCAGGTGCGGCCATTGCAGGATTGAAGCCAGGAGAATGCCCAGTGAAAAAGTAAACACCATGGAGAGCGTCGCAAAAACCACCGTCCAGACAAATATCTGCAACATCGGTTCGCGGATGCCTTCGGAAAACAGGATGCGCTTGAAGTTCTCAAAACCCACATTCACCCGCCAGCCCGGCGCCAGGGCCTCCCCTTTCTCATTCACATAAAAGCCTTTGGCCTGGTCCGGGTTGAGATAGGTCCCCTCAATGGTGTTGAACAGGCGGCCATCACCTTCGAGCTCATAGACTTTTTGCTGTCCGGCAAAATTCCTCAGGCCCGACATGTTGAGCTGGCTGCCATCGGGCAGAATGGCACTAAGAGCCCCCAGCTCATTGCGCAATTTTATGATTTCACGCATTTCCAGCCCGGTTTCAGGCATGGTCTGAGCAGGCTCCATCTGAACCGGCTTTGGCACACCATCCAATGCCACCGGCTCAGAAACCAGCGCACCCTCCCCATCAGGGAAGTAGAGTTGATAAAATTCGCCGGTCCTGACCAGCATGAACGGGCGTTCAGTGCTTTTGTCGACCGAAATTTTCCCCAAAAACTGGTTGGTGACCCGCTCGAAGGTCAGCAGGTTGCGGGCCCCGTAATTGGTGAACCCCACATAGCTGGTGTAAAGAACCGGCAAGGCAATAAAAATCAGCACTGCCGCAATCGCGGGAAAAACAAACCGCGCCGTGTAGAATTTTTTGTGCCCGAATACGCTGACAATGCCCACACACAAGGCCAGCACGACCACCGCAAACAGCGGCTCCCCCGCCAGATAGAGCACCCACACCACATAGAGCAGGGCCAGTGCGATCAGACCCAGCGCGAAAAACCCGAGAAACCGCTTCCAGCCCGCCAGAGGGGAGGCAACAATCTGCTCCGGCTGCTGTTCTATCGCGCTGGCGCTCAAAACTTCCCCCTGCCCCGAACAAAACGGGCCGGAGCAGAAAAACGCCCCGACCCCACTTTCATATCACAATTTGCTATTCGGCAAGGATACGTTCCGCCGCATCGTTGAGCGCATCTTCAACCGACTGCTGCCCGCCGGTAATGTTCTGCAATGCCGGACCCATGGCACTCCAGAACTTGCCCATCGCCGGGGTTGAAGGCATGGCAATGCCGCTCTGGGCATTGGCAAGTGTTGCTGCCACATTGGCATCCCCCGCCAGCACTTCGGCAAAGCTCTTGTCGGCAACAGCGCCTAAGGGAACATCATCATTGACCATTTTCAGCCCCTCATCCTGAAGCAAATAGTTTTCAAGGAACTCAACGGCCAGATCAACATTAGGGCTCGAAGCGTTGATGGTTGCCGCCAGCACTCCGACAAAGGCCTTGGAGGCATTGCCGTCAATGGAGGGGATTGGAGCCACGCCAAAGTTGATGCCCGAATCCTGAAGGTTCGACCAGGCCCACGGACCGTTGATGACCATGGCAACCTCGCCCTTGTTGATGGCTGCATCCATCACGCCATAGTCGACGCCTGCCGGCATCACACCATCATCGATCAAGGATTTGATCATCGAGGCACCGGCCACCGCGCCGGCATTGTTTACGCCGGTATCTTCTGCATCATAAACCCCGTTGACCTTCTGGAAGGCATAGCCGCCATTGGCCATCAGCAAGGGCATGGAGAAATAGGTGTTGTTGTAATCCCACATGATCGCGCCCACACCCTCGGGCATGGTCATGGAAGCGATTTCCTCGAAGGTTGCCGGAGGCGTTGGCACCAGATCCTTGTTGTAGATGAGCCCGATGGCTTCCACCGCAATGGGGTATCCCCACACATTGCCGTCAAAAGTCACTGCGTCCCAGGCGAAGTCAAAAATGCCGTCCCGGACATCCTGACTGGGCTCGACCGGAGAAATCAGACCACCAGCGGCCCACTCGCCAAACCGGTCATGGGCCCAGATGAAAATGTCGGGCCCGTCTCCTGCCGCCGCCGACTGCTGAAACTTGTCGGTCACCGACTCGGGGCGTTCGACCACAACCTCAATGCCAAGCTCCTCGGTGAACTTGTCCCCCAGAGCCTGCAACCCGTTATAGCCCTTGTCCGCATTGATCCAGACCAGCAGTTTTCCCTCTTCCAGCGCCAGAGCCATTGAGGTCGACGCCACCATCATGGCCAGTGCACTGGCCGCAATCCTGAATGAATTTTTCATATTATCCTCCGTTGAAATCACCGTTTTTGCCGTTGCTCCACCCCTCGCGGACCAAGTGGCAACATGTGCGCGCCAAGAATGTGCCTTTTTCCCGACGGAATCGGCCCCCAAGAGCCATTCCATCGCCATACCAGGCAATTTCTCAAAACGTTTTAGAACTTAAATTAGCCAGTATTATTCGCCCATGTCAATTGAGTTTTATCCAGAAGCATGTATTCTCAAAGCGTTTTAAGTTTCTGAAAGTTTAATCCCGGGGGGCTGTGGTTTGACCAATCTGAAAGATATTGCCAGACATCTGGGCCTCTCCCCGGCAACGGTCAGCCGTGCCCTGAACGGCTTTCCCGAGGTTGGCGCCAAGACCCGCGCCCGGGTTCTTGAGGCCTCGCGCAAGCTGAACTACGCCCCCAACATCACTGCCCGCCGTCTGGCCACCGGCAAGGCGGGCACCGTGGGCATGGTTTTCCGCTCGGCGCGCAACCTGTTGCTTGATCCCCATTTTGTCGACTTTCTTGCCGGCCTCAGCCTTGTTCTGTCCGACAGGCAGCTTGACCTGATGATCCACGTAGCCCCTCCCGGCCAGCAGCTCGCCCATTATAAAAGGTTCATGGCCAGCGGCTCGGTCGACGGCATGATATTGAGCGCCCCCGAGATTGACGACAAGCGCATCCAAACCCTGGCTGAAGCCAAATTCCCCTTTGCCGTGCATGGGCGCAGCCACGATGAGGCACCCTATGCCTATTATGATATTGACAATGATGGTGCCTTCAGCGCCGCCTTTGCCCTGCTTCACGATCTGGGCCACCGGCGCATCGCTTTTCTGAACGGCCCCGAAGACCTGTCTTTTGCTCATCAGCGGTTGGGAGCGTTCAAGAGGGAATGCTCGGCCAGGAACATCCATGTGCCCACCGGGTTTGTTTCCCATGAGGAAATGCGCGAGGATGTGGGTTACGAACAGGCCGCCTCCATGCTGCATACCGACACCAGCCAGCGCCCCACAGCCTTTATCTGTTCGTCAACACTTCTGGCGCTCGGGGTCATGCGGGCCACAATCGAGGCCGGTCTTGAACCGGGCAGGGACATCTCCATCATCGCCCATGATGACGTGCTTCCCCACTTCCGTTCCGAGCATTTCGCCATTCCCCTTACCGTCACCCGCGCCCCCATTCGCGACGCCGGCACCCGGCTGGCAGAAATGATCTCTGATCTGGTTGCTGGAGCCGACCCAAAAGCCATGCAATATACCCAGAAAACCGATTTGATTGTGCGCGCCTCCACCGGTGTGGTGCCCCGGGGAGGAGACAAACCATGGTAAAAAGTTCGGATACTGCCATCAACAATCCTGACCTACCTGCCCTTGACGTGCGCGGGCTTTTCAAATCCTTCGGTGATGTCGAAGTGCTCAACAACATCTCCATGAGCATGAGGTCGGGCGAGTTTTTAGTGCTGGTCGGCCCCTCCGGGTGCGGCAAGTCCACCCTGCTTAACTGTATTGCCGGACTTGAAGAGGTCACGGGCGGGGAAATATTCATCTATGGACGCAACGTCACTGAAGTCCCTCCCCGCGACCGCGATATCGCCATGGTTTTTCAGTCCTATGCGCTTTACCCCACCATGACGGTGGCCGAAAATATCAGCTTCGGCATGAAGGTGCGCCGGCTGTCAAAAGAGCGTCAGCTTGAAAAAACCCGCGACGTCGCCCGTATTCTGCAAATCGAACATCTTATGGGTCGCAAACCCGGCCAACTCTCCGGCGGCCAGCGCCAGAGGGTTGCCATGGGGCGCGCGCTGGTGCGCGACCCCAAACTGTTTTTGTTTGACGAGCCTCTTTCAAATCTGGACGCCAAACTGCGGGTTGAAATGCGCGGCGAGATAAAATCCCTGCACGAGCGGCTGAATGCCTCAATCGTCTACGTCACCCACGATCAGGTGGAAGCCATGACCCTTGGCACATCAATTGTTGTTCTCAAGGACGGCGATGTCCAGCAGATTGGCAGCCCGACACAAATCTACAACAGACCGGCAAACCTGTTCGTTGCCGACTTTATGGGCTCGCCGCCGATGAGCCTGATCCGGGGTGAATTACACGTTGAAGCCGGTGGCGCAAAAGTTCAATTCACAAGCGGCGTGGATAAACACCTCTGGGAGATTAAAAACCCTTCAGACACTGTTCGTGCGCTGGACAAGGGCCAGATCATTGTCGGAGTGCGCCCGGAAGCGTTTGAATTGGCGGAAAAGGGCAAAGCCGACCTTGTCCTGAAAACCATCCGCACGGAGCATGCCGGGTCCGACATTTTTGCAACCCTGGATATGGGGGGTCAGCCCGTCGTTGCCCGACTTCCCGGCCACGCAAGAATTGAAATCGGAGCCCCGCTGAAACTCAAGGTCGACAAAAGATATGTCTGCTATTTTGACCCTGAGACCAGCCTGCGCATCGACTGAATTTTATCGGCCTCAAGGGTGTTTCCAACCCAGTAATCGCTCAGCTTTTTCCGAACTGAAAAAACTTCTGTTTCCACTCAGATCACCGCGAATGGCCACCTCTGGATAATATCTGGCGGCCAGTTCCGCACTTGGCGCCTCAACCGTTGTGTCGGGGGCCACGATGTAAAAAACCTCATGCCCCCTGAAGGAAGCTTCAAGGCTGAGCAGGCAGGCCTGCGCCGAAGCATCAGCCCGCACATAGGCCCAGAGCTGTTGCCTTCCCTGAAGATTTTCAGCCCTGAACGCCTGCACCGCAGTCTCGCGTTCATGCACCACCAGATGAAAACGCAGGCTGGCGATACGCATCTCTTCATATCGACGCACAAAACTGTCTGCCTGTTGCTCGCAAATCCACTTGGAGAGGCTGTAGGGGTCCTCACAATAATTGGCATGCAATTCATCAACGGGAAAATAATCAAAACGCTGTTTCCGGCTAAAGGCCAGCCCGATGGCGTTGACGCTTGAAGCCTGACAGACATTTTTTATGTCATTCTCCGCCGCCGCGCGCAGTGCATTATAGCTCCCCGTCACATTGTTATTGTGCACAATGTGATCGGCCAGTTTACCCGGCACCGGAATTGCCGCCATATGGATAAGCGCATCGCAACCCTCAAAGGCTTCAACCAACGCCCCATAGTCAGTAATATCAGCCAGGACAAAATTCAGATTATCCCGCTCGTCCATCTCGGACGGCTCAACCCTGTCAATGCTGACGACACTGTGGCCGGAGGCAAGCGCAGCGTTAGTAATTGCCCGGCCCAGATGTCCGCTTCCCCCGGTGAGTGCAATTTTCATCGCCAGTTTCCCAATTTTTTCCAAGAATAGGGCAATGCCCTGTCAAACCGGCAGCAGTTCTGAAAGCTGACGAGGCTCAAGTTCAGGTTTTTCCCTGTAAAGAAAGCATGAGGCTGTCTGGTGCGCCTCAAGCTTGAACAGGGGCGGAACAGCTTTGCATTGCTCGGTTGCCGATGCGCAGCGGCTGTAGAACGGGCACCCGGCTTGCACATCACCGCCTTCGCGGGCGATAATTTCATTTTGCCCCCAGCGCTGGTCCAGATTGGGCCACGGAATAGAGTCGATCAGCAATTGTGTATAGGGGTGTTGCGGTTTCTTGATAACGGTTTCCACGTCCCCCGCCTCCATCACCGCACCACGATAAAGCACCACAATGGAGTTGGCGATATGATAGGCGGTCGTCAGGTCATGGGTGATGTAGATAATCGAAACCCCGTGATCCCGCTGCAGATTGCGCAGGGTTTCAAGAATGCTGGCACGCAGGGAAGCATCCACCATCGACACCGGCTCATCGGCAATCAGAAGCCGCGGTTTGAGCAAAAGAGAGCGCGCCACATTGATACGCTGGCGCTGACCGCCCGAAAGCTGATGGGGGAAACGACCCACCACATCCTCAGGCCTGAGACCAACCGCCCTCAGCGCTTCATCCATCTTGCTGCGCGCTTCCGCTTTTGATTTGGCCAGCTTGAAACGTTTGATGGGCACCGAGAGCAGGTGGTCCACCGTATAAAACGGATTAAACACCGCAAACGGATCCTGAAACACCGCCTGTACCTCGCGCCGGAATTCCAGCCGCTCCCTGCCCCGCAAGGTGGAAATGTCCCGGCCTCGATAAATGATCTGACCGGTAGTCGGCCTGATAAACCCCAAAAGCAGCATCGCCAGTGTGGTTTTGCCCGACCCGCTTTCGCCTGCAACTGTAAGAATGGTCGGTTCGTCTTCGCCAAGAGTAAGCGAAATTTTCCGCAAGGCGGTTGTAGATTCAGTGTTGATCAGCCCCCGCGAATAGACCTTGGAAACATTTTTCAACTCCAGAAGCTCGCTCATTTTTTTGTGCTCCGGGAATAAAGATGACAGGTGACCACGCGACCATCGGACAAAGTTTCAACATCGGGACGCTCAACGCGGCACCGGTCCATGACTTCGGCGCAACGCGGATGAAACGTACATCCCTCAGGCAGCCTGAGTAGTGATGGGGCAAGCCCCGGAATTCCCTGGAACACACCCTTGTTGTCCAGATTGGGCAGGCAACTGATGAGGGCCTTTGCGTAGGGGTGTTTGGGCTCGGTAAACATATCGCGCACCGTTGCAACCTCCACCAGACGCCCCGCATACATCACCGCAACCTTGTCCACGAATTGCGCCATAAGCCCCATATCGTGACCGATAAGGATCACAGCGGCATTGATCTGTTTTTGCACCCGGTCGATGGTTTCCATCACCTGACGCTGGGTCACAACATCAAGAGCGCTTGTGGGCTCATCGGCGATAATCACCTGCGGTTGCAACAGGATGCCGATGGCAATGCACACCCGTTGCTTCATGCCCCCGCTCAGTTCGTGGGGAAACATTTTGAAAGCACTGCGCGCCAGATCCACTGACTGCAGAGCCGCCATACAGCGCTCGATAACTTGCGGCTTATCCTCATTGGGCATATGAGCCCGCACCGCATCCGCCATTTGCGCCCCGATACGCATCACCGGGTTCAGCGAATTCATCGCCCCCTGGGGAATGTAGGAAATTTTACTCAGACGCGCTTCGCGCATGGCGCGGTCACCAAGCGCCATCAGGTCGGTGCCGCCCACAAAAACCTCCCCCCCCTCGATGCGCCCCGGCGGCTTGATCATCCGCATCATGGCCAGAGCCAGCGTGCTTTTGCCGGAGCCCGATTCTCCCACAATCCCCAGCTTTTCCCCCGGCCTCAACGAAAAAGTCACATCATCAAGCGCTCTGGCCCGCCCCGCATCGGTGAAGTAGGTCACCTCGAGATTGCACACCCGGAGCACAGGCTCAACGGCACCCTGCTTTTGGCCGGAACCCGTGCTCCGCTCTTTGGTCCGCCGGGTTGTTTTTGTCGCTGCGTTCATCATTGCTACTCCGACCTGCGCACACGCGGATTGGCCAGTTCGTCCAGGCCCATATTGATAAGAGCAAGTGAACCAAGGATCAGGATCATTCCGATTGAGGGCGCAATCGGCCACCACCACCAACCGTTGAAAAATGCACCCTGTGACTGCGCCGACCAGATAATATTGCCAAGGAGCGGCTCACGCAGAGGTCCAAGACCGAGCACCGCCAGATAGAAGGACGCAAACACCGCCAGAAAAACCTGCCCCACAAAAGCTGCCGCGATGAAGGGTAAAAGATTGGGCAGGATTTCCTTGAAAATTATTCCAAGATCGCTGACCCCGGAAAGTTTTGCCACCGAGACAAACTGCCTCTCCTTCATGGTCAGAACCTGGGAGCGGATAATCAGGGTCGGTCCCATCCAGGCAAGCATCACCACAATCAGCGCCATGGTGAAAATGGTCACATCGCGCTTGTCGAGGGAGCCGGCGACCACCACCTGAATAAGAAGCACCGGAATGGGGGTCAAAACCTGACACACGGTGCGAATAGCAGCATCCGTCCACCCGCCGAAATAGGCCGAAACAAAGCCCAGAACGACGCCTACAAAGGTGCCGATACCCCCTGCAACCAGACCGATAAAAGCCGTCTGCCACATGCCAACAACCATCACCGCCATCAGGTCCCGCCCGAAAAAATCGGTGCCGAAAGGAAAGTCCCAGCTTGGCGCGCGTCGGGTTGGCGCAGAAAGCGGATAGGCATCCATGGGATCAATGACCATCAGCCCGATTATGGTGAAGGCCGCGAGCGCCAGCAATATCGCCAGACCCGCGCCCAGGCTCAGATTGCGCGACAGGTAGCGAAAGAACAGCGCCAGACGGCCGGGTTGTGAAATTGCGCCGGGGCGCACACTTATGGTTTTCACGGAGGCGCTCCTATTCATTCTTAATTCGTGGATCAAGGAGCGGATACAGGAACTCCATCAAAGTCATAATGGTGGCAATGGCAATGGTGATAAATATCACGATCCCGTAGATGACCGGAAAATCATTGGCCCTGATGGCATTGATAAGAACGGTACCCACCCCGGGCAATGCAAACAGCCCCTCAACAATAATTGCCGAGGTCACCACCGTGCCAAGGGCCAGCGCAAAACCGGTCACCTGCGGCAACATGGCATTGCGCAGATAATAGTCCCGGAATATGCTCACACCGCCCAGCCCCTTGTGTTCGGCAAAATTCACATAGTCCTCACCCTGAATGGTAATGCCCATACCACGCATGGTCAGCACCCAGCTGCCCACAGAGCCCAGAATGAGCGCCAGTGCCGGCAGCACCTGATGGCGCAACAGGTCAAGGGTAAATTCCCACGACCAGTTGGGCACCACGCCGATGGAATAGGCTCCCCCAAGCGGCAGCAGCTTCAACCTGAAACCGACAAAAAACAAGAGCAGAACACCCATCAGCACCGGGGGCACGCCCATGAACAGCACAAAGGGTGTTGAAAAGTTACGCGCCCATCTTGGCGCACGCGGCCAGGCCGCAATAGCCCCCAGCAGGTTGCCGATAACAAAACTCAGGACAGTTGTGACCACAAGCAGCCCGATAGTCCAGGGCAGGGACTGAGCGATCAGCTCGATAACAGTGGAGGGATACCGGTTAAGAGAAAAACCGAAATCAAAGCGCGCGATATTCCACAGATAGTCGATATATTGCTCCCACAGGGGCCGGTCCAGACCGAACTGTTTGGAAAATGATTCTATAATTTTTTCAAGGTCTTCGGGCGCAAAACCAGACAGCCGGGCAATTTCCGAAAAGCGTTCTCGGACCGGATTTACCGACGACAGACGTGGTATGAAAAATATGATGGTCGAGGCCGCCCAGATGACCATGAAAAGAAAACCAATGCGTCGGGCAATCAGTTTTAGGGTCATAGAATGCGTTCTCCAGGTTCCGGGGTAACCCCAAAAAAAGAGGGGCGCAGCGCTTTTGCCACGCCCCTCTCTGTATCACTTTTTGCTCTATTGGGCAGACTTGAGGTTTGAAACCACCAGCATGCCGGTTTTGTGCCAGAATGCGCCGTTTACGCCAATTCCGACATTGTCAGCAGTGGGCCAGTTCACCCAATAGGTCTGGTTGTAGGCAATCCGGTGCAACCACTGAATGACCGGCACATTAATCTGATCGCGCCAGTAAATCTCCATCAACTGCGCTGCCAGCCCCTGAAATTCAGGACTGTCAGAGGAAATAGGTGCCATTTTGGCCAGGATTTCGTCATATTCCGGATTGGAATAGCGGGCAAACTCGTAAGCCCCCACAGACTCACCCTCAACACCGGCATTGGAGCTGTTGAAGAAATTGAACGTTGCAAACGGATCCTTCAGGCTGGCGCCGTGACCGAACATATATAGGCCCGGTGCGCCATCGGCCATGTTCTGGAACGCGTCAGTTCCAAAGTTGGTCGATGCATCAAAACCGGCCCGGAGCAGCATTTCCACCAGAATGGGCACGATATCGCTGTGAATACCCTCAAAGCCGTTGATCGTGCTGTCGATGGTTTCTCCATCTTTTTCCCAAAGACCGCGGCTGTTTTTTGTGTAGCCCGCCTCTGTCATCAAGGCAGCGCTTTCGTCCAGGGAAAATTTGCCCGGTTCATACTTCTCGATCAGCGCCTGAACGGCAGACGTGTCGACAAAGGACTGCAGCCCCGGATAAAGCGGGAACGGGAAGATTGTAGCCACTTCCGCCCCGTCATAAAGCACATCGTTGATCTGCTGACGGTTGACAGCAAGGCTGACGGCCCTGCGCACCCGGGCGTCGGCAAAGGGACCGGACTGGGTGTTCATCCACAAGGCGTTTGGCCACCAGTCAAGATAGCCGTATGGGGACTGGTTTCCCGAATGAGTGGTGATCTTGGGATTCTGAGCCAGAATGTTGGAGATAACGGCACTGCGCATATCCAGAGCTGAATCCATCTCGTTGTTCACCAGACGCTGGGCAACGGTATCCATGTTTTGACCAATCTGACCGCCCAGATTGACAACGATTACCCGTTTGACGTCAGGCAGGTCGTTAATGCCAGCCTTTGCCGCCCACCAGTCTTCACGAAGATTGAAGATTTTCTGGTTCTGGTTCCAGGCCACAAGGTCGTAAGGACCTGAATGGGGGATTTCCGTTCCACCGGCATATTCGTTGACGTTTTCCTGATTTTCCAGACCATGGGCGGGAACGATTGCCATGCCCGTATCAAACTTCATGGTCAGAACTTCAAACTTGAAGCGGGGAGCCGGAATCTTGAACTGAATGTCTACGGTCAGGTCGTCAACTGCGGTCACGGATTCAACAAACTGGTTGAAGTCCGCATTATAGGTCAACAGATTGTTGGAGAGCTGCCCCTCCATGGTGAAAACCACGTCTTTTGCGGTTACCGCCACCCCGTCGCTCCATTCAGCCATGGGATTGAGCTTGATGCGCAGTGAAGTGAAGTCATCGCTGGTATATTCAACACTTTCAGCCAGCCAGGGAATTTCCTGATCCGAATAAATGCCAAAATACATCAGAGGCTCCCACATAAGGGAGTTCAGTTCGGAGCTTGAATAGCCCGGAACCGCCCACGGGTTCGTCACCCCGATCGGTGAAGTAACACTCCAGCCAAGAACCAGCGTGTTTTCCCGCCCCACATCCTCCAGAGGCGAATCGGGCGCGATTTCCACCGCCGCCGTCGCCTGTGCGAAGGCCGCGGTGGGACCGAACGACATCGCCAGACCCAGCAGGGCCGCACCGACAACCTTGAAATTAAGTTCAACCATATGAAATTCCTCCCTGAATGGTTGTTTTTTGATTGAGGTCAAACCGCCCGGATATTTGAAAAACCGACACAGACAACAAGTATCGGGACTGTTTGTTGATTTTGGTCATACCTGTCGCAGGCAAATCCCTTGCGTCTAGAGCATGGGCCCTGCGATTTACACCCCCGATCCGCACCTTTAACAGTCTGAACAAGTCCCGTTTTTACGAGTGAGGAGTTGGAATGAGGGAACTTTTTCTCCAGTTTTGACAGCTCTCCTTTTATTAGCTCCTATTGTTATATGTTTATGTTATATGGGTGTATCCCCCTCCCGTCAACACTTTTACCTGTAAGACCGTATCCCGGATGGATTCGCAAAAACGCTTTTGCACAGTGCGATTTCCAGGGGCATGCACCCCCCACTGGTTAAATGAGGCCGGGAGCCGGCAACAAGCGGGCGGGGGACTTTCTTGCGGCCGCTTCCGGAACCGGGAAACCAGTAAGACCAAAAGCTAAAGGACCTCTGTCCGTCAGTCGCCAAAACCAGCTCACAGAACCAGTTGGGGACCCTTTGGCCTGTCTGGGGGCGTTCTGCTTGGCAGCGCCGCGCACCCTTGCGAACCCATAACTACCAATGCCATAGCGTGCCGTCCTCCAGCCGATTTACCGGAAGATAGGCGCGCTTGTAGGGATGTTTCGCCGCCACCGCCTCATCGATATCGACACCGTGCCCGATTGCCTCCCCCGGATGCAGAAAACCGCCATCCTGACTCCATGCATGGGGAAACATCTCATGGGTGGCTTCGCTGTAGCCGGAAAACTCCTGAATACCAAAATTGGGCACCCACAGGTCAACGTGCAGATTGGCGCCCATGGCCACAGGAGAAACGTCCGTGGGGCCATGGCAGGCGGTGCGCACATGATAGATTGATGCAAAGTCAAAAATGCGCCGCAGTCCGCTCACCCCCCCCGCATGTACCGAAGTTGTTCGTATATAGTCGATAAGCTGTTCCTCGATGAGTTGGCGTGCGTCCCAAATAGTGTTGAAAACTTCCCCCAGCGCAATCGGTGTTGTCGTATGCTGGCGGATGAGGCGATAGCCCTCGGGCAGTTCGGCAGGCACAGCATCTTCCAGCCAGAAAAGCTGGTGGGGTTCGAGTTCTTTTCCCAGGCGCGCCGCCTCAATCGGTGTCAGACGATGGTGCGCATCGTGCAAAAGATGTGTATCCCACCCTACGACATCGCGCAGTTTTTCAAATACTTTGGGTATGTGACGAAGGTATTTTGTCGTGGACCAGACTTCCTCTTCGGGCAACCTGCCCTCCAGAACATTCTTTTTCTTTCCCTTTTTGTGAATCCCATATATGGACTCAAAACCCGGCACTCCCGCCTGGGCTCTGACAGCCACATATCCCTGTTCTTTTTTGGCCAGCACTGCTTCAACCACATCATCGATCGTGCGACCCTGTGCATGGGCATAACACATGATTTTGTCGCGCGACGCCCCCCCCAGCAACTGATAAAGCGGCAAATTTGCCGCCTTGGCCTTGATGTCCCACAGCGCCATATCGATACCCGAAATTGCCGCCATCGTAATCGGTCCGCGACGCCAATAGGCACCCCGGTAAAGATATTGCCAGATGTCTTCGATCTGCATGGGATCCCGACCGATCAGACACGGTGCCACATGGTCCTCCAGATAAGCCACGACGGCTTTTTCCCGGCCGTTCACGGTGGCATCACCAATCCCGTGCAGCCCCTCATCGGTGATAATTTTCACCGTGACAAAATTGCGTCCTGGTGAAGCGACAATCACGCGAATTTCTTTGATTTTCATACTATAAATTTCCGTTCCGCTATCCAATGAAACAAAGCAGGGGCAAGGCAAGCGCCTTGTCCACAAGCCGGTGGCAGGTTTTTTTAGGTAGGATTGGTACACAGGCCATGCAGGAGGGCACCCTGGAGAAAATGCCGTCCGACTATTCCGAGCGTCCAGCGCCTCTTGCCACCCAAGCCATCGCTGAAATCAGATGAACCGGATAAAAAGCACTGTTTTCGCTTGGTTATTTCTTCTGTGTCCGCTCAAGGCTAGTCCATCAACCAAAACACTGTCAAGAATTTCCGATTTCAGCTCATGGGAGGAGCGGCACTTTCAACAGAGTTGTTGAAGCAATCCCCCAAGGCTAAGGTGCAGGCAAACAACTTCGCTTCAGGGGACCAGATGACACAATATTCAGATTTTTTTGTCGGCACATATTCGGCCAGGGCCGGAAAGGTACAGGGAGGGGGCGAAGGCATTTATTCGTGTCGCCTCGACCTTGACAGCGGCGCGCTGAGCGCTCCGGTCTGCGCCGCTGCGTGCACCAACCCTTCCTATTTGACCTGGGGGAAAGACCGCAGGTTTCTTTATGCCGCAAGCGAGGTATTCGCCAGCGAGGGCCCCGCGGTTCTGGCCTTTGAGGTCGGTACGGACAATTCGCTCAAAACCCTTGGCAGCCAGCCCGTTGGCGGCGAACTGCCCTGCCACCTCAGTATTGACAGTTCCGCTCGCCGTCTGGTTTCAGCCCATTACTGGACCGGCGACACCCAATTGTTTCCGCTGAGCCAGGATGGCCGCATTGGGTCGAAGCGGATCACAATACAGCACCACGGCTCCGGCCCCAACGCCAAAAGGCAGGAAGGCCCCCATGCCCATTTTGCGAGCTTTTTTTCAGATCCCGACGAACTGGCAATCATCGACCTTGGCCTCGACAAAATCTTCCTCTACCCGTTTGATGCCGAACGCGAGGAACTCAATCTAAATGCCCAAAAAGAGGTTGTGCTCCCCCCCGGCACCGGCCCCAGACACCTGACGGTCACCCCCGACGAAAAAAAAATCTATGTGCTGTGCGAACTGAGTGAACAGATTATCCTGTTTGAGCGTTCCCCGGAAGGTTGGACGCAGGTCCAGCAGATTCAGGCATTTGGTGATTCTGCGGCCGCCAATGGCGCAGCCGCCGCCATCCGTCTCTCTCCCGACCATAGGTTTCTTTATGCCTCCGGGCGCACGCAATCTGAAATCGCCGTCTTTTCCATTGACGCCGCAACCGGTCAGCTTTCGCCTGTGCAACACATCGCAAGCGGCGGAAAATGGCCCCGCGATTTTGCACTTTCCCCCGATGGCCGGTTTGCTGTTGTCGCCAATCAGCATTCCGCCAACCTGGCCAGCTTTCGCCGCGACGAACAAACCGGTCGTCTTTCTGAAACCGGACACACCGCTGCAATCAACGATGCCGTGTGCGTTCTGTTTTAAGAAGAAACGCTTCAACGCAGAACTATTGCGAAACAGTATGTGGCGGGCCAGGAAAGAGCCGTCCAACTTCCTGGCCGCCCCATCGCAGACCTGAGCGAAACGAATGTCGTGAATTATATTGGCGGAGGGGATGGGACCGGGGGCGGAGGTTCTCTGGCGCGGCATTTCCGGACATCACACGAAGCTGGATACACCCGTTTTCAGAGCCGATCTCTGACAGAACCTACCCTGCTCAGCGGGCTCAGATTCAGCCACGCGCCGAACCTCTTGCGTGCCCATTGCGGGCCCACAAGCTCCAGCCGGTCCGATCCGATGGCGGCGGCAATCGTCCTGTCGCCCCTGATGACATGGATCATGTCGGGCAGAGTGCAGGCGACGAACAGATCGACCTCGCCGCCCGGATCCGTCAGGCAAAGTTCACACTGTTCCTCTGCATTGCGAAACCGGCAGAGAGTGGCCTCGTCGGGCGCCAGCACGTGCAGATCAAGACCGCAGAACAGCATGAAATCGGGCCGAACATTCAAGGCCCGCTCCAGCCGAGGGTCGCTCGGCCCGTGCCACTGGCCCACCAGAAGGCACTTGAACAGGACCAGTGGATCATAGCCCTGCGGCCCGAGCCCCAACCGTTTCAGCCCACGCCGCAGAAGACCCGAAAACACCCCCCAATCCAGCAGCGCACCGACCTTCGCCAGAACGTCATCCGCGCCAATCCGATCCGCCGCTTCGCGCAAGAAAAGACCCATCAATTGTTTGCATTTTTTCACAGATTCGCCCCCAATGCGAGGGTGATTTTCTTTATGTTTCAAAGGGTTTTGACCCCGGCAACCGAACCTGCGAGAATGGCGAAAGGCTTTGATGTGCTCTCCAACCCCTGTGTCTGTCTTTTCGGCCGAATCTCGGGGCGATTTGCTTTGCTCGGCCAACGCCCGACAAACAGGGGTTTTTCGTGATATTGGCATGTGACCAGATGCGGCGATATCAAGTCCTGCCACCCGATCATAGAAAACGGAAATGGTAGGGCGAGGCTGAAAAATCCACTGGATCGGCTGTGGTTCAGCCCACGCATGTCAGAAGGGGAAATGCTGGTGCGGGTCCTCGATTGTTACCCACCGGATCGCGGTGAAGGAGTCGATTGCCGGTTTGCCACCGAAGCGGCCATAGCCACTGTCCTTGACGCCGCCAAAGGGCATCTGCGCCTCGTCGGCCACGGTCGGGCCGTTGATATGGCAGATGCCGCTTTGGATCTGGTCGCCAACAGCAAGCGCCCGCTGGATATCCTTGCTGTAGACCGAGGCAGACAGCCCGTATGCCGTGTCGTTGGCCACCTCGATGGCCTCCTGGTCGCTGCTTACCCGGATGATCGGTTTGACCGGGCCAAAGCTTTCCTCTTGATAAATGCGCATGTCAGGGGTCACATTGTCGATCAGGGTCGCCTCGACAATGGTTCCGTCGCGCTTGCCGCCGGCGATAATGGCGCCGCCCTTTGCAACCGCGTCGGCCATCAGGGCGTCCATTTTTTCGGCGGCTGCCGAAGTCACCATGGACCCCAGGACCACCTGTTCGCGCGGGTTTCCAGCCGGGAGCGCATTTG
>Ga0256839_1002028_pt1 | contig 23351 bp, 16 predicted proteins | sample 354166metaG_FD_185968 | JGI IMG/M metagenome (GOLD analysis project Ga0256839, IMG submission 185968) | Hydrothermal vent microbial communities from Mid Atlantic Ridge, Atlantic Ocean - 354-166 | ecosystem: Environmental > Aquatic > Marine > Hydrothermal vents | place: Atlantic Ocean: Mid... | reverse complement strand
ATTTCCGGGGCTGTGCCTTCATAATGCGCCCGGGGATTATCCGGGTTGGCAAATTGATCCAGCACTCTGCCCTTGCCTTCATCCTGCATTTGCTGGGCAAGATCCCGCGCGCCTTCCATGCTTTGCTCTTTGCTGACCAGTATAATTTCTGCACCAAAAGCGCTCATTGCGCCGCGTCGTTCCACGCTCATGTGCTCCGGCATAATCAGCACCATGCGATAGTCTTTGATGGCTGCGGCCATGGCCAGGGCAATACCGGTATTGCCGCTGGTGGCTTCGATCAGCGTATCACCAGGCTTGATGTCACCCCGCGCCTCAGCATGCTGGATCATACTCAGTGCAGGCCGGTCTTTCACTGAGCCTGCAGGGTTATTGCCTTCCAGTTTAACCAGCAAGGTGTTGCCGGTGTCTCCGGGCAGGCGCTGCAAACGCACCAGTGGTGTGTTGCCAACAAAAGATTCAATCGTGGGAAAGCTCATAGACTAATGCTCTTGAGAGTAATAACGTGGAGAACCTAATGTACCGATTTAACCCGTTTTATCAAGTGTCCACATACTCAAAAGCGTATTTTTCAAGGAGTGGATGAAGAACCTCCGTAACAGGCCTGATAGAATAAACCTGCAACCGATGAACAAACAACCGTGTGTTGATGCGTCTCGCCATGAGTATATAAATTAGCGATATGAAAAACAGACCCCATTAATGGAATGACAATGATCTCTCCAACGCTGAATTCTCGTATTTTGTTGCTGGCAGTGCTTCCCGCTACTGTGGTTTCTGTTATTTTCTTCGGTTATTTTGTCAAACAGCAGATTGATGACATAGAAGCCCATATTACTGACAAAGGAAACACTCTGGCCGGGCATCTGGCATCCGCCAGCGAATATGGCCTGTTTTCAGGAAATATGACCATTCTTTCACCTTTGCTTGAATCCGCATTGGCAAAAAATGACGTTGTTTCCATCAGCATTACCAATAGCCAGGGCACCCCGCTGGTACAAAAGTCCAGGGATAAAAACAACCCTCTGTCCACCCGTACGTCACAAGACACGCACAAGCGCACTTTCAGCCAACCGATTATTCAACGTACCGTGGATCTCAATGATTTTGAAAGCACTGGCACCAACACGCCACCAGTAATTGGCTGGATAATCGTTGAAGCCTCCGATGAAACCGCACGGCAAAAAAAACAGGATGCCATTCTCCATACATTATTCATCACTCTGTTGACGCTTGTCAGCAGCATTTTTCTCACCTTGCGAATCAGCCGCTATATCACCGCACCCATCTCATCTCTGAGCAGTGCGGTTAGAGAAATTGAGAATGGCAACCTGGATGTATCCATAAAAACACACCCCACAAGCATTTTGTTAACACTTGAGAAGGGGGTTGGCAACATGCTGAAATCCATCAAGTCGTCACATCAAAAGACCCGGGACACCATTGAACAGGCAACAGAAGAACTGCGGGAGTCTTTGCAATCACTGGAGCAGAAAAATGCTGAACTCACCGTCAGCCAACGGCGGGCACTTTCGGCGAATCAGGAAAAATCTGCATTTTTAACCAACATCAGCCATGAAATAGAAGCCCCGCTCAACAAGGTTTTAAATGCTGTTAAATCATTAAAAAGCGCAGACCTGACACAGGAACAAACCAGCTATCTTTGCACCATTGAGCAATCCGCAAAAAATTTACTGGGTATTACCAATCGTGTTCTTGATTTCACGGAAATTGAGACGGAAAATATTTCTATCAACAAGGTTCATTTTAACCTGAAAGAATGCATCGAAGATGTACTGGTATTTGCTGCGCCATCCGCTCACGAAAAGGGAATTGAAATTTCCTCATTATATTATGATGACATGCCGAGAGCGTTATTCGGTGCCATAAACTGCATACGCCAGATTCTCATTAACCTCATAACCAATGCTATAAAACTTTCCAGTGCGGGAACAATCATGGTGCGCACCATGCTGGAATCACAGCAAGACAGTATCGTGCAAATAAAAATCAGCATAACCTGTCAGAACAGCCGTGTTTCAGAAAAAGATAACACCGGATTAGAATTAAGTCTGACCACATCCAAATCACTGACTGAGGCCATACACGGCAAAACGGGTATTGAAAACGATGACGGTAAAGATTCCAGGTTCTGGTTTACATTTCAGTGTCAATCTAAAGACACCCCCAAACTGATCGGCAAAAATAAACATTTGCCGTATACCAACAAATCAATCACATTATATGATGCCAACGAACTCACCCGGGTTTCACTGACTCATGCCTTCCAACACCTGGGTTTTAAAGTCACAGAAAGCCTGAACATAGAAAACCTGTGTACTCCAGCAGAAACATCCGACATGCCGGACATTTGCGTGCTTAGCATCAATAGTCATGAAGCGACTGACGCCGCAACCCGGGAATTCCTGGAAAAACACCGACACTATGCACATTCAAAAATACTGGTTATCGTCAGCAGATCAGACCCGTTAACATTAAAAACATTACGTGACTGGGGAGCGGATGCCTGTCTCAGCAAGCCATTCCGCCAGACCGATTTCGAGAAAAAACTGTCCACTGTTTTTCGCACTCCGAAGAATTTTTATGGCCCGAAAATGAGAGCGGCACATAAATCAACAACACCGGCACGACTGGATGGCTTGAATATTCTCATTGCGGAAGACAATGCCATCAATGCCACGCTGATTGAAACGATTCTATGTCGCTCCGGGGCAATACCGTATATTGTTGATAACGGGAAAAAAGCAGTCACCGCCTTTAACGGCAAAGATAAATTTGATCTTATCCTTATGGACATTCATATGCCGGAAATGAACGGGGTGGATGCTGCGCGAAGAATACGTGAAACCGAAACGTCTTCAACACGCATCGCCATCATCGGTTTAACTGCGGCAAGCCAAAACGGGAATAGCACATTGTCCCAAAATCCGGATTTTGACGAAATCCTGGAAAAACCCATTGCCGTTAATACGCTTTTAACAGCAATGACTTATTGGACGCATGCACACGCATCATCTGAAAACAATAAACCGACATTCCACAATTCCACGAGCAGCCTCGGCATCGACAGGAATTTATCCACAACCTTGAATGAAATGTTATTGCGCGAACTGCCCGAAACCAAAGAAAAATTGCAGTCCGCTCACCGCTCGGGAGACTTCCGTCTCCTTCGTGATGAGGTTCATCGTTTGCTGGGTGGTATGGCATATTGTGATTTTGCCGAATTACATCAGCTGACATTACAGTACCAGGCCAGTCTTAATGCCGATAAAAAAACCATGGACGAAAATTTTCAGAAAATGATCGCAGAAATCGACCATCTGCTTATTACCAGCAAAAATCCATAGGGGCGCACGATGCGTCCGCCCTGCACCACTTATTTTTCCGGCAAACAATAACTGCGCAGGTATTCCAGAAAATCGTTTCTCAGCGTCGGGTGTTTTAGCGCATACTCAACTGTAGCCGTTAAATAACCCAGCTTGCTGCCACAATCATAACGCCTGCCTTTAAACTCATAAGCCAGCACATCCTCTTCTGCAAGCAATCCTGCAATGGCATCGGTCAATTGGATTTCACCCCCCGCTCCCTTGCCGGTACCTTCCAGTATGTCAAAAATACGGGGTGACAAAATATAACGTCCCACCACTGCCAGATTTGATGGCGCTACATCTGGTTTCGGCTTTTCAACAATTTCCTCGATTTTGCCAATGCCTGCTTCACTGGCAATGGTTTTCACCACACCATATTTATCCGTGTCATCAGGGTCGATGCGTTCAACACCCAGCAGGCTGCATTGATGTTCAGCATGCAAAGCCGTCATTTGCGACAGGCAGCCTGAATTATCATCATCAATCAGATCGTCAGCCAGAATGACTGCAAAGGGGTTGTTTCCCACCACATTTTTTGCGCACAAAACCGCATGCCCCAGACCCAGTGCTTCAGGCTGGCGGATATAAACACAATTCACACCTTTTGGCAGAATGCCTCTTACATCCGCCAACAAGTCTTCTTTACCGCGGGCTTTCAGTGTGCTTTCCAGCTCAAAGTTCCGGTCGAAATGATCTTCGATAGCACGTTTGCTACTGCTGGTGACAAAAATCAGTTCCGTAATACCTGCTGCAATGGCCTCTTCTGCGGCATACTGAATCAGGGGTTTATCCACCACTGGCAGCATTTCTTTGGGGTTGGCTTTAGTGGCTGGCAGAAAGCGGGTACCCAAACCAGCAACGGGAAATACAGCGGTTTTAATTTTTTGGCTCATCATAAGGAGAAGTAAGTTCCTTTTCGTTTTTTGCTGTCCGAAAGGTTACTAAAAAGTTATTAAGCATGTTAACCGTTCGTAAACATATGTGTGTTTTATTCACCACTTCAAGCTAGTTTAACAGAGTACAACAAAAAGGGGCCAACGGCCCCTTTTCATCGTGTTAACGCAAAATAGCGTTTTTACTCTGCATCAACCGCCTTCATACTCAAACGAATGCGGCCCTGCTTGTCAATCTCCAGCACTTTCACCTTGATCACATCGCCTTCAGAAAGCTTATCACTCACATTTTCAACACGCTCTTCGGAAATTTGTGAAATGTGTACCAGCCCGTCCTTCCCCGGCAAAATAGTCACGAAGGCACCGAAGTCCATTAACTTGGCCACCTTGCCTTCATAAATCACGCCCACTTCAACATCGGCGGTAATCTGTTCGATCAATTTCAGTGCCTGTTCACCGGCTGCACTGTCAACAGAAGAAATCTTGATGGTGCCATCGTCTTCGATATCCACGCCTGCACCGGTTTGCTCGGTGATGGAACGGATAGTTGCCCCTCCCTTGCCAATCACGTCACGGATCTTGTCCGGATGAATTTTAATGGTGAGATAACGGGGTGCGAACTGTGACATCTCTTCACGGGCTTCCGAGATGACTTTATTCATTTCACCCAGAATAAACATACGGCCATCACCGGCCTGACTGAGCGCCTGCTCCATAATCTCGTGGGTGATACCGGTAATTTTGATATCCATTTGCAGTGCGGTGATGCCGTTTGCGGTACCCGCCACTTTAAAGTCCATGTCGCCCAGGTGATCTTCATCACCCAGAATATCGCTCAATACGGCAAACTTGTCGCCATCTTTGATCAGCCCCATGGCGATACCGGCAACGGGTGCCTTTAAGGGTACACCGGCATCCATCATGGACAGGCTCGAACCACACACAGAGGCCATGGAGCTGGAACCGTTGGACTCGGTAATTTCAGACACGACACGAATCGAATAGGGGAAATCATCAATGCTCGGCATAACCGCAGCAACGCCACGCTTTGCCAGACGGCCATGGCCGATTTCACGACGTTTGGGGCTACCCACAAAGCCGGTTTCACCCACGCAATAAGGGGGGAAGTTGTAATGCAGCATAAAGTGCTCACGACGCTCACCTTCAATGGCGTCAATCAACTGTGCATCACGCGCAGTGCCCAGCGTTGTCACCACAATGGCCTGGGTTTCGCCACGGGTAAACAGGGCCGAGCCATGGGTACGTGGCAATACGCCGGTTTTCACCGCAATGGGACGAACCGTGCGGGTGTCGCGGCCATCGATACGCAATTCGCCCGCCAGCACACGACCACGCACGACGCTTTTTTCCAGTTTGCTGATGGCGTCTTTCACATCACCGATGGTATATGTGCTTTCGTCACCTTCAGGACAAAGCTGCTCAACGATGCTGGCGCGCAAACCACTTAATTCCGTGTAACGCGCCTGCTTGTCACTGATTTGATAGGCTGCATTTAATGCAGATTCACCTGCGGCTGCCACGGCACCGGCCAGTGCTTCATTGCTTTCCGGCGCGACCCATTCCCAGGCAACAGTATCTGCTTCAGCGGCCAGTTCACTAATAGCGGTAATCACGGTCTGCATTTGCCCGTGACCGTAAGTCACTGCACCCAGCATCACGTCTTCCGCCAATTCTTCCGCTTCGGATTCCACCATCAACACAGCATCGCTGGTACCCGCAACCACCAGATCCAGTTGCGAACTTTGTAACGCGGTGGCAGAAGGGTTCAGCACATATTCGCCGTCAACATAGCCTACGCGGGCACAGCCAATGGGTCCGGCAAACGGCACACCGGACAGGCTCACCGCAGCAGAAGCACCAATCATAGCGGGCACATCGGGATCAATTTCAGGGTCCAGGGACATCACCGTGGCGATAACCTGTACTTCGTTGACAAAACCTTTGGGAAACAACGGACGCAATGGGCGATCAATCAAACGGCTTGTCAGTGTTTCCTTTTCGCTGGGGCGTCCTTCTCGCTTAAAGAAACCGCCCGGGATTTTGCCCGCAGCATAGGTGCGTTCCTGATAATTGACCGTCAGCGGAAAAAAGTCCCGGCCTGGGTCTGCTTCTTTACGGGCAACACAGGTTACGAACACGACGGTGTCGCCCATGCTTACCATCACCGCACCACCCGCCTGGCGGGCGATTTCACCCGTTTCCATCGTGAGTGTGTGCTCGCCAAACTGTACGACTTTTTTAATCGCCATTTTTCAAAAATTCCTGTTAAGAGTTATTCTGGTGTTGTTATTCAGCAATTACCGCCAGCATTCCGGCAGGCAACGGGATTATGATTAACGACGCAAACCAAGCTGTGCAATCAGTTCACGGTAACGCTCGACATGTTTATTTTTGAGATAATCCAACAACTTGCGACGACGGCTCACCATGCGTAACAAACCCTGGCGTGAATGGTGATCATGAATATGGGTTTTGAAATGGCCGGAAAGGTCATCAATCTGCGCGGACAACAACGCAACCTGAACTTCCGGGGAACCCGTGTCGGCATCACCACGGGCATATTTTTTAACGATTTCTGCTTTTTGTGTTGCATCTAAAGACATGTGTGTCTCCTAGTAAGTTAATCTGAGATGTTTGCGTCACGAACCGGCTACTAGGTCCAGTCCCGCGAGCGGGCGAGATACTACCCTATTTCGTATAAATTCACCATGTTATTGGGTTTGTCATCGAAGCACGTAAAGATTAAATACAAACTGAAGGGTAAACTCCCCCATCGGCTCCAGAAAACACGCGCCATTGCGACGATGCGCAACGCGGCCCCAGACGTACGTAAAAGGCAACGTGCTATACCGGTCGCAGCGACTCACTCAACCAGTACAAGCTATTTATCAAATATGTTAATACAGCCTCGAAGCGGTCAACTGCGGAATCCAGGTTTAACACCTGATTCACATTGAAAGGATTTGCATGTCGCAACGTACCCGGAATATCGTACCGCCCCTGCCTGCATCCTGCACGTCCATGGCCGTTAATCTGACAGGTTTCGGCAGTTTCCTGATTGCCGTTATATTGCTGCGTTACTGGCGGCAGCCGGATGCCATAACAGCAGCATTGGTCGCGCTCGCCGCCCTGGCCTTGCCGATGATTCTGCTTGATCTGCTGGGGCAGCGTGGTGTGCGCCATCGGCTTAATGCCGGTCTTGGCGCACCAGCCACCACCATCAACTGGCGTCGGATCGGCATCAAATTACTGGGGTACTATCTGACTCTGGCCATTATTGCCTTGATATACTGGCTGTTTCCTGTCTATCGGGGCGATTTTTACCGGCCATTCTGGGCGGTGCTGGAGATCGTCATACCGTTGCTGGTGCTGATTGCCGTGCCCTATTTCATCTGGCTCGACCGTCGCATGCAACGGCCGCAAGACGGTTACTGGCAGATGGGTATGCTGGTGCTGGGACGCTGGTCGGCAGTGCATTGGCCGTCGCTGAAGCAATATGCGCTGGGCTGGTTGGTGAAAGGTTTTTTTCTGCCGTTGATGTTCGTTTTTTTTCAGGGCGGGATAACGTTCTTACGTGAAGTGGATTTTGCTCGCCTGATAGGTAATGCGGCTTACAGCTTCGATCTTTTTTGGGAACTGTTCTATACCATCGACCTGGTTTTTGTCGTGGTGGGTTACACACTGACCCTGCGATTACTGGACACACACATCCGCACCACTGAGCCTACCCTGTCGGGCTGGCTGGCGGCACTGGTCAACTATGATCCATTCTGGACTCTGATCTATGGTTCCTATCTGGCCTACAATGCGGACCGCGTGGTGTGGGGAAACTGGCTGGCGGATTCGCCGGTGTTGTATGTCATGTGGGGTGTCAGCATCCTGTTGCTCACCGGACTGTACGCCGTTTCCTCCGTCGCCTTCGGCCTGCGTTTTTCCAACCTCACCCATCGCGGCATCATCACCAACGGCCCGTACCGTTACAGCAAACATCCCGCCTACGTGGCCAAAAATATCAGCTGGTGGCTGATCACCATCCCGTTTATCGTTGACAGCACTCCACTGGATGCCGTGCGTGATTGCCTGTTGTTGTTCGGGGTGAATCTCATCTATTTCGCACGGGCACGCACTGAGGAACGGCACTTGTCATGGGATCCGGTGTATGTGGAATACGCACTGGCAATGAACCAGCGCAGCGTGTTTCGCAGGTTTGGCCAATGGCTGCCGTTTTTGCGTTATCGTCCACCGGTCCGGCCACTGTTCACCGTGAACACTGCCGGTGAACCCGTAGCATCGTAACCAGTGTTGCTATTGGCATCAGTGATATGCCCGGCTTCTTTTACGATATACTTGCGGCTGTATAAATATCCTTGTCTGGCTGCGCAATGCTGCTGACAGATCATACAATCAAACCAACTCCCACCCACCTTGTCGAAATCGATATTTACCATCGGGTTTCCTTATGTGTCTGCGAGAACAATATGTCGCTGCATTATTGTTGTGTCGGATGAAAAGGAAAGCTAGGATGCTCCCCCACAACAAGCTGCGGGACGCAGCCTGTATACAATTCACCCCACTTTGGAAACTTTGCAATGTCTCAGAAAAAAGCGATTTTAGTCACTGGCGGAGCCGGTTATATTGGCAGCCACGTAGTACGTCAACTGGGTGAGGCAGGTGAAACCGTTGTGGTACTGGACAATCTTTCCACAGGATTCAAGGAATCCGTGTTATCCGGTGAGCTGATTATTGGTGATACCGGCGACCGGGAGTTGGTTTCACGGATACTGGAGGAACACAATATCGGTTCGGTCATGCATTTTGCTGCCCATACCATTGTTCCTGAATCTGTCTCCAATCCGTTAAAGTATTACGGAAACAATACCTGCAATTCACGCAACCTGCTGGAGTGCTGCTCAGCCGCTGGCGTAGAACATTTCATCTTTTCCTCTACCGCCGCCGTGTACGGCATTCCCGATGTGGATCAGGTTACCGAAGATACACCCACGGCCCCCATCAACGCCTACGGCAGTTCCAAACTGATGACCGAGCAAATGCTCAAAGACCTCTCTTTTGCCACCGACCTGCGCCACGTTGCCCTGCGTTATTTCAATGTCGCAGGCTCCGACCCCGAAGGCCGCATTGGTCAATCCACCGAAAAAGCCACCCTGCTCGTCAAAGTGGCCTGCGAAGCCGCACTGGGCAAGCGGGACAAAATATGCATTTTCGGCACGGATTACCCGACCCCGGACGGTACCGGCATCCGCGATTACATCCATGTGGAAGACCTCGCCAGCGCCCATCTCGCCGCCCTGGCCTACCTGCGCAATGGGGGTGATTCCACCACGTTGAATTGTGGTTACGGCCACGGCTATAGCGTGCGCGAAGTGCTGGATTCTGTTGCACGGGTACATGGCGAAGCACTCAACATCGTCGAAGAACCCCGTCGTGCCGGTGACCCACCGCAACTGATTGCCAAAGTGGAGGCCATTCATACGGCGCTTGACTGGGACGTAAAATACGATGATCTGGATGTGATCGTAAAAACCTCGCTGGATTGGGAAAAGAAGTTGCCTGGCAGAGCCGCAAGTGAGTTTTGATGTGAGTCAGGCACTAAAAACCGATAACAGCAGGCAAAACAACCTCCCGCTTGGTGGAACCGCTGCGCTTGTTCCACCCTACAGTTTTACTCTGTGCTGGATAGAGCGAAACAAAAAATTGATGAATATCCCAATTCCGCTTTTTGTTCGGGTAGGGTGGAACAAGCGCAGCGGTTCCACCATGACCTCAGAAAGAACAAGCTTGCTTAGCAAAACGGCTACGCCCCCTGTCTTCGCGCCTTTGCATTAGATTGTGGAGATGTAAAAATAAACCCGACCGGGTACCAAGTGGTAAACTTCACCGAATGAGCCGCTTATTACACCACCTCGTTGAAGACGCCGCCCAGGCCAAAGCAGACGCCAGCGCCCTGACCTCCGGGAAAACACAGTTCTCCTATGGCGAGCTTCAACATCATCTGCAAACTGTCGCAACCGGATTGCAAGCGCTGGGCTTAAAGCCAGGTGCCCGCATTGCCATCTACCTGCCCAAACAACCGGAAACGGTCCTGGCTCTGCTGGCCACTGCCCGGGCAGGCGGTATTTTTGTACCCGTCAATCCCCTGCTTAAACCCGCTCAGGTGGCTCACATTCTTGATGACTGCGAAGCTGACATGCTGGTGACTTCGGTGGACCGGGCCACATTGCTGGCAGATATACTGCCTGCCTGCACATCGCTGAAACAATTGATCATCACTGATGGCGTGGCACATCCTGAAGCGTTCCCTTCACTCACGGTGACGGACTGGCAGACGCTGCAATCCGGCAATAGTCCTCTCAGCGGCCCCCTGCACACAAACATCACCGAAAACAGTGTCGCAGCGATTCTTTACACCTCCGGCAGCACCGGCCTGCCCAAAGGTGTTGTACTTTCCCATCGCAACCTGGTGCTGGGGGCGGACAGTGTCGCCCGCTATCTCGATACCCGGGCATCGGATCGCCTGCTCGCCGTGTTGCCGCTGAGCTTTGATTACGGCCTGAATCAGCTGATGACCGCGTTTCATGCCGGTGCCTCGGTGGTGCTGATGAATTACCTGTTGCCCCGGGACATTGTGCGCACAGTAAGCCGGGAGCGCATCACCACTCTTGCCGGTGTGCCGTCGTTGTGGATACAGCTGGCCACCCTGGACTGGCCTGAAAGCATCAACGAACATTTACACACGCTCACAAATTCCGGCGGGCATCTGCCGGTGCCTGTGATCAAAAACCTGCAACAACGCCTGCCCGCCAGCCGTCTGTTCCTTATGTATGGTCTCACCGAGGCTTTTCGGTCCAGCTATCTGCCACCGGAAGAACTGGCCATCCGCCCCACTTCCATGGGCAAGGCCATCCCGCATGCCGAACTGGCGGTGGTGCGCCCGGACGGTACGGCCTGTGCCCCTGACGAACCCGGGGAACTGGTGCATGCCGGGCCGCTGGTGGCACAGGGTTACTGGAACAATCCCGCCGCAACCGCAGGTCATTTTCGCCCGCCACCCGCCGCCATGCCACAGCGTAACGCCCATGAAAAAGTAGTATGGTCCGGCGATACCGTGACCATGGACGCGGACGGCTATTTGTATTTTGTGGGTCGCAAAGACGATATGATCAAGACTTCCGGTTACCGGGTCAGCCCCGCCGAGATTGAGGAAGTGTTGCATGCCAGCGGATGGGTCAACGAGGCCACGGTATTCGGTGTGCCACACCCGAGGCTGGGACAGGCCATTGTGGCTCTGATTACCCCTGCGGCTGATACGCAGATAGACGAAGCCGTGTTCGTGCAACAAGTGCTCAATAGCTGCCGGACGACGCTGCCTGCATTTATGCTCCCGGCACATATGGAGCAACGGCAGCAGCTTCCCAAAACGCCCAACGGTAAAATTGACCGCCAGCGGTTAAAGCAGGAATTTCACGGATATTTTACAGAGGTACCATGAGCAAACCCCGACAACCCGTCCATTGTGAATTACCGTATTTCCCTGTGATGGACAAACAATTGCAGATAGGCGGACAATCCGTTGAGCAACTCGCCCAACGACTGGGCAGCACCCCGTTTTACGCTTACGACCGCGCCGTAATCGATCAGCGCATCCAGGCATTACGCGCCGTACTGCCGGATTCAATCCGTTTGCATTACGCAGTCAAGGCCAATCCCATGCCTGAGCTGGTGCAACACGTTGCCCAGCAGGTGGACGGACTCGACATTGCTTCACGGGGTGAACTCACGCTGGCCCTGCAAACAACCACAGATCCGCAACACATCAGTTTCACTGGCCCGGGCAAGAGCACTGACGAATTACAGGCCGCCATTAACAGCGGGGTTATACTCAATATTGAGTCAGCCACGGAAATGCGCCGTATCGCCGGGCTGGCCGCTGGCAGTGGTGCATGCCCCCGGGTTACCTTGCGCGTGAACCCTGACTTTGAACTCAAATCCTCCGGCATGCGCATGGGCGGCGGTGCAACACCCTTTGGCATCGATGCGGAACAGATGCCCGCGCTGCTGAAAGAACTGGCCAACCTGAATCTGGCGTTTTGGGGCTTTCATATTTTCGCCGGTTCACAAAACCTGCGTGCCCCTGCCATCATAGAGGCACAAAATGCCACCCTGGCATTGGCGGTCCGGCTTGCTGAACACACACCCTCCCCCGTGCGCCTGCTCAACATGGGTGGCGGCTTTGGTATTCCGTATTTTCCCGGCGAACAACCGCTGGACATGAAACCCATTGGCGAAAATCTGGCACGGCTCGCAGAACAGGCAAAAAACGCCCTGCCCGACGCGGAGCTTGCACTGGAGTCAGGCCGGTATCTGGTGGGGGAAGCCGGGGTTTATGTGTGCCGGGTACTGGATAAAAAGATGTCCCGCGGACAGATTTTCCTCGTGACAGACGGCGGCCTGCACCAGCATCTGGCCGCTTCCGGCAATTTTGGCCAGGTGATCCGCAAAAACTATCCAGTGGTCATCGGTAACAAAATCGGGGAAGAGAAAACAGAAGTGGTCAATATCGTGGGACGGCTTTGCACACCGCTGGACCTGCTCGCCAGCAAGGTTGAGCTACCGATGGCTGAAATAGGCGACCTGGTGGTGATTCTGCAATCCGGTGCCTACGGGCTCACCGCCAGTCCGACGGCATTTCTCAGTCATCCTGCACCCACTGAAATACTGCTGTAACAAGGGAAAAATATTTTTCAGGATTTCCTGGACAAGTGGGTACCACGACACACGGTGAGTCCAGAAAGCCCAAAAAAACATTTTCCCTTCAGCGCCCTGATCGCTCTCGCCACGATTCAATTAATTATTCAGATTTAATCTCTATCGATTCAATTTTCCGTCAGCTTGCTGTGGATAATGTGCGTTTGATTTTTTGAGCAAAAACTGTACTTGGACTAATGAGCCATGAGTCACGGTGTCGGGTAATTTTACACATTGAATGATGCCAAGGCATATTAACCATCGGTAAAAATTCTACGCTTTTGTTATATATAACTATTTTTATACAGGCATAAATAATGCATACCCTCTCACCAGGGTATGCGTGTCTGTGGACAGGCAGGTATTTTTCGAAGTTAAAAAATAATAAATTAAGGAAGGAAGAGCTGGAATCTTTCCCGCAATGTTTTTTTATTTGGCAGTAACATTGCTGGATATCGAGCGGGTCAAAAGATTTTTTTTGATGGCTAGCAAGTTAATTTGGCGATACTTGCAATGCAATTTTTATCACTCCTGAATTTAGATTATAAATAATGTAATACCTCATTTTAGATTTTCTGGAAGGGAAGGGAAATAGTGGGAACTAATGGATCAGGACCAGACAATAAACGCTTAGCACACAAAGCAATAGTAATAAAACTCAACAAATTCAGTTTTCTGCATGGTGAGGCGGGCACTGATGACAATGATTTATTTGTTGGTCGAAAATATTTAATCGAAAAAATTGTAAACATCCTTAAAAAAACCTCAAAAAACAGAGGTAGCTACCTGATTTCAGGTTACCGAGGAGTAGGAAAAACAAGTGTAATCAACCGGGCAATAGAAGAGTATTACCCTACTCGTGGAATATTTAAACGAATTTACACTATTCTGGAGATCACAACACAGGCGTTATTTAAGGGTAAACCGCGACTTGCCTGGCATCATATTAATGAAAAATTTATGGTGATAAGGGAAAGAGTGGTAGTCATAAGAGTTAATCTTGGCGATAGTAGCAAGATGACTCCCATGAATATTTATTATTCGATTGCTAACATCTTAAAAGATGAATTAAATAATTATTTTTTATCCAGCCTCTTCCCGTCTTATTTTTTAAATAAAGTCATTCTCTCTGTTTTATCTCTCGCACCTATTCTTCTATCGATATTATTTATACATCATGCTATTGGCGTTCAAAGTGAAGACATTATTAACTTGATGAATTTAAACTTATCGGAACATGCCCCCATTATTTTTTTTCTAATGATAATTGTTTATTTTGTTAATCGAGCAAGAGAAAAAACATTTAGAGAGCTGGATGATTTAATTTTAAGAATGGAAAATGAAGTTACTGAATTAGAATCCAGTGAATTAAAAAATGGTGCGTTAAGAGTAGGCCGAAGAAGGAATAAAAAATCACTACCAATACAGACAAGAGAAGCCGAACACAAATTAACAAAAATTATAAATGACCTGAAAACCAGGATTATAGGGAAAAAAATAAATATAATTTTTGTGTTTGATGAAATAGACAAGCTATCTGAACGAGAAATGAGTGCAACAAAATATAACAATAAGGCCGATCAAATAAACAACCTTTTAGGGTCTATAAAGAACTTCATTACAACACCAAAGGCACAATTCTTTTTTATTACAGGGCGAGAGATTATTGATAGCTATTACTCCGAGCGTGATAGCGCAAACTCTCTGTACGAAAGTTTATTTGACCAGGTTTTCGAAGTTCCAAGCTTTTTAACAGATGAGCATAGAAGCATTGAAAATAAAACCCCAACCATATCTGGAAATATAGAAGCTTATGTCTGTCACCGACTGGGGAACAGAAAAGGTAAAAAACCATACAATACACTAAATGAATTTTACCAGGATTTAATTCAGGGAGAGGATAAGGATGAAGTTCGCCTGGCTATCCTTGTTTTAAGGAATTTCATTTATTACCTTACTTTTCACTCTTGGGGAAACCCGAAGAGACTTTCATCGATATTTGAAGGATTCATGAAAACCCCATCAAAAATTTCTGGTTTCGATAAAAATAAACATATCATCATAAATAATAATAAAAAAGGTGGAGATTATTGGCTGCAATTTACATTTAATCAACAACGGAGCCTTTCCTTTTGCGCCAATCTTTTCACAATATTTCAGCATCAGTTAAGCCGTGAGGTATCCATAATTGGTGATAAAATCACAGTATCAGCATTATCATCATTGCAATTTATTCTTAAATTTCACCAGCATGCATTTACAAGAGAGTCATTGCACAGAATGTCTGAAGCAATAAATATTCATCGCTCTCCCGAACTTAATGTTATTGTTGATGACTTGTTAAGCCAGGTATTCAAGCCTTATATACGACGGGTAAGGAACGGGGCATATCGTTATAGGTTTCAGAATAGTTTCGAGCAGGAAATTCGATACATATCGAATATTAGTGAAATCGACTCATCGTCATTCAACTTTTCACTTAACGCAATGAGCCGTGTAAAAAAGCATTTTGAAGATGATCTTGAAAATGATAAAACGTGTAATCTTGTTCGTTCAAAATCCTCCATCACCCTGGGAGACATGAGCGCAATTGAACAATCATTTAATTTATCAGCTAAGCATTATACAACGGCAATTAACCTACTTTCAAAAGAGGGGAAAGATTTTAACAGTGTTCTATTTAGCGGGTTCGACATTCAAACAACATATTTAGAAGCAATTGTTAAGTTTGGAGACCTGGAAGAACACCGGCAGAATTATAGCAAATCTGCTATTTTATATGCTCAGGCTAATAAATTTATCGAGAGAGTAATACTTTCATCGGACAGCAATACTGATGATCATAAAATATTAAGATCCGGAGATTCTAAATGGGACATTTACAAACAAGCCTACTGGGCTAGTATTTTTCTGTCGTTAAAACGAAGCCCGCCATCAAAAATAGATGACATAGAAAACAAACAATTACGGGGTCGTATTTTCGATATAAGTAATGACCCGAGATATCATCTTCGTTTCGCCAATTATGTTTTTTTTAGTGGGTCTGCTGACATTGAGTCAGCGGCTAACAGTTACCATACAGCATATTTATTTTCGCGAAAAAAATGGGGTAAAATAAAATCCCAAGGCAGTTCTGAAGAAAGCGAAGAAAATGAAAGACGCGATTACCTTTGCTGTACCGCACTTTCAGGATTGGCGGAATCTGCTTTTATTTTCAATTCTTTTAAATTGATTTGTGGACTCGAAAAAAATGAAAACGGTGAAAATTTTTTTATCAACGAAGTGACCAAAATAATAAAAAGCCCGGTTATCAGAATAAATTGCACGAAAATGGAAGTGGGCACACCTTTATATATAAAAGACACTCCTTTGTATGAAAAATGCGGTTCAATAGATGGATTTAAAACTCTTGAAAAATCCGCAAAGGGATTCGAAAAAAGCAGCTCTTTCATAAGTGCTGCCATTGTTTATTTTAAGTTGATTTCACTCCGCCTGATGATGCTTGATATTTTAATCAGTCCAAAAAATGAAGATGGCTTTGGACAGAGCGATGCAGCCCCTCATTTTGAAAAAATTAAAAAATATTCAGAATCCGCCATAGCCTGTATTAATTTGGCTAGACAGCTGGACTCATCTCAATCCATTAAAACTCTGGTAATTCGGGATTATCAGTCAGATGATGACAACGGTATAGAAGATACTGATAAGTATCTTTCTCAGTTATTTGATTTTTTAATACATCAGTCTACAGATGTTCCTAAATCGATTATTTCATTTAGCGCTTTTTGGCAACACTCATTTTGGGGTCAAAAGCTGGCGGCACTCCTTTATTGGGCAGAATTTATTAAATCTCGAATAACTGGCCATAGCCATAATAGCAAAATACTTCCGCCACCCAATGATAATGAACATTTTGAGCCATCAAAAATACCAACACTCTCAATACGAAGTAGTATTATGATGAGGTGGGTGTATGCGAGATCGCTTGTAGAAAAAAGACTTTACGCTTGTATCGATAATAAATGTAAATTTAGAGGTTCTGATTTACTGCAAGAACTTCAGAAAGACAATTCCTCTAAAAAATGTATATCCCTTTCATTTTTATGGAAAAGTGCTTATTTAGCATCAAGGAACCTCTATTTTGTCCTGCTTGATATAAGATTAATATCCCGAAAAAACCTTGATCTTGTATATCCATTTCTGGTGCATATGTATTATGAGCAATGGAAACTGTTAGAGCGTATCACTAGCTGCATCATTGAAGATAAAATCTTTTGTGAAAAAAATAATCTGGATTCATTTCATTCAATAACCAGTTTTATTCAACGTCAGTTTCTTATGTTGGATAAGTGTTGTGGGGGAAGGGATAAAATTGCACCATCACATTTTGATTATGATTTCATATACTTAAAGTTAATTGTAAATTTAAAGGATGCAATGCACATTAACGATGAAACAAGCCATACCAGAACCAGTATATTGCAGCAAAAATACTTTTTTCACGATGACCATAGTGATCAAGAGTTTCGTATGGACTGGACGCTGTCCAATGTATTTTCTCCCGCAGCAGTTTGTATGCTTTCAAAAGCTGAGAATGCACACCAAAAATTAATAGATCATTGTAATGATAAGAGTTCCAATAGTGGGAAGGGTACTTTAGATACTACATGCTGGTACTACACCCAGACAATGCCAGCCCACCTTTAGCTCTAGCCTCCCTTCTATGTCAGGCTAGTTGTTGACTCAGTTGCAATGATAAGTAATCGGACAGGAGTCGGAAAAAGGGTTTGAAATGCCGCGTTATTCGGAAGATCCGAAGGCTGCTGTATTAAAGAAACTGTTGCCCAATCTTCCAGCCTTCCAAAAGCTTCAAGCAAGGTCATGAGCACTCACGCTGCTGCCTCACAAATTGTGCTTGTTTCCTGCAACTGAGCCTTTAATTGTTTCAATATCTTCACGATTGCCCTGCCCGTATCCGCCATCAAGCACATCGGCGGGCTTTGTCTTCCACAAAACTCACCAGACTGCCGAGGGTCAAAAAGGCGTCTGACACCAGATCATCGTCATCGATGATAAAGCCAAAATTGTCTTCCAGCGCAGTCAAAACCGTGACCACAGCCATGGAATCCAGTTCTGGAAGATTACCCAGCAAAAGCGTGCCCCGCGTCATTTCCGGGGTGCGGTCTTCGATTTGCAGGGCTTCACCCAATACGGTTTTTACATGATCAAACATAGTATTCTGGCATCACTTGAGTTCTGTCGAATTGCAATTGTACACAAAGTTGCCGTTATGATAAATATTTAAAATAATATCAATGCCTTACATAATTCCCGACGGCCTGCAAATATCAGGGGGGAGATTCACCCGCGCAATCAACGGGGCAAATCCTGGTTGATTTTGTTAACAAGATCAACCGCATAGCGAGCCGGAATTGCATAGGCAATCCCACTGGGCTTCTGGAGCACGGTCTCTCTGGATTCCTTGACAAAAACCATGTTGAGAATCCCGAAAACCTCGCCGGTAGCGGGTTTGTACAGCGGGCTGCCACTGTTGCCGGGATAGGCTGTCGCGTCCAGCTGAAACACGTCATAACGCGCGCGCAGACGCTTTATCAGCGCTGGTGTGAGTTGTTTCCCGCTGTCCAGCGGTATTACGATGGGGGTGATGGCGGAGATAATGCCTCGATGTGTCACCGGAAACAAACCCAGCACTGCACCGATGGGATAGCCTGTAAACGCAATTTCCTCGCCTTCCCGCATGGCATCCGAATTACCTAACGAAAGCGGCTTCAGTGGCGGACCAGGAATTTTGAGTAATGCCAGATCATGTTCCTTGTCAAGCTGCACAATGCTCGCGGAGCGTGTTTCCGGATTGACTCCGCGCCCGATAAAAACCACCAGTGATTCCTTGCCCTGAAAATCGAGTTCCCGGGATACTACGTGGGCATTGGTCAATACATAATTTCCGTCGGCCACAACAAACCCGGTGCCAAACAGGCTTGCCCGCGGGCTGCGTGTCGGCATCATCGTACCCACGCCCACGACGCTCTTTTTTACTTTTTCAATGGTGGTGACCAATGCACTGGCATGAGCAATACCAACGCCCCCCAAACAGAGCATGACGAAAGTCACAACGGACAACAGGGTTCCCGGCATGCGCCCCGGGTGTCGGCTGAACAGTGGATAATGCCTTTCAAACATAGCGCTTTTTTCTTTCATGATGACCTCCCCTCCGGTTCACAAACACATTGACCTGAAACAGCGGGTGGAACATGATCTGATCATCACGCCCACGTTCAGACATTAAACATATCAAAATCATGAGTTTCCACCTCGTCGTCGCACTGTCTTCACACGGCTTTGGTCATATCGGCCAAACAGCGCCCATTGTAGTGGCCTTGCAAAAGCAGTTACCGGGCCTTCGTGTCACTATTCGCAGCAACGCGCCCAAAACCAAGCTGCTCGAACGATTTGGCCCGGATATTGACATACAGCAGACCCATACAGATGTTGGAATGATACAGGCAAGTGCGTTACAGGTGTCAGAAAACGAAAGCGCCACAGCCTATGACAACTTTCACACACACTGGGAAGATAAAGTTGCTGCAGAAGCCGCGCAACTGTCTGCGCTTGATGCGGATCTGGTATTGGCGAATGTCCCCTATCTTGCACTGGCGGGCGCAAAGCGCGCCAATATACCGGCTATCGCCATGTGCTCCTTGAACTGGGCCGATATTTACAAATATTATTTCCTCGGTACCCGACCAGAGGCAGACACTATCTTTCCGCAAATTCTGGCGGCATATCAGGATGCGCTCATGTTTTTACGGCTTACACCGGCCATGACCATGCCGGATTTGCAAAAGACAAAGGTCATTGACCCGATTGCTCAACTTGGAGAAAGTCGGAGAAATGAAATTGCCCGCCAAACCGATCTGTGCCCGGGGCAACATCTCGTCATGCTCTCGCTGGGTGGCATGGATTTGCGTCTACCGGTCAATAATTGGCCCCGACAACCTGGATTACGTTTTATCGTGCCCGCATCCTGGCATTCCCAACACCCGGATACTATCGACCTGGAATGCCTGCAAATGCCTTTCGCCGATATACTGGCTTCATGTGATGCACTGATTGCCAAACCCGGATACGGCAGCTTTGTGGAAGCAGCCTGTTTGGGGATTCCAGTATTGTATCTGCAACGCAAAAACTGGCCGGAAACAGATTGTCTGGTTGACTGGCTCAAACAACATGGGCGCTGCGCTGAAATACAGACGGATGATTTTGCAACGGGCAGTATCGCGGAGACTGTTGAAACACTGTGCATGAGCAAAGCCCCGGAGCCACCGCTCCCGAAGGGCATTGAACAGGCAACGAAAATTATTGTTCATCAATTATCCAGTACGATCCAGCGGCGTTTTAGCACGAGCGACGTACTTCAACCTGGTCAATCAAATATTCACAAAAAGGAATGGAACAGGTGAATGCAGGCGATACGGCATTGAGCACATGAAAAGAATTTTGATCACCTTCAAAACAAAAGTCCTGCTCCAGTCGTCGGTTGCGCAAATCAAATAGCTGGGCACGAATACCGGGTCTCCCCCACCGACGGTATGCTTTTTTATCCATACCGGATAAAAGACTTGAAGCCAGCTTCACCATACGCGGTCGGTAATATTTTGACATTTCGGTGACAGCGAGTTTGCGAAAACCAAAATCGTTATTCAGCATCAGGCCCAGTTCACGCATCGTAATTTCAAAAAGCTCTGGTGCATTAAAATTTTCAAAGCCGTTGTAATGCTCCCGCCAAAAAGCCGGGATTGCTGTCGGCCCGACTTTAATGTGGCCGTCCGCCGTCAGAGTGAAATGCACACCGAGAAAAGGATTGCGAAGATCCGGTACCGGATAGATGTGTGTGCGTAATGCACCAACGGGTTCGTCGCTGTAAAGATAAAGCCCCTTAAAGGGAATAATGCGGTAATGTTCCGAAAACCCAAAATCCTGCGCAACTTTGTCGGCATACAAACCAGCGGCATTGATGACATAACCCGCCAGAATTTTCCCCTGGGTGGTACGGATCTCCTGCCCTTTTCGTCCCAGATAGGCCGTTCCAGTGAGGATTTCAATGCCCATATCTTTGGCATCATTGGCCATGGATTCCACGACTTCCTGAGGATCAACGGATGAGGTGGTGGGTGAAAAAAGGGCTCGCTGGAATGTTTTTGCCCGGGGTTCAATATCATGAGCCTCACGTTCTGTGAGTTCATGCATGATGACACCACCCGCTTTCCCTCGTTGCAATAACACGTCCAGCGTTTCCAGTTCGGCTTCGTTTTGTGTCACAACCAACTTGCCACAGCGATTAATGCGCAGGCCTCGCTCTGTGCAATACTCAGTCAGCAGCCGGTTTCCCTCACGGGTAAAGCGGGCCTTCAGGCTGTCCGCCGTATAATAAAACCCTGCATGTAATACACCGCTGTTTCTTCCGCTGGCATGCGCACCGAACTGTGCTTCTTTTTCCAGCAAAACCACTTTTTGCTGGGGATAGCGACGTTGAAAGGCCAACGCAATATTAAGGCCGATGACACCTCCGCCAATGACAAGCAGGTCTGTTTTTTTCATATAGGTACTCGTAGAAATTGAAACTCAGGCATTCATTGTACGCCTTGCACTGAGAAAATGAGGATTTTCCTGGAAGTGTATCGCCCGGTTAAACCTGGATTAAAGCAATCGGTTGTAAACGCAGAGGTCGCAGAGAACACAACGTTTTTAGTGTTTTTTTATATTCTCTGCGTTACCTGCTTACTATTTTTTGTTGCCATATTCTGTAATGCATACTGACCCTTCGAATAAAACACAACAGGCTTGTGAAACAAAAACCATGGGTCAAATACAGCTGACTTCTGCGGTGATCCCAAGCTCTTCAAGCATGCCCGTAATTTCATCTTTATAAATGGCATTCATGATAATGACATGCTCGGGGCGCAATGCTTTCAATGCCTCAGGCCCGATAACCTCTTGCCCTGTTCCCGGCGCAAACAATCCATGCTTGTGAGGATTCAGGTCCACAACATGACTAATAATCTGCTCCGTCTTCAGGACATTCAGGAATGTAATGCCTTTTGAACCGCCACCCCAGATTACTGCACCTTTGTTATTTTTTTGCAGTGCGTCCAGCGTCTCGCGCCAGTCATCCACTTTGGCATTGTAGTTACTTTCAAATGCCGTCACGCAGGTAGCCAGATCTTCCAGCACCAATCGTGGCGGGATTTCTGATGCGTTAACGCTGCCCTCACTGGTGCGGGGTTTTGCTTCCAGATAGATAAACTGCCCGCCGAAAGATTCACCCGTTTCACCAACGTCAAACCCGGCAAGTTCAAATGCCCGGGATAACGAGTTAACATTAAAATATCCGCAGTGCTCATAAATGAGATCCCAGATACCCATATCTTTCAGTGTGTATAACGCATTGGGCACTTCAAAATACACCACCGTGTCCGTACGTTCACCAATGACCTGCCGGATGTCTTGAAGGAAACGTTGCGGATACTGGATATGCTCAAGTACGTGCCGGCAGACAATCAGGTCGGCATCATAGTCAGCATATTTTTCGCCGTAGAAATCCTGGATAAACGTGATGTTCTTGTGTGTGTCTGATGCCACTCGATCAGTTTCAAAGCTTTTATCAAAACCATAGCCGCGATTTTCACCTTTCGCACACAGCATGGAAAGGAAGTCGCCTTTCCCACAACCAATTTCAATAATGCTTTTATTGTTCAGCTGGTATTTTTCGAGCAGTCTTGATGCCAGAGACTCTGCATATTCGTTAAACGTTGGAGAATAGTGGAGCGAGTTCTCATAGTCCTCTGTGTAAGACATCAGCGAAGGATCAAAAGATGTGTTGAATACATGCCCGCACTCACGGCAGTAACCTACCGAGATATCCCCTTTTGCTGCATCCAACGCCACCTCGCGGGATGGCCACAGCACATTACAGTAAATGGGAACGTCTGGAATATCGATAGAATCATCGATGTCAGATGAGTCACAAACAGGACACTTTTCTTCGTGTGTATCAGCCATTGCTATTCTCCTACTGCTGACATTGCCATCAAACTGCCATGATCTTTGGAGACAGCCCCAGCTTTTTCAGGTCTTCTTCAATTTCATCACAATAAATGGCATTCATGACGATCACCACATCCGGCTGATACTCTTTCAAAAAATCCGGGGAGACGATTTCCTGTCCGGTGCCTGACATGTAATAGCCCTGTCTGTGCGGATTGAT
>Ga0256839_1002027_pt1 | contig 23370 bp, 26 predicted proteins | sample 354166metaG_FD_185968 | JGI IMG/M metagenome (GOLD analysis project Ga0256839, IMG submission 185968) | Hydrothermal vent microbial communities from Mid Atlantic Ridge, Atlantic Ocean - 354-166 | ecosystem: Environmental > Aquatic > Marine > Hydrothermal vents | place: Atlantic Ocean: Mid... | reverse complement strand
TTGCTGCCGGCTAAGTAGTAGCTCAGGTTGTGCTGCACCGCCTCCATGCCGGCGGCACCCGCGGGGAGAAGCGCGAGCAGCACGAGCGTGGCAACCGCAACCGCACGCATGGTAGGATTTAAGAAGTGACACGTATAAATAGGTATGCGAAGGGGTTCCAGAAAAGTTTTACTGGGGTAGGTCTGTGGATATGTAGCAGCGGGTGTGGTCTAGCGGCAGGACCCGAGCCCCCCAAGCTCGTGACCCGGGTTCGAATCCCGGCACCCGCATTTTGATTGCTTCTGCGCGTCATCTCGCGACCCAAATCTTTTTATATCTGGAAGGTCATAAGTGTGTCCAAACTGTGCATAACCGGTGGTGGCGATGGAGAGGTATGATGTTGTGATAATAGGTGGCGGTCCCGCTGGGTTGAGTGCCGGCATATACACAGCAAGAGCAAACAGGCGCACGCTGATTCTTGACAAGCCGGAGGGTAGCACCCTGCTGAAGGTTGAGGAGATAGAGAACTACTTCGGCTTTCCTGACGGCATAACTGGCAGGGAGCTGCTTGAGCTCGGCAGGAGGCAGGCAAGGAGGTTCGGTGCGGAGATACGTGAGGAGGAGGTGGTGGCGATAAAGCCGGGAGACGGTGTTTACATAGTGGAGACGCCGGCAGCCGAGTATGAGGGCAGGGGGATAATAATAGCCACAGGCGTCAAGAGGGAGAGGGCGAACATAAGAGGGCTGCAGGAGTACGAGGGCAGGGGCGTGAGCTACTGTGTCACCTGCGACGGCTTCTTCTTCAGGGGAGCTAAGGTTGGCGTGCTGGGCTCCGGAGACTATGCCGCAAAGGAGGCGCTGGAGCTGCTCAGCTACACTAAGGACGTGTGCATACTCACCAACGGCGAGGAGCTTCAGGTAAGCCCGAAGCTGAGGCAGGAGGTTGATGCGAAGGGCATAGAGGTGGTTGAGGAGAAGGTGGAGGAGCTGGTCGGAGGCGAAACCTTGGAGGGCGTCAGGCTGGCTGACGGCAGCGTCAGGGAGCTAAAGGGGCTCTTTGTGGCGGTTGGCACGAGCGGCGCTGTTGACTTCGCCAGAACCTTGGGCATAATGACCGAGGGCTCGGCGATAGTTGTGGACAGCAGGCAGAGCACGGGAGTGCCCAGGGTTTACGCCGCAGGTGACTGCACCGGAGGCAGCAGACAGGTGGCGGTTGCAGTTGGGGAGGGCGCAAACGCAGCTCTTAACCTCTTGGGAGAGCTGAGAAGGGATAACGGGTGATGCAGATGAAGAATCTGCCGGACATTAAAACACCCTTCCGTGAGATGTCCGTGATGGATATAATGAGGTGCATGTTCGGTCTGAAGAATTTTGAGACCCAGATTTATCTTGAGCTTGTAAACAGGGGCTCAATGACGGTGAATGACCTGGTGAGGGACTTCGGGAAGGACAGGAGCACCGTGCAGAGGGCGCTTCAGAACCTGATAATAGCAGGGCTGATACACAGGGAGCAGAGGAACATAAAGCATGGCGGCTACTACTACGTTTACCACGCCACACCCTTCAGCGAGCTCAAGGATACCATGAAGGAGAGCATCAGAAAGTGGTGCGACACGGTGATAAAGTGGATTGATGAGCTGAACCCGTGAGGAAGTGCCATGCTGAAACCACCCTTTGATCCGAAAAGCATCAAGCCAGGAGAGTTTGAGTACCTCACGCGGAGAAAGCTGGAGGGTGGCGAGGTGCTGGTGTGGCGCAGAAGGGGTGAGAAGCTCTCAGGCTTTGTGCTCCAGTGCCCCCACTGCGGCAGCACCGGCGAGGGCACAGCCGAGCTGAGGAGGCGACCTTACAGGATAAGATGCCCCTCATGCGGAAAGAGCGTGAGCCTGCCAAAATTCAGGAAATGAGTGCGTTACTTCTGCATTCTTGCCCACTTCTCATGTATTACGTCTTTACGTAGCCCAGGGTCCATCACAGCTTCTCCAGGCTCTCTTAAAATCAGCTCCTGTCCGCCATTTATGTGCCTAAGGGAACCATCTGGAAAGTTTATGAGACATAGCTAGGCTGAACCCTCAGTGGCATCAATTAAAATCTGAGCGAAGTTTTTATTGTCTGTTCTCCCCTTCTCCTTAAGTTCAAAAAGCCAGGAGTATAGAGGAAGCTCAGCATCTCTGTAAACCCCCCTGGTGATCTCACTCATGCAGTAATCCCCGTGGGGTCAGAGTACATGAAACCAGCATACTCCTGAATCCTATCTCCTTCCTGTGCACCTTACTCTTTACGTTTTACGTTTTCAAATAGCACGTTAACCTGAAACGGCAGAACAACCATCCCCTCGCACAGCTTCTCATTCACCACACGGACGGGAAGCAGTCTGTACGGTCCGTGACCGACATCGTGGCACACACTCAATATCAACGCCGAGATCCCTAAACCTTTCTCACAGCGCCCGGCGGCACGCGTATTCTCGGGGTTCTTATATCTCTGAGATAGTACGGAAGCTCATGGTCCCACTCCACATTGTGTATATAGAAAAGCGTCTGAAGCTCACGTACTTCTGAATAAACCCCCCAAAACCCTGCCAATGTCCCTCTCTGGCATGTCTGTTCATATCCTTATCCTTGCCCTCTTCAATGCTTCTTCCTGCCACTCAGCAGACTCTCTTGCAAGTTTTTTGCCGTAGTTATCCAGCTCTTTTACCCATCCCTTCCAGTCTATTTCATCATCGGATTTGAGCGTGCTTTCCTCCACTCTAAGGTCAAACCACACCATGGCACTCTTAGCCACGCTCGCACCTCCTGCGTCTCAGGGAGTTCTTGAGATTATCATAGCCACACCCTTAGTATAACCTATCCAACGCACACCTCTCTGAATCTGCAGTACCTGCATTTTGAGCTGTACTCTGGCTTCGGCTCCTCTCCACTCAGGATCTCCACCATTCTGCGCAGCACTGGCATGAATTGCTCTTCGGCGTAGCTCTCCTGCAGCACAGACAGCCTGTGCCTGCTCTCCCTGTGCCTCTCAATCACCATGTAGCTCAGCCTGCACCCTGGAAATCTGCCGAGCCACTGCCTGCCTCCGCCGCCCCTGTAGGTTGCGTAGCCATACCTCAGAGCGTGGCAGTATGCCGAGAGCTGGTAGCGGTAGCCAGGCATCATTCTCCCGTGACTTCTTCTGACAAACTTCTCATCCACCACGAGAATCTCGCCCCTGCGCTTTATCAGCAGGTCAATTCTGCCGGCGAAGCTGTAGCCGCCGTATTTGAAGCCAACGCCCACGCTCTCTCTGGGGAGCTGGAGCACGCTCTCATGCTGCCTCATCCGCTGCATCAGCCCCGGCATTCTCCTGAGCCTCGGCTCCTCCGTGAGCTCTGATATGCGGTGCTGCACCCTCCCCCTGCGCATCGCCTGCGTTGTAATCCTGAGCCCTCTGACCAAGCTCAGGTAAACCTGGCGCTCGCAGTAGCCCAGAGATGCAAAGGCGCTTATCGGCACATAGCCTCCCATAAAGGTATTTTGGGCTGGCTAAACTAAATGTTTATTCTCTGCTCACCTCTCTGCGAATCTCCCCCAGGGTTGCCAGCCTCTCCGCAACGGCGTTGTGCTGGTGTATGCTCTCAATGCTCTCGCTTCTCGCATAAACCACCGTGCTGTCGGGCAGGTTTCTGAATCTCTCAGCGGTGCGCAGCAGAATGCCACGCACGGTGTCCTCAACGAAGTTTGGGTTGAGGTGCGCCCTGTAAACCACCTCCACCTCATCCTCCCGCTTCAGCACCTCATACAGGCGGGAGCTCATGGACTCCTCAACAACCTCAATAATCTGCTCCACCTGCACCCTGCCCGGCGCCGTGCCCAGCATCAGGGTTGAGATGTTGCGCTGGTTGTGGCTGGCTATAGGCAGTATGCTCAGTATTCTGTCAACCACCTGCTCCGGGAAGCTCCCGAGCAGCCTCTCTCTTGCCCTCTCCCTTATGCCCTCATGCGCGCAGGGGCAGGTGGTTATGCCCGTGACCTCGGCACCGAGCATCAGGGTGAGCTCCCCCTCAAGCCTCCCGCTTGCAAGCAGCGTGTACACCTCCTGGGAGCTGTGCCCTGTAACCGGGGTGGTTCTCACCACAGCGTACTCCGCACGCATCTCAGCCTCGGCGCTCCTCAAGCCCTGCAGACCCTCAAGCTGCATGAGCAGCCTCATGGGCACCTCCTCAGCTGCACGCACGGGCTGCGAAACCGCCGCATCCACTGCAGTGAGCACTGCATCCCTCAGCTTCAGGGTGTCAGGCTGCTTCTCTGTGCCTATGCTCACCCTGAGCCTGGGCAGCAGCACAGCCCTTCTGGCGTTGCTCTCAAGCTCAACCAGACGCTGAATTCCGCTGTAGGTTACCAGATAGCTCATTGGTGTGATTGCCCCTCTGCCTAACCTCTGCAAACAGTTAAATATTCTGAGGGAAAGGAGAGGGCATGCACGGGCTTGAGGTTGAGGTGGCTGGCATCATGCTGAAGAACCCCACCATGCTCGCCTCGGGCATAATGGGGCTCAGCGCCGCATCCCTGAGGCGGGCGGTCAGAGGAGGTGCGGGTGCGGTTGTGGCGAAGTCCTGCAGCTCCCAGCCACGGGAGGGCAACCCCAACCCCACGGTGATTGAGGTGCCGCCACGGGGGCTTCTGAATTCGGTGGGGCTCGCAAATCCCGGCTGCAGGGAGCTCGCGGAGGAGCTGAGAAAGCTGGGGGGAGAGGTCCCGGTTATAGCCAGTGTTTACGGCTTCAGTCCCGAGGAGTACGCGGAAAACGCGGTGCTCATGCAGCAGGCTGGTGTTGACGGCGTGGAGCTTAACCTCTCCTGTCCCAACGTGGAGGGCACGGTCTTCGGCTACCGGGAGGAGCTGGCGCAGGAGGTGGTCAGCGAGGTGAAGAGGAGGGTGAAGCTTCCCGTGTTTGCCAAGCTAACAGCGGATGCTGGGGATGTGGTGAGCGTAGCCAAAGCCTGCGAGGAGGCGGGTGCAGACGGAATAACAGCCATAAACACGCTGCGAGCCATGAGCATAGACCTGACCGCCAGGCAGCCAGTGCTCGGCAACCGCGTTGGCGGGCTCTCGGGTGCCTGCCTCAAGCCCGTGGCGCTGCGCTGCGTTTACGAGATAGCAGAGGAGGTGCGCATACCCGTGATAGGCTGCGGAGGAATAAGCACAGGCAGGGATGCCGTGGAGTTCTTCCTGGCAGGGGCGAGGGCGGTGCAGATAGGCACGGCGGTGCTTTACCGGGGGCTAAACGTCTTCAGGAAGGTCGCCCAGGAAATAGCCGAGTACCTGGAGGAGCGGGGCTACTCCAGCGTGGGAGACATCACGGGGATGGCGCACAGATGAGCTGGCTTGGTTTAAAGCCGATTCACAGGGTGCTGCTGACCGCAGGCTGCTCCATGACCAGGATGCTTGAGGCTGTGGAGGGCTGCAGGGTGGAGGTTCAGGGGATTAGGCAGCGCATCACTCAGGCATCGCCGGCGGTGGCTGAGGTGCTACGCATACCAGCGGGCTCGGAGGTTATTCATCGCGAGGTCATGCTCAGAAGCTGCAGACGTGCTCTCATGCATGCAGAAACCTATGCTCCGCTGGGCAGGCTTGCCCCCGAGTTCAGGGAGGCTGTGCTCCATGCAGAGAAGCCCATAGGCAGGATAATGGAGGAGCTCAGGATGGAAGCCAGGCGGGAGCTGCTGCTGGTGAGGGGGAGACCTGCCGCTGAGCTCTCGGAGCTCTTCCGCATACCCGAGCAGGAGCTGGTGCTTGAGAGGGAGTACGTGATAATAAGCTCGGGGCATCCGCTGCTTTACATCACCGAGAGATTTCCCCGCAGCTTCTTCTGATAAGGTTTATATCGTGAGGGCTCGGAGATAGCCACAGGAGGAATCAGATGGCTGGGAAGCACTCGTCCAGGAAGTGGAAGAAGCGCGGAAAATGTCGCTGGAAGACGCGCAAGAAGAAGCTGAAGGAGCGCAGAAGAAAGAGAAAGCTGCAGCAGAGGTAGCCATGACGCGGGGGTGTCCGAGCCCGGTCAAAGGAGACAGGCTTAGGACCTGTTGGCGTAGAGCCTGCGAGGGTTCAAATCCCTTCCCCCGCATGCTCATGGCGGTATCGCAGATACCGCAATCTGTTGACGCAACCGACAGGGGTTGCGTTGCGAATCCCTTCCCCCGCATGCTCATAGCATCGCAGATACCGCCTTACAGGAAGTGAAAGGATGAAGGGCACAGTATCCGTGGGGGGCTCTTTTGTGCTGCGCTTCGCATGCGTCAGCGGCTGCAGTGCACCCTGCTGCCGGGGGCATGCGATAGCTCTGAGCCCCTACGAGGTGCTCAGGATAGCTGAGTACCTGAAGATGGGCAGCGAGGAGCTTGAGGAGAGGTATCTGAGGCAGCACTACGAGGAGAGCGGTGTGCCGCTGCTCATGCTTGAGCGCTCTCCCTGCAGGTTTCTGGTTGACGGCAGGTGCTCCATATACCCCGCCAGACCCTTAGCGTGCAGGCTCTACCCCGCTGGACTCACCTGGAGGCGTGGAGCGGAGTTCAGGTTGAGCAACGACGGCAGGTGTCCAGGCATGGGCAGGGGTGAGGCGCGAAGTCTGGAGGAGCACATTCTCCAGCAGGAGGCTGGAGTCTACATAAAGATGTGGGAGCGCTGGGTTGAGTTTGTTGAGCGTGCCGAGAGCAGCAACCTCTGCTCGCAGCCGCTGAAGCAGGTTTTCCTGAAGATTCTGCTTTACAACTTTGACATTCGCATGAAGGACGAGCCCGCTGCTCCTGAAGAGCGGTTCCTGCACAGGATTGAGCTGGCAGGCATGCTCCTGAGCGCTCACCAGCCGCTGTAGAGCCTCTGCGCCAGCACCGCAGGCAGCCCTGCTCTCAGAATCTCCTTAGCCACCCTGTGCACAGGATACTCCACCCTGAGCATCTCAACCTCCTCTCCTCTGAGCACCGCAAAGCTCGCTAAGGGCGAGCCATCCCTGGGCTGTCCCACGCTTCCCGGGTTGAGCACAGCCCCTGAGCCAAGCTTCCTGTAGAAGGGCACATGAGTGTGCCCCAGCACCAGCATTTCAGCTCCTGCATTCCTGAGGTGCAGCTCCAGCCCCTCCCCGGGATGAACGTACTCCCAGAGGGCATCTCCGGGGCTGCCGTGCACGCAGCAGAGGCTGTTCATCCTGAGCTCCAGCTCAAGCTGGCTCAGGTACTCAAGGTGCTCCCGCTCCAGCACGCTTCTTGTCCAGGCAATCGCGCGTGCCGCAACCGGGTTGAAGGCAGATACATCGCCGGTGAGCACCGCATAGTCGTGGTTGCCCAGCACCGAGAGTATGCGCTTCTCCCTCATGAGCTCAATCACCTCGGCGGGGTAGGGGTTGTAGCCCACCACGTCTCCAGCATGCAGCAGCTGCACCCTGGGCGCCTCGTCAAGCACCGCCTCCAGCGCCGGCAGGTTGGCGTGCACATCAGAGATTATGCACAGGTGCATGGGTTTTATTAGGCTGCGCAGAGTTAAAACATCTTCCATGGGTTTCTTCAGCCTCCTCCGTCTGGAGAGAAGGGAGGCGGCGCTCCTGGCTGCAGTTTACCTGCTCAGCCTCGCTCTGAGGCTGCTGCCAAAGCTCGCCACAGACCCGCACCTCCCTGCCTTTCAGGCAGACGTGTGGTACCGCATAGCCATGGCACAGTACATCTACGACCACTGGCAGCTGCCCGAGCCTGACCTGCGCTACAGAGCCTACGGCTACGTGCCTCTGTGGTACCCGCCGCTCTCGCCGCTGCTGCTCGCCCTGGGAAGCCGGCTGCTCGGCGTGGACATCCCCGTGCTGTGCACCCGCGTGCTGCCCTTTATTGAAGCGCTCACACCCCTTCCCATCTACTTCCTCACCAAGCACACAGCCGGCAGAGCCGCCGCAGCGGCGGCTCTGGTGGTGCTGGCACTTACCCCGGGCTTCGTTTACTGGACGGGCATAGCAGACCCCCAGAGCTTCACCCTCTTCATGCTCCCCCTCTACCTGCTGTACTGGCGCTGGCATGCTGAGCTGGGCGGAAGCTTCCGGAGCAGGCTGCCCAGGCTTGTGCCTCTCGGTCTCGTGCTGGGGCTGAACTTCCTGCTCCACCTCTCCTACTTCCTCGCGCTGCTCATCCTGCTCACCTACACCGCAGGCATGCTTGCGCACAGGCGTGCCGTGCTTCTGCGAGACTTCGGGGTGGTGGTGCTGCTCTCGCAGGCGGTTGCGGCGCCCTGGTGGCTGCCCAGAAACCTGTACTGGTGGTGGATAGAGGCGCTGGTGACAAGCAGCGGCATGTACTCGCCAGCCCAGCACCTCAGGGAGTACGGCATTCTTGCGGCGCTGCTGGGGGTTGCGGGAGTGCTCTACCTTCTCAGAAACCTCAGAGTCAACGCTCCTGTGCTCCTGTGGGCGCTGCCCGTGTTTCTGGAGACCCAGAACGAGACAATCCTGCAGCTCCTGGGCATGCACCACCTGAGCTGGGAAACCCTCGCCAAGCCCTTAGAGGGCTTCCGCTTCTACCCCTTCCTGGCACAGCCCGCCGCCGTAGCTGCGGGTATGCTGCTTGCAGAGCTCTGGAGGAGGAAGAAGGTGCTCTGCCTGCTGGTTTTTATGCTGCTGGCGGCTGAGCTCCACGCCTACGGGCTGGATGAGAAGCTCAGCCTTGCGGGCGTGAGCGTGGAGGAGTACAGGGCTGCGGTGTGGTTCAGGGAGCACAGCCAGGAGGACAGCAGGATAATCGCAGACTACTACCGTGCCCAGATGTTCGCGGGGGTTGCAGGTGGCAGGGCGCTGCTGGGCGGCATGTTCCCGCTGCGGGGTGTGGGCTATGCCTACATAAGCGTCCCCGCGGTGGTGCAGGACGACCTCTACCTGCTGTACAGCACACCCTCCCCGGAGCTCGCCTGGTGCATAGCCAGGAAGTACAACGCCACCCACATCTACTACTCCGTCTGGATGGCTGAGAGCGGCAACTTGGTGAGCTCCCTCAAGCCAGGCTTTGGAGTTGAGGTTCACCTCTCCAAGTTCTACAACACCACCTACTTCCGGCAGGTTTACTCAGCCCCGGGTGTAAAGATATTCTACGTGCTCAGCCCTGAGGCTAAGAAGTGCACGTAGTGCATCCCCAGCTCGGGGTACTTCGGGAAGGCGTGGCTCCTGAAGGAGCTGAAGTGCTTGTTCAGGTAGTCGGCTATGGCGAGGGCATCTCTGGCGTGCCTCTCCTTCACCCTGCTGTCAGCCAGCACCCTGGCTATGTACTCGGTGAAGCACGCCACACCCAGCGTCCAGAAGCAGGACTGCACAACATCCCAGGGTCTGGCTAAGGTCTCCATGAAGCTCTGCCGCAGGTGGAAGCTGAGCAGCCTCTCAGCCTCCGGCTCAACAGCCTTGGAGTAAACCTCGGAGAAGTTCTCGGTGAACTCAACCTCCTCGGCTATGCCCAGCCTTCTCGCCGCATAGCTGGGACTGAGCCTGTGCCCGAAGAGCTCACCGAAGATGTCGTAGATGCCGAGGAGGTCAATCTGCAGCTCAGCCGCAGAGGCAGCCTCCGCCATGAGCTCCTCAGAGGCGCCCTCCAGAGCTTCAAGCTCCCTCCGCACCTGCTCCACCCCCACCTCACCCCTCAGCGAGCTGCCCAGCCTGCGCAGCATACCCACCAGCATCAGCGCCGAGGCGTGGAGCCTCCCGGGAAGCATCCCGGCTATGCCTGTGTGGAGCTCAACCAGCGCATCCCAGGTGCACCTCTGCCCGCTCCTGTAGTGCAGGTAAACCCTCTCACCCCGGGGTATGGGCACCAGGCTATGCTGCTCATCGCCGAGAAACTCGCGCTCCAGCAGCTCCAAGGTTACCCTCTCCCCGTGCCTCAGGCTCACTCCCCTGCAGGTCCACTTCACGTCCACCACCGCAGTGCCGTTGTCCAGCAGGCTGAGGGAGAAGGGATACCTGCGGCAGCTCATGAACTTGGCTGAGAAGCCGTGCTCGGCATGCAGCCTGCACCTCCGCCCATCCAGAAAGGCACAGGGCTGCCTCAGAAAGTAGCCACCGCTCCTCACCTCGTAGAAGTCCCTGTAGCCGAGCGCCTCAACCCTCCTTATCTCCTCCAGGTCCACGGGTATGTCCTCAAGCACCCTGCAGCAGATGAAGCAGTCCCCGGGAGTGCAGGCGTACCTCAGCCCATCGCCGAAGGTGGTGAGCACACGCATGCAAGCTGGGCTTGCGGTAACATTTACAATTTTGCGACGGGAAGGCAGCGTGCTAACTCAGGCGAAGGGCATGGTTTATGCAGACTATGCAACGGCGGCGCCGCCGGCACCCGAGGTGATGGAGGCGGTGCGCAGGTGCTTGGAAGAGCACTACGCCAGCCCCTCAAGCCTGCACGAACCCGGGCTGAGAGCCAGAAGGGTGCTGGAGCAGGCTCGTGAGAAGGTGGCTGAGCTTGTGGGCGCCTCGGCTCAGGAGATAGTGTTCACCTCCTCGGGCACGGAAGCCAACAACCTGGCAGTCAAGGGCTACGCCTTAGCCAACCGCAGGCGTGGCAGGCACATAGTGGTGAGCGCGGTGGAGCAGTACTCGGTGCTGCATCCGCTGCAGAGCTTGGCGAGGGAGGGCTTCAGAATAACCAGGGTGGGTGTGGACAGGCACTGCAGGCTGAGGCTTGAGGAGCTGGAGAACGCCATCACAGAGGACACCATACTGATTTCAGTGCAGCACGTCAACCACGAGGTGGGGACGGTGCAGGAGATTGAGAGGGTGGCTGAGATTGCAGAGCAGGCGGGGGTGGCGCTGCACTGCGATGGCACATGCGCGGCTGGCTTTCTTCGTGCTGATGTTGCGGCTGTAGCTGACCTCTACTCCATAACCGCCCACAGGTTCTATGGTCCAAAAGGTGCGGGTGCGCTTTACATAGCCAGGGGTACCAGGGTGCTGCCGCTCATAGAGGGCGGAACACAGGAGCAGGGGTACCGTGCCGGTACCGAGAACCTGCCGGCAATAGCCGGCATGGGCAGGGCTGCAGAGCTCGCAATTGCAGAAAGAGAGCGGTGGCTGGAGAAGCTGTGGAGGCTAAGGAGAAGCTTTCTGAGAGAGCTTGAAGGGTGTGCCGACTTCAGGCTGAACGGGCATCCCGAGCATGTTAACCCCCTTTACATCAACGTGAGCTTCCCGGGCATGAGCGGCGATGCGCTTGTGGCTGAGCTGACAAAGCTGGGAGTGCATGCTTCAACGGGCTCGCCCTGCATGGCGCAGGCTGCTAAAACAAGCCACGTGCTTGAAGCTATGGGGCTTGAGCCAGAGCTGGTAAGGGGGGCGGTGCTCTTCTCCTTCGGGATTTTCAGCTCAGAGGAGGAGGTGCGCAGGGCAGCTCAGGCGGCTGGTGAAGCGGCTGGGAGGCTGAGAGGTGGGGCTGAGGGTTGACTGCACAGGTGTGCACTGCCCGGTGCACATCACCAGGATAGAAAGCGCGCTGGAGCAGGTGGAGATGGGCGAGAGCATAGAGGTGCTGCTGGATGATGACGAGGAGGTGCTGAGGGAGGTGGATGCCTGGTGCAGGGTTACGGGAAATGCGGTGGTGAAGAGGGAGAAGACCGAGGATGGCGTGAGGGTGTACATACAGAGGAGGGTGTAGCGTGAGGGCGTACTTGGACTATGCTTCAACAACCCCGCTGGATGAGCGCGTGCTTGAGGCTATGCTGCCCTGGCTCAGGGAGCACTACGCCAACCCCACAGGCATATACTCCCTCTGCCAGAAGGCTAAGCAGGCAGTTGAGGGGGCTCGTGAGAAGGTGGCTGAGCTCGTGGGCGCCTCCGCTCAGGAGATAGTGTTCACCTCCTCGGGAACGGAGGCGTGCAACCTGGCAATCAAGGGCTACGCCTTAGCCAACCGCAGGCGTGGCAGGCGCATAGTGGTGAGCGCGGTGGAGCACATGGCGGTGCTTGAGGCGTGCAGGGCTATGGAGAGCCAGGGCTTCAGCGTCAGCGTGGCTGGCGTGGATGAGCACGGGTGCGTAACCCCGGAGAAGCTGGAGCAGGCGCTGGACAGGGACACGCTGCTGGTTGCGGTGCAGCTGGCGAACAATGAAATCGGGACGGTGCAGGAGATAAAGGAGCTCGCGGAGATTGCCCACGAGCACGGTGCAGCCTTCTTCTGCGACGCGTGCATAGCCAACGGCAGCATACCCATAGACGTTGAGAAGCTGGACGTTGAGCTCCTCGCCATCTCAGCCCACAAGATGTACGGTCCCAAGGGTGCGGGTGCGCTTTACATAGCTAAGGGGACGAGAGTGGAGCCGCTGCTCCACGGCGGCGGGCAGGAGCACGGATACCGCTCGGGCACAGAGAACGTGCCGGCTATCGTGGGCTTCGGAAGAGCCTGCGAGATTGCCGCAGAGGAGATGGAGGAGGAGGCGGAGAGGCTGAGGAGGATGAGGGATGAGATGGTGCGCAGGGTTATGAGCGAGGTTGAGGATGTGCGACTGAACGGGCACCCCGAGAGGAGGCTGCCGGGGAATGCAAACTTTGCCTTTGCATACATTGAGGGCGAGAGCTTGGTGCTGGAGCTTGACTTTGCCGGGGTGAGCGTGAGCACCGGCAGCGCCTGCACCTCCCCGACCCTTGAGCCGAGCCACGTGCTCACAGCCATAGGGCTGAGCAGGGCACAGGCACACGGCTCGCTGAGGGTAACGCTGGGCAGGTTCACCACGCAGGAGGAGGTGGAGCACTTCCTCAGCGTGCTCCCGGGGGTGGTGGAGAGGCTCAGAAGAATATCACCCTTCAAGCGCGGAGGCGAGGGATATGTATAGTGAGATACTGCTGGAGCACTTCAGGAACCCCAGGAATATGGGCAGGATGGAGAAGCCTGACGGCGTGGGTAAGGTGGGAAACCCCGCATGCGGGGATGTGATGCACATCTACATAAAGGTGGGGAAGAACAGCAGCGGCGAGGAGATAATAGAGGACATAAAGTTTGAGACCTTTGGATGTGCAGCGGCGATAGGCACGAGCAGCATGGTGACGGAGCTTGCAAAGGGCAAGACCCTTGAGGAGGCAGAGAAGATCAGCAAGGAGGATGTTGCGGAGGCTGTGGGCGGGCTGCCACCGATAAAGATGCACTGCTCGCTGCTGGCGACGAAGGGGCTGAGGAAAGCCATTGAGGACTACAGGAGGAAGAAGGGAGATGCAGGTGAGGGCGGAGAGGATAGCGGAGATTCTCAGGAAGGCTGAGCACGAGGGTGTTATTGAGGATGCGGACGGATACGGGAGAGCGGAGCACCCCCTGTGCGGTGATGCGGTGGAGTTCTACATAAAGGTGGAGGAGGGAGTGATAAGCAGAGCCAGATTCAGGGCACTCGCCTGCGCCGCCGCGATTGCCACGAGCGAGCTCGCGGCGCAGCTCGCGGAGGGCATGGAGGTGGAGCAGGCTGAGAAGCTGAGCGTGGAGCAGATTGAGAGAGAGGCTGGCTCGCTGCCGGAGATAAACAGGTGCTGCAAGGAGGTTGGTGTAAGGGCGCTCAGAAGCGCTGTGGCTGACTACAGGGGGAAGCAGAATACGTAAGCTGATGCGCAGGCTGGAGAGGCTCAGGGAAGAGAGGGACGCTGTGGTGGTGGCTCACAGCTTCCAGCGTCCCGAGGTGCAGGAGATTGCCGACTTTGCCGGCGGCAAGCTGGAGTGCGCGCTGTTTGCAGCCGAGAGCAGCGCCAGCACGGTGGTGGTGTGCGGCGTTGACTTCATGGCTGAGCTGGTGGCTGTGCTCTGCCCCGGCAAGAGGGTGCTGCTCGCAGAGCCTGAGGCTAAGTGCCCCATGGTGGCGATGCTGGAGAGGGAGCAGCTCCTGCGCATGAGGGAGAGGCTTCCCGCAGTTTTCGTGGGCTACGTGAAAGCCAGGGCTGAGCAGCTTGAGCTCTGCGACTTCGTGTGCACCCACGAGAGCGCCCTGCAGGTGGTTGAGGGAGCAGAGGGTGATGTGGTGGTGGTTCCCGATTCCCAGGTGGCTGAGTACCTGAGGATGCGCACCGGCAGGAGGCTGATAGGCGCCGAAGCCTACTGTCCGCCGCACATCCGCATCACCCCTGCAGAGGTGAAGATGCTCAGAGAGGCGCACCCGGAGGCTGAGGTGCTTGCCCACCCGCAGTGCCGCAGGGATGTGCTGGAGCTTGCGGATGCGGTGCTTGACAGCGCTGGAATGGTGGAGCATGCCGCAAAAAGCCCGCGCGAGGAGTTCATAGTTGCCTGCGAGACTGGCGTGCTGCACAGGCTCAGAGCCTGCTCGCCTGAGAAGAGCTTCTATCCCGCAAGCGAGCGTGCGGTGTGCAGCAAGCACAGGCTCACCGACGCCTCAAGCGTGCTCTGGTGCCTTGAGGACATGAGCGGCGAGGTGAGGGTTGAGGAGGAGAAAGCGGCGAGGCTGAGGGAGCTTATGAGGAGGGGCGGGGCTATCGGGTGAGCAGGGCAACGCTCTCCACGTGGGGCGTGTGCGGGAACATGTCAAGTGCTGCAAGCTCTTCCAGGCTGTAGCCGAGGGATGCTATGTCCCTCGCCTGGGTGCGGGGATTGCAGGAGATGTAGATTATCTTCCCGGGCTTCAGCCTCCTGAGGGCTCTCACAACCTTCGGATGGAGCCCCGCCCTGGGAGGGTCAACCACAGCCACGTCCGCCTCCTCAATGCCGCTCATGAGCTCTTCTGCCCTGCCAGTAATAAAGCTGATGTTCTCTGCACCGTTTTCACGGGCGTTGTCCACGGCGGCGCTCACGGCTTCGGCATCCTCCTCTATACCCGTAATCCTCTCTGCCAGGTCTGCCAGAGCTATGCCGAAGGTGCCCACGCCGCAGTAGATGTCAAGCAGGTGCTCCGCCTGCTCCACGAAGGAGCGCACCGTCTCAACCAGCCGCTCTGCCTGCAGGGTGTTGGTCTGGAAGAAGGAGAAGGGCGGCACCCTGAAGCTCAGCCCGCAGAGCTTCTCCTCAAAGCCTCCGAGGCTCTCCCTGACCTCACCCTTAGAAGTGTCGGTCAGGGTGGCATTTACAGCCCAGACAAAGGCGTCTGCAAGACTGCCGAGCGCCTCTGCATACTCGCGCAGCGGAAAGCTGCCCTCGTGCGTGACCACCGCCACCATCCGTCTCCCGGAGCGCTTGCCTTCTCTTGCCACGAGATAGCGCAGGAAGCCCTGCCTGCGTGCTATGTCGTAGTGCTCAAGGGCTCTGGAGTCAAAGAACTCACGCGAGCGGGTGATTATGCTGTCGCTGTGCTCCGAGAAGAGCAGGCATCCGAGAGCGCTCTCAACCTCTGCATAGCTGCCGTACCTGCGCATGCCTATGCTCCTGCCCACGGTGAAGTCCATCCTGTTCCTGTAGTAGCGCCGCACGGGGCTGGGGAGCACTTCAGTCTCCCTGCCGAAGAGCCTGCGCAGAAGCTCACGCTTGAACTCAAGCTGCGAGGAGTAGCGCATGCCCAGCCAGCGACAGCTCCCGCACCTCATGAAGTGGGGGCAGGGAGCACGCGTGCGGTGCGTGCCGGCGCTGATGAGCCTGCTGACGCACCACCTGCCCCTGCCGGCGCTGCGTATCTCCACCACATCCCCGGGGTAGGCGTAGTCAACCCGGTACTCCCTTCTTCCAGCTCTCCCGACACCCTGACCGTGCAGGTTCAGGTGCGTGATTTCAACCTCTATTCCCATGCTCCGGGTGGAAAGGGCTAACGTGGACAGGAGCGTATCTAAGGAAGCATGCCTGCGGTGAAGTGCTGTGCATCCCGCACATTCTGCGACACACGCATGGCAGGAAAATACTTATGCAGGGCGGTGAATAAAATAGAGGATGATGGGAGCCAACCACAAGGTAAGGGACTACATGTCAACCAACGTCATAACCGTCTCCCCCGACATGACGCTGGAGGAAGTAAAGAAGCTCATGCGAGAAACAGAGCATGACGGCTTTCCCGTGGTTGAGAATGGCGAAATCAGGGGGATAATAACCACCCGTGACCTGGTGCTGCGTGAGGGGGGCAGGTTTGTCAGGGACGTCATGACCACCGAGGTCACCGTTACCTTTCCCGACACCAGGTTAATAGACGCTGCCAGGGTGATGTTCAGGCGCGGCTTCTCCCGGCTGCCCGTGGTGGAGAAGGAGGGCAACAAGAAGAAGCTCATAGGCATAGTGACAATAACCGACGTTATACGCTCGCACATTGAGCGAGCAACCCCCGAGAAGGTTAGAAAGCTTAGAGACTCCTTAGAGAAGCTCTACGGGATAAAGAGCGTTGTCAGGATGGGCGATGTCAGCATCTCGGAGCTCAGACCCACCCAGGGCAAGGTGCACCCCGACGAGTACCGCGGCAGGGAGTACGAGCTGAAGCGCGGTCTCGCCGAGCCTGTGGTGGTTGTAAGGGCAGGTGACAGGCACATTCTGGTTGACGGGCACCACAGGGCTCTTGCAGCCAGGAAGCTGGGGATTGAGAAGATAAGGGCATACATAATCGTGCTTGACAGGGATATTGAGCTGGGGCTGGAGAGGACCGCGAGGAAGCAGGGGCTCAGAAGCATTGACGACATAAAGATAGCCGAGGAGACCGAGCACGGTATCGTGGCAGACATCGTGGGAGGCGGGGAATGAGCTGCCGGGTGCTGGAGGAGGTGTTCGGGGTTATTGAGCAGAGGAAGCGGGAGATGCCGGAGGGCAGCTACGTAGCCATGCTCATGCGCTCCGGAGAGGAGAAAATCCTCAGGAAGCTCAACGAGGAGCTGCTGGAGGTGGTGCTGGCGTGCGGGCGGAGCAGGCGTGAGCTGGTGCACGAGAGTGCCGACCTTCTCTTTCACCTGCTGGTGCTGCTCTCCTACCGCGGCATAGAGCTGGAAGAGGTCTGCGCAGAGCTTGAGAGGAGGCGCAGGTAGTGGCGGAGTGCAGCTACTGCGGCGCAAGCGAGAGTCTGCCCTTCACCTGCAAGTTCTGCGGGGGCAAGTTCTGCAGCGAGCACCGTCTGCCCGAGAACCACGAGTGTCAGGGGCTGGCGGTTTACAAGGAGACCCGCGGCAGAGAGCCGGAGAAGTGGATATACGAGCCCTTCAGGGCAGATGCAGGTGCGGTGGCTGTGCAGCAGGGCTGGAGGGAGAGGCTGCAGGAGGCGCTGGGCAGGCTCAGCCTGAGGCATGCCCTCTACCTTCTGCTGGCGGTGCTCATTCTTGCCATGCTGCTTCGCAGCCTTTAGCTACCAGTACTGTCTGGTTCTGGCGTAGTCGCGCTCAGCCCTGAGAATCTCGCGATACAGATGCTCCTCGTCAAGCGCCCTGCCAAGTATGCGCCTGGCAGTCTCCGCGCCCGTGCCTATGCCAGCCTGGGCAATAACTGCCAGCTTCCCGTAGGACAGGAAGAGCTCTGCCGAGAGCTGCATGCTCCTGACCTTTCTGAGCTCCTCATCGCCGAGCCTCTCACCCCGCCTGTACCTGCGGTACAGGCTTATCAGCTCCCGCTCCTCCCTCTTGAGCACCGCCAGCCTCCTGGCAGAGCAGTTCCCGCAGCGCAGCTCTTCGGGCAGGCTCTCAACAGTGAAGCTCTCATACCAGGAGGCGCAGTAAAGGCAGAAGAGCGTCACACGCCTGCGCATCAGCCTCCTCCTGAGCATCCTCAGTATGCTCGCTTCAGCCCGCTCTGGCAGCGTAACCTCACCCGCGCCATGAAGCGTGCGCAGCGCCAAGGGTGAGGGCTCGGCAGGGCGCTCCACCACCAGCCTGAGCTCACCGCTGCGCACTGCCTCCAGCAGCCAGCCCGCACCCTCTATGTCTAAGTAGCCGTGGATTATCTCGCGCAGTGCCTCCCTCTCAATCACGCTCCCCCTGTAGGCGCGAATGGCTCGCTCCGCAACCCCCGAGCTCCAGGTATGCTCTGCCTCCACAGCGCCGAAGCGCTTGGCAACGTGCAGGAACTTCCAGCGGTACAGGCGAGTTCGCCTCAGGCTGAGCTCAAGCACCTGCCTTAGCTGCTCTGTGCCGAGCTCAAAAAGCTCCTCCAGCTCGCCTCTGGAGATGCCGCAGAGCAGCACCACCCTGTAGCCATCGCTCACCGCGCGCACACTCTGCCCCAGCCTTGCGCTCATCAGAGCTGAGAAGGCTCTGCTCAGGGTCTCATTGACCTTAGTGCCTGCCTGCGTGTGGAGCACCGTCATATCCCTCAGCATCTCCACCAGCACCTCTCTGCTGCCTGGCACCCTGAAGCCCCGCCTTCTGCACCTGCGCACGTGGGAGAGCGCTCGCTTGAGGGTGTAGCTGTCTGCAGCCTCATGCCTCAGGCAGCATTCCCGCAGCTCAGCCACCCGCCTGGCAACGGCGAGGGGCACCGGGATGTCCTCGCCCACCCAGCTCGGCACCGCCCCTGTGCTCTCCGTAAGCGGCTCCACCTTGACCTCATCCCCGTCCACCGCAACCACACGCCAGGGTGTGCCCCTGAAGATAATTCTCGCCCCCGGCTCAGCATGCCGCACCACGAAGGCTTCATCAAGCACACCCACCTCCTGCCTGCTCACCATGTTCACCACCCGGTAGCGCCTCTCGTCGGGTATGGTTGAGAGGTTGGAGTAGTAGTAAACCCTGGTGCCTCTGGCAGGTCTGAAGCCCTGCTCCCTCACCCTGAGCAGGTAGAGCTCGCCCATGAGAGACAGCACCTCATCCAGCTCCTCCGCTTCAAGAGCCGAGAAGGCATAGCTCCGCCTCAGCACATCAAGCGCCCGCTCCCTGCTCACCTCCCCGTACTCCAGTGCCATGCCCGCAAGCTGGTGGGCGAGCACATCGTAGGGCTTCTCCCAGGGGGCAATGCTCTCAAGCTCACCCCTGCTCGCCAGCTCCGCTATAGCCATAGCCTCAAGCGCGTCCTCCGAGTCTGCGGGTATAATCACGCACTTGGAAGCCTGCCAGTACCTGTGCCCGCTCCTGCCGGAGCGCTGGAGCAGCCTGCCCACCTGTCTGGGGGAGCCGTACTGCACCACCAGCTCAACCGAGCCTATGTCTATGCCCAGCTCAAGGGAGGAGGTGCATATCAGCGCCCTCAGCTTCCTCCTCCTGAAGTCCTCCTCCGTGGCCACCCTCACCTCCTGCGAGAGAGAGGAGTGGTGGATGCCCACCTCCATGCCCGCGCTTCTGCAGCGCAGGGCAAGCGTCTCAGCCATCTCGCGGGTGTTCACGAAAATCAGCACCTGCCCGTGCTCCTGAATCAGCTCCCCAATCCTGCGCACCCTGCTGGCAGCCTCTAAGCTCACGCCCAGCCTTTCAGCAAGCTCTGCGTCCCCCCTTCTGGGCTCCGGCACCTCCACGGTGAGCTCCATCTGCTTTGGCTTGGCAACCTCCACCACCCGCACCTCTGCACCCGGGTGGAGAAACCTCGCCACCAGCTCAGGCTCTGCCACAGTGGCGCTTATCCCGACCCTCTGGAAGTCCCTGCCCGCCAGCTCCCTCAGGCGCTCTAAGCCGGCGCTGAGCTGCGAGCCCCGCTTGCTCCCCACGAGCTCGTGAATCTCGTCCACCACCACGTGGCGCACGTGCATGAGGTGCTTTCTCATCACCGGCGCTGCCAGAACTGCCTGAAGCGTCTCAGGAGTTGTTATCAGCAGGTCAGGGGGCGAGAGCACCTGCTTTCTTCGCCTGTAGCTGGAGGTGTCTCCGTGCCTTACGTCTATGCTCAGCCCCAGCCGCTCAGCCCACCACTCAAGCCTGCTCATGAGGTCACGGTTGAGGGCACGCAGGGGGGTTATGTACAGTATGCTGATCCCCCTCCTCTCCCGCTCGCACAGCCTGCTGAAGAGGGGCAGCAGCACCGCCTCGGTCTTGCCTATGCCAGTGGGTGCGATAACCAGGGCATGGCTTCCGCTGAGTATCACCGGGATAGCCTTCTCCTGCACCGGTGTCGGCTCAAACCCGAGCTCCTCCAGGGCATTCACGAGCTTCTCGCCGAGCCCCTGCCAGGCAGACACTTTCATGCACTGAAAGACAAGGTTTATCATCCTCAACCCGAATCTTAATGCATGCGCATCTACATAGCTGCGCCTCTCTTCAGCGCTGCGGAGAGGGAGTACAACTCAAAGCTGGGGTGCATGCTTGAGAGGCTCGGACACGAAGTTTTTCTGCCGCAGCGGGAGTGCAGCGGCAGCAGGGAGGAGATTTTCAGGTGCTGCCTCTCCGGCATAGAGAGCTCGGAGCTGGTGGTGGCTGTGCTTGAGGGCTCAGCATGCGACGACGGCACAGCCTTTGAGGTGGGCTACGCCTATGCCCTCGGGAAGCCCATTTTTGGCCTGAGGACAGACTTCAGAAACGTGGGCGAGCACGGGGGTGCGGTGAATCTGATGCTCGCCTCAGCCTGCAGGTGCATAGCGAGGGATGAGGACTCGCTCTTTGCGATGATCGGGGGAATTGAAGATGCAGAAGAAGCTGAGGGTTAAGGTGCTGGACATAAAGGAGGGTAAGTACGAGGTAACCCTGAATGCCGAGGATGCACGTGAGCTGGGCGTGCACGCTGGAGACAGGGTTAAGGTTTACAGCGATGGCGTGAGCAGGGTTGCCAGGGTGAGCATCTCCAGGGGCGCCATAGCCCAGGGCGAGGCTGGCGTCACCTTGGACCTGCAGGAGGCTTTCGGGCTGCAGGATGGCGCCAGCATAGCGGTGGCTCCCACCACCAAGCCCAGGTCTGTGGAGTACATACGCATGAAGATGGACGGCATGCACCTGAGCGAGAGTCAGCTTGATGCAATTGTCAGGGACGTGGTGAGCAGGGAGCTCAGCGACGTGGAGATTGCCGCCTTCATCACCGCCCTGTACATTCACGGGCTTAGCATGGACGAGGCAGCCAGCCTGAGCAGACGGATGGCTGAGAACGGTGAGATGCTGGAGCTCAGGAAGAAGCCTGTTTTTGACAAGCACAGCATAGGCGGTGTGCCGGGCAACAAGATAACCCTGCTCATAGTGCCCATAGTTGCGGCGGCGGGGCTGGTGATACCCAAGACCTCCTCAAGAGCCATAACCTCCGCCGCAGGCACGGCTGACGTGATGGAGGTGCTCGCGCCCGTGAGCTTCTCTGCAGAGGAAATCAGGGAGATAGTTGAGCGCACCAACGGCATCATCGCCTGGGGTGGTGGGCTGAACCTGGCGCCTGCGGATGACATATTCATCCAGGTGGAGTATCCCTTAGCCATAGACCCCCACCACTTAGCGCTGTGCAGCGTCATGGCGAAGAAGTATGCGGTTGGTGCCAACTACGTGGTTATTGACATACCCATGGGCAGGGAGGCGAAGGTTAAGAGCATGGAAGAGGCAAAGCGCTATGCCAGAGAGTTCATTGAGCTGGGGGAGAGGATTGGAATAAACGTGGAGTGCGCCATAACCTACGGTGACAAGCCCATAGGCAGAGCCATAGGTCCAGCGCTTGAGGCAAAGGAGGCGCTGAGCACCTTAGAGGCGGGAGCCGGACCCAGCAGCCTGGTGGAAAAGTCCTTGGAGCTTGCAGGCATGCTGCTTGAAGCTGGAGGTGTAGCCGGCAGGGGGGAGGGCAAGAAGGCTGCGGAGAGGCTTCTCACCTCTGGAAAGGCGCTGGAGAAGTTCAGGGAAATCATAGACGCCCAGGGCGGCGACGGCAGCGTAAGGGCGAGCGACGTGCAGGTGGGTGAGTACAGGGAGGTCATAAGGAGTGATGGCGAGGGGTATGTGATAGGCATCTCCAACCACGCCCTGGTGAAGATTGCCAGGGAGGCTGGCTCTCCCAAGGACAAGGGCGCTGGTATAGTGCTGCACATAAGCAAGGGCGAGAAGGTGCGCAGGGGCGATGTGCTCATGGAGATTTATGCGGAGAGCGAGTACCGCTTAGAGCAGGCGGTCAAGCTTGCGAACCAGCTCAAGCCCATTACCCTTGAGGGTATGGTGCTCGCCAGGGTGCCCGGGATAACCTACATAGAGCACTGACTACTCGTACCTGAGCGCCTCCACCGGCTCCAGCCTGCTCGCCCTGTAGGCGGGGTAGATGCCCGAGACCACGCCCACCAGCAGCGCAAAGCCCAAGCTGAAGAGCATGAGCTCCGGGTTTACCAGCACCACAAACCCCGAGCCCATGTAGGCTCTGCCCGCAAGCTCTATGAGCTTCGCGAGCACCACCCCGAGCCCCACACCCAGGACGCCGCCTATAAAGCCTATGAGCGCAGCCTCTATCAGGAACACCCGCAGCACCTGCAGGCTGCTCGCACCCACCGCCTTCATCACACCTATCTCGCGGGTGCGCTCCATGACAGAGGTGAGCAGGGTGTTCATTATTATCACCCCGCCCACCACCAGGGATATGCTCGCTATGCCGGCGAGCACGAAGCTCACGATGTCAAGCATCCTGTCAACCTGCTCGGCTATGTCGCGTGGGGTGTAAACCTCAAAGTCTTTTCCGCCCCTGCGCCTCTCCAGCACATCCTCAATGCGCTCTGCCACCAGGTCAATCTTCTCCGGGTTATCAACCACCACCCATATCATCATCACCTCATCCTGCACCCCGTACATTCTCTGCGCCGGCTCTAAGGGTATGTAGATGGTGGTGTCATCTTCGGGGCTACCTATCTCCTCCAGCACCCCCACAATCCTGAAGCTCCTCCCGTTAACCTTTATAACATCGCCAACAGCCGGCTTTCTGTCAAACACCTTTTCAGCTATCCTGTAGCCTATCACCGCGCTTCTCGTCTCCTCCTGCCTGAACAGCCTTCCCTCCCGCAGCCTGTAGAACTGCCTGAAGTAGTCTATGCCCCGTGGCTCAACACCCATAACATACACATCCGCGCTCTCCCCGCGGTACTCCGCCACCGCCGGACGGTAGAACATCGGCAGAACATCTTTGACCCCGGGGATGCCGGAGACAGCCTTCATGTCGGAGGAGGTGAAGGGCGCCACTTCCACGGGTCTGCCGCTCATTGCCTGCGCCGGGGAGACCACGATTTTATCGCCGCCCAGCGCTTCAAGGTGCTGGTTGATGCTGTAGCGCATGCCCGCGCCGAGCGCGAGAATCGCCATGATTATCGCCACACCTATCACTATCCCCAGCACCGTGAGCAGCGTCCTGAGCTTCGCATGCCCCATGTTTGCAGCCGCATACTTCAGCTCCTCGTTCATGTCCTGAGCGCCTCCACCGGCTCCAGCCTGCTCGCCCTGTAGGCGGGGTAGATGCCCGAGACCACGCCCACCAGCAGCGCAAAGCCCAAGCTGAAGAGCATGAGCTCTGGCGTGACGCTGGTGACGAGCATCCCCTCCCCTAAGTACCGCTCTGCAGCCAAGTTTATCAGCACAGACACCCCGTAGCCCAGCGCCAGCCCGGCAGCGCCGCCGGCAATGCCCAGCAGCGCCGAGTCCATGAGGAAGATGCGCATTATCTGCGCCCTG
>Ga0256839_1002026_pt1 | contig 23397 bp, 18 predicted proteins | sample 354166metaG_FD_185968 | JGI IMG/M metagenome (GOLD analysis project Ga0256839, IMG submission 185968) | Hydrothermal vent microbial communities from Mid Atlantic Ridge, Atlantic Ocean - 354-166 | ecosystem: Environmental > Aquatic > Marine > Hydrothermal vents | place: Atlantic Ocean: Mid... | reverse complement strand
TGGTTTGAGTCAGGTTTTTTCATTATTTGAGGCGAATATTGGGCATATTTAACGAAAATAATGGAGAAATCTGGCCAAATCCAGCTTTTTCTCACTGTGGTTTCTATTCTCGGACAGCCTCCTAGCTGAGCCAGCTCATAATAGAGTTGCTTGATGGATCGTCGCTGTTTACGGCTGCGATGAGACTCACGATGCAGCCAGTTGGTTAATGTCTGAGAGTACTCATCAATTTTGCTTGGGGTCTTACGCTTTGGATATTGCGGTTCAACCACGCCGCTGGCCAGGTACTTGCGAACGGTATTGCGAGAAAGTCCGGTTCGTCTGGCGATCTCTCGGATGGGCATCCCCTCTCGGTAATGCCAGCGTCTGATTACACTTAAATAATGCCATGTCTATCACTCCTATTATCTCAGGATTACACATGGGTCAATTTTCAGTGCAAATATGGGGGGTTAGTGGGTCAAATTTGGGTGCAAATTAACAACCCCGCGTGCTCGTGGAACAACGGCCAAGCGTGCGGCATTCTGGTGTTTCCGCGAAATCGCAACACTTCGCCGTACCCTCATTCAACGCGCAGGTCGCATTATCCGGCCTGCTGGCAAAGTGATTCTATCCATGAACAGCAACGAAAAATTTGAAAACGAGATGTTGCATTACCTTGGCGCACTAAAGGCGCTCAGTGCCTGACATCATGGTGCGCTGATTTTTTGCAACAATTCGGGTAGATCCTCTATATTTTCATGCAGTAAGTTGAAATTTACCTACCCACTCAATATGGCATAGCCCCCCATGTTATTGTCGACTCATTATTTTTGGTGCTGCTAAATACACAAGTAAAATAGTGGGTTGCAACCCTCTTTATTTCACGTCAAGATAGCCCCCAGTTTTGTCAAGTATAGAGATTCGCATTAAATGCCAAGCCGGTTTGTCGCCTTAAATTCAGCTCCATCACTCCTGCATTTTCCCTGAATGAATATATCCGCATGACTAATAGCTACAGCGAAAACGACCTCCGCATGAAAACCAAGCACACCACACGGAGCATTGCCGTTGCGCTTTGCCTGTCGATTGCCTTTCTCATGCTCCTCATCCCAACGTCAGCATTGGCTGTAGATGATGAAAACTGCCTCATGTGCCATAAATACGCGGGTCTGGGGCGGTATGCAAAGAACGAAGAGCAGAAGGCCATTAAACGCATTTTTTATGTCAATGAGGAGCTTTTTAGGGCCTCTTTCCACGGCAAGCTACGATGTAAAAGCTGCCACAGCGGGGTTGAAGAGATACCCCACACGGATGTCAAACAGGTAGATTGCGCCACCAACTGCCATCTGAATGATCCATCCACGGGGCGGGACTTCTCGCACAAAGCGATTGTAGATGATCTGAAAAAGAGTGCCCATGGTGCTGATGGAGCAAAAACTCCGGATCTCATCAAAGATCTGCCAACCTGTAAGGACTGCCATACCAACAAACCTTACCAGCTTAGTGTCGATAAAGAGGTGGAGTCGATGCGGTTCATTCAGGTCTGTCTGGAGTGCCATGAGTCAGAGGCCTGGACCAACCGCTTCTATAAACACATGTTCTACCGGGCTCACACCCGCAGATCATCCAAGCAGGTTGTCGCCCTGTGCAGCCAATGTCATGCAGACAAAGAGAAGATGGATCGACACGGTATCGGTGTGGTTGTCGGCTTTAAAGATACCTTTCACGCCAAAGCCATTCTCTATGGCGATGAAGATGTTGCCAACTGCCTGAGCTGCCATGCACCGTATCAGATGGGGTTTTCGCCTCACCGGATACTCTCCCATGCAGACAGCTCGTCGCCTATCCATCCCGATAACAAGCTGGAAAACTGCCGGCAAGCCGGCTGCCATGCCGATGCTCAGGAGGCCTTTGCCAGTAAAGGTAGAGCCCATCCATCCAACGTCATAATTGAACGTGTTGATGAAGATGGTGTAGTCATTTCTCAGGAAGAGCAGAAGTTTCAGGCATGGGTTATTAATATGATTGAGCTATTTTATAAAATATTGATTGTTGCTGTAGTTGGTGGGCTTGGATTCCATCGCTTGGCCGATCTTTATGCTACACACAGAGAGCGCAAAATCGCTCTTAGAGCCGCGAAATTAGGGAGGCACCCATCATGAGCCACGGTAAAAATGAAAGAAGCTTTGTTCGGCTCACCAAGAGTCAACGTATACAACACGTCATACTCTTCGTCTCTACCGGCTTGCTGATTATTACGGGTTTCATGCTGATGGGTGAACGCTGGGTTATAGAGATGTTTGGTAGCGCAGGCAATGAGATTTTCTACTGGCGCGGTATTATCCATCGAGTTGCAGGTGTCTCCGTAACGCTGGTCTGTCTTTACCACCTTGGCTATATTGTTTTACAGGAAGAGGGACGCAGTTGGATCAAAGATATGTTACCACGCATGAGTGACGCCACTCATGCGTCACAAAATGTCAGCTACATGTTGGGCTTTAGAGAAACACGGCCAAAGATGGAGCGCTTTACCTATATGGAAAAAATAGAGTATTTCTCTGTCTACTTTGGCATGTTCATCGTGATTGTAACCGGCATCATGATGTGGACTGAGGAATACTGGCCAAAGTTTTGGCTTGATATTGCGGATGCTTTTCACCTTGGTGAAGCCACTCTGGCAGCACTTGCTATTATTATCGGGCATATTTTTTCAGTACACTACAATCCCCATGTTTACCCTATGAACAAAGCATTTATTGATGGCAAAATATCAGAAAGTATGATGAAAGAGGAACACGGCCTCTGGTACGAACGTGAATTGGAGCGGTTGGCTGCAGAAGAGGCAGAAGCAACATCTGAGGGGAACCGCAACAATGCATAATCATCACACCGATATGCCCCCATTCAAGCGGTTGCTGGTGGATCTTCTGATGGCATCCGTATTTATCTTACTGGCCGCCTTTGCACTCTGGTTGATCTGGATCACCTTCTTCCGTGCCACCTTTGACTCTGGTCTGGTTACAGTTAACAGCCAGACAGAACTGGAGCAAATTGCCACTGGCGCAGGCGTCTCAAGAGAGCATTTTCATAATGTTGATCAAGCTGTGATGGAAGGTGCCGAATCCATCTCACTCTGCCTAAAGTGCCATGGTAACTACCCTCATTCAAAGGCACCTGATGTGCGAGCCTTTCTGAATGCCCATGCCTTTTTTACTGCCTGTGAAACCTGCCATATCAGATCCGCAGAGAGTGATAACATCGTCTATAAATGGCTGGATAAAAAGACAGGTACTGAACTCAGCAAGCTGAAAGGCAAACCCGGTAGCTATGGTGCCATGATTGTATCTATCAAGATTGAGGAGGATGGTACGAGCCGAAGGTTGGATGAGTCTGTCGACCGGCAGTTCGTTGAAGAATACCTCAGCTTGCGTGCTACCTTCAACGCTGACCAACAGGCAGAAGCCAAGGTTCGCATCCATAAGGATATATCACAAAAGCCGATTTTCTGTGATGAATGTCATACAAAAAATGGCCTACTGGACTTCAGATCACTTCTTTACCCGCCGGTCATTGCAAACCGCCTGGAGACTGGAGAGGTGGCGACCATGATCACCAGGTATAATGAGTTTTATCTGCCAACGATGTTTGACCCTGCCTCCAAAACAAGAGGCCATAGCAACAGACCAGAGGAGTAGTGTCAATCCAGGAAGCCATCCAAAGCGGCATCGCCTTCGTGGAGAGAAAGGTAACAACACTATGAAAAGCAAGTTGGCACAACTGTATATAACAACACTGCTCACCTTACTACTCTGCTCACAAACTATTGCAAGTGAAAATCTGAACATCTATCCACACTGGTCAAAAACACAGGACAGATGCCTGGAGTGTCACGAACAGATACCTGAACAAGGCGGAAGAACCGCACTCCGTTTCAATGGCGACATCAACCTGCTGTGCAACCGTTGCCACGCTACGATTTCAAAAGATAAATATATCCATGCAACCGGCATGGTTCCGCCTCGAACCATGATGGAGAAGATGCCAGATGATTTTCTCTCTGGCCTTAATGGTGACAGTCAAATCACCTGTGCCGTCTGCCACGAGATGACCTATCAATGCCTAAGTACAGAGTTTTACCGTAAGAAAGAGAACCGGCTCTTTCACCGGGGCGCACCCTACGAAAATCGAACCGACCTCTGCTATAACTGCCATGACAGATCCAAATATAAAAAACTCAATCCGCATGATCAGATCAATGAAGAAGGTGAGCTTAAAGAGGATATCTGTACCTACTGTCATGACATCACCCCTGACAGAATACATGCAAAGAGCATTGAAGATGTCACCTTCAACCAGAACCGTTTCGACCAGCTCTGTCTGCGTTGCCACACCGACGATGCCTATGCCGTAGGCTGCGTAATGGGTTATAACAAGGATGGCGATCCGATCTATCATGCGTCTGCGCCTGATGCAAGGATGGCCAACAAGATTATTGCTACCGAGAAGGATGTCATCCTTCCTCTGGAGATCGTTACCGGTAATGTTTTCTGCGGCACCTGCCATAACCCGCATGAGCTGGGCGTACAGATAAGGGAGCGTGCTGATGTGGGTGCTGATGCACATAAGCGTCTACGCATCAGCAGCGATAATGCAGGCATCTGTCGCGGCTGTCACGATACAAAAGATATTAAGAAATTTCAGCTCCCATAATGACTAAATGCACCCCACTTAACACAGTGCGTGCAATAATCCTGCTCACCATCGCCTGCCTGGCACTCTTTGCTCAACAGACCAGTGCTGCCCCCGCCAATGGACTGCTCTCTCTTGAACAGGTTCGAATCATTGAAGGCGGCGATAAACTCGGCCTGCGTCATCCCAGTAACGTGCGAGTGACTTCCGACAACCGCGTCCTGGTGTTGGATGGTGTCTCAAACCGGGTTGTCATCTACAGTTATGAGGGCAAATTCCAGGGCAGCTTTGGCAAAGGCGGCAGCGCGGAAGCTGAACTCAGCTATCCGCTGGGTATGACCCTCGATGCCAAAGACAACATCTACATTGCCGATACAGGCAATGCTCGCATCCAGATCTACAGCCCAGCGGGTAAATATCTGGAACAGATCAAGCTCCCTCAAAGCGAAAAACAGAAGCGGCCCGACCCCACCGATGTGGCTGTCGATAACCAGCGCCAGCTACTCTATGTGGTGGATAACGAAAACCATCAGGTGCTCATCTATAGCCTGAAAGAGAAAAAATTCATCCACACAGTGGGCGGGATGAGCCATACAGAAGATGGCTTTCGCTGGCCCTTTTCCCTCTATATTGATAGCAACGGCATCGTCTATGTTGTCGATGTGATCAATGCCCGTATACGCACCATCCTGCCTGAACAAGGATTCAAACTGGGTCATGATATTGGCCGCTGGGGGGTTGAGAAGGGCGAGCTGTTCCGCCCCAAAGGGGTGGCGGTCAATGTCAAAGGCCAGATATTCATTGCCGACTCCTACCTCGGTGTCATCCAGATGCTCGATAAAAAAGGCAAATTCCAGGCTGTGCTTGGTAAAGGCAAGGTCAAGCGCTTCACCACCCCGACCCGCCTCTACTTTGACAGCACTGGCCTCTTTTATGTGGTGGAGATGTTCGCCAACCGTGTCAGCGTCTATCGTATAAAATCATGAAACAGCTGCGACTGCTCTGGCTCCTTCCGCTGCTGGTGCTGTTTTTAGCACCAGCAGCACTCTGGGCAGCGCCGGAGAGGGAGCAAAACTCATCTAAAGAGTGCTCCATGTGTCACTTCCGTTGGATGGAGGATTTTATGGAGGATAAGGGAGGGAACTATCTGCTGGAGATCCCCGAGGAGCGCGCCGTCTCCGAAGAGATGATGTGCTACAGCTGCCACGATGGTTCCATCTCTGACTCGCGCTTCCGGGTGTGGGAGACCAACAAGCATAAGGCAGGGGTCATCCCCTCAGAAAATGTCTCCATCCCCGAAGAGTATCCGCTGGATCTGGAAGGCAGGATGCAGTGTGTCACCTGCCACTCAGCGCATGGTGTGGATACCCGCATCACCATGGAGTCTGCCATATTTCTGCGTGAGCCAAACATCAACTCATCCATGTGCCAGAGGTGCCACAAAAACAAGGACACAGGCCCCCAAAAGGGCAACCATCCCATTGATGTTGCATTCAAGGAGTTTCCGAAAGAGGTCACCCAGTTTGGTGGAAAAAGTGGTGAAAACAGCAGCATCATCTGTGAGTCCTGCCATGCGGCACACGGCAGCACCAATGATGATTTCCTCATCATACCCAACAGTGAAGCATCGCTCACGCAATCCATGTTGTGCGAGGCATGCCATGGTCTCTCTCCCGATCTGAGCAGCAGTGATGCACTGCGACACTACACACACCCCATGGACGTAGAGCTACCCAAAGATGCCGACCTGCCCGCAAAGTGGGACAACGGCGAGACACCCTATCTGGGACAGGGCAAATACATCAACTGTCGCACCTGCCACTCCCCGCACAATGGCACCGACGACAACCACCTGCTGGTGCAATATGCAGGTGGCGATCCACTCTGTCTCACCTGTCATACCTCCAAAGAGTCGATCTACTACACCCGGCATGACATCAGTGAGTCATTCCCTGAAGATGTAAATTCAGCCGGGGTAAAAACCATCAACAAAGGGGCATGCAACGCCTGCCACTTCATGCACAAAGGGCAGGGGCCTTTGATGTGGGCCAGAGATCCCATCACAGGCTCTATTGATGAGATGTGCATCAGCTGTCACAACAGAGAGGGCATCGCCAAAGAGGCGTTAACCGGGGAGAAAACCCACCCTGTAGGCAAGACCTTTAAAGATTCACCCAAATCACTGCCGCTCTTTACCGAAGATGGCAAACGATCAACCAATGGAAAAGTCAGATGCCCTACTTGTCATGATGTCCATCGCTGGAGCCCTGACTCCAACAACCCCGGTCACCCAGAGGTTCCCGGTAACGGAAACAATCGCTTTTTGCGCAAATCGGTCACCACCGGGGCGCTCTGCCAAAGCTGTCACAAAGCCCAGGCCGCCATTGCCGGCACCAAACATGATCTGAGGCTGGCGGCACCCGATGAGAAAAATTTCAAAGATCAAAGCCTTAAAGAGAGCGGTGTCTGCGGTGGCTGCCACACCCCACATAACGCCAGCCGAGATAAACTGTGGGCCAGAAAGACCGGTACTGGAATTGAAATCATCGAGCGTACCTGCAACAGCTGCCATAAAAAAGGTGGATTGGCTGAGGATAAAACCACAGGCAAAGAGAGCCATCCATTACAGTTGCATGTCGAGAATATGGATCCGGCCGCAAAAGGGATATTGCCGCTTTTTGCCAAAGGAGGCATCAAAAGTGCTGACGGCTTTGTCAGCTGCGCTACCTGTCATAATGTTCATCAGTGGGATCCAGCCACCACCAAAGCACCAGGAAACATGAAGGTTGAGGGTGATCGCATGACCAGCTTTCTGCGTATCCCGAATGATGACTCCGCCAAACTCTGCGCCTCTTGTCACAAACAGAACAGCTATGTTGTCGGCACGGATCATGATCTGAGTGTAACTGCACCCAGGGAACGAAACATGGAACAGCAAACAGTTGCTGAAGGTGGCGTCTGTAGTGCCTGCCATGTGGTACACAATGCCTGGGGTAACGGGCTCTGGAGCCGCAGTGTCGGGCTGGGTGAGAACCGCAATGAGGCGCGGTGCAGCGGCTGTCATTGGCGCAGAAAATCCGCCTCAAAAAAGACCCTGCGAGGCCCAAGTCACCCCATGAATAAACGGGTAGATGAGGCGAAACCATTTATACAGGGCGAAACGGCATCCTTTTATGTCTATGAAAGCGACGCCAAGATCAAAACCGAACTCCCACTCTTTGCACGGGATGGATTCCGCACACCTGAGGGGGACATCACCTGCCCAACCTGTCATAACGTCCATGTCTGGAACCCTGAAAAAGCAGCCCCAGGCTCAGGTGAAAAAGGGCAGGAGGGGGATGGCGGCAACAGCTTTCTAAGAAAATCCAATCTGCCAAATTCACAGCTCTGCACAACATGCCATACTAAAAAAGTATTCATCCAGGGCACCGACCATGATATGTCCATCATTGCGCCTGATAGCAAAAACAGGATCAAACAAACGGTTGCCCAAAGCGGCATATGCAGCGCCTGCCACCTGCCTCACAATGCACAAAGAGATGGCTACAAACTCTGGGGGCGCAATCTGGGCAAAGGCGATGGACTAAAGCAGGAGCGCCTCTGCCTGGGTTGTCACAGCGAAAATGGGATTGGCAAGAGAAAGATTGTAACCAACTATAGTCACCCCAGGGATATACTGGTTGCAGAAGCACACCGCATCGGTGACAAAGGCTATGCGCCCGTCTACGATGATGATGGTAACGAAGTGCAGGCTGGTATGATCACCTGTGCAACCTGCCATGAACCACACATCTGGGCACCAGGTAAAGAGAAAGCCGGGCCAGGTAAACAGACCGAAGGCACTAACCGTACCAGTTTTTTACGCTTTAAAAGTGCAAAGAATATCTGCCGCAACTGTCATGGATTAGATAGCCTGCAAAAATTTAAATACTTCCACTCATCCAGTTCAAGGAGAGGTGGAGATTCAAGGAAGTCAAAGCCGCGTGGACTCATCAAGCGATAAGGGTTACAAAAAGGGATAGCCATGAAAAAAGCAGTGATAATAGTAAACGTCATCCTGGTTCTGTTTTTCATCACTACAACGACCCATGCAGCCACACAAAACAATCAGCGTGTTGTAACCCGCATACCAAAAGCAGCCAAAGAGCGTGACATTGCCCTCATTAACCGATTCATGAATTTGATTCTCAAAGGTGATGAGTCTGGAGCAAGATTTCTGGCAACGGATGGTGGCGATGATGATTCGGGTGAGCATACTAACTACTCCACTGAAAAGATTGCCCGGCTCTATATATTTAACAACCCGAAAGTAAAGATTGATGCTATCTATTACTATCAGGATCTCATCAATGAGTTCAAACACCTGCGCTATTACTTTGTGATCTATGAAACAGGCCAGCACAGATACCCGGAAGTTATGAAGATTGAGATGATTAATTACGATGACCTCTTCTATCTCAACCGCTTTTGGGCGCCTCGATAGGCTGAGCCATGGATTTGAAATAAGTTAAGGGTGATATGAAATCGGCTACATGAGATCTACATAAAATGGCCGGTTTTTTAGCGGCCTGCCTGCCACCATTACAACTGCCCATCCTTTTTCGCATATAACTATAAGTTCTTAATATCACCTGGTTCCCTTGGTTTGTGGGATAATCCGCGCAGATTTCAGGTGCTGCACCAGATAATGGTTCGGTAGCGCGGCGTATTGCTAATTATTTTAGGAGAGATAAATGATCAAACCCCATGGTTCCGATGTTCTGAACCCACTGTTCGTCTACGATGTTGAAAAGCACCATGCACTGATGCAAGAGGCAGAGGGACTGCCGTCCATTACGCTCTCATCCGCTGCTGCTGCAAATGCCGTAATGATGGGGGCAGGTTACTTTAATCCTCTGACAGGCTATATGAATGCAGCGGATGCCCTTGGGTCTGCTGAAAAGCTACAGACCACTTCGGGGCTCTTCTTTCCCGTTCCAATCCTTAATCTGACACATGATATCGCCGCCATTAGTGGTGCATCGCGTATTGCGCTGCGTGACCCTAATGTGGAAGGTAACCCGGTGCTGGCCATTCAGGATGTTGACGCGATTGAAGAGATCACGGCAGAGCAGATGCAGACCATGACCAGTAAGATCTTTGGCACAACGGACAGCAGTCACCCCGGTGTCTCGGCCTTCAACAGCCAGGGACGCTTTGCCATCTCGGGTGCTATTCAGGTGCTGAATTTCAGCTATTTTCAAAGTGACTTCCCCGACACCTTCCGCACAGCGGTTGAGATCCGTAACGAAATTCAGGAGCACGGCTGGGAAAAGGTCGTTGCCTTCCAGACTCGCAACCCCATGCACCGTGCCCATGAAGAGCTCTGCAAGATGGCGCTTAAGGAGCTGGATGCAGATGGTGTCGTGATTCACATGCTGCTGGGCAAACTCAAACAGGGCGATATTCCTGCGCCTGTTCGGGATGCCGCCATCCGTAAAATGGCAGAGCTCTACTTTCCGCCCAATACCGTTATGATCACCGGCTATGGTTTCGATATGCTCTATGCGGGGCCACGCGAAGCGGTACTGCATGCGCTGTTCCGCCAGAATATGGGTGCAACACATCTGATTGTGGGGCGTGATCATGCGGGCGTGGGTGACTACTATGGTGCCTTCGATGCGCAGACCATCTTTGATGAGCAGGTGCCAGAGGGAGCCTTGGAGATCGAGATCTTCAAGGCAGACCACACCGCCTATTCCAAAAAACTGAAGCGGGTGGTGATGATGCGTGATGCACCGGATCACAGCAAAGAGGATTTTGTGCTTCTCTCCGGCACCAAAGTGCGTGAGATGCTGGGGCAGGGCATTGCGCCGCCACCTGAGTTCTCTCGCCCCGAAGTGGCAAAGATTTTGAGTGACTACTATCAGTCACTGGAGAGCTGATTTTCACTGTATCTATCTAAGCAAAAGGGCGCAGTGGCCTTGGAGGCTGTCCGAGAATAGGAATCATGGTGAGGGGAAGCTGGTTTGAGTCAGGTTTTTTCATTATTTGAGGCGAATATTGGGCATATTTAACGAAAATAATGGAGAAACCTGGCCAAATCCAGCTTTTTCTCACTGTGGTTCCTATTCTCGGACGGCCTCCTTGGACTACTGCGCCCTTTTTTGATTGGAAGCCGGTCTGATGAAATATGAGTATGAGATTCTGGAGCAGCAGCAGGCCTTTAAAGGTTTTTTAACGGTTGATCGCTACCGTCTGCGCCATCGCCTCTTTGCCGGAGGCTGGGGCGAAGAGATCGTGCGCGAAAGGGTGAAGCCGCTACGAGCCGCTTCGGTGCTGCTGCACGACCCGCAGCGGGATGAGGTGGTGCTCATCGAGCAGTTTCGTATCGGGGCACTGGAATCCCGTCCCCACGCCTGGGTGCTGGAGATCATTGGTGGTCATATTGGCAAAGGGGAGTCCCCCGAAGCGGTAGCCAGAAGGGAGTCGCAGGAGGAGGCAGGGTGCAAGGTGCGGGAACTTCTCCCCATCTGCGAGTTTCTGGTCACCCCCGGCACATCGGGAGAGCGTATCTATCTCTTCTGCGGCCGGGTGGATGCATCGAATGCGGGCGGCATCCATGGCCTTGCGGATGAAGGAGAGGATATCCGGGTTGAGGTGATGAGCGTGGATGAGGCCATGGGAGAGCTCTACAACGGGCGCATCAACTCAACCACGGGGATCATTGCGCTGCAATGGCTGGCGCTGAATCGTGAGCAGCTACGGCAACGCTGGGCGTAGCAGTCTACGCAAAATACCCTGGTAGATTATGGAGAGGTTCTCCAGATCCTCAACCGCAACAGACTCATTGACCTGATGGATGGTGGCGTTGAGCGGCCCCAGCTCTAAAACCTGCGCCCCTGTTGGTGCGATAAAACGTCCATCGGAGGTGCCGCCCGCAGTAGAGAGTTCAGGTGCCTTTCCCATGACCTCCTGAATGGATGCGACAGTGGCATCCAGCAGCTCACCTGTTGCGGTTAGAAAGGGGTGACCGGAGAGTTTCCACTCCAGATCATAGTTGAAGCCCCCCTGGTTCAGTATCTCCCGCATCCGGGTCTCAATGGACTCTGGTGTCAGTGCGGTAGAGAAGCGAAAGTTGAATCGCATCTCAAACTCGCCGGGGATGATGTTCTCTGCCCCTGTGCCGTGGTTAAGCTGGTAGATCTGAAAGCCGGTAGCTGGGAAGTGCTCGTTGCCGCTGCACCACTGCTCGCTACAAAGCTGCGCCAGTATGGGCGCAAAGGCATGCAGCGGGTTGTTGGCCAGATGCTGATAGGCAATGTGCCCCTGTTGGCCATGGATGGTGAGAAATCCATGCAGTGAGCCGCGCCGCCCATGTTTTATAGTGTCGCCCAACTGCTGACTGCTGGAGGGCTCACCAACCAGGCAGTAGTCGATCTTCTCGTTGCGGGCCTCCAGGGTCTCAATGACCTTCACGGTGCCATTGATGGCTGCACCCTCTTCATCGCTGGTGATCAGGAAGGCGATAGAGCCTTTGTGACCTGGGTTTTCCTGCACGAACGCTTCACAGGCAACCACCATGGCCGCTATGCTGCCTTTCATGTCAGCAGTGCCGCGCCCAAACAGCAGGCCATTACGGATCTCTGGCTGGAAAGGGTCTGAATCCCATTTTTCCAGATTGCCGGGGGGCACCACGTCGGTATGGCCCGCAAAGGTAAACAGGGGCGCTTCAGTGCCGCGTCTGGCCCAGAAGTTTTCCACCTCACCAAAGCGCAGCCTCTCAATCTTGAAACCGATCGCCTCCAGTCGTTCAATCAGAAGTGGCTGGCAGCCTGCGTCTTCAGGGGTGATGGAGGCACGGCTGACCAGTTCGGTGGCAAGGTTGAGGGTGGCGGACATTGGTAGAGATCTTGTTGGGGAATAATTTGGGGTCTATGCCATATTGAGTGGGTAGCTCAGCTATTCTTTAGACACAGAGAACACAGTGGCCACAGAGTTATCTTTAAGAGTCAACAACACTCTTCACCCTGTAAACAGGGGGAGCTATCACCTGCAACTGATTCTCTTGCAAGCGGTGAATTGTGTTATAAAACATCATGTTAAGCTGTAACTTATTTTGCTTGCAGACGTAAATTCTGCCTGCATTTTGCTATCAGCAGCGTAAAATCAAACCCTCAGAGGCGAAACCTCTGCGCTCTCTGTGGTCTCTGTGTCAATTCGTTACCCACTCAATATGGCATAGACCCAAGATTCAAGCGATAGATTCAGTCGATCCGCAGCAGCTCATTGAGCGTGACCTTGCCACGGGTCTTTTCATCGACCTGTTTGACAATGACTGCACAGTTCAGGCTGTATGCCCCGTCTTTGGAGGGCAGGCTGCCAGCGATGACAACAGAGCCTGCAGGCACGCGACCATAGGTTATCTCGCCTGTCTCGCGGTTGTAGATCTTGGTGCTTTGGCCAATGAAAACACCCATTGAGATGACAGAACCCTCTTCCACAATCACCCCTTCAACGATCTCGGAGCGTGCGCCGATAAAGCAGTTGTCCTCAATGATGGTGGGTGAGGCCTGCAGTGGCTCCAATACGCCGCCGATGCCTACGCCGCCGGAGAGATGTACGTTTTTACCGATCTGGGCGCAGGAGCCAACGGTGGCCCAGGTGTCGACCATGCTGCCGCTGTCGACATAGGCACCGATGTTGACATAGCTGGGCATCAGCACCACGCCGGGGGCGATGTAGCTGCCTTTGCGTGCAGTGGCGGGTGGCACAACGCGCACACCCTGTTCACGAAAGGAGCGTGAGCAGTGGTCGGCATATTTTGATTGAACCTTGTCGTAGTAGTTGGTGAAGCCACCTTTCATGAATTCGTTATCGGTGATGCAGAAGGAGAGCAGCACCGCCTTTTTCACCCAATCGTTAACCATCCATTCGCCGTTGATCTTTTCAGCTACCCGGATCTCGCCGCTGTCCAGCTGCTCGATTGCAGCAATCACGGTATCGCGCACCTGTGTGTCAACGGTGCGGGGGTTGATGTTGGCGCGGTTTTCGAAGGCCTCTTCGATGATTGCTTGGGTGTTGGTCATCTCTTTCTCCAGTCAGGTTTAATTTAGGTTAGTGCTCATTTGGAAATACCGTTTTTTTACCATGAAGAGCATGAAGCACATGAAGAAGACAAAGATAATCAAGCTGTTAACTTCATGTGCTTCATGCTCTTCATGGTAATCTATTAGTTTCTAGATGGACACTAGATTAGTTCAATATAGCGTTTGATGCGTTGAGCCGCATCGATACATTCATCCAGTGGTGCCACCAGTGCCATGCGTACTCTATTCTGGCCTGGGTTTATGCCGTTGACTTCGCGGGAGAGGAAGCTGCCCGGTACAACGGTTACATTTTGCGCTCGGAAAAGCCCCAGTGCAAAGTCGGAGTCAGGGATGGGTGTTGCAGGCCAGAGGTAGAACCCCGCATCTGGCTGATGAATTTCAAGACTGTTGCCCAGTATATCCAATACCACGTTGAATTTTTCACGATAGAGCGCACGATTTTTTATGACGTGATCTTCATCGCTCCAGGCTGTCATGCTGGCGGCCTGGGTTGGCAGCGGCATGGCACTGCCATGGTAGGTGCGATAGCGGTAAAACTGGCCGAGGATGGCAGCGTCACCAGCAACAAAGCCGGATCGCAATCCCGGTGCATTGGAGCGTTTGGAGAGGCTGTTGAATACCACACAGCGTCGGTAATCGCTGTTGCCCATCTCTGCGGCAGCTTGCAGCAGCCCGGTGGGTGGATCTGTTTCATCGGGGTGGATCTCTGAGTAGCACTCGTCTGAGGCGATAATAAAATCGTGTCTCTCTGCCAGGTTGATCAACTGCTGCAGGGTGGGGATGTCGATCACTGCACCGGTTGGGTTATGCGGTGAGCAGAGATAGAGCAGTTGGCAGCGATCCCAGGTGCTGCTCTCCACCGCATCAAAATCGGGGGAGAAGCCACTGTCAGCGGTGCAGGGCAGATAGTGGGGGGTTGCCCCTGCCAGCAGGGCAGCCCCTTCGTAGATTTGATAAAAGGGGTTTGGCATCAGCACCAGTGGATCTTTGCTGCGATCTATGGTGGTCTGCGCAAAGGCGAACAGCGCCTCGCGGGTGCCGTTTACCGGCAGCACCTGCTGCTCTGGGTCGATGGCTCCTTCAGGCAGGTCAAAGCGCCGGGTCAACCAGCTGGCGATGGCCTGGCGCAGCTCCAGTGTGCCTTTGGTCAGTGGGTAGTTTGACAGCCCATGCAGATGTGCCAGCATTGCCTCGGTGATAAAGCCGGGCGTTGGGTGTTTGGGTTCACCAATGGAGAGAGCAATATGCTCCAGCGCTGTTGATGGTGAGATGCTCTCTTTCAGCGCCGCCAGCTTTTCAAAAGGGTAAGGCTGGAGTTGATCCAGATCCGGGTTCATAGATGCCGTCTTGTTATTGGAAAGGCGCGTAGTATAGGGTATCCCCCGGTTTTTCCAAAACGCCTGGCGGGCTTGGCGGGGCTGAAGCCCCACCTCCAGTCGGAAGTGGGACTTAAGTCCCGCCTGTAGGTTCAACGGATATAAAAACAGCGCCCTTATCGTCTGCCTGCAATGCAGAGCCACTGTTTGCATGCCACTCAGAGAGCACAATACGCCGGGCAGTTCTCCCATCGAGTTCAAATGTATGAAATTTGGGGCGGTGTGTATGGCCGTGGATCAGTTGCAATACACCATGCTGCCGCATTATCTCTGCAACGGTCTCGCTGTTCACATCCATTATTCCATCGGCCTTGAGCGAGGTCGCCTCACCGCTGCGCTTGCGATAGTCGGCGGCAATCGTACGGCGCTCTTCGATGGGTCTGGCTAAAAAATCACTGGCAAAGGCGTTGCTGTGAAGCATGATGCGTGCCTGCTGATACTCTTTGTCGTCGGTGCAGAGCAGGTCACCGTGCATCAGCAGTGTCCGGACGCCTTCAAGCTCGATAACATGAATCTCAGGCAGCAGGCTGCTGCCGGTTGCGGCAGCAAAATCCTCTCCCAGCAGAAAGTCGCGATTCCCCGCCTGGATCTGGATCTGGGTGCCAGATGCTGAAAGCTGCTTCAACCCTGCAAGGATGCTGGGGATAGGGGGGGCGCTGTCGTCATCCCCAATCCAGCTGTCGAACAGATCGCCCAGGATATAGAGGTTGTCAGCCTGCGGAGCCTGCTGCTGCAGAAAATGCAGGAACAGCCGGGTGATGCCGGGCTGCTCCTGCGAGAGATGAAGATCCGAGATGAAGAGATTAATCGGTAACTTCCGCTTTCTCGATGACAATATCCTCTTCGGGGACATCCTGATGCCCCATGCGTGAGGTAGTGGCCACCTCTTTCATCTTGTTGACCACGTCCATCCCCTCGATGACTCTGCCGAAGACGCAGTAGCCCCAGCCATCCTGACCGGGACAGTCGAGAAATTTATTATCCGCGATGTTGATAAAGAACTGAGCCGAGGCAGAGTGGGGGTCGCTGGTACGTGCCATGGCCAGGGTACCAACTTCGTTGGAGAGGCCGTTTTTAGCTTCGTTTTCAATCGTGGCGCGGGTCTCTTTCTGTGTCATGCCCGCTTCAAAGCCGCCGCCCTGAACCATGAAGTTGTTGATGACCCGGTGAAAAATGGTGCCGTCATAAAATCCATCCTCCACATATTGGATAAAATTGGCAGAGGTTATCGGGGCTTTTTCTTTGTCGAGTTCGATGACGATATCGCCCATGTTGGTCTTGAGAGTGATCATTCAGTAAGGTTCCTTAGGGTGCAATGGGTTCGATGCGGCTGATGCTTTCAATAATCACCGGGGTATTCGGCACATCGCGCATGCCGTGGTTGGTGCCTGTGGGGGTGTTGGCGATTTTATCGACAACATCCATCCCCTTGGTCACCTTTCCGAACACGGCATATCCCCAGCCATCAAAGCTGGGGTGATTCAAGGTATGGTTGTCGGCGTGGTTGATGAAAAACTGGGCAGTAGCGGAGTGCGGGGCGCGGGTGCGAGCCATGGCAATGGTACCGCGATCATTCTTGAGCCCGTTTTTGGCCTCGTTCTGAATAGGTTCATGGACGGATTTACGCTTAAAATCCTGGCTGAATCCGCCGCCCTGAACCATGAAGCCTTTGATGACCCGGTGAAAAACCGTGCCGTTGTAAAAGCCTTCGTCGACATAGCGTAGAAAATTCTTTACCGACTCCGGAGCCTTGGTTGGGTTGAGTTCCAGCTCGATGCCGCCCATGTTGGTTTTGATAAAGACACGGGCAGGCTCGGCCTGGAGTGTTGTAATCCCAGCCAGCATGAGCAGGCTGATGATGAGCAATCTAAAAAGAGCTGTTTTCATTCGCATTGTATTCCTGACGTTTTGAGGGGGGAGTGGTCGGTGATAATCCTAGATTTGTCTATTAAAGACAAGAGCCATCCCTGTTTGAGTGTTTATCTGGCGCAAAAAGTTCCTGAGCAGCGCCTAGGAGGCTGTCCGAGAATAGAAACCACAGTGAGAAAAAGCTGGATTTGGCCAGATTTCTCCATTATTTTCGTTAAATATGCCCAATATTCGCCTCAAATAATGAAAAAACCTGACTCAAACCAGCTTCCCCTCACCATGATTCCTATTCTCGGACAGTCTCCTAGGTCGGGCTGTTTTAGCATGCGGCTTTCGTTTACCATCTACCGCACTCTGTTTTTGACCCCAGGATCATAATGCTCAAGATTCACAACAACCTCACCAAACGCAAAGAGAAGTTTACCCCTATCGAGCCGGGAAAGGCGCGCATGTATGTCTGTGGCATGACGGTGTATGACTACTGTCATCTGGGGCATGCACGGGTATTGGTGGTGTTTGATGTGGTCTATCGCTATCTGCAAAAATGTGGCTATGAGGTGACTTATGTGCGCAACATCACCGATATTGACGATAAAATCATCAACCGTGCGAATGAGAACGGAGAGGATATTACCGATCTGACCCAGCGTTTTATCCAGGCTATGCAGGAGGATGCGGCGGCCTTGAATGTGCTGCCGCCCAGCAAAGAGCCTCGGGCGACCCGGCATATTCAGGAGATTCTGGATATGGTTCAAAAGCTGATCGACCGGGGTTATGCCTACGAAGCGGGCAATGGCGATGTCTACTATGCCGTCAGCCAGTTTGAAGGGTACGGCAAGCTCTCTGGCAAGGCTCTGGAGGATCTGCGTGCCGGTGCCCGCGTTGAGGTGGCCGAAGGCAAACGCGACCCACTGGATTTTGCCCTCTGGAAGGCGGCCAAACCGGGCGAGCCTGCCTGGGAATCGCCCTGGGGTGAGGGGCGACCCGGTTGGCATATCGAGTGTTCTGCCATGTCCACCTGCTGCCTGGGAAATCACTTTGATCTGCACGGTGGCGGTGCTGACCTGCAATTCCCGCATCATGAAAATGAGATCGCCCAGTCGGAAGGGGCGACTGGGGAGAAGTTTGTCAACTACTGGATGCATAATGGTTTTGTACGCATCAATGAAGAGAAGATGTCCAAGTCCCTGGGCAACTTCTTCACCATTCGTGAAATCCTCGAGCGCTATCGAGCCGAAGAGATCCGCTATTTTATCCTGACCAGCCAATACCGCAGCCCGCTCAACTACGATGATGAGCATCTGGATAATGCGCGTGCTGCGCTGACCCGCTTCTATACCGCGTTGCGTGGCCTGCCAGATGCCGCCCCCGCTGGTGGTGAAGATTTCCGGAAGCGCTTCATGGCTGCAATGGATGATGACTTCAACACCCCGGAGGCGCTGGCCGCACTGTTCGATCTGGCGCGTGAGATCAACCGGGTGCGGGATCAGGATGAGACTCAGGCGGCAGGGTTGGCGGCGGAGCTTCGTGCTCTGGGTGACCTGCTGGGCATACTCCAGAGTGATCCAGATGCCTATCTGCGCGGAGAGGGCGATGCCGATGGCCTCAGTGATGAGCAGATCAATGAACTGATTGAACAGCGCATCGCTGCCAAAGTGGATAAAAACTGGAGTGAAGCAGACCGCATCCGCGACCAGCTCCAGCAGGCTGGCATCGTGCTCGAAGATGGTGCAGGTGGAACGAGTTGGCGGCGAGGCTGAAGGTATCATGTTATAGTAGGCTGCATCGGCATTCATAACGGAAGCAACATGCTGGAAAGATCAAATACAAGCTGTCGGATCCACCAAGCTACACAATCTCTACATCGCAACAATTCAATAAGCTGAGGCGCAATTTCCTATGTCCAACAACTATGTCCTGTGGTTACAAGAATTAGGCATGAACGACGTCGATCGAGTCGGCGGTAAAAACGCATCGCTGGGCGAGATGATCCAGAATCTGACCGAGCTTGGCGTACGGGTACCGGGTGGCTTTGCCACCACCGCTTTTGCCTACCGTGAATTTCTGGCACAGGGCGGTATGGATGAACGCATCCAGGCGGAGCTTGATGCGCTGGATGTGGATGATGTCAATGCACTGGCCAAGACAGGCGCCAGGATACGCAGCTGGATCATGCAGGCCGAATTTCAGCCCGAGCTGGATCAGGCCATCAATGAGGCCTACGCCAAGCTGGAAGCCGATCAGGGTACCGATCTCTCCTGGGCGGTGCGCTCATCGGCAACCGCAGAGGATCTGCCCGATGCCTCCTTCGCCGGTCAGCAGGAGACCTTTCTCAATGTCTGCGGGCTGGACAACATCAAGGCCTCCATCAGAGAGGTCTTTGCCTCACTCTTCAATGATCGCGCCATCTCATACCGCGTACACCAGGGGTTTGAACACCGCCATGTAGCGCTCTCTGCGGGCATTCAGCGCATGGTGCGCAGTGACATTGGCGCGGCTGGTGTGGCCTTTACGCTGGATACCGAATCGGGCTTTCGTGATGTGGTTTTCGTGACCTCCAGCTACGGCCTGGGCGAGATGGTGGTGCAGGGTGCAGTCAACCCGGATGAGTTCTATGTTCACAAACCCACTTTGGCAGCGGGTCGTCCGGCCATTGTGCGCCGTAATGTGGGCGACAAGGCGATCCAGATGATCTACTCCACCCCGGAAGATAATCTGGACAGCCCGGTCAAAACCATCGATGTCCCTGAAGAGCTGCGCCCTCTGTTCAGTGTCAACGATGAAGATATTGAAGAGCTGGCGCGCCAGGCGGTCATTATCGAAAAACACTATGGCCGCCCAATGGATATTGAGTGGGTCAAGGATGGCAATGACGGCAAGATCTACATCGTGCAGGCACGTCCCGAGACAGTGCAGAGCCGCACCGGCAACGTGATCGAACGCTATGAGATGAAAGAGCAGGGCGAGGTGATCGTTGAAGGCCGCAGTATCGGCGGGCGCATCGGCAAAGGCACCGCCAAGGTGATCATGAGCATTGATGATATGGATCACATCAAGCCCGGTGATGTGCTGGTTACCGACATGACCGACCCGGACTGGGAGCCGATCATGAAGCGTGCTGCCGCCATCGTCACCAATCGTGGTGGCCGTACCTGCCATGCTGCGATCATTGCGCGTGAACTGGGTGTACCTGCTGTTGTGGGTTGTAACAATGCCACTGATGTGATCAAGGATGGCATGGATGTCACCGTCTCCTGTGCCGAAGGGGATACCGGCAACGTCTACAGCGGCCTGCTGGAGTTTGAATATTCGCAGATCGAGCTGGGCAATCTGCCAGAGATCCCCACCAAGATCATGATGAATGTGGGCAACCCGGATCGCGCCTTTGATTTTGCCGGTCTGCCGCATGCGGGTATCGGTCTGGCACGGCTGGAGTTCATCATCAACAACATGATCGGCATCCATCCCAAGGCACTGCTGGAGTTTGACCAGCTGCCGCAAGAGTTGAAGGATGAGATCCAACCCCGCATTGCCGCCTACGAAAGCCCACGCGAATTCTTTATTGCCAAGCTGACCGAAGGGATCGCCACCCTGGCATCGGCTTTTGCACCGCACCCTGTCATTGTGCGGATGTCCGATTTCAAATCCAACGAATATGCCAATCTGATTGCTGGCACCCGCTATGAGCCAGAGGAAGAGAATCCGATGATCGGCTTCCGTGGTGCCTCCCGCTATATATCCGAGAGCTTCAAAGAGTGTTTCGAGATGGAGTGTGAAGCCCTGAAGCGGGTACGCAACGACATGGGGCTGACCAATGTCGAGGTGATGATCCCCTTCGTGCGCACCCTGGGTGAGGCCAAAGGTGTGAGCGAAGCGCTGGCTGCCAATGGTCTGGAGCGCGGCAAGGATGGCCTGCGGCTGATCATGATGTGTGAGCTGCCATCCAACGCGGTGCTGGCCGAAGAATTTCTGGAGTATTTCGATGGCTTCTCCATCGGTTCAAATGATATGACCCAGCTGACTTTGGGGCTGGATCGTGACTCTAGCCTGGTTGCCAAGAGCTTTGATGAGCGTGACCCGGCGGTAATGAAGATGCTCAGTATGGCGATCAAAGCCTGCCGTGATGCCGGTAAATATGTCGGCATCTGTGGTCAGGGGCCATCTGATCACCCCGATCTTGCCCGCTGGCTGTTGGAGCAGGGGATATGCAGCGTCTCGCTAAACCCCGATACCGTGATTGAGACCTGGCTCTTTATGGCGGAAGAGACAGCGAAATAGGTCTTTCTGTTGTTGCTCACTCCCACGTCCCTGCGTGGGAGTGAGCCAAGCCAATTGTACTGCCCCCCTGCTTTTTTGCCCCTTGTCCCTTAAACCTTGAAACTTAAAACATATGGCTCAATTCATCTACACCATGAATCGCGTGGGCAAGATCGTTCCGCCCAAGCGGAAGATTCTGCGTGACATCTCCCTCTCCTTTTTTCCCGGTGCCAAGATTGGCGTGCTGGGTCTCAATGGCTCGGGTAAATCAACCCTGCTAAAGATCATGGCGGGACTGGATACCGAGATCGAAGGCGAGGCGCGCCCACAACCCGGTATTAATGTCGGCTACCTGTCACAGGAGCCACAGCTCGATCCAGAAAAGGATGTGCGTGGCAATGTGGAAGAGGCGCTGGCCGAGGTCACCCATGCCTTGAAACGGCTGGATCAGGTCTATGCCGAATATGCCGAGCCGGATGCCGACTTCGATGCCCTGGCCAAAGAGCAGGCCAAGCTCGAAGATATCATCCAGGCGCAGGATGGCCACAATCTGGATCGCACCCTGGAGGTCGCGGCCGATGCGCTGCGCCTGCCACCCTGGGATGCCGATGTAACCAAGCTATCGGGTGGCGAACGCCGCCGCGTTGCACTCTGTCGCCTGCTGCTCTCCAAACCTGACATGCTGCTGCTGGATGAGCCGACCAACCATCTCGATGCAGAATCAGTCGCCTGGCTGGAGCGCTTTCTGCACGACTACCCCGGCACCGTGGTGGCCGTCACCCACGACCGCTACTTTCTGGACAATGTGGCAGGCTGGATTCTGGAGCTGGATCGTGGCCACGGTATTCCGTGGGAGGGCAACTACTCCTCCTGGCTGGAGCAGAAAGAGGCGCGACTGGAGCAGGAAGAGAAGGGCGAGCAGGCACGAGCCAAGGCGATGAAGCACGAACTGGAGTGGGTTCGCAGCAACCCCAAAGGCCGGCATGCCAAAAGCAAGGCGCGGCTGGCGCGCTTCGACGAGCTACAGACCCAAGAGTTTCAGAAGCGCAGTGAGACCAATGAGATCTACATCCCTCCCGGTGAGCGGCTGGGTGATCTGGTGATTGAAGCGGTTGACCTGAAAAAATCTTTTGGTGATCGACTGCTGATTGAAAATCTTAACTTTAACCTGCCCAAAGGTGGCATTGTCGGCATCATTGGCCCGAATGGTGCGGGTAAAACCACACTGTTCAAGATGCTGACCGGCGCAGAAAAACCCGATGCGGGTGAGCTGCGTGTGGGGGATTCGGTACAGATCGCCTGTGTCGATCAATCCCGCGATGCGCTGGATGACAACAAGAGCGTCTGGGAGGAGATATCCGACAGCTCCGACATCATCACCGTTGGCCGTTTTGAGATGCCCTCCCGCGCCTATGTCAGTCGCTTCAATTTCAAAGGGACAGATCAACAGAAGATCATTGGCACACTCTCAGGCGGCGAACGCAACCGCGTCCATCTGGCAAAATTGCTCAAGAGTGGCTGTAACCTGCTGCTACTCGATGAGCCAACCAACGATCTGGATGTTGAGACCCTGCGTGCGCTGGAAGAGGCTATTCTGGATTTCCCCGGCTGTGTATTGGTGATCTCGCATGACCGCTGGTTTCTGGATCGTATTGCAACCCATATCCTGGCCTTTGAAGGTGACAGTACCGTGGCCTGGTTTGAAGGCAACTATGCAGATTATGAAACAGACCGCAAGCGCCGCTTGGGTGCTGATGCGGATCAACCGCACCGGATTAAATATAAGCGTATTGATGGTTAGTGCCCATTAGGTGCAATACGTGGATGCCATTACAGTAGATATGAACCTCCATTTCTTATCTGATTTTCTCAGACATATTGAGGAGGCAGTTACAAAGAGAATTGAAGAAATTGAAAGTAAGGTAGACGATTGTGAAATTGAGGATTATGGAGAATATGAATGCCTGGTAGATTATCCTATTTTCCATTCCAAGTTTGGAGCAAAAGTTATTTAGAGCCTGCTCATTTATCCAGAACCACTGGCTAAGAACAAGTTACACCGCTGGCCAGAGACATTCATATCCACCTGGGCTGCAACCGTCTATTTTTCATCTGCAATAAGGCGAAAAGAGCTG
>Ga0256839_1002025_pt1 | contig 23403 bp, 23 predicted proteins | sample 354166metaG_FD_185968 | JGI IMG/M metagenome (GOLD analysis project Ga0256839, IMG submission 185968) | Hydrothermal vent microbial communities from Mid Atlantic Ridge, Atlantic Ocean - 354-166 | ecosystem: Environmental > Aquatic > Marine > Hydrothermal vents | place: Atlantic Ocean: Mid... | reverse complement strand
ATGGGGAGCCAAAATAACAGGGCTATTCGCCCTGTATCCCGACTTTCAGTCGCCAATCTCTCTAACCCACCCGTCTTTTAGCGGGTGGTTGTTTAGTGTTTGGAAGTTTTTGTGTTATATAAGTGCATAAAATAATTATATTTTTTTATTTATTCTTGCTTAAGAGGTTTTTAATAGATGCAATTAGGATTCATGGTTTATATCTTAGTGCTAAACATTGTTAAATAACTTTGTTTGGTAGGTGGTTTGCCGTCATATTTGTATATGCAAGTATTTTTTTGAGTTAATAGTGGAGTCACTGTTGTTTTTGATAATGATTGCACACATAGATATAAATTGTTATTAGCAAATATTTAAGTTGATGCAAAGTGCTGAAAACCACTGAAAACCACTGGTATAATATGGGAAGTTTGAAATTTTATGCAACACAGCCGTTTGCCGATGGACTTATGTTGGCAAGTGATACTTTGTGTTGGATTCAGGTGCAGAAACTGGAGATGAAAGCTGGACGGAAACAGTACACAAGATGTAATAGATAATTTGGATTCTGATATTCCATGGACTGACCGAGCAGAAGCTCAGAGTATTGCTAATGGAGATGAAGAAGTGATTGTTTTTGAAGATGATGTGTCTCAAGTGTAGTAGCTATGGTTGATAGCAGTATTACAGAGGTTGAGGGTTTGGAAAATATGCATAAGTCGTATAGGTGCTAAAATGGAAACATCCGTAGATTTTAAATCATCATTATTTAAACCTTTTCTTCCTGAGAGTTCTCAAGTTAACCCCCATGTTTATGGTGCGGAGCTTAGTTATTGGCTTTGTAAGAAACTTGCAGAGAAAAATATCATAACGACCTATCCAAATAATGAAGATTGGGGATGGTTTATTGAGTATTTCGTAGGTGATAACGAGTATTGGCTTTGTTGTAGCAATTCCGATAAGTCGGGGGAAGCATGGCGGTGTTTTTTACGACCACAACCTAAACACTTTTGGGGCATAAAAAAAGCCCCCATCACGTCAGCTAAGCGACTCTTAACCGCTCTTCGAGAAATTCTTATAGAAACCGATGGTATTTTAGATATTAAATGGAGTAATGATTATGACCCTTAACAAGATAAATGTTTTCAGGTCGTAAACAACGGCACTCGTTTCTCACTTCGTTCTTGATTACGGGTGATTTACGGTGTTAGTTTCAATAACATCCTACGCAGACTTTTAACAATGGCTCTACTACTTTTTTCTTTGCGACACGTTCCTGATGATGAAGCTGATGATGTGCGTGATCTTTTAGCAGAAAATCATATTTCAGTTTATGAAACGCATGCCGGCAACTGGGGTATTTCAATGCCGGCGATTTGGTTGGCTGATGAACAGCAATTAGAGCAAGCGTGTACATTGATTAATGTCTATCAAGAAGAGCGGCGTAAAGTGCAGCAAGAAAATTATGCACGCTTACAACAATCGGGTGAGGTCAATACGTTTTTTAAGAATTTTTGGCATAATCCTGTGCAAACTGTTGTATTTATTACGGCGATGCTAGCCATACTTTATCTATCTTTTAAATTAGTTATGGATATGGGCTTGTAAGCATTTAGTTGTGATGATAAAAGAAGCAGCTTCCATTATTACCTGCCATGATTGTGATTTAACACAAACAATGCGGTATTCACCTGAAAAGGGTTCTGTACGTTGTTCACGTTGTGCCGCTATATTACGTAAGCGTCAACGTATTAAACCTGAAAAAAATATTGAGCATACTCTCGCTTTAGTGGTGACGGCTTTGCTTCTGTTTGTCATCGCGAATGCTTTTCCCATTATTCAATTAAAGGCTGAAGGTCATGAATTAGCCGCTACTTTGATGACTTGTGTGCATTTTTTGTTTACTCACGATATGGTATTGCTGGCAGGTTTAGTTTTTTTAACTTGTATCGGTGCGCCGTTGATACAATTAACGGGCTTACTCTATATACTGTTGCCTCTACACTTTAACCATTCCCCACGGTTTGCTCCACCTATATACCATTTGGTACGTAATATTGGTTTTTGGAGTATGCTGGAAGTTTTAATGCTTGGTATTCTGGTTTCAATCGTTAAGTTATCGGCTTTGGCGACCGTTATCCCCGGCATTGCCTTATGGACATTTGGCCTATTGATTTTTATTATGGCGGCTATTGTAAATGATTTGGATAGCGATATACTTTGGCGACGTATTCACCCGAGCATTCAAAACGAAAATATCAATATCTCAAGTACCGAACATGCATTGATAAACTGCCATCATTGTGATTTATTATGTGCCGTGTCTAGGCAAGATAATACACAATGCCCTCGTTGCAATAGCCGTTTATATTTTAGAAAGCCGCACAGTCAATCACGTAGTGCTGCCTTATTATTGGCTGCCATGATTATGTTTATTCCTGCTAATGTATTACCCGTCATGGTGATTACCAGTCTGGGAAAAACGGAAGGTGATACCATTATGAGTGGTGTTATTCATCTTGCCATGTACGGTGATTGGCCTTTGGCCTTTATTCTGTTTGTTGCTAGCATTTGTGTGCCGCTATTGAAATTGCTTATTCTATCAATGCTATTAATAACGGTGCATATTAAGTCGCAATGGCGGCCTAAAGAAAGAACTCGGTTGTACCGGCTAACTGAAATGATTGGTCAGTGGTCAATGGTCGATATTTTTGTGGCCACACTGATGGCTGCGCTTATTCAAATTCAAGGTTTAATGACGATTGAAGTCGGAGCCGGCGCGGTTGCATTTGGAGCTGTCGTCGTGTTGACTATGTTAGCGGCTAAGGCATTTGACCCGCGGTTAATTTGGGATAATAAGGAGAAATCTAATGAGTGAGCCTAAGCAGGAGGCGTATTTTGCTAAATTGCCGGAAAGTGACCTGCAAGTGCAGTCAAAACTCTCCCTTATTTGGTTGGTTCCTTTGGTCGCTTTATTAACAGGTGCTTGGGTTGCTTATCAAGCCTGGTCCAAAATGGGGCCGACCATTACCATTAGCTTTCAAACGGCGGACGGCTTAGAGGCAGGTAAAACAAAAATAAAATATAAAAATGTGGAAGTCGGTAAAGTGACTTCTATTCATTTAAATCATGCCACGAAGGGGGTTACCGTAACCGCTGAAATGTCAAAAGACTTTAAACCTTTTTTGACCGACCAAACACGTTTTTGGGTAGTTAGTGCGCGTATTGATGTGAGTGGTGTCTCTGGTTTAGATACACTGCTGTCGGGTGCTTATATTGGTGTAGACCCTATATCGGAAGGGGCAAAAACACGCCAATTTACCAGTTTGGATATTCCCCCTGTTGTTACACGTAGTACGCCGGGGAAGCACTTTATATTGCATACTAATGACTTAGGTTCTATTACAAGAGATGCGCCTGTTTATTACCGTAAATTCAATGTGGGACAAGTGGAAAGTGTTGAGTTAAATGACGATGGTGAGTCGGTTGCCATTCAAATTTTTGTGCGCGCTCCCTTTGATCAGTGGGTCTATCCTAATTCTAAGTTTTGGAATGCAAGCGGCGTAAATTTTGCTATGAATGCACAAGGTATTAGCATGCATACAGAATCATTGGTATCCGTTTTAATGGGCGGTATCGCTTTTCATTCCAATCAGGTGGGTCGAAATGCTGAATCTGCAAAAAATAATACGGAATTTAAGCTCTACGCAACGCAAGAAGATACGTTAAAAACAAACCATCAATTAGGGCATCAATATATTATTAATTTTTCTGAATCTGTCCGGGGGTTATCTATTGGTGCACCGGTTGAATTTAGCGGCATACAACTAGGTGAAGTGACTGATATTCAATTACGTTTTGATGCGAATAAAAAATTTACGGTTCCTGTTACGATTAGTATTAATTATGATCGCTTAGAGCATAAAGTCATACCAACAAATTTTGAGCCTTATTCGGCAGCACATAAAGAACGGACGAATTCCTTAGTTAAACAAGGCTTAAGAGCGCGTTTACAAACAGGTAATCTTATTACCGGACAGCTTTTTATTGAACTTGATTTTTATCCAAATAAAAAGCCTTACGTGATAAACTGGGATGCGTACACGCCTGATTTTCCAAGTGTCCCTGGTGCTTTAGGGATTATTAAGCACGATATACCTAATATCATTCGTAAAATTGATGCGATGATGAGTGAAGTACAAGAGCTTAGTCATAAACTTAACCATACGGTCGTACCGGAAATATCCAACACTTTGCAACAAGCCAATAAATCACTGGCCACGATGGATAATACTTTACAAAGTAATTCACCGTTACAGCAAGACTTACATGCAACCTTACGTGAAGTCAGCAAAGCGGCACGGTCATTTAAAGCCTTAAGCGATTATCTGGAAAGGCATCCGGAATCATTACTTAAGGGGAAAGAGGAAGCAATTGATGAGTAAACAAGTGATTATCCGTGGTTTATGTATGGTATTTATGTTTAATATAGCTGGTTGCGGTAGTTCACCAAAGGCTAAGTTTTACATTATGAACACGCTTGATCGTGAGCTGTCGAGCATGGTAAAGACCGATAAAATAGCAATTAGACTCGCACCTGTGACTATTCCTGAGGTCTTATTGCGTCCACAAATTGTGACACGCACGGCTAAAAATAGATTGGTATTAAATGAATTTAATCGCTGGGGAGGTGATTTTCAAGAAGATTTTCAACGTATCATGGGAGAAAATCTTGCTATTTTATTAGCCACTGATCATGTTATTTTAAGCCAAGATATCACGCCGTTAACCACCGATGTTCAAATCACCATTAATGTACGCCGATTTGATGGCCAACTTGGTGGCCAGGTTATTTTAAATACTGACTGGGCCATTGCATCGGGGAGTCGCGGCCAAAAAATAATGGCTAAAAAATCAGTGCTGCAAGAAAACACAGATGGCTCTGACTATCAAGCGTATGTTGCCGCACAAAGTCGATTATTAGCAAAATTAAGCCAAGAAATTAGTGCTGAAATCACTCGGCAACTTAAAAACTAAGCATAAAATAAATTTTAGAGCTTAATGTAAAGGTATATAAAGGAATCATTATAATCTATACTTAAGCTCAAGTATTTACGTTTAACTCTCTTTATATATTAACTGCACCCCATGCCTTTTATGAATAAAAAAGCAATTGCAATCATTTGCTTAATGTCTTCTGTTGTGCAAGCACAAGACTTATTAGAAACATATGATCTTGCTTTGCAAAATGATCCTTTTTTACGTCAAGCGGCCGCTAATAAGTTAGCTGTCGGCGAAAAGAAAGATCAAAGTATTGCACGTTTATTGCCAACCGTTACTGCGATCGGTTCTTATTCTTATCAATGGCAATATCAAGAATCATTTTTTAACCAAAAATTTCCAGGCCAGTCGCCTACAAATGATTATTGGGATGGGCGATTTACCATGAATTTAGTGCAACCTGTTTTTCATTGGGATCAATGGGTGCAATTATCACAATCGGAAAAACAAATTGCGCAAGCAGAAGCAAGCTATGTTGCTGAACAACAAAACTTAATTACCAAAACTACAACGGCTTATTTTGCTGTTTTAGCCGCGCAAGATAACTTAGAATTTATTATTGCTGAGAAAAATGCAATTGGTAAACAATTAGAGCAAGCACAACAACGGTTTGAGGTAGGGCTGATTGCCATTACCGATGTTTATGAAGCACAAGCCGGTTATGACCAAAGCCGTTCAGATGAAATTGCTGCCATTAATGCCGTTGATAATGCGAAAGAGGCTTTAATGGAAATTATTGGTTTCTATTCAGAAGAACTCGCCACTTTGGGCAAAATGCTTCCTCTGACTCAGCCCATTCCTAATAATTTAGAGGCATGGAATAACAGTGCTTTGGCACAAAATTTACAAATCTTAATTGCAAAAAGTGAAACGGAAATTCTGCAAGATACCATTGAATTGCAACGTAGCGGGCATTACCCTCAGTTGGATATTGTCAGCCAAATTGGTTTTAATGATAATACCGGTAATATTTGGGCGCACGGAAACACCCAAAGTATAGGCATGCAATTAAATATCCCACTTTTTGAAGGGGGCGCGGTCAATTCCAGGACGCGCGAGGCTGAATATCAATTAGCGCAAGCCAATGAAAATCTTATTGCGACCCAAAGAGCGGCAACGAAAGAAGTTAAAAATGCTTATCGAGGTGTGATGGCAAGTATTAGCCAAGTTAAAGCACTTGAAGCAGCTGTTATCTCAGGCCAAAGTGCCTTAGAAGCAACCAACGCAGGTTTTGAAGTCGGTACTAGAACCATGGTGGATGTTCTGGCAGCGACTAGAAATCTGACCAGTGCTAAAAGCAAATATTCTCAAGCGCGTTACGAATATTTAATTAATGGCATTCGCCTAAAAAATGTCACCAATAGCTTAACTAGAGCAGATTTAGATGCGATTAATAGGTATTTAAATTAGAGTATTCATTACGTAGGTTTTGATAAAAAATATCCTTTTATTGACAATAATTTTCATTTTAACTACCATGTAAACACAATCATCTTAGTTGACTAAATAATGAAACGACAAAGCTTACCCATATTATTAATATTAATGATGTTAATAACGCCTATTGCATCAGCGTTTGAGCATTGTACGGGTTCGTCTGATCATTTGTCTGTCAGTCATTTATTATCTGATGGTGCTGATGCTGATGCTGATGAAGAAATTACATCGTTAAGTCACAAAAAAATCTTGACTGTGTCAGTTGATATGGATTGTCAGAGTAGTAGCAATTGCACTACTCATGTGTGTGGAGCTTGTGATATTCCTTCGTCTATGCCTACAATCAATACTGTTATCTCTTCTTATTATGCAACTTTTGAATATGTTGCATCTTATGATACAGTTTTATCCCCCGATTTAAGACCTCCCAAGATTATCCTCTAATAGAGGAATATTCTATCTATTATTTGTGTAGGCAACGCCTGTATGCGAATCGTTGCGTTTTTTAGCATCCTACTCAAGTATAGCTAATACATTCCTCTTTATACACACTCCGGTTTATACCCGGCATTTTATTTTTTGTGTACGAGGATCTTATGATTTCACGCAACAAAACCATCACCTATTTTGTGTTGCTGGTTTTATCCTGCATCGTTGATGCCAAACCTGCTAATTTACTGAGCTTGCAAGCCGCTATTGATAGAGCTGTGCAAGATAACCCGAGCTTGGCACAAATCCAAGCACGTTCGGAAGCGTTAGCGGCGATACCCTCTCAGGTGGGCACACTGCCTGACCCTGTCATTAGCTTTAATGCTTTAAATTTACCCGTTAACAGCTTTGATCTTGCGCAAGAAAATATGACGCAAATGCAAGGTGGCATTTCTCAGGATATTCCTTTTCCAGGGAAATTATCCTTACGCGAACAAGCGGCAAGCTACCAAGCTGAAGCGGCAACTTATGATGTTGCTGAAGCTAGGCTACGTCTAGTACGTGATGTTAAAAAAGCTTGGTGGGCACATTTTTATTTAGACCGTGCTTTAGAAATTATCATTCTAAACCAAAACCTATTGCGTCAATTCGTTGAAATTGCCAGTACAAAGTATGCAGTAGGCGAAGGCTTACAGCAGGATGTGTTATTGGCGCAATTGGAATTATCCAAATTATTGGATACTGAAATCCGTTTGACAGGTGCGATAAATACGACTAAAGCTCAGCTTAATGCATTGTTGGATCAGCCTGCTAACCATCTTTTTTCCCTTCCTGAAGAAACAAAAGAGAGTCTTCCGGTTTTACAAACCCAAAGCCGCTTGTTTGCGCAAGCTAAAGATTATCGTGCCATATTGGCCTCTCGGCGTAAATCTATTAATGCGGCACAGTCTCGGCTTGAACTTGCTAAAAAGGATTTTTTTCCGGATTTTAAAGTGGGTGCTTTTTATAGTGGGCGTATGGATACACCTTCCGGTCAAGAGCGTGCTGACCTCCTCAGTTTAAAATTGAGTATGACAGTTCCCATTTTTGCAGCAAGCAAACAAGCTAAAGCCGTTGACCAACGACAAAGTGAACTGATGCAGCAACGCTATGCCTTAAAAGATCAATGGAATAATGTGCGTGCTGAAATTTCAACGGCTTACAGTGACTTTCATCAAACCAAAGATCAAGTCGTGCTCTTTAAGCAGGGCATTATTCCTCAGGCTCGGCAAACCGTTGCCTCTATGTTGGCAGGTTATCAAGTTAACAAGGTGGATTTTTTAAACCTAGTTCGCAGTCAAATTACTTTATATAACTACGAAACACAGTACTGGAAAGCGTTAACCGAAGCTAATCAGGCACTCGCACAATTAACGGCCGTTGTTGGCAAGGAAGAAATTTATGAATAAAACAGCATTAATGATTGCCCCTATCATGTTAACCGTTGGCTTAGCGGGTGGCTATTGGTATGCAGACTCAAAACAAGCGGCTACACCGGTGGACAGTGGGACAGCCCGAAAAATTTTATTTTACCGAAACCCAATGAATCCATCAGTTACCTCACCAACACCTGCAAAAGATTCGATGGGTATGGATTATGTGCCGGTGTATGCAGAACCTGAAAAGCCTGCAGTACGTAAAATACTCTTTTATCGTAACCCAATGAATCCATCAGTTACTTCACCAACGCCTGCAAAAGATTCGATGGGAATGGATTATGTACCAGTGTATGCGGAAAGCGATACCGATGCAAAAGCGCCGGCAGGGACTGTAAAAATTGATGGTACAACCATACAAAATATTGGTGTACGTACCATAAAAGCGGTTAAATCATCCCTTTCGCATACTGTGCGGGCCGTGGGGCGAGTGGATTATGATGAAGAGCGTATGGTGCATTTACACCCCAAAACAGAAGGTTGGATTGAAACTTTGCATGTTGATAAAACAGGGCAATGGGTGCAAAAGAATACCGACTTATTAAGTATTTATTCACCGCAATTGGTTGCCAGCCAACAAGAATATATTCTTGCTTTAAATAATTTAAAAGCCTTGGAAATGAGCCCTATTGCAGATATTCGGCAAGGTGCTGAAGAACTGGTTATCAGTTCACGTGAACGTTTAAAATTATTGGACGTGCCTGAGCATCAATTACGTGAATTACAACGCACACATAAAGTTAAAAAAAGCCTACATATTCATGCGCCTGAAGCAGGAATCATTATGAAAATTGGCGCGCGTGAAGGCCAATTTGTTACCCCAGCAACTGAAATTTATATGATTGCTGATTTACGCAAAATCTGGGTATATGCTGATATTTATGAGTATGAGTTACCTTGGGTTAAAGAAGGTGATTCGGTTGAAATGCAATTAGCGGGTATTCCAGGTAAAACATTTAGTGGACATTTAACCTACATTTACCCTTATGCAGAGGCTAAAACCCGTACGATTAAAGTACGCCTTGTTTTTGATAATCCAGAATTGTTATTAAAACCGGAAATGTTTGCTGAAATTACTATTTTTGCAGATAAACAAAAAGATGCCATTATCATTCCTTCTGAAGCGGTCATTCGCTCGGGGTCACGTAATCAGGTTTTTGTGGTGCGCGAGCCTGGGAAGTTTGAGCCACGCTTGGTCACATTAGGTTTATCGTCCGGTGGTAAAGTTATTGTGCTAAAAGGGGTTAAGGAAGGCGAAGAAGTCGTGACATCGGCACAATTCTTAATTGATTCAGAGTCAAAATTACGTGAAGCAACTGCAAAAATGCTGAATGATGTTAAGGGTGAAAGCTCAACGTCTACGGAAAAGTCTGTTATAGAGCGTCAGGATATGAACCATGAAAGCATGAACCATGAAAGCATGAACCATGAAAGCATGAACCATGAAAGCATGAACCATGAAAGCATGAACCATGAAAGCATGAACCATAAAGGCATGGATCATAAAAATATGAGCGATACAACACAAGGAGACAATAAGTGATTAGTTCAATTATTGCAGCTTCTATTAAAAATAGAGGCATTGTCCTTATTATGGCGATCTTGTTGGGTGTCGGCGGCTATTGGTCATATAAAAGTATGCCTTTAGATGCAATTCCTGATTTATCTGATGTACAAGTTATCGTCTTTACTGAATATCCAGGGCAATCCCCTCAAGTTGTGGAAGACCAGGTAACCTATCCATTAACCACTGCGATGCTTGCTGTTCCGTACTCAAAAGTGGTGCGGGGTTATTCTTTTTTTGGATTGTCTTTTGTTTTTATTATTTTTGAAGATGGTACTGATCTTTATTGGGCGCGCTCCCGTGTTTTAGAATCATTAAACTATGTCAATGGTGATTTGCCTGATGGTGTGACACCTGCATTAGGTCCTGATGCCACCGGCGTAGGTTGGGTCTATGAATATGCGCTGGTCGATAAAACGGGGAAACATGATTTAGCAGAATTACGCTCATTACAAGACTGGTATTTACGCTACCCTTTACAAACAGTTAAAGGTGTTTCTGAGGTTGCCTCTATTGGTGGCTTCGTCAAGCAATATCAGGTTGAGGTCGATCCCAATGCTTTGCAGGCTTATAACATTCCATTGTCTAAAGTCAAAAAAGCGATTCAGCGTTCTAATAATGATGTCGGTGGTCGTTTGGTCGAAATGGCAGAAACCGAATATATGGTACGGGGTTTAGGTTATATTCAATCCGTTGCTGATTTAAATACTATTCCGGTCGGTGTGGATGCCAATGGTACCCCAATACGCTTGCAGGATGTTGCGCATATTCACTTAGGACCTGAATTACGTCGTGGGCTTGTTGAATTAAACGGGGAAGGTGAAGTTGCCGGCGGTGTCATTATTATGCGCTTTGGTGAAAATGCACAGGCAACCATCAATGCTGTTAAAGAGAAATTGGAAGAACTTAAGAAAGGTTTGCCGGCAGGGGTTGAAATTGTACCGGTCTATGATCGTAGTGATTTGATTAATCGTGCAGTTGAAACACTTAACACGGCACTGGTGCAAGAATTGATTATTGTGAGTGTATTGGTCGGCTTGTTTTTATTGCATTTACGCTCGTCATTAGTCATTGTCATTAGCTTGCCATTAGGTATTTTAATTGCCTTTATTGTGATGCGTTATCAGGGCTTAAATGCCAATATTATGTCATTAGGCGGGATTGCTATCGCCATTGGTGATATGGTCGATGGTGCGATTGTGATGGTTGAAAATGCGCATAAGCATTTGGCTGACATGCGCGAAAAGAAAAATAGGGACTTAACCAATGACGAGCGTTGGCAAGCGATTCGTGAAGCCTCCAGTGAAGTAGGGCCGGCTTTATTTTTCTCGCTATTGATTATTACCGTCTCCTTTATTCCCATTTTTACTATGCAGGCACAAGAGGGTCGTTTATTTAGCCCACTGGCCTTTACTAAATCTTATGCGATGGGAGCTGCGGCCATCTTAACCGTTACCGTTGTGCCAGTATTAATGGGGTATTTTATTCGGGGTAAAGTCATCCCAGAACATAAAAATCCGATCAATCGGGGGTTGCACTTTTTGCACAGCCCTGTATTAAGAACGGCGATGCGTTTTCGTACCATTACCTTAATTTTGGCCGTGATGTTATTAGGCTCAACTTATTATCCATTATCAAAAATCGGTAGTGAGTTTATGCCGCCTTTGGATGAGGGTGATATTTTATATATGCCGACGACTTTCCCGGGTATTTCTATTACCAAAGCGCGAGAATTATTACAGCAAACGGATAAGATATTAAAAACCTTTCCTGAGGTGCATCATGTCTTTGGTAAAGTGGGACGTGCCGAAACGGCAACCGATGCTGCTCCTTTATCTATGATGGAAACAACCGTGCGTTTAAAACCGCGGGAAGAATGGCCAGATCCTAAAAAAACCACGCAAGCCTTAATGAGTGAAATGGATAAAGCCATTCAATTCCCAGGGGTTGCCAATGCTTGGACCATGCCCATTAAAACGCGTATTGATATGTTATCAACGGGGATTAAAACACCTATCGGTATCAAAGTCTCAGGGCCGAATTTAAATGTTTTACAAAATGTATCGCAACAAATAGAAATGGCCATGAAAACGCTGCCGGAAACCACCTCTGCTTTTGGTGACCGAGCCGTTGGGGGGTATTATCTTGATTTTGATATTAATCGTGAAGCTGCTGCACGCTATGGCTTAACAGTAGGTGATGTACAAGATGTGATTCAAAGTGCCATTGGTGGAATGAATATTACAGAAACGGTGGAAGGCTTGGAGCGTTATCCTGTCAATTTACGTTACCCGCGTGAATTACGGGATAACCTTGCTAGTTTAAAACGGGTATTGATTCCCACGCCGACGAATAGCCAAATTCCTTTAGCTTCAGTCGCCGAATTGAACTTAAGGCGTGGTCCACCCTCCATTAAAAGTGAAGATGCTCGCCCTAATGCCTGGATTTATGTGGATATTAGTAGTTCAGATATTGGCGGCTTTGTCGCAGAAGCTAAACAAGCTGTTGCTGAACAAGTCAATATTCCACCAGGGTATACCATTACTTGGTCAGGCCAGTTTGAATATATGGAAAGAGCGGCGAAACGTTTAAAAATTGTCGTGCCTATTACCTTATTGCTGATATTCTTTTTGCTCTATCTTACTTTTGGCAATATGACCGAACCCGTTATTGTCATGTTAAGTGTTCCTTTCGGTTTAATTGGCGGTATCTGGATTGTGTATGCCTATGGCTTTAACTTATCTGTTGCGGTGTATGTGGGTTTTATTGCCTTGGCGGGGACGGCAGCGGAAACAGGCGTAATGGTTTTAAACTTTATTGATATTGAGATTGCGCAATTGCGCCGTCGTAAACAACGGCTGTTATCCTCACCGGAAATTAGAGAAGCCGTTGAATCTGCAACGGCTTTACGGGTACGTCCGGTGGCCATCACGGCTTTCTCTACCATGATTGGTTTAGTGCCCATTATGTGGAGCACCGGTACCGGCGCAGATGTGACACAACGGATTGCAGCACCCGTATTAGGGGGGATGTTTACCGTACTATTATTAACCTTACTGGTTTTTCCGGTGATATATAGTTTAGTCTTACAAGGGCAGGAATGGCTAAAAAGGAGGGAACTTGAGAAAACTCAAGCGGAATAGAAGCTTAAAAAATAAATAAACGGATTTTAAGTTAACTAGTACAGCATCCATTTTTCTTTGACAAATTATTCCGTGCTAAAAGCGGTTGAAATATTAGGTGAATATTGTTCTTTTACCTGTCAGTATAAAAATGGTGCTGTACTAGCGCTTATGTAAGCTTATTTTTCAATAAGCTTATTGATAGAGGCGTTACATTACATGATGAACTACAAAAAAGAGGATAAGTAAGATGCAAAAACTATTTATTTTATTGGTATTGTTTTTAAGTGCTTGTACTAAATATGAGGCTCCGCCCTTACAAGCCGTATCAACGACTAATGTACAAAATATATCCGGTATGAAAATTTACCAAAAAGACTGTATTGCTTGTCATGGTGCCGATGGAACCGGTGCTTTTGCTGGTATTCCTGATTTGACGCAACTGGCCGGCTTCAAAAAAGGGGCTGATTCAGAAAGTGCATTATTTCAACATATAGAACATGTGAAAAACGGTAAAAAAACGCCTGGAAAACCTATATCCATGCCGGCTAAAGGAGGTGATTCGAGTTTAAGCGATGCAGATATAAAAGATGTATTAAAGTATATGCATGATAAATTTACGGTTGAATAAATATGTACTGATGGTTCGAAATGCATGATATGTGTCTCCTTAAGCATAATGCATTTCGTCTCTTAGTTTATTTATGCCCAGCCCTTAAAATTAAAATGAGGTCGCCAACATGAAAAATTTATTTATATATGGTGTTACCGGTATCAGTCTTCTGTTTTTTAATGCAGGAGAAATGGCCTATGCTGTCGATATTTCAAATAATGAACAATATGTTTCAAAAAAACAATATGATGAGTTAAAAGGTGAGATGCAAAAGCTCAAAGAGCAGGTGCAACTGCTTCTGCAACAGCAATCTCAACCCCCTCCTATAACTGCTACGCAACAACCAGTCATCAACCAGCCAGTACAACAGCTACCTATTGCAAGTCAGCCTGTAAAACAACAAGAAAAAACTGATCAAGATATCGCCAAACTACAAGAAGAAGTAGAAACACTCAAGGTAAAAAATGAAGCCCAGAGTGATGGCACAACGGGCTTTTTACTCACAGGTTACGCCTATGCCGGCTATAAGTATGGTGATACTTCTAACTCGGGTTTTAATGTAGGATTCAACCCTATATTTTTATGGAAACTCCGGGATGACCTTATTTTTGAGGGTGAACTAGAATTAGAGCTTGAAGATGATCGTACCCATGTTGGGCTTGAGTTTGCACAACTTTCATACCTACTGAATGATTACGTCACCATTGGTGCCGGGCAATTTCTTAACCCTTCAAATTACTTTGGTGAGCGTTTACATCCAACATGGATAAACAAGCTGCCGGATAACCCTCTTAGTATGCTTGAAGGTACTCGTCTGCAAGCAGGCTCGCAACTTGGATTGCAAGTAAGAGGTGGAGTCCCTCTGGGGGCAATGCGAGGTGAATATGCCTTTTATGTATCAAATGGCCCTGCAATGAACGAAGATGGTACTTTAAGGTTTAATGACTTTTCCAATAGTAATAACAATGTAGCAGTGGGTGGCCGGGTTGGCTGGCTCCCTTTTACCGGTTTTAGTCTAGGGTATGGCTTTGAAGTCGCAAGTGTCGATGATCTTAATGGAGAAAACTTGGATGTGATTACGCATTCGGTCGATTTTAACTATTTACAAAGTAGTAAGAAATATTTACTAGGCCGCATTGACATCAATGCACAATATGCCTATCGCCAAATAGATCGCTCTAGCTCTCCCACTTTGGCATTTAATAATCAAAGTTCAGGAGGGTATGCGCAATTCGCCTATCGCCCCAGTTTATCCGGTATTCCATTGCTAGTTGATTTTGAAAGTGTTGTCCGCTATGACTGGATTGAGCTTCCTAATACGCCTAATTTTTATGATGAGCAACGCTGGACACTTGGGTTAAATTATTATATAGCAGCCAGTACGATGCTTAAACTTGCCTATCAGTTCGACAATAAACAAGGGGCATTAAATGATAATGCGCTTATTGTGCAAATAACTAGCGGTTTTTAAGGGGGGGGGTCATGTTTAAATTCAATAAAATTAAATTAGCCATAGGGTTATCAGCAATTTTTTTATTACTTGCAGCGTGTAATTCTACAGTGCCAAGTCGTTCATCCGTTTCCGCCAATCAAAAAACAGGCGTACAGTTGTGGGCTGATAATTGTTCGCGGTGCCATAATATGCGTCCACCAGATTCATACAGTGATGCACAATGGGATGTTGCCATTTTACATATGCGTATCAGGGCTAACCTGTCAGGTGCCGATGCACGAGCTATTGCAGAATATTTAAAGGCAGCTAATTAATAGCAATAGAGATGCATTTTCCCTTTATAAAAGGTAGGTAGTCATCATGCCATATAGTAACATTCAACATCGAAGTTTCATTGATTGCAGTTTAAGCGAGAGGTTATTATTTACCTGTTATTTGCTATTAATTGGTTCCGCCTATCTTATGGCGATGTATTATCTATACACCTCACATCAAGGACATGATGGAAAACCTGGTGTTTCTATTGAGGATGTTGCTGATACATACTATGGTAATCGTAGTGGCACTCGCTTAGAAGCAGCTATTCGCGGGCCAATGGCTGCTTATATACAAACGGAAGACCGCCATATTATTGTCGAATGGCTTAAAAATGGTACTCCAGAAAAAGATTATTCAACGGTTATTCACCCCATTCTCAGTAAAACTTGTTTAAATTGTCATACACTGGCATCAGGTATGGGGCTTCCTGATTTATCTACTTATTCTAAAATACACGAAGTTGCTAAGGTTGATACTGGTGAATCCATACATACTTTAGTCAAACTGTCACATATTCATTTATTTGGTATTGGATTGGTATTATTTGTTTTGGGGTATATTTTTATACTAACGATATTGCCTGGATGGATAAAATACCCGCTGATTGTCATGCCTTTTCTGGCTATTTTTACTGATATACTCTCTTGGTTCTTAACCAAATGGGATCCTATTTATGCCTATACCGTTGTTATTGCAGGGGCTTTATTGGGAATATCTTTAAGTTTGCAAATTCTCATTTCTTTATACCAGATATGGTTTTTACGTTCTGATACGGTTGCTATAGATAAAGAGAGTAAACCCGAAACTAAAGCTCATGCGAACCATACCAATAATAGTATATTAAAAACCTACCAGGTAGTTATCGGTGTTTGCTTGACGGCCTCTTTTTTAGTCTCAATGGCTGCTGTAAAATTAAGCCCTAGGCAAAAAGAAAATCAGCGTTTGGAGAAGGTTAAAAATATTTTATTAGTGGCTGATTTATATGAAGAAAACTCTAATATTGATGCAATTTACCAGCAAAGTATTGAAACGCAGTGGCTTAATTTAGAAACGGGGACATTTCTAAATAAAAGTACAGACCGCTTTAACAAGTTAAGTCTTGATGCGTTGGCTAAAAGTGAGCAATATGGTGAAAATATTCCATCAAAACAAGATATTGCCCATATCAAACGACGACCTAAATACATGCCTATTTATTTCGTTAAAAATGGCGGTCAATTACAAAAAATCATCTTGCCAGTATATGGTAAAGGCTTGTGGTCAACATTATATGGTTTGCTCGCTCTTGAAAGTGATGCAAAAACGATTGCAGGTATTACCTTTTATCAACAGGGAGAAACGCCTGGATTAGGGGGGGAAATCAGTAACCCGCGCTGGCAGAAACTTTGGCAAGGAAAACAAGCATTTGATGCGAATGATAATGTTGCCATTCATGTCATTAAAGGTGAAGTTCTCTCAAATTCTGCTACAGCCATATCTCAAGTTGATGGGCTTGCCGGTGCTACATTAACCAGCCGAGGTGTCAATAACCTAGTACGTTATTGGTTAGGCCATCATGCTTATGGCCCTTTTTTGCAAACGCTAAGGAGACAAGATGATGAATGAACAAGAGATTATTTTTTTAGCGATGCTGACATTTACTGGGATTATACTGATATTGGTCTCATTGATTCTATTGGTTCGTTCTAAGCTGTTAACGAGTGGGCAGGTTAGTATTCTAATTAACCAGGATTCTGAGCATACACTACATGTACCGGCAGGAAATAAGCTACTACAAACACTGGCAGACCAAGGTGTTTATTTACCTTCGGCATGTGGCGGTAGCGGTACCTGTGGACAGTGCCGCGTTGTTGTGACTCAAGGTGGTGGAAGTGTTTTAGCGACCGAAAAAGCGAAACTGAGTCATAAGCAAATACAGGCGCATTACCGACTTGGGTGTCAGGTGGCGGTGAAAGAAGATATGGCAATAGAGTTGCCTGCCTCACTCATGACGATCAATAAATGGGAATGTACCGTGCGTTCTAACCGATGTGTGGCTACTTTTATTAAAGAGCTGGTTTTGCAAATGCCTGATGATAAACAAATTAATTTTCGTGCAGGTGGCTATATTTTGTTGGAAGCTCCCCCTTACTCTATAGCGTATGCTGATTTTAAGATTGACACTCAATATCGACCAACCTGGGATAAATTCAACCTTTGGCAGTATCGGTCAAAAACAGACGCGGCAGTGACGCGAGCTTATTCTATGGCTAATTACCCAGATGAAAAAGAGATTATTATGCTCAATGTCCGTATTGCATCGCCACCACCCCAACAAGCAAAAATTCCTCCCGGCATCGTTTCTTCTTATATTTATAATTTAAACCCCGGAGATAAAGTGAGTGTATACGGGCCATATGGAGATTTCTTCGCACGTGAAACAGAAAATGAAATGATTTTTGTAGGCGGGAGATCGGGTATGGCTCCTATGCGATCACATATTTTTGACCAATTAAAACGCTTGCATAGTCGGCGTAAAATTTCTTTTTGGTATGGTGCGAGAAGTCTTGCTGAGGTATTTTATATCAAAGATTTTGATACACTGGCAAAAGAGCATGAAAACTTCAATTGGGTCATAGGACTTTCCGATCCTTTAACTGAGGATAATTGGCAAGGTGAAACAGGATTTATTCATCATATTCTGTACAATAAATACTTGCAACATCATACTGCTCCGGAAGATTGTGAGTATTATCTTTGCGGGCCGCCTATGATGATTTCTTCCATACAAACAATGTTATCCGACCTTGGTGTGGATGCTGAAAATATACTATTTGATAAATTTGGCGGTTAGATTTTTGTCGCCTTAACAGCTACAGTTAATTTTTATAAATTTATAATTGACTGTTTTTTAAACGTAGTGTTAATACGGAGAAGTAATATGAAGCATATTAAAATAGATAAAATATTAATGGTTACTGCAGTATCGGCTTTTGTGTTATTTGCATCAGGGTGCAATAAAGAAATGACCCACCATGATGCGATGTCTCATGAAATGAGCAAGACTGTTGAGCAAGCAAGTAGTCAATCAGATCATGAACGTATCGCAGCAAGTTATGAAAAAGAAGCGGCTATGCTCTTAAAAAAAGCCGAAAAACATGAAAAACTTGCTGCAACTTACAAAGAAACTGACTATCCCAAACCGATTTTAGGCGGGGATGCCGCGAAACATTGTCGGTCTATTGCTAAAAAATACCGCTCAGCAGCAGCTGATCATTCAGCATTAGCTAAGTTACATAGACAACAAGCCGCTCAAATCGCTCAATAATACGGTTATTTAGTTACGTACTTAGGGCTGAGGATAAACGAAATTGTCTCAGGATTTTTGGTGAGTCTCCAGGCGTGAAAATAGGCGCATAGCAGGCGACGCAACTATTTTCACAACACAGAAATGATGCAAAAAGACCAGTCAGTTATGGAAGTTATAAAATTTTCAGTCCTTAGGTGAAACAGTTGGATTGTAGGGTGGGAGGCTAGTATGGTATGTCTTTATGGTCAGAACACCCTATTTTTACTCCTGTTTTAAGCGTGTAGTCACTAAATAACCTAAAGATTAATTGTGTTTATATTTATTCCTGACGCAAAAGGGTTCCTTTTTTCAATTAATTCGGCTACTTTTTTCTCGTAAATAGGCTACATCAGAGCAAATACTTATTAAAATTAGTGTAGCCTAAGCAAAAGTGGCTGTAAAAATTTATCGCAAGCTGTTTATGGCGCGGGTATAATGCTCGGCTGAGCATAATTTGATGCGTAGCAATTGAAGAGAATATGGAAATAACAGCAATATATCCGGGCACATTTGATCCTGTCACGAATGGGCATATCGATATTATCGCCCGTGCGACCAAGTTATATCATAAAGTCATTGTTGCTGTTGCTGTCAATAGTAATAAGTCCCCTTTGTTTGATATAACGCAGCGTGTGTCTTTATTGGAGCAGGTTTGCGCTGATTTTACGAATGTGGATATTATTGGTTTTGATAATTTATTAGTGGATTGTGCTAAGCAACAAGGTGCGAATGTTATTTTACGTGGTTTAAGAGCCATTTCAGATTTTGAATATGAATTCCAGCTGGCAGGGATGAATCGGCGTTTGTCACCTGAGTTAGAAACGATGTTTCTAACCCCGGCGGAGCAATATGAGTTTATTTCTTCGAGTATGATTAAAGAAATTGCAAGGTTAGGGGGGGATGTTTCCGGCTTTGTCGCTGATATTGTAGCAGACCAATTAATTAATAAGTTTAATAGAGGATAAAAATGTCACTGATTATTGACGATGAATGTATCAATTGCGATGTTTGTGAGCCTGAGTGCCCTAATGGCGCAATTAGCCAAGGAGAGGATATTTATATTATTGATCCTGCACTTTGTACTGAATGTGTTGGGCATCATGATGTGCCGCAATGTATTGAGGTATGCCCGGTAGATTGTATTGAAAAGGATGCGGCAAATGTGGAAGAGCATGATACCTTGTATCAAAAATATTTAAAATTAACGCAGTAAAATTCAGTGTAAACATCATGTGATGAGTGTGATCTCATCACATGATTTGTTTGTAAATTTCTCCCTATCTTATCTTTTTCGCTCCTCATTCTTAAAATTACTGCATTCTTTTTTCTTTATCTCGGATTTGTTGGGTCACTATAGTATGCCCATAATTTCTGCTGCATTACATTTGTCGTCGGATTATGGTTATTTAGATTCCGGTTGTTTTAATAAATTTGTTAGAATCTTTATTGCGTAAACTCTATGGCAAGTACTAGGTTTGAAATTAAAAGGTACTTGGGAATTCATTTTAAGTATTTCAGGTGATTTGTGTACCTTTTAGGGTTGTCTTTATAATTGAATGAAGGGAAAAATATTCATGAGAAAATGTGTCAATGTATTAATGGTGAGCCTTTTTTTGGTTTTGTTAAGTGCTTGTGCAAATAAACAGCAACCATTACCAGTAGAACCTAAGCCACAAGTATTAGTTTTAGATCTGACTGCCATTGCTAAGGCAACCGGCAGAGGTGCTGTTATTGCCGATAAAATAGAACAGGCAAATGCTCGTCTTGAACAGCAATTGACAGATTTCAAAGAAAAAATAGAATTTCGCTTACGAGAAGAAAAGAATAAGATAAAATCCAAAAGAGATAAAGAAGCGCAACAGCATTTTCAAGTGCTTTTTGTTAAAGCACAACAACAAATGCAACGTGCTCAAATGCAAGCTAAGCAAAAATCACAGTTGTATAAAGCAAAGCTATGGCAAGCGTTTAAAAATGAAATAAAACCTTTTGCCAAACAGATAGCTCAAAGTCGCGATGCCTCGATTGTGCGTTTTGTTGATGCTTCTTCTTTATGGCATAGCCGGTCAGTCGATATTACTGATGTTGTGATTGGTTTGTTGCCTGTTGCAACGGTTTCAGAATCAGAAACAGTTATTGAAACGCCATAAAAACTCAAATGGTGGAGGCGCGTAATTCTTGTTGCTAGGATGAATGATGCGTAAAAATAGTGCTGTAGTATGTGTAAATTTATTGGTTTCTACTTTAAATATAAATGCTTGCTTTGATGGCAAGTTAATTGCTTGGTATTGTTAATAGAGGACAAAATAATGGCAGAAGATGTTGCGGCAGACGGCGAAGAAAAAAAATCATCCAAAATGATGATCATTATTATTGCCGTTGTATTATTATTGGCAGGTGGTGGCGGTGCTTATTATTTTATGTTTATGGGGGATGATACCGCTGTAGAAGAAGGTGCAGAGGAAGAAGAGGAAGTTGTCGAGGAGGAGGAAGAAGAGGATATTGATACAGCGTTAACTTATTTTGATATGCCGAAACCTTTTGTGGTCAATTTTCCTAAAAGTTCGGGGATTAGGTTGTTACAGATTTCTATTGCATTGGCAACAGAGGGAGAAGCCTCGGTAGAGATTTTAAAAAAACACGAGCCTATGATTCGTAATAATTTATTGATGTTGATTAGTGGGCAGGTACCGAGTGAACTAAAAACCGTGGCAGGGAAGCAAAAGCTACAGGAGCAAATGTTAAAAGAAGTCAGTAAAATTATGAAAAGAATGGACGGTAAGAATAGAGTTCAAGATGTATTTTTCACTTCTTTTGTTATGCAATAGTTATGTCAACAGCGGATTTACTGTCACAAGATGAAATTGATGCACTGTTACATGGTGTAGATGATGGCGAGGTTGAAACTGAAGCTGAAGAAGAGGTCAGCACTGATGCCCGTTCTTATGATTTTAACAGTCAAGAGCGGATTGTGCGTGGCCGGATGCCTACGCTGGAAATGGTTAATGAGCGTTTTGCACGTTATTTTCGTATCTCATTATTTAATTTTTTACGTCGCTCAGCTGAGATTTCAATTTCAGGTATTCAAATTCAGAAATTTTCTGAATATGTACAAGGTCTTTTCGTGCCAACCAATTTGAATATTGTTCGTTTTGCTCCTTTGCGGGGGCGTGCTTTAATTGTAATTGAGCCGCGCCTGGTGTTTACGGCGGTTGATAATTTTTTTGGCGGCGATGGGCAGTTTTATAATAAAGTTGAGGGGCGCGAGTTTACGCCCACTGAAATGCGTGTGATTCGCTTAATTATCGATATGATTTTTAAAGACTTGCGCGAAGCATGGAAACCGGTACTTGCTCTTGAATTTGAATATATGAACTCGGAAGTCAATCCTGCCTTTGCCAATATTGTGAGTCCGGCAGAAATTGTCGTGGTCTCTACAGTGCATGTTGAATTAGAAGGCGGCGGGGGAGATATTAGTATTGCGATGCCTTATTCTATGATTGAGCCTATTAGAGATTTATTGGATGCAGGTATATCTAGTGACCAAGGGGAGTCGGATAATAACCGTTGGCAGTTGGCTTTACGTAATGAAGTGATGCGTTCAAAAGTTAATGTCAGTAGTTTATTGGTGGAGAAGCAAGTTAAGCTCAGTGATATTTTAAATTTTAAGCAAGGTGATGTTATTCCCATTGATTTACCCAAAGAAGTCTTATTGCGTGCAGAGTCTATTCCTATTTTTAGAGGAGAAGTGGGCTTGTCTGATGGCAATTATGCGGTAAAAATAAATGATAAGATATTACCCGAAAATTTGTAAGAAATGAGAGGTGCATCATATCTAATGCAGATATTGTTGAATTCTCATTTAACGATAAAACGAGAAGGTTGAAGGCATGAGTGAAGATGATAATGGCGATTTAGGTGATGACTGGGCGGCTGCGATGGAAGAGCAGGGGGATGCGGGCGGAGATGATGCCGGAGCGGATTGGGGGGCGGCTATGGAAGAACAAGCTGCTGCTGATGGTCAGCAAGGCGCAGAAGCCATGTCTTTTCAGGAGTTAGAAGACGATGCCGAAACGTTGGAAGCCGGTGATGATATTAACCTGGATGTTATTCTCGATGTGCCCGTCACTATTTCTATGGAAATAGGACGTACTCAAATTAATATTCGTAATTTATTGCAGTTAAATCAGGGGTCAGTGGTTGAATTGGATCGTTTGGCTGGTGAGCCTATGGATGTGTTGGTGAATGGTACGCTCGTTGCTCATGGAGAAGTTGTGGTTGTGAATGATAAATTTGGTATTCGTTTAACCGATGTGATTAGTCCAGCTGAACGCGTGAAAAGATTAACGTAATGTATCGTTTGCTGTCGTTTTTGTGCTTAATAGTATTGCAGGGGCATGTTGTTGCAGCAGATTTAACGCAGAATACATCCAGAACCTTAGGGGGTGCTGATTTTATGCGTTGGGGTGGGGCGCTGGTATTTGTGTTATTGCTCTTTTTTATCTGTGTGTGGTTGTTGCGTAAAATGGGGCATTATCACTCAGAAACAGCCAAGCAATTATATGTTGTCGGGGGCGTGTCCTTAGGTACTAAGGAGCGAGTGGTGCTATTGCAGGTTGGTAAAAAG
>Ga0256839_1002024_pt1 | contig 23426 bp, 18 predicted proteins | sample 354166metaG_FD_185968 | JGI IMG/M metagenome (GOLD analysis project Ga0256839, IMG submission 185968) | Hydrothermal vent microbial communities from Mid Atlantic Ridge, Atlantic Ocean - 354-166 | ecosystem: Environmental > Aquatic > Marine > Hydrothermal vents | place: Atlantic Ocean: Mid... | reverse complement strand
AAATGATTGCTTTGACACGATCCGCTTGTCGCTTTTCTGTCAATTCACGATGCAACACTTCAAGGTGTTTAATCTCGTCGTCTGATAGGTGGTAATCATTCATGTCGCTATTATATTCGCAATCAATACAATGCGCCAGCTAGTTAATGTGTATTCTTGATCGCGAATAGTATACTTATGAGTACAATTCGTAATTTTTCATTAGTTGTAGCCACTACTTATTGTTGTTGCAGCACATGCCAGATGGTACGAACATTTGATTTTAATTTCTTCAATGTCAAAGTAATCGCCAGTTCTTCAATAGCAGCCAACACATAAATAAACACGGCTATATGGAATGGCCAGGCAATATCAACAAGAAAGAGCGGGTATAATGATAAACCAATTGATGCTGCGGCAATTTTGACTCCCCAGGTATGATAACTGGGATAACGATCAAATTTAATGCTTGCTACCGTTGCCGGAATCAAAAAACAAGCAAGAATAATATAAAGATAGGTATCTTCACGATGAACAATTTCGGGCCACAGCCACCAACTTCCGAAGCCTATGGTAATGTAAGTTAACAAATCAGCCCAACTATCCAGCATCACTCCAAATTGGGACATTTGTCCTGTTAGACGCGCCACCGCCCCATCCACCAAATCAGAAAAAAAAGCGATCGCCAGTAGCGCCATAAAAGCTAAACCGTATCCATGCCATGCCAACCACAACATAATAGGCGCAGTAATAAAGCGAGTACTGGTTATCAAATTTGGCAGGGTTAAATGGGGGTGAATATCTGTCAATTTCATGGTTTTGAATGGCTTTCCATAATGATTGATGGTGGGAATTCGACAATATTTTTGCCTGTTGGTTCTTGTTCAATCATACTATCCTCATATCCAAACTGTTTCAGAATTTGCTCTGATGTGCTTCGATATGATGAATTGTTTAACTTGACCCAAAGATTGGTCACAAAATAACCATAAGGCATTTTTGGCCCATGATCTGTAAAAGCAATTGCGTAAAAAGGAATTCCGGCATTCTGATGATGCCCTATGTGATTAGACAAACCAATGAGTGCATATTCAGTAAAACTGGACTGATTCACCCAGGCCAAAATGTTTTTGGCTTTACCTCTTTGTAAACCCCAGTGCTGATAATAATTGATGGTTTCAAGCAAACGAATTCCAGCAAGCGCCTGATAAAGAAAAATAAACGCAGCAGCTACTCCAAAAAAGAACAAAATTAACAAAACCAGAGTTAATTCAATCATCAATCCTAGTAATACTTTATTAGCTAACATTTTAGGATGAAATAATGATTTCCCGTTAAGCCCTAATCTTTTTACCTCGGAATCCCACGCATATTTAAAATGCGCAACAAACACTCTTTTCCAATAATCTTTAAAACTTTCGCCTATGGCTGCTGTTGCTATATCATCAGGTGTAGCAACCCGTTGATGATGGCCACGCAAATGGGCCAATGCAAAATGGTCATAACAAACGCTATACAGTAAACATCGACCTAAAAGGCGTTGAATCCGTCCAGACCGATGTATCAGCTCATGAGCGACAATAAATGCAGAACTGCCGGAGGTGGTCCCTACCAGTATCCGCATTACAATTAAATTAACGATAGATGTTGCTATATCACTGGAAGAATTCCATTGCAATTGACTGGCATCAATAACAAGTAAACTGATAATCAAAAACTGGAAAAAACACAGAACATATAAAATACCATCGTAATACCAACTGGAAATAATAGATTTGACATGATCGGGATTAATTCTTGGACTCAACCAGTCAATAACAATTAACAACCAAAGTGGGATTGTCCACGCAAGGGCGCTAATCATATCGTGCGGCGCAGTTATTAAAAAACCGGCAACACAAACTGGAAAAATAAAACTGACTAAATACTTCAAATGGTCAAACATGCCGACCTCGTATCTGCCCATCATGTTCAAAAATATTTCGGAAACAAGTTTTAGATTCTTCTTTTAGCTGACCCCGGACTGATTTAAAAGCGAATTAGCAGAATGCCATTCTCATTAATCTGATTTGACGGGATAACACCCCGCTAACCTAGCCAGCATTTCCTGTAATATTCTTGAACCTGTAAGGCATTGAATTGTTGTTATTGTTATAAAAATTCTAACATCTATTGGATTTAAAGAACTTATAAATTAGATACTGAACCGGTAAACCAAATTTAAAACGCGCCCCTACCAATCTCAAAGATGCATAACCACTGCAAATTCGCTGCCAGTGCTTGTCCAGTATTGCATAATCTCCAGTTCTGTGTAAAACATCATCCATATAAATCTGGATCGCTTTTTTAGCCAGAAAAGTATGCCCTGAGGCGATATTATCAATAGAGATATGAATACTGGCAATTTCAGCATCAATCCCCCAATATTTCCATTCATCAACCAGGCGCATATAATCCTTGCCTAATCCGCTTACCTCGATCGCCATATTTAAACCCAGCAGTTCAGGCAAAAATTCTGTCGAGTGATAGGATAAAGCCAGCATATAACTTGGCAAATCAAAAGCGCTATTGATAAAACCAGGATGTTCAATAAAACTCTCACTATGAACAGCAGGCAAGTTAATTGACAAGCTCTTCAATAATTGCCGAAAAATAAAGGGGTGATTTTGTTGCAACTCGCCATTGCCGATTTCATCGCAATAAATATCCAATAATATTCCGGCAATTTCTGGATAATCATGAAGTAAGGACTGGCTGTTTTGTATCCAGCAGCCATCAATCAGGATCATCGGAGCAATTTGTTCAATACCCCAGATATAAGCTTCTCTGGATATTTTTGGCTTTCCCTGTAAAGGCTTGTATGCCGCCACTTCACGTTGATATCCTTGGTCGATCCAGGATTCAAATTGTTCATGACGATAATGCTTGAATGGTAATGGATTTAACCAACTACACCATTGCAAAAGCCTTGTCACCCTTCTTTTTGCTTCCGGAACAATATCTGGAAATAAATCAGCATTAATCAAGTAATAGTAAAGTTTTCTGTTGCTTAGGCCTGAATAGGTTTTTGCAGATCGAAAAGCATGTATGTCTGGCTCTGTGAAACAGAAATTTTGCTGTCGCTTGACGGTTTTTTTCGGCACATCTTCAGATAACCCGTGTTGCAACCAATCTCTGACAATCTGCAACTCTGATAAATCAAGCACTCCAAACATCGGCCCCTGAAATTCGAATAATTTTAACAATCGGCTGGCCGATGGGTTGGAACTATTAACATAGTTAGATTTTTTTAATGCCCGTAGAAATTGCCGGCTATTACCAGGCATTTCAGCTAGCCAACTGTCCAGCGACTTGCCTTCCAGCTTAATGGCTTGATGATGACCGATAGCTGCCAGCTTTTTTTTCTGGAACAAACTGGCAACTCTTTGCTGAGGGGTTGATGGGGTTTCTAATTTCTCGTTAAACTGATCCCGGCATCGCTGCATTTGCAATTGATAAAGCCAAAATCCTCGTTGTATCCGTCGCCATATTGCTGTTTCTTGTTGTGAAAATAAATTCAGATAATCCTTGATGCAAATATGCAAGACAGGCAATTGATTTTTAATACGCTGTTTACGCTTCCTAAAAAACGGTAAAGGACATTGTTGTTGAGGAAAACATATTTCACTCAAGCTAGGGCTTTGACAATACGCAAGAGTAAAACCCAGTATTTCAGAAAAAAATATTCTCGGGAAATTTGCAAAGGTAAGCTGAATGGCTGAGAAATCGAACATATTTTCCAGAATTTCAGGATTTCTACAATATGAATAACTATATAAAACTGGAATTTTCCCACTACAAGACAAAATCAATGACCGGCAAAGTGATACTAAATCACCGCCTGCATCCTCGTTTTTGATGATCGCCAAATACACTGACATCAACCGGGTAGAAAAACTGGTTTGGCAACTAACAATTGTTGAGATATTTGCCAACCACGAAGGTTGTGTCAATAAAATTGCCGCCGTTTGATTGACACAATCATGTTGGTTTTTGATATTCCAATGGCGCTTATCCAAAGATGGCAGCTCCACGATGGGCAAAGATTTAGACTGATAATCCAGTACAAAAGATTTCTGATAAATACGTTCTGTCTCAAATAGCCATTTTTTAACAAAATAATAAGCCGGTTGCAATATTTCAGGATGGCTATTCAGATGACCCAGATAATAAAATATCTCCCGGCCTGATAAAATTTTATCGCTGGATGATTCCAGGTCTTCCGGAAATCGTTTAGCAAAGCGCTTGGATAATGATGGATCCAGCGCATGTTCATCATGACCCATGTTCAGGCTTCAGAATCAGATAATCATTAATAACCAATGCATCCAGCCCGGTGGTTAAAAAAACAGCAAGCGCATCTTCCAGCGAATGTACCAAGGGCTTCCCCATAACATTAAAACTGGTATTCAATAGCATGGGAATTTCAGTTATTTGGTAAAAATCACTTATCAACTGATGAAAACGCGGATTCCATTGCGCTTTAACCGTCTGCAAACGGCCTGTGCCATCGACATGACAAACTGCCGCTATCTTCTGCCGCATTTCATCCTTTATCTTCAGGGTTTTATCCATGTAAGGCGATTCGTGATAATGCTCAAAAAACTCACCGGCATATTCATCTAAAACCGAAGGCGCGAAGGGTCTAAAGCTTTCCCTAAATTTAATGCTTTGGTTAATTTTATCTTTGGTTTCAGGTTGTCTCGGATCAGCCAGAATCGAACGATTACCCAGCGCCCTGGGTCCATATTCCGCTCTGCCTTGTATCCAGCCTACTAACTGACCGTTCGCCAATAATTGAGCAACTGTTTCACAAATCTCCTCAGGTTGATGTTGAATATCCAGCGTCTTATTGAATTGAATCAATTGATTGACTGCTTCATCAGAAATAGTTGAACCCAGATAAGGGGTCTGCACGATTTGACTAAGCTTTTCAGCTGGCGGTTGGCACTGATGAAAAGCAAGCCAGACTGCACCCAAGGCTGTTCCATCATCCCCAGGCGCTGATGGAACAAATATCTGCTCAAAATCTGTGCGAATTTTTATCTGGCCATTAAAGGCAGAATTCAAAGCACAGCCGCCGCCCAACACCAGATTTTTTTGCCCTGTTATTTGTTGTAAATGCTGTAATAATCGGGTCATCAGCTCAGCAAAAAAATATTGTCCGGTATAAGCCAAATCTGCAGCCAGCTCAATCGAATCCTGATTGGTTCGCTTAAATTGTTCCAGTTGTTGAAGACTGGAAAATAAATTTTTTCCTGCATGCTGGCAGACAAAGCCATCAACAGAAATGGTTGTTTTAAGCAAATTGTATAAACTGTCATTTAATTTGCCATAAGGAGCCAAGCCCATAACCTTCCATTCTTCTCCCTTGAGCCAGTCAAAACCGCAAAGTTCGGTAATTTTCATGTAATAAAAACCGATGCTGCCAGTTCCCTTCGACTCAAAGAGACATTCTAGCTTGCCATTTTGATATTGATAAAATGCCATCGACCCTTTCTCTCCAAAAGAATCAATGACCGCACAAGCTGCTTCGGAAAAGGGACTGCTATAACATGCAGTTGCAGCATGTGTTAAATGATGAGAGAAATCCTCAAATTTCAACTTGCAATCAGGATAAAATTCCTGAATTGTTCTCACCAAATTGATGCCTGCACCGGTAATCTGATTGCGTTGACTGGCAATCATGTGATGCAGCTGGTAATTTTTGAGTGGCGAACGCAGTTTTTTAATCCCGGTTTTCAAAAGTCCTGAGGCCGACAAACAACCCAAAGCAGCAATAATATTCTCATATAAAGGCCGTTGTTTTCGCCAGTTGATGGCAATGATAATTTGATCCGCATCCGGACAATATCTGGTTAATAATTGCTGCGCCCAAAACAAGGGATCAGCCGGACAGTGCAAGGCCCGTTTATTTTGTAAATATCGTTCCGTTGCTTCTGCAAACAAAACCTCACCCTGGTCATTAATAATCGCCAATGCAGGATCATGATAAGTCACGGACAGGCCGATATAATAGCGACTCATGCGGCAACCTCTGAATCTTTACCACTTGAATCGGCTTGGTATTCCAGCCATGAGATTTTTTGCTTGGCGGTATAATTGCGTTTTGCGATATTTTCCCGTTGCAAACGAATTTGCCCTACAAAATGGGTAAATTGTCCGCAAAGAGAAAAATATTCCGCCAGAATCGTCATATATCCAGGCGTATTAAAGCCGCACCGCCGCCGGGCAATTTTCATGGCTTGCGGCAAAAATCGCCAGAAAACTACAGCATTGTTGCGCGATAAAATCCTGAATAAATATCTTGATTTTTCAGCATTTGACCGGTAATGCGTTTGCAAATCAGGGTCAATCAGTTCCAGATGACGCATGACTCTTTTGAAATAAGCATCAGGATGATAAATAGCTTCCAAAATGCGTAGATAATTCTGTTCTGCCTGCTGAACCGAAAAATGATAAGGAATAAAGTTGATGACACCGTCCGAATTATTGCCACTGCTTGCCTGAAAGATTCGCCCCTGGCTTTGCAGCCTCTTCATTAACCCGGTACAGGGCAAGGCATTTAAAAGCCCCGCCATTACAATCGGAGCATTGCTGGCGTTAACGAAATCAATAAACTCCTGCACTGATTCATTAGTATCATGATCAAAACCATAGATCATGCCCATCATTACCCCTGCCCCGGTTTGTTCAGAAATAAAACGCAACTTCTCAACCAGGGAACGTTCACCACGGAGATTTTGGCGTTTTTTTGTTTCCAGCAATGACGCCTTATTGGGTGTCTCGACGCCATAAAAACCATTGATAAAATGAGCCTTGCGGAACCAGTGTCTTAAATCAGCCATAATTGGCGAATCATCCGCCAACCGTAAAGTCAGTTCTGTATATTTTGGATGATGATAGCCAATGTCCTCTCCAATCTGATACAAACTTTTCAAAATCTGCAAGGCTCTTCTGGGATGCCCAATAAAATTATCATCCACGACAAAAACCTGCCCTGTCCAACCCAATTCCTTCATCTGCCTGAAGGACTGTGCGGTTTGCTCAACAGGCGTCACTCTAAAAGCCTTCCCAAAACGGGAAGGAATATCGCAAAATTCACAATTTTCAGGGCAGCCACGGCTGATTTGAACTGCCATGTGCACATAGTTTTGCATATTGATGGCAGCGTAATCCGGCTGGAAAAAACATTTCGGATCAACAACACCGCCTCGATAATATTTTTTGGCCGAACCTTGTTTTAGGCCTGCCAGAAGTTCATCGATAATACTTTCAGCCTCATTTTCCACCAGATGGTCGGCAATCGTCATTAACGGAGAATCTGTAGAAATCGCCGTCCCTCCAACGATTAAAACCTTGTCTTTGGCTTTTATTTCAGCGGCAAGTTTCAACATGCTTTTTTCCTGGGCCAACATGCCGCCCATGAAAATATGATCGGCACCGGAAATCAGTTTGTCTAGAGGTCTGGGATCGATATTTCTATCGACCAGAATAATTGATTGGTAGTAAGCTTTTAGATGATTGTACAAGCCCATTAATCCCAGCGGCGGCAATAACCGTTTGGGCAACCCGAATTCGCCGAGCGGGGCATATATTTTCAGACTTCGGGCATAACTCCAGAAGGTATCCTGGGTATCAAATTCAGGATAAATCAGAACTGCTTGACGGGCGATTTTCGTGGTCACAAAAAACCTCCCCGGAAAAATCAGTTAGCCTGGCGGCCATTGCATTTGCCGTCCTCCCAGCAAATGCAGGTGTAAATGGAACACTTCCTGCCCTCCCTGACTGTTACAGTTTATGACAGTCCGGTAACCATTTTCAGCCAACCCCTGCTGTTTTGCCAATTTTGGGACTACCAGCAATAACCGAGCCGCCAAATCGCTATCATCCAGATCATTCATGGTAGCAATATGGGCTTTTGGAATAATTAGAATATGCGTTGGCGCCTGGGCATTAATATCTCGAAAAGCCAGAATTTTGTCATCTTCATAAACCACATCTGGCTTGATTTCTCCGGCTGCCATTTTGCAAAAAATACAATCTGCCATTTTTCCTCCGAATGTTCTTGTTATATCCCTGAATCCGTGATTTCAATGCGGATAACAGGGGGCAAGGTATTGGTTTGCACGGCCTGAAAAAATCTTTGCTTCACCATTAAAAGGATAGGCGGGCATTTTTCAACCCGTGATGAATCAAGAGCTTGCCTCCTGCGCCGTAGAGAAGTCACCGATTCAGGATTTTGTCAGGCTACTTTGATAAACCAAAATTTATCGCCAAAAAATAATCGGGGCTAAAGCCCCCATTACCATTAAATTAAGAGTATTTGCAATTTTGTAGGTTGGGTTAGCGGTAGCGTAACCCGACAAAATCTAAAAAATGTTGGGTTACGCTACCGCTAACCCAGCCTACACTTTGTCTTAACTTAATGGCAGTGACATAAAGCCCCTCCTACCTACAAACCAACGATAACGGATTAATCTATCTCTCGTCGTCCATTGAAGGCATGGGATAAAGTGCCTGCATCAATATACTCCAATTCACCACCCATGGGCACTCCATGTGCTATGCGACTGGCTTTAATTTGATATTTTCTAGCCAGCTCTCCTACAAAATGTGCTGTCGCTTCTCCTTCGACCGTCGAATTGGTTGCCAAAATAATCTCTTTGACTGCCCCCGAAGACAATTGTTGTTCGAGAAGTTCCAATCCCAATTCTTCAGGGCCAATACCATCAAGTGGCGACAAGCGTCCATGCAAAACGAAATAAACTCCGTTAAATACTGCCGTTTGTTCAACCACCCATACATCCGCAGGACTTTCTACGATACAAACCGTGCTTTGATCTCTTCCGGGGTGACTGCAAATAGAACATAGTTTGTCTTCTGTTAAAGTCCGGCATTGTTGGCAGTAATCAATATTATCTAATGTTTGCAGCAATGTTTTAGCCAGTTGTTCAGCGCCAGTTCGATCCCGCTGCAATAAATGGAAGGCCATTCGCTGCGCCGATTTTGGCCCTACCCCCGGTAAACAACATAGCCCCTGGATCAACTGACCCAACAATCCGTTTCTTTGCATTCCCTAACTTAAAAAGGCATCTTGAAACCGGGAGGTAATGGGATACCCGAGGTTAAATCAGACATTTTTTCCTGTTTCATTTTGGCAACTTTATGAACGGCATCATTAATGGCCGCCGCCACCAAATCTTCCAGCATATCCTTGTCATCGCCGACCAGGGAATCGTCAATACTGACTTTTCTGACTTCACGCTTGCCAGTCATCAAAATTTGCACCAAACCGCCGCCGGATTCTCCCTGAACTTCCATTGCAGCAAGCTCTTCCTGGGCTTTTTGCATATCTTCCTGCATTTTTTGGGCTTGCTGCATTATATTGCCTAATGCATTTTTCATCTTCGTCTCCTAAAAACCTGTCATTACTCGGGATCAACCGGCTTGATCGTTCCCGGTATCACCCGCGCATCAAAATGTTCTTTTAATGCCTGAATATTTTCATCATTTTCGACTGCTTCAACAGCCGCTTGCTGACGCACTTCACGCTGTTTATTAATTTGAACAGCCGGTGTCTCATTTTCAACCTTTTTAACCTGAATAGCCAGTTTTATTGTATTTCCGGTATAACTTTGCAATGCCTGTTGCAGTTTTTCTGTAGTTTTGTCACTTTTCAATTGTTTATGCCCGGGGTCCAGCGCCAAAAGGCATTGTTTCTCATCCAGTTTTTCCAGAAAACAATTGTTGGCCAGCTCGCGGGTCATACCTCTCAGCTTCATGGCTTTTATTATGTCATGCCAGTTATCAGTTTCAGGATTTGTTGCTTCAATTGCTTGTTGAGCTTTTTGTTCATTTTTTGGCGTTTTTTCCTGCTTGTTCGAACTTTGCTGGACTATTTTTCCAGTTTGTTGATTTGTATTCCCCTGAGTCATGCCAACAGGCCTGAAAGCTAACATGCGCAGCATAACCATTTCCAAACCACTACGCGGATCTGGCGCCAGATCAAGATCAGCCTGCCCCTTCAAGGCAATCTGATAATAAAGCTGCACATCCTCGGCATTCATTAAATCTGCCAATTGCTTCAATATTTCAATATTTTCATCATCTTCCAATACATCTGGAACAGTCTGAACCAGGGCTATTTGATGCAAGCGATACAATAGCTGCTGTAATAAATCAGCAAAATCAGGAGTCAACTCCGAAATTTCACCAATAATATTCAGCATCTTTACTGCATCTGCATTTCCCAAAGCCAGTAATAAATCTTCAACGGGCTGTTGTGCAACTGTACCCAGCATTGCGTTTACGGCATCAGTCGATAATTTACCAGCGCCATAAACAATCGCCTGATCTAGCAAACTCAAACCATCCCGCATACTGCCATCAGCTGCTCTCGCCAAAAGAGTTAGCGCTGCCTCTTCAAATTCAATTTGTTCCTGCTCAAGAATCAACTTCATTTGTTTGATAATCTGGGCTGGTAACAAGCGTTTTAAATTAAATTGCAAGCACCGGGATAAAATCGTCACCGGAATTTTTTGTGGATCAGTGGTTGCCAATAAAAACTTGACATGCGGGGGCGGCTCTTCCAGCGTTTTCAGCAAGGCATTAAAACTATGGCCGGACAACATGTGTACTTCATCAATCAAGTAAACCTTGTATTGACCTTGACCGGGTGCATATTGAACATTATCCAGTAAATCCCTGGTATCTTCGACCCGGGTTCTGGAAGCTGCATCGACTTCGATCAAATCCATAAAACGACCTTCAGCAAATGCCTGACAAACAGAACATTCGCCGCAGGGATTGTAATCCTGAAGATTTTCACAATTAATCGCTTTTGCCAGAATTCTGGCAATGGTGGTTTTACCGACACCTCGGGTTCCAGTAAACAAATAGGCATGGTGCAAGCGATTATGCTGTAAAGCGTTAATTAACGATTTAACAACATGTTCCTGACCGATAATGGTATTAAAATTCTGGGGACGCCATTTTCTGGCTAAAACCTGATAACTCATTGCAAATGCAATAACAGTTGAAAAGATTGGGCGGATACCGCGCCAGCCACATCCCGGCACACGAATCCGCTGCTACCGTTGCTCCCTTCCGGGCCTGGCGGGGTTTACAGCGTATCGTTGCGAGAGGACCGACACGGTAACCATAAAATCTTCAGCTCGTGCTGAAAGAGCGGAGATTATGCGGTAATCCGGTCAATAGTTCAAGTGAATTTTTTATAAAACCGCGCTTAAATTCTTTTCGGTTTTCAAAAAACGCAAATAATCCTCATAATAATCAATATCCCATTGCAATGGTAATTCATAGTAATCAAGTTTCTGCTTGATTATTTTACTTTTTGTCGCTGCCAGAACCTCTGAGGTGCCCCAGTTAATATCAGAAAATAATTCTGGAACGGGTGCACTTAAACCAATCAAACTATATCCCCCATCTTCTGTTGGCGCCAATACCACGTCATTTCCATGCTTTAAAGCGGATAAAGCCGTAACAAAATCGGAATGTACAAATGAAGGACAATCGGTACCTATTAAAACTACCTGTCTATAGTTTTGTAATCCCTTGGTTAAAGCATGATTCATACGAAAACCCAAATCACCTGGTGATTGAGTTTTCAGCGTCAGGGAATATCGATTCTGGCATTCTGCAAAAAATTCATGAATGGCATCAGGCGTACACCATAATTGCACATCACATAATTCTGACTGAAAAATCTTGGCTAATGTTAATTCTGCCAATTGCTGATGAATCTTTGCAGCCTGAAACTCGTTTAATTCAGGCAACAAGCGGGTTTTAACCTTCCCTGGTTGTGGCGCTTTACAAAAAACTTGAATAACAGCTTCAGAAAACTGCAACACTTAACAGCAAGAGCTGGTATCTGCTTTATGCACACTGCCTTTGGTTTCTGCGGCAGAACGCAATGTTCCAGGCTGGCAGCACCAGGGGTTGGGTTTATGTTCTTTAACCGGTGCAATGCCAATAAACTGATTACCATAAGTTTCACCAGTTAATAGACGGTAACTTCTTTCGCAAACAGCCATTCGCTGGCCGCGGTAATAAACATGCCCTTCATCATCATAAACTTCAGAAAAAGGACCACGATAGATCACCGCATGACCTTTATCCAGACAGGGTTCATCCTGCGGTTTAACAGCCGTAATCGTAACTGATCGGAATTCGATTTGTTCGACTGTCTGCCAGGGTTCGCCTTCCCATTTATCATAATTGACTGCAATAAATCCGGCATCAATAAATGCCTGCAAAAAATCATGCTCCTGCAAGGCACCGGAAATACAACCGCTCCATAATTGACTATCCTGTTTTAAATGCTCCGGCACTGTTTCATCGCTGACAATATCTGAAATTGCAACACACCCGCCGGGTTTGACAACCCGGAAAATTTCCTGAATCAATTGTTCTTTGTCCTGATCGTGTACCAGATTCAACACACAATTTGAAACCACCAAATCTACACTGTTGTCGGCAATTAACGGATTTTCCTTGCGCTGCTGTTCCTGCCAGGCACGTAAAGAAACCACATCCTCAGCCGTTGTGACTGGGTTTTTTGATAAATATTGATTCATGGCTCCAAGATCCAACGCCAGATCCTGAATCTGTCCTTTGACAAATTCAACGCGGTCAGAACCAATTTTTTGAGCCATTTCCGGCTGATATTTTCTCGCCAGAGCGAGCATATCATCATTCATGTCAACGCCAATCACCTTGCCCTTTTCACCAACCAGTTGAGCCGCCATATAACAGATTTTTCCCGATCCAGACCCCAAATCCAAAACCACATCACCTTCCTGAACATAACGTGACGGATCGCCACAACCATAATCCTTTTCAATAATTTCCTGAGGCAACAAGGCGAGTAATTCCCGATCATAATCTACAGGACAACATAAATCAGGCTGTCTACTCTCCGCGCCTTCTGAATAACGTTCTAATACATCGTGTTCAACTGACATAACTTCCCCTCTTAAGTTTAACCAATCGCACCGCCACAGCTACTGCCTTGCCCGGCAGTGCAACCATAGCAATGCGCTAAAGTCGTAATCGACATGCCATGTAAATCGGCAATATCTTTAATATGTTGTTTTTTGCCTGTCAATGGTAATTGCAGCATCTGATTAAAATCACAATCGTAAACATAGCCTTGCCAATCTACGCTTAAGGTATTTCTGCACATCACCGAGTGCAAATTATCCGATTGAAAATTGTCTTTAAGCAACTGGATATAATTGTCAAACTGACCTTTACTGATCAACTGACTGCCAAACCGCTGTACTGGTAAATTTGCCATGGCAAAAAGCTGATTAAAAACAATACCAAAATGTTCCAGCAAATATTGCTTGTACGCTTGTTCCAATTGCTGCTGATCTGGGGGTAAACTGGCATCCAGTGGATTGAACACCAGGTTCAAAATTAAATTGGAATTTTCTTTGCCATATCCCAAGCGATTCAGATGTTGTAATGCCTCAATACTGGCATTAAAAGTCCCTTTCCCTCGTTGCTTGTCCACATTATCTTCCAGATAGCAAGGTAAAGAGGCAACAATTTCCACCTGATTTTTGGCCAAAAATTCGGCAACATCCTGATAATCAGGCTCGGTTAAAATCACCAGATTGCATCGATCAATCACCTTCAAACCTTGGTCTAACGCCTGATAGACAAAATACCGGAAATGCGGATTCATTTCCGGCGCGCCACCGGTTAGATCCAGAGTATGTATCGATTTGTTGTGACTGAGAAAAGATAAAACCTCATCAATAGTTTGTTGATCCATCAGCTCGGTTCGTTTTGGTCCGGCATTAACATGACAATGGGTACAACTCAGATTGCACAAATACCCCAGATTGACTTGTAAAATTTCCAGGGTATTACGCTGAATTTTTGGAAAATCATTTTTTTCCAGATAGGGCAAACAATCAATCATAATTACTTCCTGCGCCAGGCATGATAACCTGCCAACCACTTTAACAGTTTTTCCGGTTTATGGTTCCGCTTCCAGACGCCGGCGACATATTTATTCGCTTCGCTCATAGTTGGGTAAATATGAATGGTACCCAGAATTTTCTCCAAGCCCAAACCATGTTTCATGGCCAACACAAACTCGGCAATTAAATCCCCGGCATGATTTCCGACTATCGTCACCCCAAGAATTTTATCTTTTCCAGGCACCGTTAACACTTTAACAAAGCCATAAGCTTCACTGTCTGCAATGGCGCGATCCAGATCATCAATTCCAAAAATCGAGACTTCATAAGCGATTTCCTGTTGCTTTGCATCCTGTTCATTCAAACCAACACGAGCGACTTCAGGATCGGTAAAAGTAGCCCATGGAATGACTGAATAGTCTACACGGAATTTTTTAAACTGGCCAAACAAGGCATTGACCGCAGCATACCAGGCCTGATGTGCAGCAGTATGAGTAAATTGATACGGCCCTGCGACATCGCCACAAGCAAAAATATTGGGATAATTGGTTTCCAAAAATGGATTAACCGCCACTGTTTTTCGGGGTGACAGTTCAATTCCTAATTCTTCAACTCCATAACCTTTGACATTCGCCGCCCTGCCGATCGCCAATAAAACCTGATCAAAAGCAATCCGTACTTGTTTCCCTTGATTTTCTGCAATTAAAATTTTCTCCCCATTTTCGGCTTTGAACTGCTTGGCCGTATGCTCCACTAACACCCGAATTCCTTCCTGTTGGAATTTTTCCATCACTGCCTTAGAAACATCTTCATCTTCCCGAATCATAATCCGCGGCAGCATTTCAACCTGGGTCACTTTACAACCTAATCGAGCAAAAGCCTGGGCCAATTCACAGCCAATCGGGCCGCCCCCCAATACTAAAAGCCGTTTCGGTTTTTCACGCAAAGACCAGATATTATCCGAGGTCAAATAGTCAATTTTTTCTACCCCTGGAATTGGCGGCACAAATGGTTTGGCGCCCGCAGCAATCACAATAGAACGAGTAGATATGACTTTCTTCCCTAGATCAGTGCTTATTTCAACTTGCCAAGGCGAAATGATTTTTGCCGAGCCTTGAATCACGTCAACCCCCAATTCAGTGTAACGCTCTACTGAATCATGAGGTTCTACTTCTTTGATAATTTTTTGAACTCGATCCATGATCTCAGCAAAATCAAATTCAACATTGGCGTGATTAATTCCCAAAGCCTTGGATTCTTTCACTTGCGCCAAAAACCGGCTGGAGCGAATTAACGCCTTGGAAGGCACACACCCCGTATTTAAACAATCACCACCCATTTTATGTTTTTCAACCAAAGTAACTTTAGCTTTTACTGTAGCAGCAATATAAGCCGTTACCAAACCGCCTGAGCCAGCACCGATGACAACCAAATTATTGTCAAAATGTTTGGGTTGTTGCCATTTTTTAAACACTTTAAGCACCTTAAATCGATTTATCACCGTTTTCGCCAGCAACGGGAAGAGTCCGAGCAATACAAATGAAAATACCAACCCCGGAGATATACTATTTACGGTCAAAAATACCTCACTGCATTCATTGTAATTTATTAATATTCAGTATGTTACAGGATGTCAAAAGTGCATTTTTCAGCGTAAACAGTATAAAATATCAGACAATGATGTAATTTTACCTAGTTGAGTTCCGGCATTCACGTAAACAATTGTTCCCGCTAACATGCCTAATTGGCTGACCCAAAAAAAAGTGCGGGTTTTAATTGCAGTTAATCCCATCAGCAAATTTATCATGAAGAAAGGAAAAACTGGAATCAGGCGCAACGTAAATAGATAAAAAGCCCCATCTTTTTTCATTCCTTCATTGACTGCATTCAACCGATCGCCAAAACGGTTTTCAACACTATCTCGAAACAGAAAACGCGCCGCCAAAAAAGCCAACGTAGCGCCAATTGTCGAAGCAAAAGAAACAATTACCGTTCCCCATAACAACCCGAAAACTGCACCGCCGGCCAATGTTAAAATTGCAGCGCCAGGTAATGATAAGCCAGTCACAGCAATATAAATCACAGCATAAAAAATCGCTGAAATGACAGGGTGAGTATTTTTGTAATCAATAATCGCGGCCTGTTTGCTTTTCAGCATTTCCAGCGTCAGAAATTGCTGTAAATCAAAATAAAAGAAAACAGCTATACAGCTAACAATGACCAACAGCAAAATGAAACGTGAAATAGTCATCATTTATCCCTATTTGACAACTGCGTTTAGCGACCAGTCATAATCTATATCCGCAACAATTTTCAAATCGGGTAAATCTGATCGATAATGATGAATAAACTTTTCTATACCACCCACAGGAGAAAAATCCTTCTCAAACCAGGAAAATATTTTCGATACATGAATTTCTCTTTCTCCTGTCTGCAATCCTTTTTTATTATTATGCAAAAAACTACGTACCTGAGCATCAAGTTGTGTACTCAACTGTTCAGCAGCATATGGCTTCGTTCTTAAATCAGGACAACTAACAGAAGCACAAACAATGGCAAAATGGATTCTCGGTTCACCCATCGGCCTCAGTAAATTATTCTCTATATCATCCAGAGAAATTTTGTTACCATCAATAATTCCAACAGTCTTACCCCAAACCGGACGAAATAAACTTCCTGCATCCTTGATACTCTCAACAGGCCAATGATCCAATACCATCTTGATAGCTAGAATATTGTAGACATTAATATAAAAAGCCAGTTTTTCTTCTCGGCCACTCAAGGTTTCGACAGGAAAGTTCTTGATTTTCTGATAAGCCGCCTCAAGCTGCCCAGACTTCTTTAGCTGATCATAATTAACCAAAGCCAGCGGAGTTTGATGTTTAACACCAGATTTTACAGACTGTAATACTTTTGCATAAACGCTCCAATCTGGAGTTTTCGCCCAACTATTAAAAGAGATTAATATTAAGATTGCGAAAGCAAGATCTGCAACAAAGCGGTTCATCTTTTTCCTTAATAAATTAGTAACTATTACTTTGTCGTATTAGTTTTTGAAACCTTACTTTTTTCTCTGGCTATTTTTGTTTTAGCAAGCTGATAAAAAACCAAGATGATACTGATTAACTCCATATATCTGTATTTCTTGTGGAATAAATTAGCATTAGCAAAATTTGACTTCTCTTTCTGTGCTTTTTACATCATACGCAAACATCTTTTTCTGTTGTATTTGTGCAATATTCATAAAATTCACACAAATGATTTTCATGTAATACATTCTTAAGAAAGAGTCTTTATCCTACTTTTTTGAACCAATCCACATAAAGAAAACATTAACAAAGCAATTTAAACAGCATTGTATAAATTGTGAGTTTCCACACGTCTTTTAGGATTAGAAGGCCTATATTTTTGGTTAATTACTTTGAAAACGGAAAAAACAATGCTTCCAGGTTATCTAATTAATAATCATGACATTTCTCAATCAAATACACCACTTGGTCTCTTCAAAATTAGTTGCCTACAAATATTATTAATTACATTATTTTTCGTATCCACATCTAGCCAGGCAATAGCAGGAGTAATTAATCTTACACTGACCAACGCCATTAACGGCAAACCTGTTCCTAATTCTGAAATCCTGGTGCTTCAACAGCAACCTGATCAATCCTGGAAACCTTTAAAAAAATATACTACTAACACGCTCGGCACCGCTGACTTGGACCTCCCTGGGTTAGGTGAAGGCACCAGTTACCAGCTAAGAGCCAAACCTTATACAACCGGATATGCCTTTAGCAAGGTGATCAATCAACCCGGCTCATTTAACTTTAAAGTCGGTCGCCTTGAAGTACAAGTGATTGAAGGTAAAACGGGCAATCCTTTTCCTAATCACAAAATTACTGCCAGAGAAATCCTCACTGATGGCACCCAAAAATGGGTCGCCAGCGGTATGACTGAAGCGAATGGCATTATTCGTTTTGATCTTCCTATGGCTGCTGGCAAAAAATTCGTGCTCTCGGCTGTTAGCTCGGGTGATGGACAATACAAGTACAGTGATACTATTACTTCCAATGGTAAAACTGTTTTCACCGTTGGCAATAAATTACTCAACCTTACACTGACCAACGCCATTAACGGCAAACCCGTTCCTAATTCTGAAATCCTGGTGCTTCAACAGCAACCTGATCAATCCTGGAAACCTTTAAAAAAATATACTACTAACACGCTCGGCACCGCTGACTTGGACCTCCCTGGGTTAGGTGAAGGCACCAGTTACCAGCTAAGAGCCAAACCTTATACAACCGGATATGCCTTTAGCAAGGTGATCAATCAACCCGGCTCATTTAACTTTAAAGTCGGTAAGGTTTTAATAAAGCTTACTAATGCGCTAAACAATCAACCATTTGCAAACCAAAAAATCACCCTCTATAAAAAAACATCAGATGGCAAATTGCATTGGCACAGATCTGGAAATACCACTCTAAATGGAACAGCTTACTTTGATCCAGATGACGTAAAATCAGACGCAGTCTATATCGCATCTACTACCAATATATTTGGAAATAATAAAACATTCTATTCTCCACTTATTACTTCCGGTGGCGTTATTAATTTTTCTGTATCTCCTAATGAAAGTAATTCAACTGATCTTAATCCTCCAGTAATTACATTTTTATCCCCTACACAAAATTCATTAGTCAGTGACGCAGGATTTTTGATAAAAGCACATGTTGAAGAAAAAAATAAGGTTTCTTCAGTTGTCGTCAAAATTAATGACCCAGTAAAAGGTGAATCCAATGGAAACGCCCAATTAATAAAAGGGCAGTGGAACTATTTGGTTTCAGCTGACCAGCTAACTTCCCAACAAGAAGTATCAATAACACTTACTGCTTACGATGATTCATTCAATGAAGGAACAGTAACACGAAATTTTCACGTCATTAAGGATACCGAAAAACCGAAATTATTCGTTAATTCACATAAAAACCAAAACCAAGTTTCCGAAAACGGTTTTTTACTTTCTGGTGTAGTCTCTGATAATACGATGCTCAGAGAATTAAGAGTGACAGTCATTGATCCTTTGCTAGGCCATATTACCAACAATAAATCCTTAGAAATTTCCAAAAATGGCCATTGGTCACTTTCTGTCAACCAAGCAAGTCGAGAGCAAGAAATCTCAGTGTTATTTACAGCATCAGATTTTGCCAACAATCAAAGGATCTTGCAATTGTCATTAAAAGTAACATCAGATGCTTTTAAAACAGTTCAATTACTCAATCGCATTACATTTGGCGCAACACCTGAATTATTAGAAGAAATTAAAACAATAGGATTACATACCTTTTTAGAGCAACAACTTAATCCAACATTAATCGATAATTTTGCATTTAAAAATGTAATTAGCACTTTAGGTAACCCTGACTCAAAAATAGCTCTTAAAAGTTATCAGTTAGCCCATGCCATCTATAGTAAGAAACAGTTACTAGAAGTTATGACCTGGTTTTGGGAAAATCACTTTAGTACCAGTATCAAAAAGACAGGAACCCAACGCGAATTTGTTCAAAATAAAAATTTCCGAGAACATGCGTTAGGAAATTTTAGAGATTTATTGGGAATTTCTGCAACTAGTCCTGCAATGATGGTTTATTTAGACAATAGACTTAGTAAAAAAGATGAACCAAATGAAAACTTTGCACGTGAACTACTGGAATTGCATACTTTAGGTGTGGGAGGTGGCTATACCCGTCAAGATATTCAAGAGGTAGCAAAAGTCTTGACTGGATGGCGGGTAGTTAACGACCAATTTTATTTCCAATCTTCTGCACATGACTATAACGAAAAAAATATTCTCGGCTATTCATTCCCTGCTGGGGTAGGAAAAGAAGAAGGGGACAATTTATTTGATATTTTATCAACCCACCCTTCAACAGCACACTTCATTTGCACAAAACTTCTGAAAGTATTTGTTTCAGATACTCCAACCTCAACTTCAATTGATAATTGTTCGGCTGATTTTCTCAATAATGCTACGCAAAATAATCAGATTGCATTGGTACTAAAGAATATATTTAATTCCGAAGAATTTTCAGCAAGCACAAATTTTCATAACAAAGTTAAAACTCCACTAGAAATGATTGCGGGCTTTAGTCGTCAACTTGAGGTTAAAACATCACTCAATAAAAGTGTAAATTCTCTTGCTGCGATGGGAATGGATCTGTTTCAAAACCCAATGCCTGCAGGATATCCAGAAATTGGTACCGACTGGGTAAATTCAAATCGATATTTACAATACGTCAAATTTATTTCTACTACAGCTTTTAATAAAGCATATAAAACTCGCAATTATATTGAAGATCCGGCTGAATTCTTTAAAAAACATGGATATGAAACAGCTAGTGGAATTGTTGGATACCTCTTTTACCTTGCTCTTTCAAACGATTATTCATTAATGGAATGGAACGTAGCAATTGATATCTTGACTGACAAAGACACCATTATTTTTGATATTGATTCTGATGATGCTAATGAGCGCATAAGAAGTTTAATTGCTACTGTTTTAAATTTTCCTGCATACCAGCTGCAATAATTAAGGAGTTTTTATGAAAAGAAGATCATTTTTACGTCACATGGCTTTTTCGCCGGCTATTGGTTCCAGTCTACTTAGTGGAATTGGGTTCTTATCTTGTGCAAACAAAGCATTTGCTGCAAGCGGAAAAACTCTAGTCGTCATATTCCAGCGCGGTGGCTGCGATGGTTTGAATACAGTCATTCCTTATGGTGAGGATGAATATTATTCTTTAAGACCCCAAATATCTATAGCCCCACCTGGAAATAATTCGAAATCTGCGTTGGATTTAGATGGCTTTTTTGGCTTACACCCTGCACTATCGTCTTTACATGATATTTATAAACTAGGAGATTTAGCAATTTTTCCTACGGTACATTACCCCAATGGTAATCGCTCCCATTTCAGTAGCCAAGACTTTATTGAAAGCGGCTCTGCAAATACACGATTACCTGATGGCTGGCTTAATCGGTATTTAGCAAAATCAAATACAGATGCGTCTCTACCCGCCACAAGTTTTGATGAATTATCTCACGCATTACAAGGTGAATTTCCAGTTGGCGTATTGCCGAATCTTGATAATTTACAATCAAATTTTAATGAGGAAATAATTCAGTCGTTGAATTCGGTTTTTGAACAAAGTAATTTAGATCGATCATCTTATCTTAAACTTTTAAACACACATGGGACCATCATGTTGAATGAGATCGATTTATTAAGCAGTTCAAATTATAATGTCTACTCACCCGCAAACGGTGTAACTTACCCTACTTCAAAATTTGGACAACAGTTAAGGCAAACAGCACATTTAATAAAATCAGGGTTCGGTATGGAAATATGCACGATCAATCATAATGGCTGGGATCATCATGTTAATCAGGGTGGCGCCGAAGGATCGCAAGCAAAGAAACTAAAAGATTTTTCCGATGGGATAGCTGCGTTATATAGTGATCTTGATAGAGAATATATGGAAAACGTTGTAATTTTAACTATGACTGAATTTGGACGAACAGCAAAAGAAAATGCAAATAGCGGTACTGATCATGGCAATGCATCATCTTGGTTTGCTATTGGTGGCGGCATAAATGGGGGTATTTATGGAGATTGGCCCGGAATAAGAACAGAGGATCTATACTTAGGACGTTACCTGAAACATACAATCGATTACAGAGATATTTTTTCTGAAATTATTGCAAATCATTTTGGAAACCGAATTGACTTAACTAGTATAATTCCAAGTCATACCTATCAACCTTTAGGGTTTTTATAACAATCAGAGTTTGATTCTGAACAAGCCAAATTTTTCTATCGTAGAAATAAATGCAGAAAGTCAATTTGAGTCAATATGATAACAGTTGGTATCTACCAGGTGCTCCATTAAAAAGAATTAGCTGGTATTTTATTAATATCTTTTTTTTTAAAACATCCCTTCCCTTTCCTTCTGCTTTTAAAACCTTAATTCTAAGATTCTTCGGAGCGTCCGTTGGAAAAAACTGCGTAATCAAACCAAATGTTAATATTAAGTACCCTTGGTTTTTGGAATTAGGCGACCATGTTTGGATAGGTGAAGCAGTTTGGATTGATAACCTAACTCTAATAAAAATTGGTAATCATGTTTCAATTTCCCAAGACGCCTATTTACTAACAGGAAATCATGACTTTAAAAAACGATCTTTTGACCTCTTTGTTGGTAAAATAATCATAGAAGATGGGGTATGGATTGGTGCAAAATCGATCATTTGTCCTAATGTAACTTGTTTTACGCACAGCATACTTTGTGCTGGCTCAGTTGCAACAACAAATCTTGAAGCATATGGAATCTATCAAGGTAATCCAGCAGCCTTCAAAAAAAAACGAATCGTAGAGTAAATATTTGTAAATTGTTCTGGAGTAACCTTTTTGAAAATCACTATCATTACCTCTGCTTACAATAGCGAAAAAACTATTGAAGAGACAATTAGATCAGTTTTAACACAAACGTACAATGAAATCGAATATATTGTGATTGATGCTGCATCATCTGACAACACTTTAGAAATAATTAATCACTACAAAAATCAAATTGATATCATTGTCTCTGAACCGGATCAAGGAATCTACGATGGCTTAAACAAGGGAATAGTATTAGCTAAAGGTGACGTTATTGGTTTTTTGCATTCTGATGATTTGTATGAAAATGATGAAGTAATAGAAAAAGTTGCTCTTGCATTTGCAAACTCCAAAGTCGACTCTGTCTATGGCGACCTCGTTTATGTAAGTGAAAAAGATACTTCGAAAATATTTCGTTACTGGAAGAGCGGTCAATTCCGCCCTCAAAAACTTAAGCGCGGCTGGATGCCCCCGCATCCTACATTTTTTGTCAGACGAAAAGTCTATCAACAATATGGTTATTTTAATACCAGCCTCAAAATATCCGCGGATTATGATTCAATACTTAGATTCTTAGGAAAACACAAAATAACCACATTTTACTTGCCTGAGGTCCTTATCAAAATGCGCGTAGGCGGAGAAAGCAACAAAAGCTTGAAGAATCTTATACAAAAAAGTAGGGAAGATCTACGTGCAATAAAATCAAATAATATTGGTAATTTCGGTTCCTTAATCTTTAAAAATATCTCTAAGATTCCCCAGTTTCTAGCCCTAAAGAATAGCTTATAACTGAGTCCTGATATGCCTATTTTATATCACAATAACATTACTTAAAACCTGTTCAAGATCTAACATTAAGAGTATCATTTAACCATATGAAATAATGAAAGATGGAAGATAAAAGATACTCGAGTGATATAAGTCGAGAACAATTTGAAAAGATTCAACCTATTTTAGAATCGGCACGCAAACGAACAAAACCGAGAACAGTAGATCTTTACGATGTATTTTGTGGGGTATTG
>Ga0256839_1002023_pt1 | contig 23429 bp, 22 predicted proteins | sample 354166metaG_FD_185968 | JGI IMG/M metagenome (GOLD analysis project Ga0256839, IMG submission 185968) | Hydrothermal vent microbial communities from Mid Atlantic Ridge, Atlantic Ocean - 354-166 | ecosystem: Environmental > Aquatic > Marine > Hydrothermal vents | place: Atlantic Ocean: Mid... | reverse complement strand
ATGTTTTGTCGTATTCGGGGCTATTTATCCACTTGTCGAAAACAAGGGCTGAGTGCATCCGATGCGTTGGCGTTGGTTTTTGCGGGAAAATTACCCCATTTTGATTTAATGGGCTGAGTAGTTACCGGCCTGGTTAATATTTACATTGCCAGGAAGCACCTGTTGCGGGTGGCGTAGGATTAGTGCGCCCATTGAGCGAGAAAAACGCTTGATGGGCACTAAATACCGGCTCTAACCGGAAAATATGGGCTGCTTTACCCTGCAAATCACCGTTTTAATCCCATTTTATGCCAGCGCCGGGATTTTTTGGGTTAGATCAGAGGTTCCTTAAACGCATTCAACGAGTATTCTTCGGGGAAAACAAGAATGAGCAATCCACTGAACATCGTCTGTCCGCATTGCAACGCCGTCAACCGCGTTGCAGCTGAGCGCCTGCATGACAATCCAAAATGTGGCAAATGCCACCAGCCGCTGTTTACCGGTCACCCGGTGGAGCTGACCAGCGCCAATTTCCAGAAGCATCTGACACGCAATGACATTCCATTGTTGATTGATTTCTGGGCGCCGTGGTGTGGCCCCTGCAAAATGATGGCGCCGGCATTCAGCGCCGCCGCCGCCCGGCTCGAACCTCGGGTTCGACTGGCCAAGCTCAACACTGAGGATGAGCAGGTGATTGCCGGACAGTTCGGCATTCGCAGTATCCCGACGTTGATGCTGTTCGAAAATGGCCAGCAGGTTGCCGTGCAGCCGGGTGCCATGGGTGAGGCTGATATTGTCCGCTGGACCGAGTCGAATCTGTAATCCTGTAATCTTCCGGGTTGTTGGGCGCGCCGTGTGCCCAACACAGCAAGCTACTGTGTTACTGCTGTACAGCAATTCCCCGCAGCGCCGCCACATCCACAACATTGATCCGTCCGCGCCCGAGGCGGATCATGCCGCGGTGTTCCAGTTCCTTGAGGTGCCGTGACACTACCTCGCGCGAGGTGCCGATTTCGGCAGCCAGCGCCTGGTGTGTGGCTGCCACGATCTTTTCTGCATTCATCTGCCGTAGCAACTGGTTTGCCAGCCGGGTATCGAGATTGGAGAACTTGACGGCCTCGATGCGGCCGATGATGTCGGCAAAGCGATGGCTGAGGTGGTCGAAGACGATTTGCCGAAAGCTGTCCGATTCTGCCAGCGCCTGGTCGAAGGCGGTTTTCGGGATCATCAACGCCGTGACTTCAGTTTCGGTGATGCCCTCGGCGGGGTAGGGTTTGGATGCCATCAGGCAGGTGGTCGTCAGTACGCAGGATTCGCCAGGTTCGACGCGATACAGCAGCAGTTCATGGCCGCTGGGCGTCAGCAGCAGCACTTTTACCTTGCCTTCAGTCACCAGCAGATAGTTCTCACAGCGGTCTTGTGGCCGGAAAACGGTTACCCCGGCCGGGACCGATGCCAGTTTTGACGCTTCGAGCATCTGCCTGACTGCTGGGTCGAGGCGTGGCGTGATGCTACAGTTTTGCTGCTGCCACAGAGCGATTTTTTCGTTGAGATCGGCCATGCCTGTGGTTCCGTTGGTGTGGCTGACTTCGTGCGACCCCGGCATCAACGCCAGCCGGTCTGTTCCGCCCAGGCTTCCTGCTGTTGTTTGTAGGCCTCGAAATCCTCGGGCGCTTGCCCGCCTTCATCGGCGATGGTCTGACGCTGCTCTTGCAATGATTGCTCGAAAGGGGGGAGGCTGACGGCTTTTCTCAGCTCATCCACCATATCGGGGTTTTGTAGCGTACAGCTGAGTTCGCCCTGTTCATTCCAGTCCAGTACCGTGCCGTAGATCTGCGGGCGGCCTTCGTTGAAACGAATTCTGTCAGATAGCAGGGCGACGTGTTGTTTGGCCGCTTCGCCTTGTGCGGCAGCCTGCCCCAGTAGCTTGAAGAATTTGCGTTGCAGATCCGGTGTGCAGTTGGCGTGTTGCGCAATTTCCCAGGCGAGTTGGGCGCCTTTGGCGCCAACTTGCGATACGGTTGGCCAGCCATGTTCCGCAATGAGCTGATCCAGCGCCTCGGCATTCTCTCGGTGGACTTGTTGCAGTTCGGGGGCGTAGCCGCCGTGCAATTTGCCGGCTTCCAGCATTTTTTGGCGGGTATCGGTGTCTTTTTTGTGCAACTGTTGCAGTTGTTCGAAAAATTCGGTGTTCATGGGGCATTCCTGAGTCGGCTGGATCGGCACAGTCTATCGTATTGTGCTGGCACCGCGTCAACGCCGCCAAGCGTGGAAGCGCAGCAACCACTGCAGGATGCGTTCGGGTGCGTGCGCCTTTTTCCAGTTGCCGGCCACATATTTATTTGCTTCCGCCATGGTGGGGTAGATATGGATGGTGCCCAGCAGCTTGTTCAGCCCGATGCCATGTTTCATGGCCAGCACGTATTCGGCGATGATGTCGCTGGCATGTTCGCCGACGATGGTGACGCCAAGAATTCGATCTTTTCCCTTGGGGGTGATGACCTTGATGAAGCCGATGGCGGCTTCGTCGGTGATGGCGCGGTCAAGGTCATCGATGCCATATGTCGTTACTTCGTAGTCGATTTTCTGTTCCCGCGCTTCGGTTTCGTTCAGTCCCACGCGCGCCACCTCGGGATCGGTGAAGGTCGCCCAGGGAACGACACGGTAGTCGGCGCGGAACTTTTTCAATGGATCGAACAGCGCATTGACAGCACCATACCAGCCTTGATGGGCGGCTGTGTGGGTGAATTGATATGGCCCGGCAACATCGCCGACGGCGTAGATATTCGGGTAGCGTGTTTGCAGGTAGTCGTTGGTATGGATCGTGCCATTGTCGTTCAGCGGAATGCCGAGCCGTTCCAGCCCGTAGCCCTTTGTGTTCGCTTTGCGACCGACAGCGACCAACAGCTCGTCGAAAGCGACTTCCCTGGTTTTCCCGTTTGTGTGCAGCGCCTCGCAGCGCAGTAATTTTTCCTCGCTGTTGTGGTGAAATTCAACGGCTCGATGGGCCGTCAATAGCGTTACCCCCTCCGCTGCAAGCCGCCTGGATATCAGCACCGAGACGTCCTCGTCTTCGCGAATCAGAATGCGTGGCAGCATTTCAACCAGCGTGACTGCCGAACCAAGCCGCTGAAATGCCTGTGCCAGCTCGCAGCCGATCGGCCCGCCACCGAGCACCAGCAGTCGGCGGGGCAGGCTGTCGAGTGCCCAGATCGTATCCGACGTGCGTGCGTTGACTGTTTCGATCCCCTTGATTGGTGGCACAAACGGGTGTGCCCCGGTGGCGATGACAATAGCGCGGCTGGTCAGGGTTGTCGGGCCAGCGGCTGTTTCGATGCTGACCTCCCAGGGTGATTGCAGCGTTGCTGTCCCCTGGATCACTTCGACGCCAAGTTTGCGGTAGCGTTCAGCGGAATCGTGTGGCTCGATTTTCTTGATGATGCGCTGCACCCGCGCCATTACCTCGCCAAAGTCCGCCTTGGCCGAGGCGGTTGTCATGCCCAGCGTCCCTGAACGCTGCACATCTGCGAGAAAACGCGCGCTGCGGATCAGCGCCTTGGAGGGTACGCAGCCGGTGTTGAGACAATCTCCGCCCATGCGATGCTTTTCCACCAATGTCACCTTTGCCTTCAGTGCCGCTGCGATGTAAGCGGTAACAAGACCGCCAGCCCCGGCACCAATGACAATCAGATTTCGGTCAAAAGCTGTTGGTCGTGCCCAACCGGCAAACACCTTTCTGCGCTGTAGTATGCCGATAGCCACTTTAGCCAACAGTGGGAATATGCCCAGCAGCACGAACGCGGTGACAAGCCCCGGTGACAGAATGTCGTTGAGCGAGTCGATACCCGCGAGCTGCGTGCCCGCATACACATAGACGACTGTCGCTGGCAGCATGCCCAGCCAGCTCACCCCGAAATAGGTTCGCGTGCTGATCGGCGTTAGCCCCATCAGCAGATTGATCACGAAAAAAGGGAACACCGGCACCAGCCGCAAGCTGAACAGATAGAATGCGCCGTCTTTTTCAATCCCGCCATTGATGGCCTTGAGCCGTTCGCCAAAACGCTGTTGCACCCAGTCGTACAGCAAAAAGCGGGCGATCAAAAAGGCCAGCGTCGCGCCAATGGTCGACGCAATCGACACCAGAATGACGCCGAGCCCAAGCCCGAACAGCGCGCCACCCGCCAGCGTGAAAATTGCCGCCCCTGGTAACGATAGTGCTGCCATCAGGGTATAGAGCAAGGTGAACAGCAGCGCGCTCAAGGCCAGATTCCCTTGCGTCCACTGCGTGATCGTCGCCTGCTGCTGTTTCAACTGCGCCAGGCTGAAATAGTCACCAAGCCCAAGGCCGTACCACACAGCAACCACTGCACCGATGGTGAGAAGGACAAGCCACTTTTTATTGATTTTCTTCATCTCAAGTTTCGGCGTTTAGCGTTGCGAGGATTTGTCAGGTGCAATCGTCGTGTTGGCACGGGCAATGCGAGCCTCAACCGTGATGAACACTGAACCCAGGGTCTGATGTTACGACCCAAGGGAATTATTCAGCGTTCGCTCAAGTAGAACCGTAACTGCTCAGATTGCCGCTGGAATGCGTCAGATCAAGGCGGGAAATGTGAGTTTACATGTGTAAATGACCATTTCCCAACGCAGAGATGGCGCATTACAGTGGTGAGCTGGGTAGTTACGACGCAAGAATCAATATCACGCTGGAAGTTTCAGCCTTCAGCAAGGCTGCTGTTTTGCGGAAAGACCACCAGATGATCGAAGTCCAGCCGAATGCCGATGCGTTCCCCGATCTCATGGTTATGATGAGAGGGAACCAGGCATAGCAGCTCCAGGCCGCTGGACATGCGCAGGGTGTAGAGGAATTCCGAACCACGAAAAGCGCGGTCGGTGACCATGGCGCTGTCCGGAGCGTTGTCGTCATGGATGATGTCATCCGGGCGAACCAGTACATCCACCTTGCAGCCGTTCTTGCAGTGCTCAGGCACCTGCCCTTCGATGTCGCCCAATTCGGTCTGCACCTTGCCGTTGGCGACCTGACCAGGAATGAGCACGCCTTCACCAATGAAATCCGCCACGAAGCGGTTGGCAGGCCGGTGATACAGATTATAGGCGCTGTCCTGTTGCTGGATACGGCCTTCATGCATGACGCAGATCTCGTCCGCCATGGCAAAGGCTTCATGCTGGTCATGCGTGACCAGGATGGCGCTGATGTTTTCTTCGCGCAAGATGTCGCGCACCTCCCGGGCCAGCTGTTCGCGCAGGTCCGCGTCCAGGCTGGAAAAAGGTTCGTCCAGCAGCAGCAGGGCGGGGCGGGGCGCCATGGCACGGGCCAGGGCCACCCGTTGCTGTTGTCCACCGGACAGCTGGTGAGGGTAGGTTTTGGCGCGATCACTGAGCCCGATCAGTTTCAGCAGCTCACTGACCCGCTGCTGTTGTTCGCTGCGGGGCCAGCGGCGCAGGCCGAAACGGATATTGTCCGCCACGCTCATGTTGGGAAACAGAGAGAAATCCTGAAATACCATGCCGATGTGGCGTTGCTCTGGTGGCAAATGCCGTTGGTGATCGCTTACCGCTTGACCGTCGATGACGATGACGCCTTTTTCTGGTCGTTCGAAGCCGGCGATGGTCCGCAATACCGTGGTCTTTCCGCAACCGCTGGGCCCGAGCAGGCAGCCGATGTGATTCTCCTGCAATTGCATGGAGAAGTCCTGCACCACCGTCTGCTTGTCGTAGCTCAGGTCGATGGCCTGAATGTCCAGTTTGACTGACATAGGTTCAACCTTTTCTCGAATGGGCAATGCTGCGACTCAGGAGAATCACCGGCAGCAGGCCGGCGGCGACGATCATCAGGGCCGCGGTGGAAGAATCCGCCAGCCGCTCGTCGGAAGCCAGCTCAAAGGCGCGCACCGCCAGGGTGTTGAAATTGAATGGCCGCAATATCAGGGTGGCGGGAAGTTCCTTCATGACATCGACGAACACGATGAGGATTGCCGTGAGCACCGAGGCGCGCATCAGGGGTAGATGGATTCTGAACAGAATTTCTTTGGGGCGATAACCCAGGGAGCGCGCAGCGTCATCCATGGCGGGGCGGATTTTCCCCAGTCCGGATTCCACGCTTTGCAGGCTGACGGCAAGGAAACGTACCGTGTAGGCAAACAGCAGCGCAAACAGCGTGCCACTGAGGAGCAAGCCGGTAGACAGGTCGAAGTGTTCACGCATGAAGCTGTCGATATTGTTGTCCAGCCAGGCGAACGGGATGATGATGCCGACCGCGATGACTGTGCCGGGAATGGCATAGCCGCTGCTGGCAATGCGGATGGCGGCTTCGACGGTGCGGGTTTTCAGTATGCGCTTTCCATAGGCCAGAAACAGCGCCAGTACCAACGCCAGCAGCGAGGCGGCAAAGGCCAACAGCAGGCTGTTGATGGTCAACGTGATGAAAGCCGCGTCGACCATCTCCTGCCAGGTATCCAGCGCCCAGACGCCAAGCTGCGCGGCCGGTAACAGAAAACCCAGCAGCAGGGGCATGAAACAAGCCATAAACGCCAGCACGGCTTTGCTTCCGCTCAACCGGTGTTCCGGAAGCCGGGTATATTGACCGGAGATGTGGTGATAACGGGCGCGGCGCCGGGAACTGCGCTCCAGGGCGATGAGTACCAGCACGAAAGCCAGCAGCAAGGATGCCAGCTTGGCGGCGGCAACCGAATCACCCATGCCAAACCAGGTGCGGAAAATGCCGGTAGTGAACACGCCCAGGCCAAAATATGAAACCGTGCCGTAGTCGGCCAGGGTTTCCATGAGCGCCAGAGACAGGCCGGCGACGATGGCGGGTCGCGCCAGGGGCAAGGCAACACGAAAGAAACTGCACCAGCTGCCGCATCCCAGGGTGCGGCTCACTTCCAATACGCTGACAGACTGTTCCAGAAAGGCGGCGCGAGCCAGCAGATAGACGTAGGGGTAGAGCACCAGGGAGAGCATGACGATGGCACCGCCCAGGGAGCGCACTTCGGGGAACCAGTAATCGCCATAGGTCCAGCCACTCCACTCCCGCAACCAGCTTTGTACCGGCCCGGCAAAATCGAACATACCGGTATAGGTGTAGGCGATGATATAGGCCGGCATGGCCAGGGGCAGCAATAGCATCCAGCTGAACAGTTTCCTGCCGGGGAAGCGGCACATGGCGGTGAGCCAGGCGGTGGAGACGCCGATCAGCAGGGTGCCCACAGCCACCCCCAGCGCCAGCAGCGCGGAGTTGCTCAGATAGTCCGGCAGCACGGTTGCCCTGAGGTGTTCCCAGTTGCCGGTAGATGGCTGGAAGACGAACGCGCCGATGACCAGCATGGGAATGCTGATCATCAGCGCGGTGAGCAGAATCGTCGGCTGCCACAGCCGTCCCATCAGGCCGGCGGGGGCTGCCTGGGGATGGTTCAATGTTCTATTTCCAGCCCGCCCGGTCCATCAGGCGCACGGCTTCGCTATTGTTCCTGCCGAGAACATCCAGGTTCACTTTGTCGGACTTGAAGCTGCCCCAGCTGCTGACCAGATCGCCCAGTTCTGCGTCGGGATTGACCGGGTACTCGAAATTGACTTCCGCATACCACTTCTGGGCTTCCTTGCTGACCAGAAATTCCAGCAGCTTGATGGCGTTGTCACGGTTCTTGGCGTGTTTGGTGACGCCGGCGCCGCTGACGTTGACGTGCGCGCCCCGATCATTCTGGTTGGGCCAGAACAGACCCATGGCCTCGGCAGCGCGTTTTTGCGCCGGGTCTTTCTTGCTGGTGAGCATCTTGCCGTAGTAGTAAGTATTGGCGATGGCCAGGTCGCATTGTCCGGCGGCTGCCGCCTTGATCTGATCCCGGTCGCCGCCTTTGGGTGGACGTGCCATGTTAGCCACCAGGCCTTTGGCCCACTCCTCGGTTGCTTCGACGCCATTTGCGGCGATCAGGGAAGCCACCAGTGACTGGTTGTAGATGTTGCTTGAGCCACGGATACAAATCTTCTTCTTCCATTTGGAGTTGGCCAGATCTTCATAGCTGGACAGCTCCTTGGGATCCACACGGTCTTTGGCGTAGAAGATCACCCTCGCGCGCTGGGACAAGCCCACCCATTGCCCGTCCGGGTCACGAAGATGAGCTGGTACGGCCCGCTTGAGGATATCGCTGTCCACGGTTGCCAGTACACCGGCTTCTTTGGCGCGGTACAGACGCCCCGCATCCACGGTGATGAACAGGTCGGCAGGGGTATTGCGGCCTTCGTTTTTCAAGCGGGTCAGCAACTTGTCGGCCTTGGCCGTCACCAAATTGGTTTTGATACCCGTCTGTTCAGTGAATCTGTCCAGCAAAGGTTTGATCAATTGTTCTTTGCGGCCAGAGTAGATGTTTACCTCCGATGACAGCGCATCGCTGGTGAATAAAAGTAATGCCAATATGGCCAGCGCTCTGAAGGTGACATTCATATTCATGGACGGTCTCTATTCGACAGTGGTGTGAGCAGTGTAAGTCAGTAATGGAAGAAAATAAAGCAAATGGCAATGATTCGCAATACGCAGTGGATCAGGTCGGGTATGCTGCGGTTGAGCACGACCAGATCGACGCGCCTGCCAATGATGTCTTCCCGCTTGCTGGCGAGTGTTGATGGTGGCGTTACATTGAACAACATCGCGATATCGATATCGCTGTCTGGACGCAACTCGCCGCGTGCGGCGCTGCCAAACAGATTGGCGCAGGAGAGATTGTCATCGGGGAATGTCTCGAAAAAAACGCGAATGTCGTTAGTCAACGCTGTATCACGCTTCATAATTGTATGTCAGAGGCCGTCTTGCGGTTTTGATGCCCCGTAACCAATCACTCAGGCAATGAATCAACTGGGAGGGTTGATGAGCGCAGGGAGAAGGTGTCAAGAAGGTGTCAGGCTTGCGCTATTGCGTTACCGATTCATGAATCCGAGATGAAAGTGGTGATTGTTGCGCCATCGTAACGGAGTATCGTGCTGCCCGCACCGCCGATGACGAATCCTGTGCTGTCCCAGATGATGCTGTAAAGAGGCGGTGTTTTGGTGGGGAGAGGGATGGGGTTCCAGTAAGTGCCGTCGGTGCTTTCCCAGATCAGGGCGCGATTGTTTTCGTAGCCGACGGCGATGAAGCGGTCGCGGCCCCAGGCGATGGCATGGAAATGAGCTTGTGAGGGGGCGGGAAGCTGCTGCCACTGGTCGTCGTTGTCGAGGCGCCAGAGTTGCCCGTCTAGTCCTGCCATGATGAGCGTGTTTCCGTCGCTCGCGGCGGTTTGGATGTGTTGCATGGCATCGGGTAGGGCGGTGGCTTGCCACTGGCTGCCATTTGAGCTGCGGTAGATGGTGGTGCCATTCCAGGCGATGAATGTGTTGGCGAGGTAGCTGATGCCATCAAAACTGTCGCTGCGAAGGTCTGTCTTTTGCCAGTTGGTGGCGTCGTTGCTGCTGAGCATCACGCCGTTATCGCTGACAGCCACCAGTTGTTGGTTGTCTGTTGCCAGGCCTGTGACCATGCCAGGTAGGTGCAGCGGGGCGGTGCGCCAGTTGAGGCCATCAGTGCTGCTCAAGATGACGTTCCCGCTGTCGATCGCAAGCTCGGGTGCGACGCCAATGACATAGGAAATGCCAACAAATTCGCCTTGGAATGTGGCCATCACGCGTGTGTCGAGCGTGCCGGGTACATCTATCGCTTGCCAGTGAATGGCGTCGGTACTGGTCAGAACGACGCCACCCGGTGTGGCGGCGACGTAGCGCACGCCATCGAAGGCGAGGGCGCGGATTTGGTGGTCGGAACTACCAATCTGATCGCCCCCGTCGCAGGCGATGAGGGAAAGAGCGGTAAGGGTGAGAAAGGTCAGTCGCTGATATATACCCCGGATCATGTTTGCGTTTTCGTATAAGGTTTGTGTCGCCCTCCAGCGTTGAATTGAAAGTGGTGTCCGAGGAAACATCTGCAAGAGGGTGTCAGTTTTGCGCTATTGGCTAACCAATCTGTGTTGGTGGGATGGCACCGAGGTTGTCATGTTCGAGCATCGAACCATCCAGCCTCTTTTTTATCACGCTACGCCAGCGCACTCGCGAGGGTTTCTCTCAACGCTTCAACCGGAAATTCGCTGGTGACGACGGCTTTTCCAATGCGTTTGGGCAGGACCAGTCGCAGTCGTCCGTCGATGACTTTTTTATCCACCGCCATGAGGTCGATGAACTGTTCAGTCGTCATCTCGGCTGGTGGCTTCAGGGGCAGGCTCGCTTGGCGGATGAGCTGGCGCATGCGTTCTACGTCGGTGGTGTCTATCCAACCAAGCCGCTGAGCCATTTCCGCCGCCAGCACAATGCCGGCACCGACCGCTTCGCCATGCAGCCAGTTGCCATAGCCGCTGGCCGTTTCGATGGCGTGGCCGAAGGTGTGGCCGAGATTGAGCAGGGCGCGCTGTCCTTTTTCCTTTTCATCGGCGGCGACGACGTCCGCCTTGATCTCGCAGGAGCGCTTGATGGCGTAGGCGAGGGCGTCCTTGTCGCGGGCGAGCAGACGATCCATGTTGTCTTCGAGCCAGCTGAAGAAGTCGGCGTCGAGGATGATGCCGTATTTGATGACTTCGGCGATGCCAGCGCTGAGTTGTTTGTCGTCGAGCGTGTCGAGGGTGTCGGTGTCGATGATGACGCACTGAGGCTGATAGAAGGCGCCGATCATGTTCTTGCCAAGCGGGTGATTGACGCCGGTCTTGCCGCCGACCGATGAATCGACCATCGCCAGCAGGGTGGTGGGAATCTGGATGAAATCGACGCCGCGCTGATAGCATGCTGCGGCGAAGCCTGTCATGTCGCCAACCACGCCGCCGCCGAGGGCGATGAGTGTCGTGGTGCGATCCATCCGGGTTTCAAGCAGGCCGGTGAAGATGTTCTGCAACACCTCCAGCGTTTTGTACTGTTCGCCGTCGGGTAGCAGGATCTCGGTGGTTTTCAGCTTCTTGAGCGCGTTGCTGACCTTGTCTGCATAGAGGGGGCCGACGGTGACATTGCTGACCAGTGCTGCCGACTGCCCGCGAATATGACCAGTGAGTAGTTCAGGCTGTTGCAGCAACCCGCTGCCGATGTAGATGGGGTAGCTGCGATCACCGAGATCGACGTGAAGTGTTTCCATGGTTTACCTTGTGTCAGGCTGTCTCCGCCTCTTGAAAGGCGCTGATGATCTTGTTTTTCAATGTGCGTGTGCGGCTGTGGTTGGTATTGATGCTGAAGTGTGCCGTTTCTTCGTACAGTGGGGTCCGTAGTTTTGCCAGCTCGGTGAGCGTGGCAGCCGGGTCTGGTGTTTGCAGCAGTGGACGAGACTTGTCGCGCGAGGTGCGTTCCAGCTGTTGCCGGATCGAAACCTTCAGATAGACGACAAAGCCACGCTCGCGCAACCATTGCCGGTTTTCGGGACGCAGAATGGCACCACCGCCTGTGGCCAGCACGATCTGGTTTTTGCGCGTCAGTTCGTCGATGATCCGGCTTTCACGCTCGCGGAAACCCTCCTCACCTTCAATATCGAAAATAGTGGGGATGGTCACACCGGTACGTTTCTCGATGACGCGGTCGCTGTCGATGAATTCGTAGCCCAGATCCTGGGCGATGAGTCTCCCGAGTGTGGTTTTTCCGGCTCCCATTGGGCCGATCAGAAACAGGCGCTGCATACGCATTGGTGTTGTGATGATGGCTGTCATGATACCGCAATCGGCCTGATGCGTCGCCACGCCCGCCAACGAAAAAGCCCGCACGGGGCGGGCTTTTTCAGGCCAGAGCGGTTGCCGCCTACTGCAAGGTCAGGTTCTCGTTGATGATTTTCGGGGTGACGAAAATCAGCAGCTCGGACTTGTCGTTGCGGTGGGTGTTGCTGCGGAACAATTGCCCGATGACCGGCAGATCACCAAAGAACGGCACACGTTTCTCGCCGCTGATCTTGTTTTCTTCGAAGATGCCGCCGAGCACGATGGTCTGGCCGTTCTCCACCAGCACTTGAGTTTGAATCTCGCGCGTGTCGATGCTTGGGATGTTGTTGAACACATCGCCCACGCTGTCGCGATTGACGACCAGTTCCAGGTTGATGCGGTCATCCAGCGTGATGTGCGGCGTGACTTCCATGCTCAGCACGGCCTTCTTGAACGAGGTGTTGGTTGCGCCGCTGGAGGTGGCTTCCTGATACGGAATCTCCACGCCCTGCTCGATGCGCGCCTTGGTCTTGTTCGACGTGATGATGCGCGGACTGGCGACCACTTCGGCGCGGTTCTCCACCACCGCTGCCGACAGTTCCAGATCGAGTTTCGCGCCCAGCGGGATCTTGGCCAGTGCCAGGCCCAGGGTGCCCGCGGTGGTGCCAACCGGGGTATTGACGCTGAACCCGGTGTTCAATGTCTGGTCAGCAGTGTTGTTGGTGTTCGAAACGCCGAAGGTGACACCCAATTCGCGGGTGAACTTGTCGCTGGCGGTAACGATACGGCTCTCGATCATCACCTGGCGCACGGGGACATCAAGCGTCTTGATCAGGGCGCGGATCTCGTCCAGTTTTTCTGCCGTGTCCTGAATCAGCAGACTGTTGGTGCGGCGGTCGAGCGTGATGCTGCCACGGTTGGACAGAATGCTGTTGCCGCCACCGCTGCTGGAGCCACTGCCACCCCCGCCGGTTTTCAGCAGGCTGACCATCTCTTTCGCGTCGGCATAGTTCAGCGGGATGATCTCGGTGCGCAGCGGGGTCAGCTCGGCGACCTGTTTCGAGGCCATCAGCTCCTGCTGTTCGCGTTCTGCGATCTCCTTCGCCGGGGCGATGTAGAGCACGTTGCCCTGGCGACGTTTCGCCAAGCCCTTGGTTTTCATGATGATGTCGAGCGCCTGATCCCAGGGGACGTTCTTCAGTCGCAGTGTCAGATTGCCGGTGACACTGTCGCTAACGACCACGTTCAGGCCGGTAAAGTCGGCGATCAGCTGTAGCACCGAGCGAACCTCGATGTCCTGGAAGTTGAGCGACAGGCGTTCGCCCTTGTAGCTGATTTCCCGCTTCTTTTTGCTCTTCTTGGCAGCCTTCAGTGGCCGAACCTCGACGGTGTAGACGTCATCCGACTGGTAAGCCAGCTGGGAAAAATTGCCCTTCGCCTTGATGATGATCTCACTGTTCTTGCCGACGGTGCGGGCGTCGATGGATTCGACTGGCGTGGCGAAGTCGAGCACGTCCATGTGGCGTTGCAGGTTGTCCGGCAGGGTCGCGTTCTTCAGCTCGACAACGATGCGCGACCCCTGCTGCTTGATATTCAGCGGGGTATTGGCATCTCGCAATTTGATCAGTACACGGCCGGCGCCATCGGGGCCGCGGCGGAAGTCGATGCCGGCGACGCCGAACAGCGGGCGTGCTGCCGGCTTGCTACCGGGTGGCACCGGGGTTGCCGGTGTTGGCGTGGTCGCAATCGTCGGCGAGGCCGTGATGGTTGGCGGCTCGATGGTGTAGCTCGGCGCCGTCGCGGCAGGCGAGAGCGAGACGATCAGCTTGTTGCCTTCTGCGCGTGTCTGGTACTTCACCATGCGCGCCAGGTTGATGACCATGCGGGTGCGATCCCGGGCCTGCGCGGTGGTGATGCTCTGGGCCGCGCCAACCTGTACCGGCAGAGAGCGGCGACGCAGGTTATTGCGGGTGTTGGGGAAATCCAGCGTGATGCGGGCCGGGTTGGCGATGGTGAAGCTCAGGGGCTCGGGCGCGGTGCCAGAGAAGGTCATGATGATGTCCAGCGCATCGCCCGACTGCCGACTGACGCGAATGTCCTCCAGTGCAGTGGTCTCCGCCATTGCCGACGCCCACGGCAGCACCATCAGCAGCAACAGGCTAAACACTGCTATCCGTGCCGGGATCCCACCCCATGTTCGTTTGATTTCGCGCATATCCATCATATATACCTGTTTTTTCCTGATTTTAATACTTCGCCAACGTTACTCACTGCTCAGTGCAATGGCCGCCGGTCGCTCCTTGTAACCACCAAAACCGTCTGGAACGATCTCTATCAGTTCCACCTTCATGTCTGTGATCTTGGTGATCCTCCCGTAGTTCTGTCCTGCATAGTTGCCCACGCGAACCCGTTGGATGGTGCCGTCGGGTGTCTTGAGCAAGGCCCACAACGAACCTTGCTGGCGCATGGTGCCGACCATCCTCAGCGCGTCCAGCGGAAAGCTCTCGAGAAACTCCTTGGCTCGGTTGCGGTCGATCTGGATGCCTGAGGTCGATTTTGGAATCGGCACCAGGTCGGGCGCAACGATGCTGCTGTCGAATGGGTCGCGCAAATGTTCCGGGTACTCGAACGGATCATAAGGCGGGATGACCGGAATGGGGGGAATGCCGCCGGTCGGTTGTGCCTTGATCTCGTCGATGTAGTCGCGCAGATCCTGGTTGCTTTGGTCGCAGCCGGACAGTGCCGCCGCGAGCAGCAGCATGCCAATTACGCCCCCGTTTCTGCTCCTGGCCGCCATCATTTCTTCCTTTTCTTCTTGTTCTGCTTTTTCGCTGGCGTTTCGTCATCAGCGAGGTAGCGGTAGGTTTTGGCTGTGACTTCCATTGTCAGTGCCTCCGAGCCTTTCTCCGGCTTGATGGAGATGTCTTCCAGCGTTGCAATGCGCGGCAGGCTGGCGATACCACTGGCAAAACGCCCCATCTGGTCATACTTGCCGCGCAGCTTGATCTTTATCGGCTTTTCCGCGTAGAAGCCCATGTTGACTTCAGGCTGCGGTTTGAACAGCAGAATCTGCAGGCCGCTCGACAGTCCAGTTTGTGAGACGTCGAGGATCACCGCCGGAATCTCGGTCTTGCCCGGCAGCTGTCGCAGCATGGCACCGAATTCGTGTTCCATCTCTGTCAACTGTTCGCGGTAAGCTTCCAGATTGGCTGACTTGTGGTGCTTCTTTTCGAACTCCTTTTTCAGCGCCGCTTCCTTGTTTTTCAAGCTCTCCAGCGTGTCCAGCTGGGCACTGGTGTCGAGGTAGTAACCCAGGCCCAGCACCGCGGCAAACGCGAGTGTGAGGAAGATGGCCTTGATGGCAATCGGGGCCGATCCGAGCTTGCTGAGGTCGCTGACATCGAAGTTCTTGAGTTCTTCAAGATCCATTGCGCTTCTCCTCGCTCGACGCTGTTGTCGGCATCTCCTTGTCCACCTTTAGCACGAAGGAGCGCAGTACCGGGCCGCTGTCCTTGCGTCCGTCTTTCACGGTTTCGATCACCTCCAGGCGCGGATCCTGCAACCATGGCGAACGCTCCAGGTTGCTCATATAGCTGGAGACGCGCGCATCGGATTCGGCTTTGCCACGAATCTCCAGCGTGTTGCCCTTCTGCTTGATCAGCGTCAGATAGAGCCCGCCTGGCAGTGTCGTCACCAGTTCGTCGAACAAATGCACAGCCACCGGTCGGCTGCGTTGCAATTGCTGAATGATGTCCATCCGGTCCAGCAATGCCTGCTTGGTCTTTTCCAGCTCCTTGATGTCGCGAATGCGCTTGTCGAGCACACGGATTTCCTGTTTCAGGAGATCATTGCGCGCTTGCTGGTTTTCCGCGATCCGACCAATGGCCACATGTGCAGCGACGACAACCAATACGCCGGCCAGTGCAGCGAGCCCCAGTGCCTGCAAGAACTGCTTCTGTTGTTCCTTGCGCTTGGCCTCGCGCCAGGGGAGTAGATTGATATGCGCCATCAGTCGAAGTTCCTCAGTGCCAGGCCCACTGCAATCATCAGGGCGGGGGCGTCATTGCCGAGCCGTTGCTGGTTGATTTTTGAATTGAAGCTCATCTGGCTGAATGGATTGGCAATGGTTGTGCGAATATGGGTGTGTTTTTCGATCAGTTCATCCAGCCCGGGAATGCCCGCCGTGCCACCTGCCAGAATGATCTCGTTGACGGTGCCATGGCTGCTGTTGGCGAAAAAGAAGTGCATCAAGCGGTTGGCTTGCTGTGCCAGCGTATCCTTGAACGGTGTGAGAATTTCGGTGATGTAGTTGTCGGGCAGGCCGCCTTCCTTCTTTGCCAGACCAGCTTCGGCATAAGACAGGCCGTAGCGGCGCATGATTTCCTCGGTAAGCTGGCGTCCGCCGAAAGGTTGCTCGCGAGAGTAGATGACCTGCTCGTTTTCGGTAACGGTGATGCTCGTCATGGTAGCGCCGACATCGATGATCGCCACCACGTTACTGTCGCTGGGTGCATCGTGGGGAATGTAGGGTTCGATCAGACGATAGGCGTTGGCGGTGGCAAAGGATTCGACATCCATGACAATCGGCTGCAAACCGGCGGCTTCGGCGATGGCCGCTCTGGATTCGACGATCTCGGTGCGTGCCACCACCAGCAGTACGTCGATTTTGTCCGGGTTTTGCTCGTTGGTGCCCAGTACCTCGAAGTCGAGGTTCACCTCATCCAGTGGCGAAGGAATATACTGATCCGCTTCGAGATGAATCTGTGCTTCCAGCTCCTCGTCGTTGAGATCGCTGGGCATATGGATGATTTTGGTGACGGCGGCTGAGGTGGGCACTGCCAGCGCACACTTCTTGGCCTTGGTGCCCGCGCGGCTGAGCGCCTTGTTCAGTGAGCTGGTGACCGCGCTGGTGTCAGAGATGTTCTTTTCGACAACGGCATTGGCCGGCAGCGGCTCAACACCATAACTTTCCACCCTGATGCTGTTGCCAGATCTGCTCAACTCGATTAGCTTAACCGAGGTTGAGCTGATATCTATTCCGACGAACGGTTGACTTTTCCTTCTGAGTGAAAACACAAAAAATCCTCAATCCCTAGATGCTTAGCATGCAAACATGCTTCTCCATCTCAAATGTTAGTTGCAACCTGATAGAATTGCTACAAGTTTTCAGGTTGTCAATTGCAAGAGAGTGGGTGATATCGGTACAAGACAACGTACCGAAGCAAGTGCACACTAATCCCTGTGTCCATGACAGTTTCGCTAGTAAACGGACTTTGACGCATTAAATCATTGAACCAATTCAGGTTATGACTGTAATCAAATTTATTTCGCGCTGGATGTTGACGGCGTTCGCAGGGATGGCGCTGTTACTGGTGCTGATTGCGTTGGGTGTTGTGCTCTATGTTTCGCCCGGCCTGCCTTCGATCGATGAACTCAAGGTGGTGCAATATAAGGTGCCGCTGCGGGTTTTCTCCAGCGAGGGATCGTTGCTGGCCGAGTTTGGCGAGAAGCGACGTGACCCGTTGCCGCTGGATCAGATTCCCGAGGCGTTGAAGGCGGCAGTCGTTGCGGCGGAGGATGATCGCTTCTACGACCATCCTGGTGTCGATTACCAGGGCATTCTGCGGGCTGCGCTGAAACTGGCGCAGACGGGTGAAGCCATGCAAGGTGGCAGCACCATCACGATGCAGGTGGCGCGTAACTTCTTTCTCAACCGCGAGCGTACCTTTTCGCGCAAGCTGCGCGAGGTGTTGCTGGCGTTCAAGATCGAAAAGAACCTCAGCAAGGATCAGATTCTGGCGTTGTATCTGAACCAGAATTACATGGGCAACCGGGCCTATGGTGTCAGCGCGGCGGCACAGACCTACTACGGCAAGCCGCTGGCCGAGCTGGAGCTGCCGCAGTTGGCGATGTTGGCGGGATTGTACAAGGCGCCATCCAAGTACAACCCTGTCGCCAACCCAGAGCGGGCCCGTGAGCGGCGCAACTATGTGTTGCGGCGCATGGTCGATATCGGCTATCTCGATGCTGCCGAGGCTGCTGCGGCGCAGCAGGCGGGGTTGACGGCGTCGGTGTACTCACCGCGGCCTCAGGTCGAGGCGAATTATGTTGCCGAAATGGTGCGGGCCAAGCTCTATGAGCAATATGGCGATGCCATCTATTCTTCAGGCTTTCGCGTCTACACCACAGTCAAAGACGCGCTGCAAAAGGCTGCGGTCGCGTCGCTGCGCAAGCACCTGATCGACTACGACATGCGCCACGGCTACCGCGGTGCTGAAAAGCATTATGAGCTCGGTGATGCCGCTCCCGACAAGCTCGATGAGTTGCTCGACAATCACCCGGTCTATGGCGGGCTGAAGCCAGCCATCGTACTGTCGGTGGACAAGCGCGTGGCGTCGATCTACCTGGGACGGGGTGAAAGCGCCGTGTTGACGCTGGACGCAGTGCGCTGGGCGCGTCGTTATATCAGTGAAGACAAGCGTGGTGATCCAGTCAAGCGGATGGATCAGGTGCTCGCTGCGGGTGACCTGATTCGTGTCGTCGCAGGCGACAAGGGTTATGCACTGCGACAGCTGCCGAAGGTGGAGGGTGCCATCGTCTCGATATCACCGAAGGATGGCGCCATCCTCGCGTTGAGCGGGGGCTTCGACTATTTCCGCAGTCGCTTCAACCGCGCCGTCCAGGCCGTGCGCCAGCCCGGCTCCAATTTCAAGCCCTTTGTCTACTCCGCAGCATTGGCCAAGGGGCTGACGCCGGCAACGATATTCAATGATGCGCCAATCGTGCATGAAACCGAAATTGCGGGTGAGGCGGCATTGTGGCGTCCCGAAAACTATTCCGGCCGCTTCTACGGGCCGACCCGGATGCGCGTTGCATTGGCCAAGTCACGCAACCTGGTGTCGATCCGCCTGCTGCGCAAAATCGGGGTGAGACATGCGCTGCGCCATATTGGCAAGTTTGAAATGACGCAGCGGCCAATGCCGGCTGACCTGTCGCTGGCGCTGGGAACCGGGGCGCTGACGCCACTGGAACTGGTCAGTGGTTATGCTGTGTTCGCCAACCAGGGCTATCGCATCGAACCCTATATTATTGATCGCATCGAGGATCGCGACGGCGGACTGGTGTTTCAGCATATCCCCAAGGTTGTCTGTGAAAAAAGTGATTGCGACAACCTGGTCGCCTCCGTTGCCGAAGCTGGCAATGATGAAGGCAAGCGACCGGGTGAACCGGCAAAGCGTGTACTCGATCGTGAGAATGCCTTTCAGATGGTCAATATGATGCGTGATGTCATGACCATCGGCACCGCGCATCAGGCGCGCAAGCTCAAGCGCAAGGATCTGGCAGGCAAGACCGGCACCACCAATGATCAGAAGGATGCGTGGTTCACCGGCTTTACCCATGATGTGGTGACGACGGTATGGGTCGGTTTCGATCAGCTCAGGCCGCTGGGGCGCAAGGAAACCGGCGGACACCTGGCGTTGCCGGTATGGATGGACTATATGAAGGTGGCGCTGGAATACTCGCCTTATCGCCGCTGGCTCAAGCCGCCGGGCATGGTAACGGTGAAGATCGATGCCGAAACCGGCAAGAAAGCAGGGTCAGCCACGCGCAAGTTCGCTTTCGAGACTTTCCGTGCCGGCAATGTGCCGGAGGAAGACACCACCAGCTTTGCCGCGCCGGGCGGCATGGATATTCCTGAACAGATCTTCTGATGACTGCCAATCTGCGCCGACAGATCGCCGAAGAGGCGGCGATGATCGTCTGGGACGAAGGTGTTGCTGACTACAGCCGTGCGCGGCTGCGGGCTTGCGAGCGGCTGGGGGTCAGCGGTAGCCGGGACATGCCACGCAATAGCGAAGTCGAAGCCGCATTACTGGCCTGGCTTGACCTGTTTGCCACGGATGAGGATCGTGAGCGGCTGGCCTTTCTGCGTCAGACTGCGCTCGATATCATGCGTTTCTTCGTCGATTTCGAGCCGAGGCTGGTTGGCAGTGTGCTGAAAGGCACCGCTGGCCCCTATGCCAATATCCAGCTACACCTGTTCAGTGATGATGTTGAAGCCGTGGCGATTTTTCTGCTGAATCATCGCATCCGCTATCAGGCGATTACACGGCGTCAGTCCGGTGGGCGCAGGGAAGGTATTCCCGGTTTTGCCTTCGACTGGGAAGATGTGCCGGTGGAGGTGCTGGTGTTTCCCGAAGACGGCCTGCGCTCGGCGCCACCTAGCCCGATCGATGGCAAGCCGGTCAAGCGGGCGTCGATATCCAGAGTCGAGCAATTGCTCTCCCAGACCTGATCGCCTGGCGTCTGCGGGTCAATCATCGCCGAATTCGAAGTGTTCCAGGCTGCTTTCGAGCGCCGCGACACCACTCGGCAAATTGATGCCGGCCCCAAGCGCCTTCATGCCAGAGCCGAGCGCATGGACGGTGCGAAACAGGTTGTGGGCGCGGCTCTGCTCTCCCATCTGGCCGATGCGGATGATGGGTGGGCCGAATGAACCTGAGATCTCGACACGGTAGCGATTGGACATGTAGCGCAGCAGCTCTGTGGCATCGATGCCGGGTGGAATATTGATGCCAACCACCGAATTGAGGCGGGCTTCGGGTGGCACGTACAGGCTCAGTCCCATGGCTTCGATGCCTGCCTGCAGCGCCACTGAGCAACGCAGATGGCGCTCGAAACGGTGGGGCAGTGTTTCCTTGCAGATCAGTCGCAGTGCTTCGTGCATGGCGAGAATGCCAGACACCGGCGCAGTGTAATGATAGGACTTGCGATACCAGAACTGATCGGCCAGCTTGGCGTCCAGACACCAGTGACGCAGCTGATCCTTGCGCTTGATGATCTTCTCCCAGCCGCGATCGGAGAAAGCCACGAGCGACACCCCAGGAATGGACGACAGGCCCTTCTGGCCGCCGGTAATGACCGCATCTACACCCCAGTCGTCCATCTCCAGCGGCATCGTGCTCAAGGTGCAAACCGCATCGACGATGACCAGGCAGTCGTGTTCCCGTGCCAGCCGCGCGATTTCGGGCAGATAGCGATTGAAGACGGTGTTCGAGGTTTCGCCCTGCACGATCGTCAGTGCCTGCGGGCGATGTTCCAGCAGTGCCTGTGCAATGGCGTCTGGCGATGCCGATTCGCGCTCGGGAACCTCCAGTCGCAGCACGTCGCCGCCGGTGCGGGTGGCCATTTCGGCCAGCCGGGTACTGAAAAAACCGTTGCACACGCTCACTACGCGATCGCCAGGTGATACCAGATTGACCACCGCCATTTCCATTGCCGCCGACCCCGGACCGGCCACGCCGAGAATGTGATGCGACGCGGTCTGAAAGACGTAACGCGACATCGTCTTCACTTGTTCGATGACCCCCGCCATGGTATCGCCCAGATGGTTGATGACGATCGAGTTGGCTGCCGCGACCCGTTCGGGAATGGGTACCGGGCCAGCACCCATCATCAGCAGCGGCTCGTCGGGCAGCAGTTCGTCGAGTGGGGAAATATCGTCGGGCAGGGGAATGGACACGTTCAATCCTTGGAGGTTGTGGTCGGGCAGAGGCTTTTTTCAGCGGCTGCGCCAGTGCATGACTTTCAGTCCGCGCTGCTGTGCGTCAGCAAACACGCTGGGGGGCGGGATGTCCGCGCAGAAGCGATATTGTGGCGCATGGCGTGCAACGGCGTCGAGCAGAAAATCCCGCCCCAGCTGCGGCGCGTTCAGACACAGCAGCAGCTCGCTGGCTGGTGCCATGAATTCGCTCAGGCGTCTAAGAATGCGCGGATAGTCCTTTGCAATATCGACGCTGCCTTTTTGTCGTGTGGGCGGGTCGCAGATCAACAGCTCGTAGGGGCCGCGCCGCTTGATGCGCCCGAAGGATTTGAAAATATCGAGCTTTTCGAAGCGAACGGTATCCAGCGGCTGGTCGTTGCGGCGGTGATTGCCGCGACCGACTGACAAGGCCGCGCTGCTCATGTCGATGTTGACGACGCTGGCCGCGCCACCCGCCACCGCTGCGACGGAAAAGCCGCAAGTATAGGCAAACAGATTCAGCACCCGCTTGCCCCTGCTGTTGCGTCGTACCCAGTCGCGACCGTTGCGCATGTCGAGAAACAGCCCGCTGTTGCGGTTGCGTCCGGGTTGCACGAGAAAGCGCAGGCCGTTTTCGCTGACCGCAAGGGGCGTTTCCGGCATGTCTCCCAACAGCACGTTCGATGGTGCGGTAGCCAAATACCGCTGTTGCCTGATGACCGCCTCGCAAGCGTCAATGTGCTGCCGCAGCCAGTGTGCGAGCGCATTGATGAATATGTCGTCCTCTGGTGCAAACAGACCAATCACCGCCAGTGGCGGCAGCAGGTCGATCACGAGATGCTCGAATCCCGGCCAGGCGTGCCCGCGACCATGAAAAATCCGTTGCGCGTCGATGCGGTCACCCGTGTCGCTGCTGAAGCTGATGTGCTGGGTCAGCGTGGCGAGCCGCTCAGTGGCTGGCGCGCTTGCAGCGAAATGCTCAGTCGTCGGAAATCCCATTCGGCCATGGTCCAAACGGGAACGGAATGTCGTCGCTGGTAAAGGTGAAAAACTGCATGATCTGAAAAATATACCGGCTCAGTGCGCGACCGAGGCCGAGTAAGTAAGGGTTGGTCTCGCCAGTGAGCAGCACGAAACCCGCCTGAATAATGGCAACGCCATATACCACCATGCGGGTGATGCTGAAAATGAAGAAAAACAGCAGCATGTAGAGAATTCGAATCCACGTACCACGCTGCATGAGATTCTGCTGAAGATCCTGATCCATGATGATGCCGGTTTGATAAGGGGCGATGTAACTGCTCAGCTTACCCCCCCTTATTTGCGCCAACTCTGCGTTGGAAGTGCTCATTTACACTTGTAAACTGCGCGCTTCCGCCTTGATTTGACGCAAAACGGGGGCAATCTGAGCAGTTACGGGACTGTGCTGAGTATGATTGTAAACCGGCCATGCCCTTGTGGCGAGAAAACGTGCTGCGTCAGAATCCGCCGATATAGGCGTAACCGTCATTTTGCAGCTTGATGAGCCGGGTGTAGCCATCGTGTACGATCGCAACGTCGGGCAGTACATCTTCTGGCAGCCAGCCTTTGCTTTTCATTGCCGAATGACAGATCTCGACGCTGACGCCAAGATCGATCAGATCGCCAACGATTTTTGCATTGGGGTTGATGGCAAAGGGGTCATCGACCGCTGTCTGATATGTCTCGTCGATCAGCAGTGCTTTTGCAGACTTTCCGTGCATGACCACGTGAATATCGAGTTGCTCGGGTTTTACCCCCTGCTTTCGATAGGCCTCAAACAAACCACGAACATAGTAGAGCCCTCGACTCACACCGGCCGCAACCTGATCTGAGCGCATATCGTAGACCACCCGAAATTTACCATCGGCTGGCACTTTGATGAGCGGTCGTTCATCGAAGCCTTCATTATTACCGGCACTGATGTGGCCGGGAAGAAAACCGAATACTGCCGCCAGCAGGGTGATGGTGATGACTGTCCCAATCGGTTTCATTGTCTTACTCCTTCAATGGATACCCATATTTCGATCTGTTCCGCATTGGGTCCCAGAATATGACCTTCCTTCATTTTGTAGTCAGAAAGGTAACTACTCAGCCCATTAAATCAAAATGGGGTAATTTTCCCGCAAAAACCAACGCCAACGCATCGGATGCACTCAGCCCTTGTTTTCGACAAGTGGATAAATAGCCCCGAATACGACAAAACA
>Ga0256839_1002022_pt1 | contig 23439 bp, 20 predicted proteins | sample 354166metaG_FD_185968 | JGI IMG/M metagenome (GOLD analysis project Ga0256839, IMG submission 185968) | Hydrothermal vent microbial communities from Mid Atlantic Ridge, Atlantic Ocean - 354-166 | ecosystem: Environmental > Aquatic > Marine > Hydrothermal vents | place: Atlantic Ocean: Mid... | reverse complement strand
TCCTCGGCCTTCATGCCGACAACATGATAGCCCGCATCCACATGGAGGTTTTCTCCGGTCACACCCGAGGACAGGTCGGAGAGCAGATACAGCGCCGATTTTCCCACGTCCGTCTGCGTCACGTTGCGGCGCAGCGGGGAGTTCAGCTCGTTCCATTTCATGATGTAGCGGAAATCACCGATACCGCTGGCGGCCAGGGTCTTGATCGGACCGGCGGACAGGGCGTTGACGCGGATGTTCTTCGGGCCGAGGTCCATGGCCATATATTTGACCGAAGCTTCCAGCCCCGCCTTGGCGACCCCCATGACGTTGTAATGCGGCATCACCTTCTCGGCGCCGTAGTAGGTCAGGGTCAGGCAGGAGCCACCGTCCGGCATCATCTTTTCGGCGCGCTGCACAACGGCGGTGAAGGAATAGACCGAGATATTCATCGTCATCTCGAAATTCTTCGCCGTGGTGTCGACGTAGCGCCCGCGCAGTTCCGATTTGTCGGAAAAGCCGATAGCGTGGACCAGAAAGTCCAGCTTGCCCCATTTTTCCTGCAAGGCGGCAAATACCGCGTCGATCGATTCATCGCTGGTGACGTCGCATTCCAGCACGATATCCGTGCCCAGACTTTCGGCCAGCGGCAGAACCCGTTTGCCGAGCGGACCGCCCTGATGGGTGAAGGCCAGCTCCGCCCCCTGTTCGTGGCAGGCCTGCGCGATACCCCACGCAATCGATTTGTCGTTGGCGACGCCCATGATCAGGCCGCGCTTGCCTTGCATTAGTCCCGTGCCCATGCTTCACCTCTTGTTCCTGAATTCACGGGATGGTTTAAGCTAATGTGGCAGCCGCTTCAAGGCGGAGCTGTCATCTGGCATACATTGGAGAGAAACATGGACAGCGGGGAAAAACGCGCCGGAATTTTCGCAGGGGACGACCCTTTTGCCATTGCGCGAAGCTGGCTGGCCGAGGCCGAAGCGCACGAGCCGAACGACCCCAATGCCATGGCGCTGGCAACGGTGGATGCGGACGGTCTGCCGAATGTGCGCATGGTGCTGCTGAAAGAGATCGAGGCGGAGGCTTTCGTTTTCTATACCAACTACGAAAGCGCCAAGGCGCGGGAGATCGAGGAATCGGGCAAGGCCGCCTTTGTGCTGCACTGGAAATCCCTGCGCCGCCAGATACGGGTGCGCGGGCTGGTGACGCGGGAGGACGGGGAAAAGGCGGATGCCTATTATGCCTCGCGCTCCTTGCCGAGCCGGCTGGGGGCCTGGGCCTCGAAACAGTCGCAACCGCTGGAATCGCGCGGGGCGCTGATGGCCGAGGTGGCAAAGGTCACGGCGCGCAAGGGCGTGAATCCGCCGCGGCCGCCGTTCTGGGGCGGATACCGGATTGCCCCTTTGGAGATCGAGTTCTGGGCCGACGGGCAGCACCGCCTGCACGACCGGTTCAGGTGGAAGCGGGAAAATACAGCCGGAAAATGGAAAATCGGGCGACTACAACCGTGAACAACCGCCGGTGTGGTGTTGCAAACAGGTTTCGGTTGTATGGAAAAAAAGCAAAAAAGCGCCGAAAATGGCAGCGATTATCTTGCCATAACAGAAAATTTACTGAATAGTCCGTTGCAATACGGGGCTGATTTCAAGCGTCTGCAGCTTCGAAAGTGATGATCACTGTCAGTTGCAGAAGTATCGGAAAGGTGAAACAGGAATAATGGTAAAGGGGCAGGTCAAGTGGTTTGACGCTGCAAAAGGATTCGGCTTTATCGTCAGTGACGAAGTCGAGGGCGATATCCTCTTGCACGCAAATGTACTTAGAAACTTCGGGCGCAGTTCTGTCGCCGAAGGGGCGCCAATTGTCGTGGATGTGCAGGCGACCGAGCGCGGCCAGCAGGCATCGGAGATCCACGAGATAGGAGTGCCGGAACATACGGAAACCGGCGGGGAACCGGGCATGGCTGTGCCCGAAGTCGCCCCGGACGTGCCGCTGCAGCCGGCGCGGGTCAAGTGGTTCGACAAGGCCAAGGGATTCGGCTTTGCCAATATTTTCAACGATGAATCGGATATTTTCCTGCATGTGGAAGTCATGCGTCATTTCGGTCTGTCGGACCTGCAGCCCGGCGAGGCGATCTCGGTGCGGGTGATCCGGGGACCGCGTGGTCTGATGGCCGGCGAGGTCCGGTCCTGGGACCAGATATTGCAGGACAAAAAACAGTAATGCAAAAACTGTTCGGCGCGTTTCTTCTTGCGGTGTTGCTGGTCCCCGGGCCGGTGCGGGCGCAGGGGGATTGCACGCCGGACAGGCTCGACATCCGCTCGGGCGGCAGCTCGGTGCGGTTCAGTGTCGAGGTGGTGGATACGCCGCAGGGTAGGGCGGTCGGGCTGATGAACCGGCCGAGCATGGACAAATTTGCCGGTATGCTGTTTGTCTATCCCGATGCCAGACCGGTGAGTTTCTGGATGCGCAATACGCTGATCCCGCTGGATATGCTGTTTATCGGCGTCGACGGGGTGGTGGACCGTGTGCATGAAAACGCGGTCCCGCTGGACGAGACGCCGATTTTCGGTGGCGAGGAAATCCGGTATGTGGTCGAGATCAACGGCGGCATGGCCGGAACCTTGGGAATCGGGGCGGGGGCCGAGGTGCGGCATCCGGCGATATCCGGGCCGGATGTTGTCTGGTCCTGCGACTGATTTTTCGCTTCCCTTTCCAGAGTCTTCGCGATAGATGAACCCCCAGTCGGGGCGTGGCGCAGCCTGGTAGCGCGACGGTTTTGGGTACCGTAGGTCGGAGGTTCGAATCCTCTCGCCCCGACCATTTTCCAGCCGGATCATATTGCGGGTTCCGACGGCGCGGGGCATCCGGTTTATATCAGGATTTCTGCATATGATTTTCCGAATCGTGACGGGCCGGAGAGCGGTTCGCCGGAAGGGCGTTGAGGTATCACTTTCCATGCGGATGCAAAGGTTTTGAAATCGCGCTGTTTTCACAAAGCGGCCCGACGCGATTCGACAGAAGCGTTATTGGAAAAAGGCTTTTGGCGACGCAAGGGAAAGCCCGGCAGGCAAATGCCCGTCAACCGAAAAGTTTTGGAAATTCGCAAATTTTCCCGTTGACCGCGCCCCCCTAGATGCTCCAATTTGCGTGAGGAAATCACAGAGCCACAAGATGTAGTGTTTGCACTTCAAAAAAACGGCTTGCGGATAATTTAGGAAAATTTGGCCTACAGAGGCGCGGGCTCCGGTGCTACGGGGCCGTCAACAAGGCGTAAACGCCGGAAAACAACGAGGGCAGGCAATGAAAATCGAACGGAAATTCACCAAGGTCAAAACCGGCGCATACGGCGAGATCGAGTTCAAGAACACCACCTCGGAGATTCGCAATCCCGACGGGACGGTTGTGTTCGCGCTCGACAATCTGGAAGTGCCGACCGGCTGGTCGCAGGTGGCCGCCGATGTGATCGCGCAGAAGTATTTCCGCAAGGCCGGTGTGCCGGCGGCGCTGAAGCGCGTGAAGGAAAAGGGTGTGCCGGAATTCCTGTGGCGCTCGGTGCCCGACGAGGAAAAACTGGCGAAACTGCCGGAGGACGAGCGTTTCGTTGGCGAGACGAAGGCAACGCAGGTGTTCGACCGGCTGGTCGGGGCCTGGACCTACTGGGGCTGGAAGGGTGGCATGTTCACCACCGAGGCCGACGCCAAAGCCTATTATGATGAAATGCGCTTCATGATGGCCAGCCAGATGGCGGCGCCGAATTCGCCGCAGTGGTTCAATACGGGGCTGCACTGGGCCTATGGCATCGACGGGCCGTCGCAGGGGCATTTCTATGTGGACTACAAGACCGGCAAGCTGACGAAATCGGAAAGTGCCTACGAGCACCCGCAGCCGCACGCCTGCTTCATCCAGTCGGTATCGGATGATCTGGTGAACGACGGCGGGATCATGGACCTGTGGACGCGCGAGGCGCGGCTGTTCAAGTATGGCTCGGGCACCGGCACCAACTTCAGTTCCCTGCGCGGGGCTAACGAGAGCCTTGGCGGTGGCGGCAAATCGTCCGGCCTGATGTCGTTCCTGAAGATCGGCGATCGTGCGGCGGGGGCGATCAAATCGGGCGGCACGACGCGGCGCGCGGCCAAGATGGTGATCTGCGACATGGATCACCCCGATATCGAGGAATTCATCAACTGGAAGGTTCTGGAGGAACAGAAGGTTGCGGCGCTGGTGGCCGGATCGAAAATCCACGAGCAGCAGCTGAACGAAATTTTTGCGGCCATTCGCGCATGGGACGGCGCCGAGGCCGATGCTTTCGATCCGAAGAAAAACCCGGCGCTGAAGGCGGCCATTCGCGCGGCGAAGAAGGTCAGCGTGCCGGAAACCTATGTGAAGCGGATTTTGCAGTATGCGGAGCAGGGCTATACCAGCATCGAGTTTCCGACCTATGACACCGACTGGGATTCCGAGGCCTATCTGACGGTTTCGGGGCAGAATTCCAACAACTCGGTTCGCGTGACGGATGCGTTTTTGCAGGCGGTCAGGGACGATGCGGACTGGGAGCTGATCAAGCGCACCGACGGCACGGTGGCCAAGACGGTGAAGGCGCGGGATCTGTGGGACCAGATCGGGCACGCGGCCTGGGCCTGTGCCGATCCGGGCATCCAGTTCCACGACACCATCAACGACTGGCATACCTGTCCGGCGGACGGGGCTATTCGCGGCTCCAACCCCTGTTCGGAGTATATGTTCCTTGACGATACGGCCTGTAATCTGGCCTCGATGAACCTGCTGAAATTCCTGAAGGACGGACAGTTCGACGCGGCGGGATACATGCACGCGACCAAGCTGTGGACCATGACGCTGGAGATTTCGGTGCTGATGGCGCAGTTCCCGTCGCCTCAGATTGCCGAATTGTCCTATAAGTTCCGCACGCTGGGGCTGGGCTATGCCAATATCGGCGGGCTGCTGATGAACATGGGGTTCGGCTATGATTCCGACGAGGGGCGGGCCATGGCCGGGGCGCTGACCGCGATCCTGACGGGGGTTGCCTACAAGACCTCGGCCGAGATGGCGGGCGAGCTGGGGCCGTTCCCGGGTTATGCCAGGAACGCCGACCATATGCTGCGGGTGATCCGCAACCACCGGCGCGCCGCTTATGGCGAGACGCAGGGCTACGAGGGGCTGGCGGTGATGCCGGTGCCGCTCGACCATGACAACTGCCCCGACGGGCAGCTGATCAATCTGGCGCACAAGGCGTGGGACGATGCGCTGGCACTGGGCGAGGCCAACGGCTATCGCAATGCGCAGGTGTCGGTGATCGCGCCGACGGGGACCATCGGGCTGGTCATGGATTGCGATACCACGGGGATCGAGCCGGATTTCGCGCTGGTGAAATTCAAGAAACTGGCCGGTGGCGGCTATTTCAAGATTATCAACCAGTCGGTGCCGGCGGCGCTGGAGAACCTCGGGTATTCATCCAGCCAGATCGAGGAGATCATCGCCTATGCGGTCGGGCACGGCACCATGGGCAATGCGCCCGGGGTGAACCATACCAGCCTGATCGGGCACGGGTTCAGCGCGGCGGAGATCGACAAGATCGAAGAGGCCCTGCCGACCGCCTTCGACATCAAATATGTGTTCAACCAGTGGACGCTGGGCGAGGATTTCTGCCGCAACACCCTTGGCATTCCCGAGGAGAAGCTGAACGATCCGGCCTTTGACCTGCTGCGCCATCTGGGATATTCGCGCCAGCAGATTTCGGATGCCAACAACCATGTTTGCGGCACCATGACGCTGGAGGGCGCGCCGTTCCTGAAAGAGGAGCATTACAAGGTGTTCGACTGCGCCAATATCTGCGGGCGGATCGGCACGCGCTATCTGAGCGTGGAAAGCCATATCACCATGATGGCAGCGGCGCAGAGCTTCATTTCCGGGGCGATCTCCAAGACGATCAACATGCCGGAGGATGCGACTATCGAGGATTGCAAGGCGGCCTACGAATTGAGCTGGTCGCTGGGCGTGAAGGCGAATGCGCTGTATCGGGACGGCTCCAAGCTGTCGCAGCCGCTGTCTTCGGCGCTGATCGACGACGAGGATTTCGAGGAGGAGCTGGCCGAGGCCCCCGCTGCCGAGCGGGCAGGGATGCTGGCCGAGAAGATCGTCGAGAAAATCGTGGTCAAGGAAGTGGCACGCGGACGCGAGAAGCTGCCGCATCGTCGCAAGGGCTATACCCAGAAGGCGGTTGTCGGCGGGCACAAGGTTTACCTGCGCACCGGCGAATACGAGGACGGCAATCTGGGCGAGATTTTCATCGATATGCATAAGGAAGGGGCGGGGTTCCGCGCCATGATGAACAATTTCGCCATCGCCGTGTCGGTGGGCCTGCAATACGGCGTGCCGCTGGACGAGTTTGTCGATGCCTTTACCTTTACCCGCTTCGAGCCGGCGGGGATGGTGCAGGGCAACGACAGCATCAAGTCGGCGACCTCGATCCTCGATTACATCTTCCGCGAGTTGGCGGTGTCCTATCTGGATCGCACGGACCTTGCGCATGTGAAGCCGAGCGGCTCGTCCTTCGATGATCTGGGGCGCGGGCACGACGAAGGGGTTTCCAATGTCGAAACGGTGGATACCGAGGTGGCGCAAAGCTCGATCGAGATGATCCGGCAGATTTCCTCTACCGGCTATTTGCGCAAGCGGGTGCCCGAGGAGTTGCTGCATATGGAGAGCGGCCACCACGAATCGGCGGATATCAGCGTGCGGACTACGGTAAGCGAAACCGTGGCGACGAGCATGGTTATGGATGAACGCACCAAGGCGAAGATGCAGGGCTACGAGGGCGATGCCTGTGGCGACTGCGGCAACTATACGCTGGTGCGCAACGGAACCTGTATGAAGTGTAACACCTGCGGGGCGACCTCCGGGTGTAGCTGAATACAGAAACGGAGGTCGCCGGTCTGCTGGGTGGACCTCCGGCGTTCAGGCTGCAGGCAACAAACCGAGCAGTTTAACGATGTGCCTGAATTGCAAGCCTTGGGGGATGGTTTTTACCATCCCCCCTTTTTTATGTGGCGATCCACGCGCCGAGCAGGGTGGCGGGAATTATAAGCACCGCAAACAGGGCGTTGATTACGAAGGGCAGGGTCGGATTGCGCCACTCCATGACAATGCCGAATACCAGACCGGTTGCCCCGACGATGCCGGCGTGCAGATAGGGGGCCTGCGGGGCCAGCCATGCCGTGACAGCGCCGGAAACCGCGGTGGCGACCAGTGACAGGATGGCCATCTGCGCCATCGAGACAGGGTTGTGCATCTCGGCCTCGAAAACCGCATCGAGTTCCTCGTCGCTCGGCTCCTCGTGATCCGGATCACCGGGTTTGATGGCGTCGATCAGGACACCCAGACCCAGCACGGCCCCGACAAGGAAATTCAGGACGAGGGCCGCGACGATACCCCAGAAAATCGCAGCAATATCGAGCATTTATGCACCGCGTGCCATGGCTGCGACGCCGGTGCGGGCGATGTCGGTCAGGCCGAGCGGGCGCATCAGGTCGATGAAGGCGTCGATTTTCTCCGGGGTTCCGGTCAGTTCGAAGATGAAGCTTTCCAGCGAGGCATCGACGACATTGGCGCGGAAAATATCGGCCAGACGCATGGCCTCCACCCGTTTGTCGCCGGTGCCGACCACCTTCAGCATGGCCAGTTCGCGTTCCACCGAAGCGCCTTCGACGGTCAGGTCGTGGACGGTGTGGACGGGAACCATGCGGGCAAGCTGCGCCTTGATCTGCTCGATCACCGCCGGGGTGCCGGTGGTGACGATGTTGATGCGGGAGATATGGCCCTCGTGGTCGGTTTCGGCCACGGTCAGGCTGTCGATATTGTAGCCGCGACCGGAAAACAGGCCGATGACACGGGCGAGGACGCCGGCCTCGTTATCGACGATGACGGTGAGGGTGTGGGTCTCGATCGTCTCGCTGAGCGGGTTTTTCAGGTCGTAGGCGCTTTTGCGGGAGGCGCCTTTTTTCAGGGCAAGGGGGGACATGTCGTTTCCTTTCTAGTGGCGCAGGGTGGCCGTGGCATCGAGATGCGGGCGACCGTCGAAGGGGGTGGCTTGCACGCGGGCAAGGGTGTCGATCAGGGGGGCGAATTCGCGGGCGAAAGCGGCGCTGTCTTCGGCGGACATCTCCTGCTTGTGGCGGTCGCGGCGGCCCTTGTTGAACTGGATGTAGCGTTTGTCGGAAACCATGCGGGTTATTTTCGCGGGATTTCCGGCGATTCCAAGGTGTTGCTGGAGTTTCCTGACGGTGTTTTCCGTGTCGAAAGCGATCTGGTCGTAGGTGAGGGCCAGCATGTCGGGCAGGCGCAGCCACTCTGCCAGCGCGTCGGTCTGCAGACGGATGGCGTCGAGCGTGTCGGGCAGGGTTTCGTATTCGCGAAAGGCGAAGTCGCCCTTGCGCCGGGCCTTGGCGCCGTGGTCGAGCATGGAAAGCGCCATGTCGCGCGGGTCGCGCAAGCTGATGCTGCCGCGGGCCTGACCGGAGGTGACGGCCTCCACCACCGCAGGCGAGGGCAGGACATGGGTTTTGACCACCAGCGGGTAGCCCTGTTCGCGGGCGATGCGCAGCAGTTCGGCCATCATGGCGGTGTCGAGGTGGGTGACGAAATTGACCGAGTGGATTTCCTCGACAACCGGCGGGGGGACGCGGGGCTGGGTGAGGCCCGCGTCCTCCAGCGACAGCCAGGCCAGACGATAGGCCAGCGTGCTGGCGCTCTTGGTCAGGCCGTAGCTGAAATATACCAGCGGTTCCGGTGGGTTGGAGGCCATAATTAAACCAGCGCGCCGCCGCCTCCGGTGATCGCGCCCTCGGTCGAGGCCTCGCCGAGCAGCATGTCGTTATGAGCCTTGCCGCTGGGGATCATCGGGAAGCAGTTTTCGTGCTTTTCCACCAGACAGTCGAAAATCACCGGTCCGTCGTGGTTCAGCATCTCCATGATCGCATCGTCGAGATCGGCGGGATCGGAGCAGCGGATACCCTTGGCGCCGAAGGCCTCGGCCAGTTTGACGAAATCGGGCAGGGCCTCGGACCAGCTGTGCGAGTAGCGCGAGCCGTGCAGAAGCTCCTGCCACTGCCGGACCATGCCGAGGCGCTCGTTGTTGAGGATGAACTGTTTGGTTTTCAGGTTGTATTGCGCGGCCGTGCCCATTTCCTGCATGTTCATCAGCCAGGAGGCCTCGCCCGCGATGTTGATGACCAGCGCGTCGGGGTGGGCGATCTGGATGCCCATGGAGGCCGGTGTGCCGTAGCCCATGGTGCCGAGGCCGCCGGAGGTCATCCAGCGGTGCGGTTCCTCGAACCCGAGGTATTGCGCGGCCCACATCTGGTGCTGGCCGACCTCGGTGCAGACATAGCGGTCCATGCCCTTGGTCAGGGCCTCCAGCCGTTCCAGCGCGTATTGCGGCTTGATGATCTTGTCGGAGTTTTTATAGGACAGGCAGTCCACGGCGCGCCACTCGTCTATCTGTTTCCACCATTTGGCGATAGCCTCGGATTTCGTCTTGCGGCCGCGGGATTTCCAGACCTTGAGCAGGTCCTCGAGGATATGGCCGACGTCGCCGATGATCGGGGTGTCGACATGGATGATCTTGTTGATCGAGGAGGGGTCGATGTCGATGTGGACCTTGTAGCTGTTCGGGCTGAAGGCGTCGGTGCGGCCGGTGATCCGGTCGTCGAAACGCGCGCCGATGCACAGCATGTAGTCGCAGTCGTGCATGGCCATGTTGGCCTCGTAGGTGCCGTGCATCCCCAGCATCCCGAGCCAGTTCTTGCCCGAGGCCGGATAGGCCCCCAGACCCATCAGGGTGGAGGTGATCGGAATGCCGGTGGCGTCGGAGAGTTCGCGCAGAAGCTGGCTGGCGCCGCGGCCGGAGTTGATGACGCCGCCGCCGGAATAGATGATCGGGCGCTTGGCCTTTTCCAGCGCCTCGACCGCGCGGGTGATGGCGTCGATGTCGCCCTTGACCTGCGGCTGGTAGCGGCCGGTGTTGGCCTTTTGCTTCGGTGTGTAGCGGCCGGTGGCGAACTGCACGTCCTTGGGGATGTCGATCAACACCGGACCCGGGCGGCCCGAGGTGGCGACATGGAAGGCCTGGTGCAGGGTATCGGCCAGCGAGTCCGTGTCCTTGACCAGCCAGTTGTGCTTGGTGCAGGGGCGGGTGATGCCGACGGTGTCGGCCTCCTGAAACGCATCGTTGCCGATCATGAAGGTGGGGACCTGACCGGTGAGGACGATCATCGGGATCGAGTCCATCAGCGCGTCGGTCATGCCGGTCACAGCGTTGGTGGCACCGGGACCGGAGGTGACCAGAACCACGCCCGGCTTGCCGGTGGCGCGGGCGTAGCCCTCGGCCGCGTGGGTGGCGCCCTGTTCGTGGCGCACGAGGATGTGGCGGATGTTGTTCTGCTGGAAAATCTCGTCGTAAATCGGTAGCACCGCGCCCCCGGGATAGCCGAACACGGTGTCCACGCCTTGATCCTTCAGGGCTTGGACAACTATCTGGGCACCGGTCATTTGACGCGACATTTTATTTCTCCGTATTGAGGGGCAAGCCCCGTTCCACTTATTGTGTCTTGCGATGGCCATAAAAAAACCCCCGATTGAAAGGGGGTTGCGCATCGGCTGTCAGGGGGTTCCCCCGATCAGTCAACGCGCGGCGTCTAGCACGATCACAATAGTTTTTCCGTTCGTATTCATGTAGGTTTTTCTAAATAGCGTTTCGGGGCGGGTCAACAGGGAATTTTCAATAAAGTTGCATAATTTGAAGTAATGTCGGAATATAATTGCGCAAATATCGAAGTTGCCGGAGTTATCTTAAAATCGAAGGCGGAAATCCTGACACGATAGCGGAGCGCAGGGCGGCCGGTGCGGAAAGTGGTCGGAAAAATGGACCGGATGTTTAAAATATCCGTTGCAAATCCCGCATCACCCGATAGTTTGAACGGCGTTAATCGATCCGCTTTTGCCAGACGGCAAAGCGTAAACTGGGAGGTTATTAATGGATCGTCGTTCTTTTCTGAAAAATTCCGCACTTGGTGGGGCCGCGGTTGCTGCCAGTGCTTCTCTGGCGGCTCCGGCCTATGCACAGGGTAAACGCACGCTGACCATGGTTACATCGTGGCCGCGCGGCTTTGCCGGTGTGTGGGATTCCGCTGTCTATTGTGCCGAGCGCATCACCGCCATGACCGACGGGCAGCTCGACGTGGTTGTCAAGGCGGCCGGCGAGCTGGTCGGCGCGACCGAAGTGTTCGACGCCGTAGCCTCGGGGCAGGCCGATATGTATCACGCGGCCGATTACTATTTCATCAGCCAGCATCCGGCCTATGCGTTCTTCACATCCGTTCCGTTCGGCATGACCGCGCAGGAACTGATGAACTGGTATTACCATGACGAAGGCGCGGCCTTCCACGACGAACTGGGCGAGATCTTCAACCTGAAGTCCTTCATCGCCGGTAACACGGGCCCGCAGGCCGGTGGCTGGTTCCGCAAGGAAATCAACGGTCCGGAAGACTTCAACGGTCTGAAATTCCGTATGCCGGGCCTTGGCGGCAAGGTTCTGGGCACGCTGGGTGCTTCCGTCCAGAATATTCCGGGCGGCGAAGTGTATCAGGCGCTGTCCTCGGGCGCGCTGGACGGCACCGAGTGGATCGGGCCCTGGGCCGACGAGAAAGCCGGCTTCCAGGAAATCACCAAGATCTACTATACCGCCGGTATGCACGAGCCGGGCGCTGCCCTGTCGCTGGCAACCAACCGCGAGGTATTCGACGGTCTGACCCAGCAGCAGAAGGTTGTCATCGAGGAAACCGCGAAGGCCGCACACTCGCACAGCCTGGCGCAGTTCCTGAACAACAACGGCGCGGCGCTGGCCCGTCTGCAGGCCTCGGGCGTGAACGTTCTGGAATTCCCGGATTCCGTATGGGATGCCTTCGGCGCAGGTGCCAAGGAAGTCATGGGCGAGAATATGTCCGACGAGTTCTTTGCCCGTGTGAACAACAGCTACCAGGCGTCGATGAAAAACTCCTCGGCCTGGATCAAGAAATCCTCGGGTGTCTACACGGCGCAGCGCGACCGCGTACTCGGGTAAATCCCGCCGAAACCAAAATGATCCGCCCCCTTTTTCGGGGGCGGGTGCATTATTGCGACCAATTTTCGAATTTATGAGGAGCGCAAACGATGCTGGACGGTCTGGTATGGTTCTTCACCGACGTCGGAATGGCGTTCGTGAATTTGTTCAAAGCCCTGAGTAACCCGTCCGCATGGCTGGACTGGTCCAACAAAGAATCGTTGATGCGCTTTATTTACTACGGAGCCTCGCAAGAGCTGTTCTTCGTATTGTTCGACATCTTTATTGTGGTCACGGCAATCGGCCTGTTCCGGCGACAGATCCTGTGGGGTATCGTGCGCGGCTTCGAGTGGTTCGCGAATACCGTTGGCCGCTTTTTCGCCTATGCCAGCCTGTTCATGGTGTTGCAGCAGATTATTATCGTATTCCTGCAACGGTTTTTCCGCGTGGCGGACATCAGCATCGGGCCGTTCGGATATGTCTTTACCAAGGATCTGAGCTGGTTTTCCGAGGAACTGAAGCTCTATAACGCTCTGATCGTGGCGCTTTGTGCCAGCTATACCTTTGTGCAGGGCGGGCATGTGCGGGTAGACCTGTTCTATGGTCGCGTGCGGTATCGCACCCGGAAGATTATCGACATGTTCGGCTCGTTGTTTTTCATTCTGCCGGTGATGACCATGATCTGGATGTTCGGCTGGTTCTTCATGTGGCGCCATCTGGTGACGCCGAAGGTGGCGGCCAGCGACAAGATCGAGCTGTTGATGCGCAAGTCCAAGCTGCTGAAATGGAATGTGGAGACCATCGGGTTTTCGCCGAACGGCTTCGACGGGTATTTCCTGTTCAAGATATTGCTGGTGGCCTTCGCCGGCATGATGTTCATACAGGGGATAGCGTTCTTCTATCGCTCGCTGCTGGAACTGATCGAAGGGCCGGAGAGCGAGGGGAAATACCTCGACAAGGACAAACTTGACGACGAGCTGGCCGAAACGGTCGCCGCGATTCACTAGGACAGGTAGGGGAATACCGAAATGCTATTTGGTCTCGACGGCGTAGAAATAAGCCTGATTATTGTCTTTGCCTGTCTGTTTGCAGGCATCATGTCGGGTTTTCCGGTGGCTTTTGCCATTGGCGGCTCCGCTATTATCGCTTTCGGCATTCTGGCCGTGCTCGACTCTTCGGGTATCCTGGTCAAGGAGGTGCTGGACACATCCAGCGAGGGCTACAAGGCGCTGGTGCAGCAGGGGATTTCCACACACGATATTTCGAGGTTCCGATACCCCGAGTTGCCCTTGCAGACCGAGGCCCTGTTCCCCGGCGGCTGGGAAATGGCAATGAACCGCAACCTGTCGTTCATGGTCAACCGGATGAACGAGCGCGTGCTGGCCGGACCGTCGATCGAGACACTTCTGGCGGTGGCGATGTTCGTGCTGATGGGGATCACGCTGGAGCGTTCGAAGATTGCCGAGGACCTGCTGACCACCATGGCACGGGTATTCGGGCCGCTGCCCGGCGGGTTGGCGGTTTCGGTGGTGATTGTGGGGGCGTTTCTGGCGGCCTCGACCGGCATCGTGGGTGCGACCGTGGTAACCATGGGGTTGCTGTCGCTGCCGACCATGTTGCGCAACAATTATTCGCCGGAACTGGCGACGGGGGTTATTGCGGCCTCGGGCACGCTGGGACAGATCATTCCGCCCTCGATTGTGATCGTGCTGCTGGGCACGCTGGCCGGTGACCTTTATGCGGCGGCGCAGGAGCAGCGCGCGGCGGCGGCAGGCTGCACCGACGCCCTGACCTATCTGGGCGAGGCGGCAGTGCTGTCCGTCGGCACGCTGTTCAAGGCGGCTTTGTTGCCCGGGATTCTGCTGGCGTTCCTTTACGGGGCCTATGCTTTCGGGTTTGCGCTGCTGTTCCCGCACAAGGCACCGCCGATCAGGCTGACCGGCGAGCGGGCAGTCGGGAACGGGCGCCGGCACAATCTGATGTGGTTCCTCGGCGTTCCGGCCGGAATCATCCTGTTCGCGGTGGCCATGACCTCGTTCAACGTTGCAGGCAGCCAGTCGGTTGTTGTGTCCTCGGTTGCTTCGCAGGGGCAGCAGGCGGAGCTGCGCACCAATGTGAGCGAACAGTGCAAGGCCTCGATGATCGAATTGCACGGGCAGGAGAAATGGGATGCGGCTGTCGCGATTCAGGCCGAGATCAATGCTTCCGGTGGCGGGCTGACGCAGGAAGAGCGGACCCGCTCGCCCGAGGAAATCGAACGTGTCCGCGCCGAGATGGTGGAAACCGCAGCGCCGATCGGCACCGGTCTGCTGTCGATGCTGACGTTCTTTGCCCTGATGCTGGCGCTGGCCTTCGGTGTGGCACCGCGCGAGGACAAGACGCCCTTGCTGGTCGGAGCGGGCGGGCTGGTGTTGTCGGCGCTGGTCGATACGTTGTTCCTGACGCCGCTGTCGTCGCCCGGAACGGTGTTCCTGGCCCAGGCGATCCCCTTTGCGATTATTTTCTATGGTCTGAAACCGGCGGCGCAGCGGCTGGCGCAAAACGAGATGCTGCGTGTGGTCTTTCCGCCGCTGGTGCTGATCGTGGCGGTGCTGGGGTCGATCCTCGGCGGGGTGACCAACCCGACGCCGGCAGCGGCGCTGGGGGCAGGCGGGGCGATCATGCTCGCGGCTTTCCGCAAGTTGCAGGAGCGGGACGGGAACGGGAAAATCATCCTGATTTCCAGTTTCTCCATGGTGTTGCTGCTGCTGGTCGGGGTGAATTTCGACCTGCGCGCTTCCATCGAGAACGTGAGCTTCGAGAACTGGATCGCGATTATTGCGGCGCTGGTATTCTATCATGTGGCTATCGGCGGGCTGCTTTATGCGGTCTGGGTTTTGTGGAAAACATCGGTCCTGTCACCAGTGGTGCGGGAAACGGCCAAGGTGACCTCGATGGTGTTTGCCATCCTGATCGGTTCGCAGCTGCTCAACCTTGTGATTATCTCCTTCGGGGGCGAGGATTATATCCAGGCCTTCCTGCGCAGTTTCGACAAGGAATGGGTGGTGTTCCTGATCGTGATGATGGTGCTGTTCTTCCTCGGCTTCGTGCTCGATTTCCTCGAGATCATCTATATCGTGATCCCGATCGTCGGGCCGGTGATCTATGGCGGCACGATGGACCCGAAGTGGGTGACGATCATGATTGCGGTCAATTTGCAGACCTCGTTCCTGACGCCGCCGTTCGGCTTTGCGCTGTTCTATCTGCGCGGGGTGGCACCGGCGAGCGTGACTACGGGGCATATCTATCGCGGGGTGGTGCCGTTCGTGCTGATCCAGGTGCTGGGGCTGACGCTGCTCTGGCTGTTCCCGGGGGTAGTGACGATTGTGCCTAACCTGCTGTCGGGCGGATAAGACCGCCGGCACGGAATGAAAAAGCCCCGGAGAAATCCGGGGCTTTTTATTTGCCTTGCAGGTCCGGCAGGTGGATTGCGGCGACCTGCTCCGACACCGGATCGCTGTCGAGCGGGTGGTCGGGGCTTTCGAAGGAATGCGGGTTTTCCAGTTCCTGCCAGTGGCCGCCACGGAAGATTTCCAGCGGGCGGAATTTGGCCTTGTAGGCCATCTTGCGGCTGCCCGGGACCCAGAAGCCGAGGTAGACATAGGGCAGGTCGGCCTCGCGCGCCATTTCGATATGGTCGAGGATCATGAAGCTGCCGAGGCTGCGCGTATCAAGTTCCGGATCGAAGAAGGAATAGACCAGCGACAGGCCATCGCCCAGCACATCCGTCAGGCAGGCGGCGATCAGGCGGTCGGAGCCGTCCGCACCCTTTTCGTAGTATTCGACGATGCGGGTCAGGACGGGGGTTTCCTCGATCATTGCCGCGAATTCGAAGATGTCCATGCCGGCCATGCCGCCGTCCGCGTGGCGCTTGCCGAGGTATTTGCGGAACAGCTCGTAGTGTTCCTCGGAGGCCCAGGGGGTTTTGATCTCGCGCCAGACATGGGCGTTGCGTTTCAGGATGCGCTTCTGGCTGCGCGAGGGCTTGAAACCGTTGACGCGCACGCGGGCCGACATGCAGGCGTTGCATCCGGCGCAACTGGGGCGGTAGAGGACGTTCTGCGAGCGGCGGAAGCCCTGCTGCGACAGGCCGTCGTTGAGGGCGCGGGCCTCGTCCCCGTAAAGCGCGGTGAACAGCTTGCGTTCGACCTTGCCGTCGAGATAGGGGCAGGTCTGCGGAGCCGTCACATAGAACTGGGGCGCTTCTGGCAGGGTGTGGCGCATGAAAAAGCCTTGCTGGGGTTTCTTCGAACCCTAGCAAGGCGCGGGCGTTTTTTGCAATGCCTAAATTCGCCGCGCTACCTGTCAGGCGGGGCGGTTGATTGCCGTGGTGCCGAGGATCATGTCCTGCAGGCTCTGCTGGTAGCGGGTGCCGAGGATCAGGCCGATGCTGACCAGTTGCAGGATCATCATGCCGCTGGCGAAGGTGAAGATCGCCGTATGGGCCAGCGCGAGACCGGGGCTGAGGGGGTTGCCCTCGCGGTCGCGGAACTCGATCCCCACAAGGCGCATGCCCGGGGTGGCCGAGGCGGTGGCAATGCTGGAGACGCGGTAGAAAAAGCCGATCACCAGCCACATCAGCGGAAAGATAAAGAAGCCCAGCCCGAAGGATACCAGCGCCATCAGCAAGGTCACAAGAAAGGTGATCACACTGTCGATCACCCATGCCAGCAGGCGGCGCGAGGGCACACCTTCGTAGAACTGGCGGTCCAGATCGGGATCCGGCAGGCCGGGATATATTGTTTGCGAATATGTCATCCTGTCCCCGAGATAGGTGTTGTCCGGCCCCCGCGCAAGTGGCGGGGGCACGGGATCAGGCAGGCGCCTGATCGCCGCTGTCGTTGTCGTTCTTGCGTTTGTTCATGAATTCGTCGAATTCGGCGCGGTCCTTGGCGGCGCGCAGGTTGCCGAGGAAGGACTGGAAGGCGGACTGTTCGTCCTCGAGCCGCTTCAGGGTTTCCTCGCGATAGGCGTCAAAGGCGGTGTTGCCGGTGGGTGCATTGCGACGGTGATGGCGGCCCCAGCCGCGGCGGTTTGAACATTTGCCCATGCGATTTGTTCCGATCATGTAAAAGAAGGTTGCGAGGCCGAGCGGCCAGAAGATGATAAAGCCAAGGACCATCAGCGCTATCCACGCCATTTTTCCGTGGCTGTCGAGCCAGTCCCGACCTTGTTCGAACAGGTGTGCGGGAGAGTTCATTGCGGTTCCTTTCAATGTAAATGTTATTCACATTAACATATGTGGGGAAGAAAATCCGGTTTGGCAAGAGGGCGGGGCAAAATTTATTCGGGGATGACGCCGAGACCGCGCAGGTAGATTCCGATGCCGCTTTCGAGCAGTTCCTCGGGGGAAAAGGGAGCGCGGCCGCCCGGCTCGCCGCGGGCGAACAGTTCCACGACTCCGTGCGACATGGCCCAGATGTGGTGGCCGACCATGGTGGCGGGGGGGCGTTGCGATTTCGGCAGGTGTTCGAACAGGTTTTCCGCTGCCTGCGTCAGCACGGCCATGGCGCGGTTTTCGACCATGTTGAGGTCGGGATTTCCGGCGGTGGAAACGCCGGACTCGAACATGGCGATGTAGTGGCCCGGGTGGGTGCGGGCGAAGTCGAGATAGGCGCGCCCGACGGCCTCGAAAGCCGCAAGCGGGGTCGGTTTGCCGCGATTGTAGGCGGCTTCGAGTTGTTCGGCGAACAGGATGTAGCCCCGACGGGCGACCTCGGCGATCAGGTCCTCGCGCCCTTTGAAGTGGCGGTAAGGGGCGGCGGGGCTGACACCGGCACGGCGGGCGGCCTCGGCAAGGGTAAAACCGGTCGGGCCTTTCGCCTGGATCAGGGAAAGGGTGGCCTCGACGAGGGCTTGTTTCAGGTTGCCGTGGTGATAGGCCTTGCGGCCGCGCGGGTGATCGTTCATGGCCTGAATCTATGCGTCGCGGGACGGATTAACAAGCTCAGTCAAGCGAAGGGCCGATCAGGGAGGGATCGCCGCAGACCAGCGGGTCGGGGGGCTGCACCGCGTTCGGGTTCTTGCCGTCGTAATCGAGTTGCGACAACACAAGGCGCATGGCGGCGATGCGGGCGCGACGTTTGTCGTCGGAGCGCACCACGTTCCATGGCGAGGCTCCTGAATGGGTGCGCGTGAACATTTCCGCAATCGCGTCGGTATATTCCTGCCATTTGCCCAGCCCCTTGACGTCGATGCCCGAGAGTTTCCACTGCTTCAGCGGATCGCTTTCGCGGGCGAGGAAACGGCGGAGTTGTTCGGCCCGCCCGACGGTCAGCCAGAGCTTGATCAGGGTGATGCCGTCCTCGCGCAGCATCTGCTCGAAATCGGGGGTCTGGCGGAAGAACAGTTCTTTTTGTTCGGGGGTGCAGAAGCCGAAAACCGGTTCGATAACGCCGCGGTTATACCACGAACGATCGAAGAAACAGACCTCGCCGCGGTTGGGCAGGTGGCGGATGTAACGCTGGAAATACCATTGGCCGCGCTCGGCCTCGGTCGGTTTCGACAGGGCAACGACCCTTGCCACGCGCGGGTTCATGTTTTCGCGGAAACGCTTGATGGTGCCGCCTTTGCCGGCGGCGTCGCGTCCCTCGAATACGATGGCGATGCGCTGGCCGGTGGCGGTGGCCCAGGCCTGCATCTTGACCATCTCGATTTGCAGGGCCTGCATCTGCGCTTCGTAATCGCGCCGCTTCATGCGTTTGCGATAGGGGTAGGCGGGGTTCAGGATGTCCTTGCTGCCGCTCTCGGAAATGGCGATGCGGATGTCGGCGGGGGCTTCGGTTTCATAGAAACGGGTGATGGCGCCGTCGAAGGGTTTCGAGGTCATTTCGAGTCGCCCTCCAGAATTTTGTCCAGATCGATGTTGGTGGTCTGGTAAATCTCGTTGATCCAGTTGCCATAGAGCAGGTGCGCGTGGGAGCGCCAGCGGTTTTCCGGCGGCTGCGTCGGATCGTCGTTCGGGAAGTAGTCGCGCGGCACGTCGATATCCAGCCCCTTGGCAATGTCGCGTTCGTATTCCTGCTGCAATGTGTCGGAGTCGTATTCCAGATGGTTGAAGATATAGAGCGCGCGGTGCTTTTTATCCTCGATCAGGCAGGGGCCGACCTCGTCGGAGTGCATCAGGATGTCGAGGTTTTCGATGTCGCGCACGTCCTCCTCGCGCACTTCGGTCCAGCGGGACACGGGCACGGTGAAATCGTCGGAAAAGCCGCGCAGGTAGTGCGAGGCGGGGGCGAGGTTTTTATGCCGGTAGCAGCCGAAGTGTTTTTCCGGCAGCATGTGCTTGGGCACGCCGTTCATGTGGTAGATCATCGCCATGCCGCCCCAGCAGACGCCGAAGGTGGACAGGACGTTGGTCTGGGTCCAGTCCATGACCTCCTGCATTTCGTCCCAGTAGGAGACCTCCTCGAAGGGCAGATGCTCGATCGGGGCGCCGGTGATGATCAGCCCGTCGAACTTGCGGTGCTTGATGTCCTGAAAGGCATGGTAGAAGGACTCCATATGTTCGGCCGAGGTGTTTTTCGACACATGTTCGGTCATGCGGATCAGGGTCAGCTCGATCTGGATGGGCGAGGCGCCGATCAGGCGGGCGAATTGCGTTTCCGTCTGGATCTTCTTCGGCATCAGGTTCAGCAGGCCGATTTGCAGCGGGCGGATTTCCTGCCGGTTGGCGACATCCTCGGCCATGACGTTGACGCCCTCGGCGGCGAGAATGTCATAGGCGGGGAGGTCGGAGGGGATACGGATGGGCATCAGGCGCTCCGGTCAATGGCGGTTGCGATCAGGTCGGTGAAATCGGCGGCGTCGCGGATGTGGCGCACCTCGTCGGCCTCGACGGTGACGCCGTGGCGGGCGAGGGCCGCATAGCGCGGCAGGCGGTGTTCCAGCAGCTCGCGATAGCCCCAGAGGATAAAGTCGTCGGGATCCACCTGTTCTTCGGTGATGCCGCGTTCGGACAGGTATTGCGCCCATTTTTCGCGCAGGAAATCCTCGCGGTAATACATGGGTTTCGGCGCGGCGGCGAAGCGGGCGACCAGCTCGTCGGTGTGGGCGGCGCTGCCGCGGATCCAGACGGGCAGGGCGGTGGCGGCAAGGTCGGCCATCACCGGGTCGTCGTCGCCCTCGATCACCTCGCAGATGGAGCCGGAGGTGTCGCAGACGAAATGGGCATAGCCATAGATATCCTGCGCCTTTTGCGCGAAATGGGCGGTGTCGCGCAGGGCGCTGATTTCGGCGGCGCGATGCTGGCGCTGGCGGGTCACATATTCGTCGAAGGGGATGCCGCCCTTGTCCGGATTACCCGGTTTGCCGAGGTAGGTGGACAGGGGGGCGAGGTTTTCGAAACTTATGTTGGAGGCGATATAGATCGAATCCGATTTCAGCAGACCGGCAAGGAAATCGTTGCGCATGGCCTCGCGTTTGAAATTGTCGACGATGTGTTCGCCCATGTAGCGGGTGCCGATGCGGAAATCGACCGAGTAGTGAAACCAGTCGCCAGTGGCGCGCAGCATGTCGGAGAGATAGGTTTTCCCAAGGCCCGACATGCCGAACAGGGCCACGCGTTTGTGCGGGGCCTGTTGCCAGTCCTGTGCCGAATTGTAGAGCATATCCGCCCCCCTGATTAAGTCAGACCAAAGGCATATCCGCCCTAGGCGTTGATATCAAGCGCCCGCAGGGCATCCTCGATCTCGGCCTTGAGGGTTGCGCGTTCCTCGGGTGTCAGGAAGGCGCCGAGTTCGATTTCCCGCTGGTTGCCTTTCAGCGTCAGGTAGTTTTCCACCGGCTGGTCGCGCAGCCCGATGCGGACCCAGTAGGGGTTGGCGTGCCAGTGCCGGCGGCTGCCGTCCGGTTCGGTGCGCTCGACGGTGATCAGGTCGGGCCAGAGGGTCAGCTCCTCGGTCAGGCGGCCGTCACGGTAGTTGCGTTTGAAAAACAGGTAGAGCAGGGCGACGGGGGCGATGCCGAAGGGCAGGACCTTCCAGCTGTGCGCGGTCAGGACCAGCGGGATCATCGGGATGGTGATGCCGATCATGACCAGCAACATGGTGTTGCGGAAACCCGTGCGCCCGAGCGAGCGGTGCGGCCAGAGGGTTACCTTGTAAAGCGGCGGATCGCTGCGGTCGGGGGGAGTGTCGGTCATGGGCAGTTCCGTAAAGGAAAAAGGCCGGAACGATGTCCGGCCTTTTCGGTAATTGCCAAAGCTAGTGCTTGGAGTGGTCCCACATATCCGGCGTCGGGAGCGTCTCGAACGTATGCTCCGGCGGCGGGCTGGAAACGGTCCATTCCAGCGTGTCGGCGTAGGGGCCCCAGTAGGAGTCCTCGGTTACTTTTCTGCCCCATTTGATCGTGTAGAACACAACCCCGATGAAGAACAGGAAGGAGGTGAAAGTGATGAAGGCACCGATCGAGGAAACGAAGTTCCACAGCGCGAACTGCTCCGGATAGTCGATGTAGCGACGCGGCATGCCCTGACGGCCGAGGAAATGCTGCGGGAAGAACGTGATATTCGCCCCGATGAACATGACCCAGAAGTGCAGCTGCCCGGCCCATTCCGGATACTGGCGACCGGACATCTTGCCGATCCAGTAGTAGACGCCCGCGAAGATCGCGAAGACGGCACCGAGGCTCATCACATAGTGGAAGTGCGCCACAACGTAGTAGGTATCGTGATAGGCACGGTCCACAGCGGCCTGCGACAGCACGATGCCGGTCACGCCGCCAACGGTGAAGAGGAACAGGAAGCCGAGGGCGAACATCATCGGTGTCTTGAACTCGATAGAGCCGCCCCAGAGGGTAGCGATCCAGCTGAAGATCTTCACGCCGGTCGGCACCGCGATAACCATGGTGGCCAGCATGAAGTAGCTCTGCTGCGAGGTGGACAGCCCGACCGTATACATATGGTGTGCCCAGACCACGAAACCCAGAACCCCGATGGCGATCATGGCGTAGACCATCGGCAGGTAGCCGAAGATCGGCTTCTTGGAGAAGGTGGAGATCACATGGCTGATGATGCCGAAGCCCGGCACGATGATCATGTAGACCTCGGGGTGGCCGAAGAACCACAGCAGGTGCTGGTAGAGGACCGGATCGCCGCCACCGGCAGGATCGAAGAAGGTCGTGCCGAAGTTGCGGTCGGTCAGCAGCATGGTAATGGCACCGGCCAGAACCGGCAGCGACAGCAGGATCAGGAAGGCGGTTACCACGATCGACCAGGCGAACAGCGGGGTTTTATGCAGGGTCATCCCCGGCGCACGCATGTTCAGGAAGGTGGTGATTATGTTGATCGCGCCCAGAATGGACGAGGCACCGGACAGATGGACCGCGAAAATCGCGAGATCCATGGAATAGCCGTCCTCGATGGTCGAGAGGGGGGCATACAGCACCCAGCCGACTCCCGAACCCAGTTGCCCGTTTCCGCCGGGCGCCAGCAGCGAGGCGACACCGAGCGAGGCGCCGGCCACATACATCCAGTAGGACAGGTTGTTCATGCGCGGGAAGGCCATGTCCGGCGCGCCGATCATCAGCGGCATGAAGTAGTTGCCGAAACCGCCGAACAGCGCCGGAATAACGACGAAGAACATCATCAGGATGCCGTGATAGGTGATCATCACGTTCCAGAGGTGCCCGTTCGGTGCGCCGTCTTCGGTCAGCATATACTGCACGCCGGGATACATCAGCTCCAGACGCATATATACAGTCATCATCACCGAGATGAGGCCTAGCCCCCCGGCGGTGAAAAGATACAGAATCCCGATATCTTTGTGGTTTGTCGACATGAACCAGCGCGTGAAAAACCCCGGTTTCTTATGTTCGTCGTGGGTGTGTGTGGCTGCATCCGCCATTATTATTCTCCTACACCTGTCCCTAAATGCGCGAATCCGTTTTCGAAATCGCAAACTCCCGTCTACAGATGTAGAACGGGAATTGATCTAGATCAACTGTCGTGAATGCCGCAACCGGATATTCAGCCAAAAACGACATCGAACTGTCGCTTCAGGGCGATGTCGAGATCATCCATGGTTGCCGGAATGCCGAGGTCGACAAGGCTGGTGACGCCATAGCCGGAGATGCCGCAAGGGACGATGCCGTCGAAATGAGACAGGTCCGGCTCGACGTTGATCGAGATGCCGTGGAAGGTGACCCAGCGGCGGATGCGCACGCCGATGGCGGCGATCTTGTCCTCGGCGGGGGAGCCGTCGGGCAGGGGCGGGCGGTCGGGGCGCACCACCCAGACGCCGACGCGGCCTTCGCGGCGCTCGCCCCTGATGCCGAAGCTGTCGAGGGTGCCGATGATCCATTCCTCC
>Ga0256839_1002021_pt1 | contig 23439 bp, 20 predicted proteins | sample 354166metaG_FD_185968 | JGI IMG/M metagenome (GOLD analysis project Ga0256839, IMG submission 185968) | Hydrothermal vent microbial communities from Mid Atlantic Ridge, Atlantic Ocean - 354-166 | ecosystem: Environmental > Aquatic > Marine > Hydrothermal vents | place: Atlantic Ocean: Mid... | reverse complement strand
ATCAGTTAGCGCGTGAAGCCACAACCGCCTCAAGATGATACAACGCAAGTTTTAAGCAACCCTAACCGTAAAAAAATTAAAAATAGTTTCTGTTCTAAGTTCAAATATCAAAACCATGATATTATTAATTTTTTTTGCAGATCCTATACTTTTATTACCCGTTATTTACGAGTTTATTCGAACAAGGAGCCATCTTTTGAGCCGTTTTTTAAGCAGAATTTACCAAACGTTATTGTCTACCCAGCAAGTGACTGCCTGCCTTAGCTTGGAAGGGTTACAAAACCTCGCCTATAAACGTAAACGCATACTACTCAAAACATGCTTGTATATTACGTTTATCATGCTGTTTTTCTTTAGTTCGTTGCACGCCTTTGTTTACCAAAGTATTAGTGATCAAGCCTTTATTCTTGAGCTGTTCACCAGCTTAGTTGCGTTATACGCCATTATGTCTCTTAACCGTAACCCTAGTCGTCGCAACACTGATAAAATCGCTCAACTTTCAACTCTCGCTTTTGCTGCCTTTTTACTGCTCTTTGTTGAATTAAACCAAAATCAAAATTTTAGTTTAATTTGGGCATTTTTCTTCCCCATTTTCGCCATGACCATTAATGGACCAAAAATCGGGTTACGTTATACGCTGGTCTTTTTAACCTTGTTACTGATACTCGCCTATAACGGGATTGGTCACTGGCAAGCCGGCTTGTGGAGCGAGCTAGGCTTTATTCGCCTAACGGCCGCCTTACTTATCTTGAGTTTTATTATTTATATCAATGAAATCTCGCTCGTCAATGCCAGAAAACAAGCGGAACAGGTATTAAATAAATTGCAAACCCAATCAACCACGGATGAACTCACTAACATCTCGAATCGACGTCATATTAATGAGGTACTCTTAAAAGCCATTAAAAATGCCGAACGCTATGAAACCCCGCTCTCCTTAACCCTATTTGATATTGATGATTTTAAGAAAATCAATGATCAGTATGGTCACCTTATTGGCGATAAGGTACTGTGCGAAATGGTACTAGAGATTAAAAAAATTATTCGTGCCACCGATGATTTTGGACGTTGGGGCGGGGAGGAGTTTTTGATTGTCTTACCGCATGAAACGGCAGAGTCTGCCACTCAGTTTTGTGAAAAAATAAGAGTCTGTATTGAGAAGATGACCTTTTCAGAGTGCTCAAAACACATCACCTGTAGTTTTGGGGTCGCAGAGCTACAACAAGGAATGACCGCAGAACAACTTATTGATCAGGCCGATAAAGCACTGTATATCGCCAAAAAGGCGGGGAAAAACCAAGTACAAACGGCTTCTTAAATATTCCCCCCCCTACTGCAAATAGGGGAGGGGAATATTTTTTAATCTAATTCAACATAGGTTTTTTTCGGCTTGTGTTGTTCAGTACCATCTTCTTCCAACAACGTCGCCCACAAATCGTACTCATCGGCTGCCACAATCTTAACCATCGCAAACTGACCCGCTTCTAAGTGGGTCGCGCCATCAATAAATACCTGTCCATCAATTTCAGGGGCATCGGCTTTTGAACGTGCCACCGCACCCTCTTCCACGACTTCATCGACCAATACTTGCATGGTTTGACCAATTTTTGCCTGCATTTTAGCCAAACTAATCGCCTGCTGGGTTTGCATAAAACGGTCAAAACGTTCCTGCTTTATCTCATCTGGCACTTGCTCAGCAATCTCATTAGCCGTGGCACCTTCGACTGGCGAGTATTGAAAACAGCCAACACGATCGAGCTGAGCCGCTTGTAAAAAATCTAATAGTTCTTGAAATTCAGCTTCCGTTTCCCCCGGAAACCCAACAATAAAGGTCGAGCGAATCGTTAAATTAGGAACCGCCTTCCGCCATTTATTAATACGATCCAAAGTTTTTTCAACATTTCCTGGGCGTTTCATCGCTTTCAGTACCCGCGCATTGGCGTGTTGTAAAGGCATATCCAAATACGGCAAAATTTTGCCCTCCGCCATTAATGGAATGACCTCTTCCACATTGGGGTATGGGTAAACGTAGTGCAAACGGATCCAAAAATTTTCTTCCCCTCCTGCTTTGTTCAATTCACCCAAGGCTTCTGATAATCCAAACATTGAGGTTTTGGTGGGACGACCTTCGGTAAAATCTGTTTTGTATTTCACATCCACGCCATAGGCCGCCGTATCTTGAGAAACGACTAACAGCTCTTTAACCCCCGCCTCTTTTAGCCGTTTGGCTTCCGCAATTACGTCTGCGACAGGACGACTGACTAAATCGCCACGCATAGAGGGGATAATACAGAAGGTACAACGGTGATTACAGCCCTCTGAAATTTTAAGATAGGCATAGTGCTTTGGCGTTAATTTAATCCCTTGAGGCGGAACCAAATCGGTAAAAGGGTTGTGCTCAGGGGGAGCGATCACCTCATGAATCGCCGACACCACCTCTTCATAGGCTGCAGGCCCTGACACCGCCAATACTTTAGGATGCACTTCGGTAATTTGCTCCTCTCTTGCGCCCAAACAACCGGTTACAATCACTTTACCATTCTCTTCTAGCGCTTCACCAATCGTGTCGAGTGATTCTTGTACCGCACTGTCTATAAAACCACAGGTGTTAACAATCACCGCATCCGCCTCTTCATAGCGATTGGTTAAACGATAACCTTCGGTGCGTAGTTGCGTCAAAATCCGTTCGGTATCCACCGTTGCTTTAGGACACCCTAAACTGACGACGCCGACCGTTGGTTGTTGCTTAGACATATATAGTTTCTCATTTTTTAAAATTCAGGCTATTTTAGCTTATCTTGCTATCGCTTGTTAAAATTGAGGCATAAAAAAACCCAGTTTTCAGTATTTGAAAAACTGGGTTTCAAGTCGTTTGGATCACTTCGCTTAAAACGGCTTAACGACCACCAAAACTAAAATAATAAACGCCAATAACAACGGAATCTCATTTGCCCAACGGTAATAGACACCACTGTGATCTAAATGCCCTTCCTGCATCTCTTTCATACGGCGTTTCGTCCATAGGTGATAAACAATCAATAAGACCACCACCAATAATTTAGCATGCACCCATGCGGTAGCCGTTTGAAAGTAAATTAACCAGAGTGCCAAACCAGAACCGACTGCTAACATCATCATGATGGTCATAAAGGTATAGAGACGTTTCGCCATAATGGCCAATCGATCTACATTCTGTCCAGCCTCTTTGCCTTCCACAAAGTGAACAAAAATTCGAGGCAGATAAAAAATACCCGCCATCCAAGACATCATAAACAAAATATGAAAGGTTTTAAGCCATAACATAGCGCATTCCTCTTAAAAAAGTAATTGTAAAAAATAATTTGCCTGTATCATACTCCTAATCGCAATCAAATTAAGCGTAATTCATCCTCATTTTTAACAAGGAATTTAGTATGAACATCGAAAAAAATAAAGTCGCACAAATTGAGTACACCCTAACCGATGCTAAAGGCGAAGTCATGGATGCTTCGAGTGGTAACCCTTTGGCTTACCTACACGGACACAGTAACCTGATTCCTGGACTTGAAAAAGAGCTTGAAGGCAAAACAACTGGGGATAAATTTAAGATCACCGTACCTGCAAATGAAGCCTATGGTGAGCGTGTTGATGCCTTAATTCAAACCGTTCCAAGCAATATGTTTCAAGGCGTCGACAATTTAGAAGTTGGGATGCGTTTTGAAGCTCAGTCAGAGCAAGGAATGCACTCCGTTGAAATTACCGCAATCGAAGACGATCAAGTAACCGTGGATGGCAACCACCCTATGGCAGGGTTAGAACTTACGTTTGATGTCGAGGTTAAAGACGTTCGTGATGCAACCGAAGAAGAAATTGAACACGGTCATGCACACGGCGCAGGTGGGCATCAACACTAACGATCAATCAATCGTTGCTAACTTTGCTCCAAAAAAAATCCCGTATAAAACGGGATTTTTTTAGACAGGCTACATCAAGATATTGTTATAACACACCTAATGTTTCCAACACTTCAATGCTTAATTGACCATAGGCTAAGCCTTTATCTTTCTGATAAGCACGTACCGCATTTAATGTATTTTTATTCCAAATACCATTAATAGAGGACACGCCACCTTTCAAATACCCTAAGCCGTATAAAGCACGTTGTAATTTGGTAATAATTTCCGTAGAACGATCTTTTTTACACAGTGTCGGCAACTCTTGCACATAGCCCACTTTGCTCTCTTTACTGTTTTGAACCAGTTCTGCAATTTTTCCGCGATAGTCTCCCGGAATCACTTGATTTACATAACAATGCTTTGTTGCTGCTTTCTCAAACTTAACCGATTTAGGCGCCATAGAAGACGGAGCTGGCTCCGCTTTCACTTCTGGCTTAGGGGCGACCACTTCAGCCTTCACTGGCTCAGGAGCCACTTTCGGTTCTGGAACAGGAACAACTTTAGGTTCAGGCATAATATTAGCTTCAGGAGTTACCTGAGGTACTGACTTTACCACTGGTTTCGGCTTTACTACAGGTGCGGGGGCAACACTAGGTTTTGCCTTTTCAACTCGACCAATATCAGGTGGCACTTCAGACTTTAACATTTTTTTAGAACCTCTACGGTTCACAATATCTGAATACTTAATGACGCCCAAATCAACCAAAGACTCAATACTAAGTTGCCCATAAGCAAGCCCTCTTGATTTTTGATACTTAATCAAAGAGTTCAAGGTATTAATCCCCCAAATACCATCAATCACTTCTAAGTCATACGGAGGGCTTGGTTTTAAGAAACCTCGCTCGCTCAATGCAACTTGTAACGCCTTAATAATTTCAGGACTACGACTCCATTTGCAGAGTGTTGGGAGTTTAATCGAATCCCCTGGTTGTGCATTTGAGTTCAGAACCTCCGGTAAACTTCCTAAGTAAGGATCAGGAATTGTCTGCCCTGCAACACATTGACGAATCACAGTATCAAAAGAATTCGCTTCAGAAGCAGCCTCTACAACGGTACTTTCATAAGCAGGAGGCGTATAAACAACCTCTTTTTCTTTAACAGGTGTTACGACTTCAACTGGTTTTATCTCTGGTTCAGTGACTGGAGTGCTTTCGATCGATTTAACAGGCTCAGGCTTAGACTCAACAACCGTCGACTTTTGTTCCTCTTGTGCATAAATATTTTTCCACTGCTCAAGTAAAGGGTCGCCAGATGTATTGTCAGGCGTCGTCACATCAGGTGTCACTTCAACCACTTTAACAGGTGCCACTTCTTTAGGTGCGGGGCTATCTGTCTGGTTTAGCTGTTCAATTTTAGTTTCTAATTGATTAATTTTAATTTCAGAGAAACGTTTATCGTCCTTATTCTGTTCAGCAAGCTCAGCCATGACGCGTGCACGCTCTTCCGCCTTTGCTTTTTCGATCAATAAATCAACATACGCCGCAGACATTGCCGGTTTATACGTTGTATCTGGATTTGTAGGTGCCGATAAACAGCCCGCTAATGAGAGAACGGATCCACAAATAACCGTTAATTTAAAAAGCTTCATAACCAACCTTTATCAAAAAATTATCAAAATAAAATTCAATCTGTATTCTATGCCATATTACGCATAAAATCACATAAAAAAACCGTATACAGCCCAAGGCTATATACGGTTTTATTTATCTTTCTATAATCACAAAAAAACTACCCAACGGCCACACCAATTTCAGAAAGTGATTTAGGAGATTCCACCTCATACATGGCGATTTCATCAAACTGGAGATAACGATACACATCATCGGCCATCGTATCCAGCATGGCGACCTGTTTCATGTACTCCTCTTTGCTTGGTAATTTACCCAAAGAAGCACATACCGCCGCCAATTCAGCCGAACCTAAATAAACATTCGCACCGTTTCCTAATCGGTTCGGGAAGTTTCGTGTTGAGGTTGAAAACACGGTAGACTCATCCGCTACGCGTGCTTGGTTACCCATGCATAATGAGCAACCTGGCATCTCAGTACGTGCGCCAACTCGACCGTAAATACTGTAATAGCCCTCTTCAATCAATTGACGCTCATCCATCTTGGTTGGCGGAGCAATCCAAAGACGCGTTGGAACCGTTCCCATATTTTCAAGCACTTTACCTGCTGCGCGGAAGTGTCCGATATTGGTCATACATGATCCAATAAAGACTTCATCAATTTGAGTTCCCGCAACCTCTGACAATAGTTTCACATCATCAGGATCATTCGGACAAGCGACAATCGGCTCTTTAACCTCATTCAGATCAATTTCAATGACTTCTGCATATTGAGCATCTGAATCGGCGGTTAATAATTTAGGCTCTGCAATCCATGCCAACATTTGATCACGTCGACGCAGTAAAGTACGTGCATCGGCATAACCATTTTCAACCATCCAATTAATCAGTGTTACGTTGGATCTTAAATATTCAATAATCGACGCTTCAGAAAGTTTGACCACACACCCATTGGCTGAACGCTCGGCAGACGCATCAGACAGTTCAAACGCTTGCTCTACTTTTAGATGTTCAAGCCCTTCTATTTCAAGTACTCGACCATTAAAGACATTCTTTTTGCCTTTTTTCTCAACCGTTAACAAACCGTCCTGAATCGCTTTATAAGGGATTGCATTCACTAAATCACGTAACGTAATCCCCGGTTGCATCTCCCCTTTAAAACGCACTAAAACGGATTCTGGCATATTTAAAGGCATCACACCAAGCGTTGCACCAAAGGCAACCAAACCTGAACCTGCAGGAAAGGAAATACCAATTGGAAAACGCGTATGAGAATCACCACCCGTTCCAACGGTATCGGGTAACAATAGACGATTTAACCAAGAGTGGATTACACCGTCACCTGGGCGTAATGCCACCCCACCACGACTGGTCATAAAATCAGGCAGTGAGTGTTGAAGTTCAATATCGACAGGCTTTGGATACGCAGAGGTATGGCAAAAAGATTGCATCACTAAGTCTGCTGAGAAGCCTAAACACGCCAACTCTTTCATCTCATCACGCGTCATTGCACCTGTTGTGTCTTGAGAACCCACCGTTGCCATGTGCGGCTCACAATACATACCCGGACGAACGCCCTCAATACCACACGCCTTACCGACGATTTTCTGTGCCAAGGTATAGCCATGTGTGGATGCAGTTTTATCTTGTGGACGCATAAAAATATCAGACGGAGGCAAGCCCAAATCTGCTCGCGCCTTATCGGTTAATCCTCTACCAATAATCAGTGGAACTCGCCCACCTGCACGCACTTCATCTGGCATGGTATCTGGCGCTAGCTCAAACGTAGAAATTATTTTACCCGCTTCATTGGTGATTTTTCCAGCGTATGGATGAATCGTAATCACATCGCCCATACTCAAGGATTCAACATCACATTCAATCGGTAATGCACCCGAATCTTCTGCGGTGTTAAAGAAAATAGGCGCAATTTTTGTCCCTAATACCACCCCACCTTGGCGCTTATTTGGCACATAAGGAATATCATTACCAAAGAACCACATAACCGAGTTCATCGCCGATTTACGTGAAGAGCCCGTCCCAACCACATCTCCAACATAAGCAACGGGATGACCTTTGGCTTTCAAAGTTTCCATCACCTCACCCACATTTTCAATGCGTGTTGCCAGCATCTCTTTTGCATGCAACGGAATGTCTGGACGCGACCAAGCGGCGGTTGCTGGAGATAGATCATCCGTATTGGTTTCACCCTCGACCTTAAAGACGGTTACCGTAATCGCTTCAGGCATCTTAGGTTTAGAGGTGAACCACTCCGCTTCTGCCCAAGATTTCATCACTTGCATGGCATAATCATTGGTTTTTGATCTCTCAACCACATCATGATACGCATCGTAAACCAAGAGTGTTTTCGACAGTGCCACAACGGCCGCTTCTGCAACGGCGGTATTTGAACTATCAAGGAGTTCAATGAGCGGCTGCACGTTGTAGCCTCCTAACATCGTTCCTAATAGAAAAACGGCTTCGACCTCAGAAATTAAAGGGCACGCAACCGTTCCTTTTGCCACATCCGCTAAAAAAGCCGCCTTAACATAAGATGCTTCATCCACACCCGGTGGTACACGGTGCGTTAATAACTCAACCAAAAAGTCCTCTTCGCCTGCAGGAGGGTTTTTAATCAAATCAACCAACTGCCCTGTCTGCTCTGCATTTAAAGGTAATGGCGGAAGCCCTTCGGCTAAGCGTTCTGCAACATGACTACGGTAAGCATCTAACATTCTAAGAATTCTCCTATTTTTTAATTTGGCGGTATTCTAACACAATCAGGCGCGGTTCGGGGACTCTGAAAGAGGCCGATAAACTTAAAGAATCAGGTCGCCAAAACCCCAAATCAAGGTGCCAAGTACTAAGGTAATATGCGACATCCATACTTTTTTAAGATGCCACTTTGAAGGCGTTAAATCCGGCATATCCATATCGGCATCGACCTTCTCTAGGCGATCATATAGTCGGTGTAACTCACCATGCAATAAACTGTACTCACCCATTACCGAAAATAGCACGATTAAACTGCCAAATCGAGCAAACCATAACGGATCAAACACCAACCCTAATATTAGCCCAATGACACCTGAGACCCAAGCCAGAACCAATAATAGACCACTTTTCTTTTTAATCATTTTTATACAGAACCCTAAACATCTCGTCTACGCTTAATCTCTTCAAAAGCGGCATTAATTTCCTGCATTTTTTCGGTGCCTTTTTGAATCTCCTCATCATCCATACCTTGACCTTGCATATAATCGGGATGATGCAATTTGACTAATTTACGGTAAGCTTTTTTAATAACGATAAACTCATCGTCTTCATTACAACCCAGCTCTTTGTATGGATCTTTATCAATCGGGTACGCGCCGGCTTGCCCGCCACCCAGTACTTGACTGATCATGTTTTTGGTCTGCTCCTCGGTAAATCGTAAGGTTTCACCAATCTCAACAATCACTGCTCGCGTATTGTCTGACAGACCGTCTAACGAAGCAAAGGTGATTAGCTGGAAAAATACGCCGGCACGGACTTGCTCATTGGCTTTACTCAGCGATTGACAGTAATATTGAATGGAACGCTGATCGTCTTTGGCTTTGTTCGCTAATGCAAATAGTTTTTTCTTGGTTTTTTCAATTAAGATGCTCGGCACACGGGCTTGCTTCATTCCTGCCAACATTGACTTAATGGTGTCACTCATAAACTCCACTTCAATCTTGCTGACCTGACCATCGCTTTTGGCCACTTTGGCCATTAATGCAATGACCTCTTCTGGAATCGATAAACGACTTTTAGAGTACTCATTGCTGGCAAAGTTTTTATAGGCATCGGCAAAGCCTTCGCTATTTTTAACGGAACCATAGGCGTTACGCCCTAAATCTATAACGGCTCTAAACAGTTTAAAGATTAACTTGAATACGCCTAACACCAAAACCAGTAAGGCGAGAAATATCACGGCAATAAATTTAAAAAAACGACCCATACGGCTCATAGCTCCTGCTTGAAATTCAATAAAAAAATAGGGAAGAGAACTTTAGCCCATAAAAAAGTAATACAACCAAATTACCCCAATAGCATATACCGCGGCCAACACATCATCTAGCATAATGCCAAACCCGCCGTGTACTTTTTGGTCGATCCAACGAATCGGCCATGGTTTCCAGATATCAAAAAGGCGAAAGGTAATAAATGCCAATACCCAAAAGATCACGCCCTGTTCGGGCAGAAACAGTAGCACTAACCAAATACCGACAAACTCATCCCAAACAATACCGCCATGGTCGTGCACTCCCAATTGCTCAGAAGCCTTGCCACAAATAAGGCTACCGAATAGTGTCCCTGCTAATAAGACCAACCATGCAATGGACTCATTCCATAATAGAATGGGGATGAACAGCAGTAGCCCCAATAAGGTACCAGCGGTTCCTGGCGCTTTTTTGGCTAAACCAGAACCAAATCCGAAGCCTAACATTAAGAAGGGGCTTTTTAACAGTTCTGAAAATGTTGGGTTTTTAGCGGCTTTCATAATCCCCCCTATTGCTCTTAAGTTCAAGTATTACAAACAAAAACAGCGTTGATTTCAACGCTGTTTTTACTTTAAATAAACAATATAACCAATTGTTTTACTTACGCCTTTTAGCCGCAGTTTTTAAGCGTAGTGCATTCAGTTTAATAAACCCTTCAGCATCTTTATGATCATAGGCACCGCCATCTTCTTCAAAGGTTGCAATGGCTTCATCAAACAAGCTGTACTCCGAGGTACGACCAACGACAATTACATTACCTTTATACAATTTAAGACGCACATCGCCCGTTACATAGATTTGAGAGTGATCAATTAAAGCCTGTAACATCTCACGCTCAGGTGCAAACCAGAACCCGTTATAGATCATCTCAGCGTATTTTGGCATCAATTCATCTTTAAGATGCGCCGCATTACGATCTAAGGTTAACGACTCCATCGCACGATGCGCTTTTAACATAATGGTTCCCGCAGGGGTTTCATAACAACCACGCGCTTTCATACCGACAAAACGGTTTTCAACAATATCATCACGACCAATTCCATTAGCGCCGCCCACTTTATTTAAGTACTCCATTACCGTCGCGGGTGACATCGCTTCACCATTAATCGCAACAATATCCCCTTTCTCATAGGTGAGATCAATGTAGGTGGCTTCATCAGGTGCATTTTCTGGTGAGACGCTCCACAACCACATATTCTCTTCTGGCTCATTGGCAGGGTCTTCAATCACGCCACCTTCATAGGAGATATGCAGTAAGTTCGCGTCCATTGAGTAAGGGGATTTTTGCCCTTTTTTCTTCTCGACTTCAATACCATGCTTTTCGGCATACGCCATTAATTTTTCACGTGAAAGCAGATCCCACTCACGCCACGGGGCAATCACATGTACATCTGGCATTAACGCATAAGCATTTAACTCAAAACGTACTTGGTCATTGCCTTTGCCTGTTGCGCCATGAGAGATCGCATCTGCTCCCGTCTCTTGCGCAATTTCGACCAAGCGTTTTGAAATCAATGGGCGTGCAATGGAAGTCCCTAAACGGTATTCGCCTTCATAAATCGCGTTAGCACGCATCATAGGAAAAACAAAGTCACGCGCAAACTCTTCACGCAAGTCTTCAATGTAAATTTCTTTAATGCCCATCGCTTCGGCTTTTTTACGTGCAGGCTCTACTTCTTCACCTTGACCAATATCGGCAGTAAATGTCACCACTTCGCACTGATATTCGTCTTGTAACCACTTGGCAATAATTGAAGTATCTAAACCACCTGAGTAGGCAAGAACGACTTTTTTAATTTCGGACATTATTTTTTCCTTACAGAATTCTATTAATTGCGCGAATTATACATTAAAATCACCCAATTATAATCAATAAATAGCGTATCAAGCGCAACGGTAACTCATAAAAATGATCAGCTTTTCAGACTTTATTAAAGTCACCCCACAATATTTCATCCCCAAACACCTACTCTCTTCCGGTATGCACTGGTTTATGCAAGTGGAAACGCCATGGATAAAAAACAACACCATTAAACTGCTCACCAAACTCTATGGCATTAACATTAGTGAAGCGGTCAATGAAGACATCACCAGTTACCGCCATTTCAATGATTTTTTTACCCGCGCTTTAAAACCCGAAGCACGCCCGATTGACCCCATGGAAAATGCATGGGTTAGCCCCGTGGACGGTATTGTGAGCCAGTCAACTCACATTAATGGCAATCAAATCATTCAAGCAAAGTGCCACCCCTACACGCTTGAGGCACTGGTTGGCGGAGACATCAGCTATGCCAAAACCTTTGAAGATGGTGAAGCGGCGGTGATTTACCTCTCTCCTAAAGACTATCATCGAATTCATATTCCCGATGCTGGAAAACTTCTCTCAATGACCTACATTCCCGGTGACCTGTTTGCGGTAAACCCCGCAACCGTCCGTAATGTAGAGGGATTATTTGCTCGTAATGAACGCTTAGTGATTCGTTTTGAAAACGAACGCGGCCCTTTCTGTTTAATTATGGTCGGTGCGATTTTTGTCGGCAGTATGCAAACCGTTTGGGAAGGAAAAATCACCCCTGAGTACCAACCCACCATACAACACTGGGATTATTCGAGCGCAAACTTGACCTTTAACAAGGCAGACGAAATAGGCCGATTTAATATGGGGTCAACTGTGGTACTCTTAACGCCAGAAGATCAACTACCCGAGTTAGGTCATATCGTCGCTGGAACCCCTGTTAAAATGGGACAGCACTTAGCCAGCTACCCCAATCAAATAGACGATTCTATTGATATAGCACATGAAATCATGGAAGATGACAATACAAAACCCATTCGTTAACCAACTGAATTTACAGTTCGAAACTAAAATACTTTGCACGAGGAGTTAAAATGAAATTAATTACAGCGATTATCAAACCTTTTAAACTAGACGATGTTCGTGATGCACTACATGAAATTAACATTCACGGCATGACCGTCACCGAAGTAAAAGGCTATGGCCGTCAAAAAGGACACACTGAGATGTACCGTGGTGCTGAGTATGTGGTTGATTTTTTACCGAAATTAAAAATCGAGATTGCTGTGGCCAGTGAAATTGTCGATGCCGCCTCTGAAGCCATTATTAATGCCGCACAAACCGGTAAAATTGGTGACGGTAAGATTTTCATTACCAATATTGAACAGACGATTCGTATTCGTACTGAAGAGACAGGGCCAGATGCACTGTAAAAAATATTAATGTTTTAAACGATACGGCTCAGTCTATAAAAAACTGCGCCGTTTTTGTTTAGGGTCTCTTTTTTTTACAAAAAAGAGACCCCCACGCGGTTAATTTGATAGCGATGACGACTATGCTCACCAAGTGGCATAAGCTCCCACTGCCATGACTCAATCACTTGTGGTGACTCAATATCCCACCATGGATCAAAGCGCTCGACTTCACTTCCGTCGGAATCAAACTCAATTCCTTCACGATCGGCAATTAAACACACCTCACCATTAAATAGCTGTAAATAGAGTAAATGCGCCAAAATGAGCTGTTTACCTAGAATATCGCCCTCTTGCTCAGAGCACTCAAAATGCTCCATTAACCAACGGACGGGAATCAGAGGTAGCTGCGTAATTAAATTTAATGACACCACTAAATCAATAGACGAATCATCTAACCATGCCATTGGCGTATCGACCACTGGTAAACCGATGCAAATGCGCTCCAATGATTCGGTGATATCGTGCTCAATAAGCGCCACATTATCAAATTGTTGCGCAATACTTCGTGCCGAGTTTAAAAAAACTAAATCAACCAACAACACCTTATCAAACTGAGCCGATAAAATACCCAACGGAATATCGTGTAACGACCCTGCACCCAATACCAGTACGGTGCGTTTTTGAACGGCACGTTGCGAGGCCCTTAAAATTGCTTTTTGACAGTTCTGATAGTGCACGCCCCAGCTCTGCTTACAACGCTTTGCCCGAGCTTCCATCGAAATCGCCTCACTTAAAAACCCCATTTTTTTGGCGACGGGGTTTTCGGTTGTACTGGAAACATACTGCCAAAGTTCTTTAAGCATTCAACATAACCCTTTAATCTTCCAGCCCTAACGATTGAATTTTTCGGGTTAAGGTGTTTCGCCCCCAGCCCAATAAAATAGCCGCTTTTTGTCGATGGTTGTGACTGGCTTTAAGTGCGGCATTAATTAATACTTTTTCAAACATGGCCTCGGCACAGGTGTGTAACCCCTCTCGGCCACTCTGCAAAAACTGTTCTGACCACTGTTGCAACCCCTGTTCCCACTGATCCGATCCTACGTCCACAGACTGCGTTTCAGTTGGGTGCTTTAACTCCAGTGGGAGATCTTCCATTTGAACCGTTTTATCGGGTGCCATAATAGTTAGCCACGTACATAAACTTTTTAACTGGCGTACATTTCCTGGCCATGGTAGGCTGGATAGAAATTGCTCTACTTTTGGGCTGAGTGCTTTCTCTTCTAATCCCAATGCGCGCGCCTCTTTTTCCATATAAAAGCGTAATAAGAGTGGAATATCCTCTTGGCGCTCTCGTAAAGCGGGGACTTTAATGCGGATAATGTTTAAACGGTACAGTAAATCTTCTCGAAACTTTCCATCTCTGACCAGTTGTGCCATATTTTGATGGGTGGCCGCCACAATGCGGACATCGGTGGTCACTGGCGTTCGCCCCCCTACACGGTAAAAAACCCCATCATTTAACACACGTAACAGACGTGTTTGCAGATCAACGGGCATGTCACCAATTTCATCTAAAAATAGCGTACCGCCGTTGGCTTCTTCAAAACGACCAATACGTTGTGAGTGTGCGCCGGTAAACGATCCTTTCTCGTGACCAAATAGCTCGGACTCTAGTAAATCTCTAGGGATCGCTGCGGTGTTTAACGCAACAAAGGGGGCGTCGGCTCTGGGGCTTAACTCATGCAGGGCTTGTGCCACCAGCTCTTTACCCGTTCCGGTTTCACCATTAATTAACACCGTTACATCCAGCTGTGCCACCCGCCCTAAAATACGAAATACCTCCTGCATCGCGGGTGCAACACCAATGATATTAAGCGGTTGTTTTTCAGCTTTGAGCAACCTTTTACCCCGAGAAACGCCCCCTGAAAGACGGCGTTTTACGGCTCTATCAACTAAGCCAATGGCTTCATCAATATCAAACGGCTTGGGTAGGTATTCAAATGCTTTACTCTGAAACGATTTAACAGCCGTATTTAAATCGGCGTGGGCAGTCATGATAATAACGGGGATTTTTTTATCCTTCTCATGAATTGCTTCCATAAAGGTTAGACCATCCATATCGGGCATTCGCACATCACTCACCACCACCGTTGGTGGCTGAGAATCAAGCGCTTTTAATGCGTGCAAAGGCGACTCAAACACCTTTACCACATAAGGTTTATCTTCCAAAGCGGTTTCCAATACCCAGCGAATGGATGCATCGTCATCAACGATCCAAACAACGGGATTGATCTCTTGTTTTATGCCCATACTAGGGTTCCTTTTTCAATGGCAAGTAAACATGAAAAACAGTACTGCCTGGCGTGCTTTCGGCAACAATTAATCCATCATGATTCCGTACGATATTTTGAGAAACCGATAACCCCAACCCCGTGCCCGCTTGCTTGCTACTTACCATGGGATAAAAAATCGAGTCAAAGACCGATTCAGGAATCCCCTCTCCTTCATCGATAATACTAATCACCGCGACCAAAGGGTAAGTGTTGCTTCCCAAGGTAAATTTATGCTCTATACGCGTTTTAATGGTCAGTAAGCCACCATATCGTTCCATAGCTTGAATCGCATTTTTAACTAGGTTTAATAACGCCTGAACCATCGCTTCAAAATCAATCCGTACCTCTGGAATACTTGGATCGTAATCCTGTTTAATAAAGATATTCGGCGGTTTCTCCCCTCCTATCACTTGCAACACATAACGAATCAGTTCATGAATGTTATGCCACGCTTTTTCTCGGCTACTTTTAGGCCCCAACATACGGTCAACTAAGTTGGTCAAGCGTAAGACTTCTTTTGAAATCACCTCTAAAAACACCAAGTCTCGATCCCCCGGTTGATGGCGTTTTTGCAATAACTGAGTCGCGCCTAAAATGCCTGCCAGTGGATTTTTTACTTCATGTGCGAGGGTTTTAACCAATAAATTGCCCGCTTCATACTGATGCCAACGCTCATCCTCTTCTACAATACGGTGATGACGTTCGGTATTATAAACTTCAAATAACCAACCAAACTCACCCTGTATCTCATAAGGCGAGATGGTACAACTCACACGTACGGTTCCAACACCCGCCACTAAAATGCTGTACTCATGAATCGTAATCTTTTTTTCTCGCGCTTGAGACAGGTCATCGACCAAATTTGGAAACAGTACCGTCCATTTTTGTTGAATCAAACGGCTCGTACTTAATTGAAATAACTCACCGGCAGCACTGTTCATAAACTGAATCTCTTCACGCTGGTTAACCCATACAATCGCCGTTACCATCCCCTCTAAAAGCTCTTGGCAAAAATCACTCTTACGATTCGGCATACCCTTGCAACCCTTTACTTTTTTGCATCCGACACCAGAACAAACTGTGCCAACTGATAATCAATTACCTGCTCTATTTGATGGTCAATTAATACCCGAAAAGGGCCATTAGCTGGTGTACTGTTTTTCACTTCAAGCGACACCCCTGTCATCAGCCCAATGGAGGCTAAATAGCGTAACTCTTCAGGGCGGCGGTTTTTAATCCGTCTAACCACCGCTTTCTGCCCCTCTTTAATGTCACACAATGCACGCAAAATACACGCCGCCACCTCCCCCGATTCGCTTGGAATAGGAGAGCCGTGCGGATCATGCGTTGGTTTACCCAACACCTCCCACATGCGATTGGCGAGTTTATCAGATATCGCATGTTCCAGTACCTCCGCTTCTACATCCACCTCATCCCAAGAGTAGCCTAGCCGCTCAACCAAATACTGTTCTAAAATCCGATGCTTACGAACCATAGTTAAAGCGACTTTACGCCCTGATGGCGTGAGTTTGACGCCATAATAAGGCGCATATTCAATAAGACTTTTCTCTGCCAATTTTTTAAGCATATTCGAAACCGAAGCTTGAGAGATCGCCAAGCGCTCGGCAATCGCCGAGGTTTGCACCCCCTTATCGGAAGGGGATGAACTTTCCAGTTTATAAATAATTTTTAAATAATCTTCTAACGCTTTAGAACTCATAATTTTATGCCTAACAGTGTGGTTCTACGTCCCAGATTATTGTGCGATTGGTACTGGATCAACATCCGGTTCCGTCACGGCTGGCACGTCTGTTTTTGTCTCAGATTCAACACTCGGTGCAGACATTTCAGCATTAAGACTCGGCGCCATCAAGGCAGGATCCATTGGAATATGCTTTCCTGCCATTTTTTCACGCACCACATCTGGATCTGGAAAAGAGAAGACGTACAGCACAACAAAAGCGACCATAAATCCTAAGCGAGTTAACGTTTTAAGCGGCAGGCGTGGAAGGCTAACCAGTGACAAAGATAACCCCGTTATCACCCCACTTACCGAGCCCAGCGTACCCGCCAACATCGCCAAGAGTGCGCCGGAGGCCATGATATAATAGTGCCAAGTAAACTTTGCTTTTTGTTCATTCATTGCTAAGATTCCCACTCAAATATAATGTAATTACGTATTTTACTCGAAAACCCCGCTTATGAATGGGCTATTTTGGTGCGTAGCAGAACCTAATAATCCAAAAAGGAAAAGAGATGAAAGACCCTATTATTGTGATTGGACTTGGTGAACTCGGCAGTGTATTTGCCCGAGGTTTTTTAAAGCTTGGCTACCCAGTTCAAGGCATCAATCGCACCATGTCAATGCAAACCGTTGCACAAGAGATACCAAACCCCACCGCTGTCTTAGTCTCCGTGGGAGAAGCTGACCTTAGTAAGGTATTAACCAACCTACCGAGTGAGTGGAAAGACAACGTTATTTTATTGCAAAATGAACTGCTTCCCCGTGACTGGCAGGCCACCAATATTAACGATCCAACGGTAATTTCGGTCTGGTTTGAGAAGAAAAAAGGCATGGACAGTAAAGTGGTGATCCCCTCACCTATTTATGGCAAACATGCAAAGCTAGTATTCAACGCCTTAGCCACACTAGACCTACCCAGCTTTATTCTTGATTCACCCGAAGCACTTAATTACGAACTCGTCCGCAAAAACCTCTATATCTTAACTACCAACATTGCAGGCTTAGAGGTTGGCGGCAATGTCGAACAACTGGAAAAATTACACCCCGAAGTGATGCAAGCCGTTGCCAATGATGTGCTAGACATTCAAGACTGGTTAACCGGTCAAATCAACGATCGATCCCGTTTAATGGAGGGACTACTCGAAGCATTTAACGGTGATCCACAACACGGCTGTATGGGACGCTCTGCCCCTGCACGACTTGCAAGAGCGATCGACTTTGCTGATCAAGCAAACTTAAGCGTGCCTAAGTTGCGTGAGATTGCCAAACAACATTTAGATTAAGCTTTTACAGGCGACACAAAAGAGCTCGGTTTTAACGCCAGCACCGAACAGTTAACTTGCTCCAGAATAGACTCCGACGTGTTGCCAATAATAATCCCTGGCAGACCATGACGCCCTAATGTTCCCATCACCAGTAAATCGACTTTGTGCAATTCAACAATATGTGGAATCACCTCTTCGGGCTTGCCTTTGGGCAGTACGGGTTCGAATTTGATCTTTGGGGCGTTCAATGCCTCAATTTCCAGCTCAATGGCTTTTAGGTGTTGATGACGAATGGTTTCGGTAAATTGAAACATATCCTCTTCTGAAAAGTCGGTGTTCCAGTGACGGACTAAGTTTTCAGCCTCCGCTTGCCAAGCATGAAGCACTTCTAAATAGGGTTCTTCACTGTCCAGCACATTGGTTGCCTCGGCTAAAATACGCTGATTTAATTCATCAGGCTCCCTTATATTATCGTCACCAAACCCATCATCTAAATTAACGTCCAAACACGCCATCACTTTTTGAAAGGGTAAATTGGTGCCATGTTTATGCAGTAACACAGGGCATGGGCATTTTCGCAGTAAGTGTAAATCTTGGCTATCAAAAATATGTTTTGTTAAGGTATGCGTCGCTTCATCAGTCTGTTTAATCAACCAATCAACCGAGTGATTCAAAACATATTGAATGGCACGGTAAAATGGCTTACCAAACTCAATCTGAACCGCCAGCGCCACATCGACCGCTTTGGCCTGATCTTGCCATGTGGTAAATTCAGACAGTGTGGCTTGACGCTGTTTTGTCATCAACGCTTCAGGGGTCGTATCCGATGAAACGTCCGCAACCACTTCGGTAAGCCAGTGAAACAAGCCGTGATCTATTTCGGGCAACGCGCGTAATACCGTTATCTTTGCGTTGTTCTGCTTTGCAAACTTCAACGTCCATTTAAACAGTTCTTGTTCATTTTTTACCGATTGTGATAGCAATAATAGATGATTTAACACGGTCATGCTGACTCCTGTTTGGTTGCTTTCGAATCTGAAATAAGGCGTTCTACCGTTTGTATGGCGGCATCATAATAAGGGAGCAGTACGCTCTCTACGCCTAAGTTTTTAAATGCCGCTATTTCAGACTGCTTATTAACGGCTAACGCAACTTTTCCATCAAAACCAACGGACTGTAGCGATTGGTACAATGCCATATTAACATGGCGATCTCGTAATGTACTCACCACCCATTTTGCCTCGGTTAATGGCAAGCTACGAATAAACTCTGGATCTTCCGCATCGCCATAACGGGTAGGTACACCATGCTCGGCTGTTTCTTGAATTAATAACGGATCAAAATCCACGGCTAAGACCTGAACCCCTTTTTTCTGCAAGGTTTGTGCAATCACCATCCCAAAACGCCCTAACCCAAAGACAATCACTTCTGTGGGGCGCGCTTGTTCCTGCTGATCCAGTGCCACCTCCCGAAACGCCACCTCTCTTTCAAAGATGCCCATATAGGGTGACAACCAAGTATAAAGGTTATGTGAATACAAAATCATATAGGTGGAAGCTGAAATGGTAATTAAGCCCACCAGTGTAATTAAGCCTACGGTTTCTTGATCAATATGCCCTAACGAGAAACCGAGCGCGGCTAAAATCAAAGAGAACTCTGAAATTTGCGCTACGGTTAACCCCGCTAAAAATCCTGTGCGTTTCCGATACCCCATGTAGCCCATAATCGCCATAACAATCAGTGGGTTTCCAATTAAAACAAATGCAGAGAGTAAGAGCGCATTCCCGACTTGAGCGTCTAAGGTTTCCATCTCTAAGCTTGCACCCAAGCTGATAAAGAAAAACAGCAGTAAAAAGTCTCGCAAACTCACCAAGCGCGCACCAATTAGCTCACGATAATGGGTAGATGCCAAAGAGATGCCTGCTAAAAAGGCCCCTACTTCTTGGCTAAAGCCTAATAAATAGCCAACGGTTGCCCCCATCATCGCCCATGAGATGGCAAATAAAATCAACAGTTCAGGTGAATGCGCTAATCGGTTTAATAGCTTTGGAATCACATAGCGCATCAACAATGCGACCACCAGCAGCATTAACACGCCTTTCACCAAAACCATAAAGAATTCAAAGCCAATACTGCTATTCTCTTGCGCTTGACCTGTGGCGGTTAAACCAATCATCGCCAACACGACCACAATGTCTTGCACAATTAGAAAGCCAATCGCAATACGACCATGCAAGGCGTCCAACTCCCCTTTATCGGAAAGCAGTTTTACAATGATTATAGTACTGGAAAACGTTAATGCGACGGCCACATACAGTGCGGGAATGGGTGGCAATCCCAATGATATGGCGATTAGAAAACCAAAGACTGAGGTAAAAATAACCTGCCCTAACCCGGTAAACAGGGCGACAACCCCCATGGTTTTAATGATGTGGAGATCCAGCTTTAAACCTACCACAAACAGTAAAATAGCAATGCCTATGTGTGCCAACAACTCAATCTGTTCATTAAGCGTTACCATGCCAAAACCTGCGGGTCCCACTAACATACCCACGGCAATAAAAGCCACGATTAAAGGTTGGCGCAAAAACATCGCAATACCACCCGCAAAAGCAGAAATGGCGAGCAATACACTTAACTCAATAAACGCACTTTCAAACATGAGTTTCCTTTTAAATCTATCATATCAAGAAATCCATTCTAGCATAGTAAAATCGCGCAATTTAGGGCAAGAGGTATTTATTGAAAATTAATAATTCAACGTAACAACATCACTTAAAGAGATAAAAAAAGAGGGGGGAGAAAAAATCTAAAATCAATTTTTTCTCCCCCCCCCCTATCGAACAAAGCGCTCAATAAAATCTGCTACTTCAACTCTTTCGCCAAAATATCAGTCAACTCTGGAATACAAGAGCCGCAATTGGTGCCCGCTTTGAGTGCTTGGCCAATCGCTTCGACACTGGTGAGTTTGTCTTTTTGAATGGCTTCGATAATGGTGTTGATTCCAATACCAAAGCAGGAGCAGATCATTTTTCCTTCGTCTTTTGCGCCGGATAGCTGACCAGCCAAAAGATTCAATCGTGTTTTCGCATCAATGTCGGATTTAGAAAAAACGGAACCTAACCAACTTCTAGGCGACAGTTCAGTGCTGGGCGCAACAAATAAAACAGATTGTAACTTTCCATTTTTAATCAGTGCCTTACGGTACCTTTTTCCAGCTAAATCTTGGTATTCTAGAACTTCGCCTTCTTGACCTAAAATTTCCGTTGACCACGACTCATAATCTGCAATTGGTTGTTCTCCCGCAATTTCATAACGATAAAACTGTTTGCCTTTGATTTTGACCCAATACTCAAGTCCATCCGTTTCAATGGGTTGACGGCTTAAAATAAAGCCATGCCATTGTGCGCTATAGGGGGTGATGTTAACGGGACAATGCTTGGATTCGGGTTGTCCAGATAGTGGATCGGCAACGGCGGCGACTAAAACATCCACTCGTCCGTGACTGGCGTATTGTGCTGTCCAGTGCATCGGTACAAACAGACTGCCTTGGCGTTGACCTTCGTCTAACACCACGCGGGCAATCACCGTTCCTAATGCATTTTCAACCTTTGCCAGCTCCCCTGCCTTTACCCCTTTTTTCTCTGCATCTTTTGGGTGAATTGCCACATAGGGTTCATCGGTATGCGCCATCAGTTTTGGGGTTTTAGCAGTACGGGTCATGGTGTGCCACTGGTCACGCACCCGCCCTGTGTTTAAGATAAAGGGAAATTCTTCGGTCGTTGGATTCTCAGGCGCACGCGGGGTAATCGCAATAAATTGTGCTTTACCACTGGGGGTAAAAAAACGGTTATCGCTAAACATACGTTTTGTACCCTGTGGGTTTTGTGCATTTAGTGGCCATTGAAACGGTTCTAATGCGTCATACCCTTGCTCGGTAATGTCCGCCAATAAAGAGATATCAAAATCACGTTTACCTTCATTTTCAAACCCAGACAGTGCCGCGTGTTCTCTAAAAATATCCGCTTCACTTCGGTAATTAAACGCTTCAGTAAAGCCCATTTTTTGGGCGACTTGTGCAATCATCCACCAATCGGCACGCGCGTTTTCTGGGCCTTGCATAAATTTACGTTGGCGCGAGATGGTACGATCAGAGTTGGTCACGGTTCCGCCTGTCTCACCCCATGTTAATGCGGGCAACAATACATTCGCCACCTCTGTGGTATCAGTGTTTTGCATACAGTCTGAAACCACCACCATTTCACAATTTTTCAGTGCTTTTTTCACCGCATCGGCATCGGGCATAGACACCACAGGATTGGTGTTAATAATCCAAATCGCTTTAATATCGCCCGACCCAACCGCTTGAAACATCTCAATCGCTTTTAAGCCATTTTCAGTCGCCATATTTTCGGCTTGCCAAAAACGCGCCACACGGTCGATGTTTTCAGGTTTGTTAAAGTCCATGTGTGCGGCAAGTTGATTCGCCAAACCGCCCACTTCTCGTCCACCCATGGCATTGGGTTGCCCCGTAATAGAGAACGCGCCTGTACCGGGTTTGCCCACGCGCCCTGTGGCAAGGTGACAGTTAATAATGGCATTCGATTTATCTACCCCAGAGCTGGATTGATTCACCCCTTGAGAGTACAGCGTCACCATTTTGTCACGGGCAATCATCCAATCCACCAACTGCTGTAGATCGGATTCTGCCAGCTCACACTGTGCTGCCACCTGTTGAATCGTGGCTTGTTCCGTTTGCGCTTTGGCTAACGCCGCATCAAATCCTTCGGTATATTGCTCAAGAAAATCTTTATTCAACGCATCAGATTGTGCCAACTGTGCCAGCAAGCCATTAAACAGAACTGCATCCGTTCCCGGTTTTAACGCCAAGTGCAGATCCGCTAAATCACACGTCGCGGTTTTACGAGGATCGACCACCACGACTTTTAAATCAGGACGACGCTTTTTCTCAGCCGCAATACGCTGATAGACAATCGGGTGCGCCCATGCGGTATTGGAACCAACGATAATCATTAAATCCGCCAACTCTAAATCTTCATAAGAGCAAGGAACGGTATCCGAACCAAACGCACGTTTATAGCCCACCACGGCAGAGGCCATACACAAGCGAGAGTTGGTATCAATATTAGCCGTGCCTAAAAACCCTTTCACCAGTTTATTGGCGATGTAATAGTCTTCAGTCAGCAGTTGACCCGAAACATAAAAAGCCACCGAATTCGAGCCATGCTCTTTAATTATGCGCTTAAACGAATCAGCAACGGTTGTCAGTGCCGAATCCCAACTCACCACCTCGCCATTCACCTGAGGGGCAAGCATCCGCCCCTCAAAATCAACCGTCT
>Ga0256839_1002020_pt1 | contig 23442 bp, 20 predicted proteins | sample 354166metaG_FD_185968 | JGI IMG/M metagenome (GOLD analysis project Ga0256839, IMG submission 185968) | Hydrothermal vent microbial communities from Mid Atlantic Ridge, Atlantic Ocean - 354-166 | ecosystem: Environmental > Aquatic > Marine > Hydrothermal vents | place: Atlantic Ocean: Mid... | reverse complement strand
TACTCACCTAAATACAGAGGTTTTTTTGGAGGCTTGGTTCACGCAACCTTCGTCTTGGGCTATGTGATAAGCGCGGTTGCAGTTAGTATTCTATATCCTTTGTATGGTTGGCGGATGCCATACTTAGTAGCTCTCTACCCGATACCTATAATACTCGTTTTAGCTAAGTTTCTTCCTGAATCTAGGGTGTGGCTTAAGCTAGAGGAGTTGGAGAGTGCTGAGGGAGAGATCGGTCCCCGCTTCAGCCTCTCCAAGCTTCTAGAGTCAAACGTATTAAGGTATGTGGTTTTGGCATCTATCCTGTTCTGGGGAAGCGAGTTTGCATACCACGCGTGGGTTGATTGGGCACCTACTCTACTAAGTAAGGTGTATGGCTATGGGGTGGATGAGGCGAGTAATATAGTTATCGGTATATCTCTATTGGTCGTCCTCTTCCTCCCCATCGTAGGGTTTCTGAGTGACTATATTGGTAGAAGGATGGCCTTTATAGTGTCCTCCTCGATCGGGTTGTTAGGCAGCTTGGGATACGCATACCTATATTTTATAGTGGGTGATCTGACCGGTTCATTCAATCTACTCTATATTATTCCCTTGGCTTTCAGTGCACATGCGTTATATGGTGTGTGGAGCTCGGAGATGTTTCCTACAGAGGTTAGGGCTACGGCAACCTCCTTCATTTTTAGTGTTGCTAGAGGCTTGTCGATGGGTGCATTTATAGTTGGAATTGCATCTAGGTATATCGGCCTCCCCGCCTCTATGGTTTTATTCGGACTGGTTGGTTTCATCCTTATGGTGACACTCCCCATTATATTGCCTGAAACAAGAGGTAAGGTCATAGAGTAGCTTTGGATGTAGATCACCAGTTGTTGGGAACTTATCTGATGCCGTCTCTAAATATCCAATCTAGTTAAGAATATAGTGATATTTTCACATAGTGACTTGGATCTGCTTCAGCAGTTAATGAGATGGATAAATGTGTTTTCGGGTGGACACTCATTTTGCATAACTAAATATAATTTACTTATTGATGCATGTTTGGAATGGTTCTCATAAATACGTATTAGCATTTGACGTTGGAACTACAAATGTGAAGGCTGGGATCATCGATCTCGACAGTTTTAAAGTCGTCTCTAAATCCTATGTCAAGGCTGAGGTTTCACATCCTATGCATGGATATGCAGAGATATCCCCAGATGCTTTATGGCGTCAGATAGTACACTTGGCGAGGAGGTTATCTGATAGCGAATATTACGCTGAAGTTTCAGGATTGGTCTTCTCAGCCCATATGGCAGGCGTCCTCCCAGTTGACGATGAGTTCACTCCTTTGAGGAATATAATTATTTGGCTTGATGAGAGAGCCGCAGGTCTTCCAGAGGAGGTCTTCAGTGGACTACCGAAAATTAATGGATATAATCTACTCCACTTACTTTCCTTCCTCAGAATCACTGGGGGCGCACCAAGTAAGACTGGGAAGGATCCATTATCTAAGATGATCTGGATAAAGAGATATGAAGGTGACATATACCATTCAACTCATAAGTTTATCGATGTAAAGGGGTATCTAATACTTAAGTCTACCGGGGCCACTGTCACGAGCCCTGATGAGGCACATCTCACTTGGCTTTTGGATACTCGGGGATCTAGCGTTAAGTGGTCGGAGAAGTTAATTAAGAAATATGGGCTGGACATCTACCACTTTCCAGAGATAAAGAGTTCAACCGATGTAGCTGGATATCTACTTGGTGAAGCGGCTTCGGAGCTTGGTATAGAGGAGGGTATCCCAGTATTTGTTGGTGCTGGAGACTTAGCATCGGCAGCTGTTGGGAGTGGAGCGGTGGCTGACTATGAGCCTCATGTATACGTTGGTTCGAGTAGCTGGATTGCGGCTCATACACCTAAGAGGCTTCTTGATATAAGTCATTATATGGGGTCTCTAGCTAGTGGTATCCCTGGTAAATATCTTTATATTGCGGAGCAGGAGGTTGCCGGATCGGCCCTAGACCATATCTCTAGGTGGGTTGGAGCTGAAGATGATTATCCTTTATTGGATGAACTGGCCCAGGAGATAGAACCAGGTTCAAAAGGCCTTATCTTTATGCCTTGGATGTTTGGTGAGAGGGCTCCGATAGATGATCCATATGTTAGAGGTGGATTCTTGAATCTAAAGTTCGAACATGATAAGAGGTATATGATTAGGGCGGTTTTAGAGGGTGTAGCATATAATATTAGATGGTCTATCCTTTACTTCAGGGAGAAGATTGCCCTTGATGGGGGTATTAAGGTTGTTGGTGGGGGTGTGAAGTCTGATTTATGGTGTCAAATCCTGGCGGATGTATTTAATCATCCAGTTGTCAGGATGTTTGAGCCTGAGAATGCAAGTCTTAGGGGTGCGGCAGTATTTGCTTCAATAGGTCTTGGTAAGTATAGAGGTTTTAATGAGGCTGTACAGAGGTTTGAGGTTGATAGAGTCTTTAATCCAGATAGGGAGAGGAGTCATATATATGATAGGCTCTTTAAGGTGTTTAGTTCTCTATATAAAAATTTGAAAGATGTATATAGGGAGTTGAATCAATAGTTAGGGGAAGAGTTCGTTTACAATCTCTCTGAATATGGTTTCTACTTCTTTTGGGGGTAGTATATGTATAAGCCTGTTTACCAGATCCATTTTGCTAAAGCTTAGATCTCTTAAACCAAGTGCCTCCATTAATCTGCTTAGGTCGTCTAGTGATAGGATATCCTCTGGAATCTCCGGTTTGTAACTTTTAAGCCTCTGGTCTTCAACTATCACACTTAGTTCTTCTATGAATCTTTCGGCTATATTACTATGGATTGGTGAGATGGTTAGATGGATTGATGTGGGGAATCCTAGATAGGCTGAGCCAGGCTGTAGCTGTAGGTACCAACCATGCTCCTTCATCTTCTCAGCCAAGATATATAGGTCTATATCGTCTGATGTGAATGCCACTATGCTTGAGACCGGTTTGCCGAGTATTTTAAATCCTAGTTTTTTTAGTCCATCTAGTATCGTCTCTCTAGCTTCTAATATTTTTCTTGTAAGGTTGAGGTATCCACGATATCCTAAGTATTTCAATGTGGCGTAGGCAGCTGCTAGGGGGCCTGCTGACCTACTCGATAGTACCGTGGTATTAACCAGTGGGTATCCAGGCCATGATGCATTCACATAGATTTGGTGTAGCCTCAGCCTTCTATCCCTATATAGAATTATTGATCCTCCCTTAGGTGTATATCCATATTTATGTAGATCTACTGATATTGATTTAACCCCTTCTAATGTGAAGTCGAATGCCGGTATATCTTCTCCAAGTTCTCTGAGGAATGGTAGTACGAATCCCCCGATACATGCATCTACATGTAGCCATACGTCTTTCTCTATGGCTATCTCCGATAAGGCTTCTATGTCATCCATAGTTCCATATGGGTAGCTGGGCGCCGAACCTATCACTGCAACTGTATCGCTATCTATTTTTCTTCTCATGTCGTCTATATCTGCTGTATATCCATCTGTTAGGGATGATAATCTAACTTCTATCCCTAGATACTGAGCCGATTTTATGAATGCTGGGTGAGCTGTGAATGGTATTACTATGTTGGGTTTAGAAATGTTCTTCTCCCTCCTCATATAGTCCCTGGCTGTCTTTAGAGCTAGGAATACACTTTCAGTCCCTCCATATGTGTAATTACCTGTAACCCCCTCGTCTCCGTTAAACAGTCTCTTAACTATACCTACAACCTCCCTCTCCATCTTCAATATGCTGGGGTATATTGTGAAGTTGAGCATCGTTTTATCTATGTATTTGAGGTATGCTTTCCTAGAAAGTTCTTCTAGTTCTTCTATACCCGAGTCGTATACGTGGCTGAAGAACCTGCCGTTTCTATGGTCCATGTCATCAGATGAGATATCATCCAGCTCCTTCAAGACACTATCCACGTCTAGGCTATCCCAACCCCTCATCGAATATAATATTCATGTGGAGCCGTGTTATTAGGGCCTATCTAATCCAGTTTTATCCAAAATTATTCTAATCGCATGCTCCATTGTATGGACGTCTTTTGAGTAGTGGAGGAAGATTATTCCACCTATGTTCCTATATATGTCATGGATGTGGATGTCTCTATCGTCTATATAAACTATTTTGTCGGGGGTGAATGTCAACCCCTCTTCCTCCTCTATCTTCTTTAGAAGCTTCTTTATCAAAATATCTTTCCTCGGGGTGTCTTCAATGGCTAGGTAGTGGAAATGTTTGAGCAGGTCGAAGGCCTTCAGTGCCTCATATGCCTTCAGTGGGTTATTCCAGGAGAGTGTAGATATTAGAGCATGGTGATTATATGCCCATTTAACAAGTTTAATCACTTCTTTATTCAAGGTTACCTCTACGTTGTTTCTATCGGTTATCTTGTCGTCGGAGACCCTTTTAAATGGTGGGTCTAACGAGGATATGTCTTTATGGTCCCATATAGTGCCGTCTAGATCTACTAGAAATAGCCACTTAAACCTCATAATCATGATATTGAATGTCTAGAGACCTATTAATCGAGGTATATCGTCATACTCTAGGATCTAGGGTTAGATATTTAGTATACTCCTTTTTTCAATTGAGGGAGGTGGTTTAAATAGGTCATGTATCTAACGGTGGAGTAATAGTGGCGATATAGGAATGGCGTTTATGTTTTAAGTAGGTTTGAGACGTCTGACACTGGAATCCCCCTTCGCATTATCCTTATCGGTTTATTGGAGGCGGAGATGTAGCACCATATGTCAAGGAAGCTAGGTATATGGATGCCGTAGACCCTCACATGATTAAAGACTTCCGTGAATGTATTGTATACCGCTATAATGTGTTCCCTGTCCATGCTGAGGCCTCCAACGTGGTATGTAACCACGCCATTATTTTTCAGCACCTTCTTTAGGTCTCTGATATAGTCTATGCTATATAGTGCGTTTACCTCACTTCCCTCCTCGTCTTCATATCTTATATCCGTCAGGTCTCCAAGTATCATGTCGTATGTTCCGGCATATTTCTTGAGATATTTGAATGCGTCCTGGTTTATGAGCCTGACATTATTATGTTTGAATACGTCTCTCACAACCTCGGGAAGATATTTATTTGTTACTTCGGTCACCATAGGATCTATATCTACCACGTCAACCTTCACATTTGGATTCAGGTTTATTAGTTGGTTGGCCGCTCCCCCATCTCCCCCTCCAAGTATTAATATTTTTCTGAACCGTTTCTTGTAGGTAGGGAGGACTAAACCCTTGTGATATATATCCTCATCATATGTGGTCAACTGTATGACTCCATCTAGTATCAGCATCTTCCCGAATATCGACTCGACAACCATAATCTCCTGATACTCGCTCCTCCCACTGTATAGAACCCTGTATATGGGGTACCTGATCTCTAACTCTCCCGCCTTCAGCCTAACCTTCTCTGAATGATACTCCATCTCTATCAGCCTTTACATAGCCTGTGAAGACGTATCCCCTTCTTAAAACAGTCTTCTTAACCTTCATCGGCTTCAACTCCCTAATGAGTATATCGGCGGCTTTCATCGCCTTTTCCGGCTCTTCACATGCGAATATATCCGCTGCCATGTAGCCATACTCTGGCCATGTGTGGATCGATATGTGGCTGGCTGATAATAGGGTTACTGACGTGAATCCCTGTGGTATGAATTTGTGGTATAGGGTTCCAAAAGATTTAAGGCCGGATTCTTTAATGACTTTATCGATGAGGTTGTTTAGGTATAGAGAATCGTTTAGGATATCCGGGTCCACACCCTCCAGATCTAGCAGTATATGAATACCCTTCTCCCTCATCATCTCCTTCACTTACCCGCAAGTTCTCAACCTCATGATATTCAAACTACTTTATGGTTTCAATAGCTCTATACACTGGGGAGCTTATAAATAATTTGTTTCTGGAGAAATGTTGCTCTACAACCTCTACAAAATTTTCTTTAATGGTTTATATGCGCCGGGACATATTTTATTGTGTAAGGTGGTTTTCATGGCTATAGACCCTGTATGTGGTATGGAGGTAAACCCTTCTGAGGCTGCAGCCAAGACTGTGTATAAAGGCACTATCTACTACTTCTGCAGCCCAAACTGTAAGAAGGCTTTTGAGGATAAACCAGAGTTCTATCTTGAACACGGGCCTCAGGGTATGCCGGGTATGGAGCATGGACACGGGCATCATGAGCATCATGAACACCATGAACATCATGGGCACCATGGACACCATGAGCATCATGAACACCATCATCATGGACACGGTGGATGTGGCTGTAACTGTTGAGGCTTGTGTCTAACGCTCTACACAACCCCTTTTTATAGAATGTATTAGTAACTTTCTTGTTCCGATGGATATCTCCCTTCCTTTATATCCTCTATCAGTCTTGATACTGCTTCCCTACCTAGTTTGTAGAAGTCTACATATCTCCTGACAAATTTTGCTTTGAACCATGGTGTCATGCCTAGGAAGTCGTATAGGACAAGTATATGTCCATCTACATGTGGCCCCGATCCAACGCCTAGAACTGGTATATCCATCTTTCTCTGTATTCTTCTAGCTACTTCGCTATCGACGAGCTCTAGTTTTATGGCTATCGCCCCGTTCTCCTGGGACTTTAGACACTCCATATATAGCCTGTTGTAGTCTCTGACCACACTGGGTTTTAAATGGTGCTTCGGCATATATCCGAGGTGTACGATGAACGGTATACCCTCATCTCTTAGCAGCTTCATACTCTCTATATATACTCCTTCTATCATGACGCCTTCTACACCGTATCCCCTAATCCTCTCTATATTCTCACTCATACTCTTCGCGTTCTCATAGCTTCCATATGGCATGTCTAAGAATACTGGCTTGTCTCCCACGGCTCTCTTGACTATCTCTAGGTGGTATAGCATATGGTCTATCGTTACCTGTCTAGTGTCTCTCCTGCCTTGGATAACCATTCCTAGGCTATCCCCAACCAGGATGAAGTCTATGTCTTGGAACCCTCTTATGAGGTATGCTCCGAAATAGTCATATATGGATAGGCCTATAATCGGTCTCCCACCATCCTTCCTAAATATTGTCTCTACATCTCTCATCTCATGTTTATAGATCTTTTTTTAACGATTTAGATTTTATATCCTAGACCTTATGCCATAGCTTATCATGTCTATAGCTATCACAAATAGTATGGTTATGAGGATGTATGTGGTTACCGCGACATAGTCTAGAAGGCTGATATACTGGAGTATGTAGTATCCCACTCCCCCCGCCCCAACGAAGCCGAGTATCGCAGCTGACCTTATGTTGTACTCTAACATGAAGAATATGTTGCTTATGACTTGCTTCCTCATGTTTGTGTATAATGCAGATGCGAGTAAGATTCCTTTTAGCCCCATGACTCTTAAAGAGTTGACAAGCTCTATGTCGGAGCTTTCTAGTGTCTCATAGAAGAACTTGGTTAGGTATCCTGTCGTATATACTGCGAGTGCCAATGCACCTGCCTTGGGTCCGGGGCCCACCAGTATCACGAAGAATATTGCCCAGAATATCGCAGGTATAGCCCTTATGGAGTTTGCCAGGGTCCTTATAGGCATTGATATGGGTGTGGATGATATGACAGGTGTTGCTAGGGGAGACAGTATGTAGGATAGTATGGTGCCCACGCTTACCCCGAAGACCGACATTACCAGGGTCTCCCACGCGACTATGGTGGCTTCGTAGACTAGGCTTGTATCTATGCCCAGGTATGTTGAGAATGTGGCTAGGTTCTTAGCTGCCTGTATCCATACATTGGGTGTCAGAAGTCCCAGTGACGCGGCTATGGCTATTGATATGGCTGTGGATATAGTGAGTATCCTCAAGCCCTCCTCACCAGCGACCCATCCTCCATCACATATATTTCGTCGAAGTATTTCACAGCCAGGTGTCGATCATGCATTATCGCTATTATCGAGACTCCCTCCTCAGATAGTTTGGTTAGTATCTCGAGTATCTTCTCCGCTGTATCGAAATCTAGGTTTGACACTGGCTCATCGGCCAGTATAACGCCTGCTTCTTGGAACATAGCCCTTGCTATAGCCACTCTCTGCCCTTCACCTCCACTTAATCGATCCACTCTCTCCAAGATTTTATCCCCCAGCCCTACTGAATCGAGTATCTCCTTCGCACGTCTAATATCCTCTTTATCCCATATCCCCGTTAGGAAGTTCACTGGTTTTCTAGATGCTTTGGCCATTAGTACGTTGTATAGAACTGTTTCTCCCCCTATCAACCCTATGTTTTGGGGGATATAGGCTATTTTCCCATCTAGCCTCCTGCCATTGAGATATATGTCTTCGTCAAATATCTTGACCTCTCCCCTCCAAGGCTTTAGGAGCCCGGCTATAACCTTAAGAAGAGTGGTTTTCCCAGTCCCGCTCCTACCCATTATAGCGATCTTCCTACCTAGATCTACAGATAAATTGACGTTTTTTAAGACTGGTATGTCTTTATACCCAGCCTCCACATCAATCAGCTCGACTGCCTTCCCATAATCCTCTTTATACTCTGTAGCATATACGTTCACTGTTTTTACACCCTTTGATACGGTATATCACTGTCCAAACTCTTTAAGATATCTATCTAATAGCCCCGTTTCCTCCAGGGCCTGGATCAATGGTCCTAGATGCTCATCAACACTTCTCTCTTCAAACCTGACGAATATTGCTGATACGAACTTCCTCATTAGATCAGGCCTCTCGTTCAGGCTTAGGAGGGCTTCTATGAGCCGTTCCTTCAACCCCCTATCTAGACTGTTGGATACGAGGACCACGTGTGAGGGGAGTGGGCCCTGAGACTCTATTACTCTACTCCCCCTCATGGCCTCCATGAATAGGGTCTCTGGGACGTCTCCCGCTATCACGGCTACATCCACATTTCCATTTTTGAGGGCTTCCCAGCACTGTGCATATCCCCCTCCTATGACGACTTCTCCGAAGAATTGCTTGGGGTCTGCCGGTGGGTCTAGAAGTCCTAGTTGGACAAGTCTATAGAGTGGGAATATATATCCTGAGGTAGACAGCTCACTTGGGAAGCACGCTCTCGCGCCTCTGAGGTTCTCCATAGACTGGTATGGCGAGTCATTCCTCACTATCCAATATGAGTAGTAATATGGATTCTCCATCACCTGCCCGTCTATAACAACCCTTCTAACCTCTGCAAGAGGCATATCTACATCCGCGACCTCTAGGGCTACGGCAGCTGGGAGGGAGCCCATCCCTATAGCCACCTGTGCATGGCCGAATCTAAGTGCCTCTATCATTGCTGCTACACTTGTTGGGAACAAGATCTCTACATCGAGATCTAGATAATCCTCTAGATACGTCTCTAGCTCCCTGGCCTCTTCAGCCACCTCCTCCCTAGGCAATGGATTTACCACGATAACTAGCTTCCGATCCTCCCCGGTGAAGAGGGCGGTGTATATGGAGGCTATTAGTAGGAGTGTGATAGCTACCGCCGCGATTACGACCGTAACCCTCGACGTCACCTGTCCTTTAGACACGCTATACACCTCTACGTATTTATAGAAATATGTTTATAACAGTGTTATAACTGATGTGTAAATACATTCGGTACCCGTAGCTCCTCTTCTCTCAAGCCCTCCTCCTAGGTGAGTTGTGATTGGTTATAGATCTATGTGTTTTTTGGGGCTTATAGCTTATATAATTTCCTCTAAAAATTTTTTTGTAGTGGTGAGTCATGAAGGTAATAGGTGTAAAGGTAGACAGTATTCACTGTGAAAAGTGTGTAGCCAGGATTACGAATGCATTGATGAAGGATGGGAATGTTATCGATGTAAAGGCCATTCTCCCAGATAGGCTTATAATATTGTCGAGAGACTCTCTTGAGAGGGGGCAGGTGGTTAAGATATTGGAGCGGTTGGGTTTTAAGGTGGTAGGGTGAAAGGTTTTCATGGCTAGACTATACAGTAAGGTCTACGGTATACAATGCTCCTTCTGTGTAGATACGTTGGTGAAGGCTCTGGAGAGGATGGATGGAGTCTCTAAAGCCTATGTAAGCTCAACTTATGAGGAGATATATGTTGAGTATGACGAGAGAAGTGTTACTATAGAGGAGATACGGGATAAAGTGGAGTCTTTAGGCTATAGATTAGATGTTTCAGAGTTGGAGAGGGAGTATGTAGATATTAAGAGGAGGCTCCTCCTGTCACTGGGGATATCGGTCTTCATAGGGGTATACATGCTGCTTATGGGTGTCGGTATATCTATACCTATGGACATGTACCTAGTGGGCCTGGCCTCATCTGCTAATCTACTTATCCTAGGTGGGAAGTACATATCCATGTCATTAACATCCCTCAGGAACAGGATTTTAAACCAACATGTCCTAATGGTTTTGACTGGTGTCTCGGGTATAGTAGGGGGGTTGATAGGCCTCCTATACTCTCCGGAAGAGTTCCCCGTCATCGATTTTTTCGGGGTGGCTTCGTTCGTAACTACATACCATCTATTTGGTGGTTTCATAGGGGAGTATGTACATAGGAGGTCTAGAGACGCTATTGAGAAGTTTAAACGTCTAATGCCTAGGAGGGCTAAAGTATTAAGGAATGGTGTGTTGGTGGAGGTGGATGTGGATAGCATCTCCAGAGGTGATATAGTTCTTATAGAGCCGGGTATGAGGTCCCCCGTGGATGGTAGGGTGGTGGAGGGTGAGTCCTACTTTGATGAGAGCCATGTCACGGGTGAGCCGGGGCCTGTGTATAAGGCTAGGGATATGGAGGTAGTGAGCGGCTCCCTGAATATGGGGGAGCCTGTTAAGGTCCTTGCTGTTAGGGTGGGCGCCGATACATTTCTATCTAGGGTTATCGAGTATGTTAAGCTGGCTAGGGCTTCTAAGCCATCGATTATAAGAATTCTTGATAGGGTATTGAGGTTTTATGTTCCCGCTGTAATTGTAATTGGCTTGGTAGCCTCCCTGGCGTGGCTGATACTCCCGTATGTGTTATTAGCTTCGGTGGATATCACAACACCCTTATATGTACTCCTCACTGTCTACGTAATGGGGTATCCATGTGCCCTGGGTATGGCCACCCCCCTCACGATGATTATGGGGGGTTCGCTAATGGCTAGAAACGGTGTATTGATTAGGAATGGAGATTCTATCGAGAGGGTGGGGAGGATTAAGACCATCGTATTTGATAAGACTGGCACGATAACCGTTGGGAGGCCGTGGGTGGCGGAGGTGATCCCCTATGGAGATGTGGATGTTAGGAAGGTTATAGGTATGGTCGCATGTGTAGAGTTACATGTTAAACATCCGGTTTCAGATGCTATTGTCGAGTATGCCACCTCGAGGTATGGTGTATTGGAATGCCCAGAGCCTATAGAGATTAAGTATTTTAAGGGGGAGGGTGTTTCAGCCATTCTAAGTGATGGTAATCATATACTGGTTGGAGGGTCTAAAATACTGAGTAGATATGGCATCTCCCCGCCTTATGTGCAGGTGGATCAGGGAGGTACAGCTGTATATGTGGCTGTGGATGGAGATGTTGTTCTTACGTTCATCCTAAGAGATGTTGTAAGGCATGACGCTTATGAAGCTGTAGCTCTTCTTAGAGAGAGAGGGTTCGAGATAGTGGTTATGTCTGGAGACTCTCCGTCCACAGTCGGATATGTTGCTAGGCAGCTGGGGATAGACAACTATATGGGTGGGCTCTATCCATGGGAGAAGCAGAGGGTTATTCGAGATATGCAGAGGGAGGGAGGGGTTATGATGGTGGGGGACGGTATAAACGACGCTCCCAGCCTTACACAGGCTGATGTTGGGGTAGCGTTCTCCACCGGCATCGATATATCGATAGACTCCGCAGACATAATCGTCTTCGGTAGTAGTTTAAAGTCGATACCCTTCCTGATAGACATGTCTAGAAAGATTTATAGGAAGGTCAAGGCGAATCTGGCGCTGGCCTTCCTATTCAATGCATTGGGTATACCACTAGCCTCTCTAGGGTTGATAAGGCCTATGTTTGCCATGATAGCCATGGTCTTGAGTGTCTCAGCAGTGACTTTAAACAGTGTAATATTTCGATTCTCCGGATGAGGAGGCATGTGTGTGGAACTCTGCTCCCATACCTCTACAGGGTTCAAATCCGGTAATGTCTTGATCAGTTGTGTTGGCTGGTTGGTCGGTGGCGTGGAATGGGGTGAGGTTTTGTCGAGCATCCCTCCCAAAATATTCATCGATATATAATATATACGATATAGATACTCTATTACACCATTTATAAGTGGATATTTAACTGTTTTAGACATTATTTTACATTCGATGATCCTCCGAAGACTGCTAGTCTTGATTGTCATCGCCTCGATCCTCGGCTTGTATGTAATCCAGCCGTCATCATCGGAGGAGGGTCTTGAGAGGTTATACGGTGTCAAGATAAGGATAGAGGCGGAGGGATTTCCAGGTGTGTATGAGTTTTATGCACTCGACGATACCCCTGTGAAGCTGTTCGACGGATACAACTATACGGTTGAGGTTATGGGTTGGGGATACATTACAGAGAGGGATAGGCTTCTTAGTAATATGTCATCCTTAGAGTTGGTTATGGATCCCGCCCCCCTTATCGAGGGATATGTGAATTGGGTAGATAAGGCGGGGAATGTCACTAATGTTGAAGGGTTTAGAGTCGTGGTTAATGATTTAGGGGAGTTTTCCGCACCTGTATATTCAAATGGGTATTATGCTGTATACGTCCCATATCCTATAAACTCCACTGTTAATCTATCATTCATCTCTCCCCTCTCACCCAGATTTCTAAACGATATTTTCGAGGATAAGTGGGGTTTGCTCACGGAGATCGCCGGGTATGAATATAGTGACAATATGACCTTCTATCCTCTCGGGTTGAGTGAGAGTGTATTTGGTAATATGCAAGTGTTAAATGGGGAGGTTATTAACTATACCGTCTCCTCATACATAAACAATTTGAATATCACCCTGGGTTTTGGATATAAACTGGTCATGTCTTTAGATAACATATATGATCAGAGTCCACCTATCTATAACGATGGATATGTCTTCTTCGATGTATATATAGATGAGAATAATACTAAGCAATACGTCGGGGGAACGGCTGACAAGTGGAACATGGGTATATACTCGGTTTACCCATTTGGGCTGGAACATAATAGAACGTATGCAGTTCGTCTCATGTTGATAGAGGATGCTTCTAAGGTCGCTTTGTATATGGATGGTTTTAGCCTCAAAGAAACATATTTCAACTATGTATTGCTGGAGGCCTTCGACATATATGGTGACTGTGAACCAGATTTCTGTATCGACACATATAGGATTGAGGATCTGGGTCAGGATGAATGGGGAATGGGCTGGTTAACAGGGAGTATAACGTCTAGAACCGGTGTGATCCCTCCCAGTATCGAGATCATAGTGATTGGGTCTGCCTCAACCACGTTCTATAATTTTGATGTGTTTGGGTCATACACAGTATCTCCTCATGATGGGGGATTTATCCTCCCACTTCCCTTTGGAGCTATGGATCAGATTGAGTACTACATAGTTAATAGAAATCCTGATGGGTCTGTAGCGATCCTATATAATGGCGTTATAAATAATCCCAAATCCTTTGCTCGGTCTACATTGGATATGGGGGAGATAGTCCTACCTATGGATGTGTATAGATTAACGGGGGTGGTAACTGATATATCGTCAGTACCAGAGATGGTTGGGGTGTATGCATCTGGAGTTTCTCAACAAGACCCTGATATGAATGTAGTGATTCCCGGATATGTCTATGAAAATGGAACGTTTGAAATATACATCATTCAAAACCTAGTGAAGGATTCAAATATCCATATATTCACATATTCAGTTGATATAACTAGTTCATTCTACTGTCAATTGAATAGACCAGATTTTCCTAATGCTATATATGCTGCTGACTCCTTCTTAGGGTCAACACAGTGTATAACTGAGAACCTGAAGGATGTTTCTATAAAGATATATCGGTCTGCCCCCCCTGTACCGATAACTTTAGAGGATGCTCCAGTCCTCCGGTTAATGGTCAACTTTGATGAGAGGGCTGATCTAGAGGAGTATCATAGCTCATATTATATCCTCGAGAGGATAGATAATATAATTTCCGTTAAGCTACTCCCAGACTCACAGGGTAACATATACCCTACTAGCATAATATTTGGATATTTGGAGAGGGATGTTGAGAGTGGCGCGGGTAGGCTAGGAATCCTAACTCTACATCCCCCGGGTACTGATCTAGCATTGGAGATTAGATTTGCAGATACTACTCTATCGCCAGAGTTCGCAGGCTACCTAGGTTTCTACAACTATATACGTCCTATACAAATAAATTATGTCTTTGAACCAGTGGATCCTAACAATTCTTGGTTTAACCTCACCGGCTACTTCACCATAACTATCCAGTCTACTGATGGGGATAGGCCTATGTTCACAATGCTAGTTTTGGACAGCCCAAGTGTTATTGACGAGTTCCCAAGTAGTCTTCTAAGAGTGTTTTACTCGGTAATAACAGTTCTAATCATAGGTGTTTTAACAAGGATTATTTATAGGATTAGGAGGGGATAGTCTAATCCACCTTAACAACCCTTTACCAATGCTATACAATAATAGGCTCAATGTTTAGGTCGGTTTGGTTGTTAGGTGTACTCTGAAACAGTTTCTTGGATTGTTACGGGTCCAATTATATGTGTTCAAAATCATTTATCTATTATTGTGAAGCGGGTTTATCATAATATGTGATTTTCATGTCACGTAGGATGGATGCATTAACCATACTAGTATTCATAGCACTGATAATATCTATCTCTCTAGTTTATGGTGTTGAGATTTATCGATTGGTTGATGAACCCGGGGTAGATATTATTCAGGGGAGTCCAAGTGATGATATTATTAGGGTAGCCGATATTTTAGAGGCTGGTATGGAGGCTGAGGGTGATACCATATACTTCTACCTCGTGATAAACCACTCCTCTCCACTGGACAACGATATATATTCAATAAGATATGTTGTCGGTGGGCTCATCATCTCGAACGGGGTATTGAAGAACGCCACGATGATGGTGGCTAAGGAGTCTGGTACTCCTCCACTCGCTGTATGTAGATTAGATGACGGTTCAAATACCGTGGAAGCCTTTGGCTTCATGAAATATCCCGGTGACGGGTCTAAGACATTGGAGGTGTCGTGTGTCTTTCAAGGAGAGTCTTTCGATAAGCCGTTGAGTGATAACATTGATTTTATGGCGCTATCTAGAGTCGCCCCGTCATCTATTAATGCCCAAGGTGGAGCGAGCGATACCCTATCGATTTCTAAGCCCTCCACACCTAATGATTCTGTCGGCGAAGTTGATGATGAAACCGGGGATGGAGATGATATGGAGATGCCTGGAGATGTCATGTCCATTATACCTTTTATAGTTATTCTGGTGTTGGCATTAGTAGGTGGAGCTGTATACTACCTACTTAGGTTGAGGGGGTGAGCATTCTACCCCCTCTCAATCGTGTTGAATATACAGTGTGGCCCTCCACCCGCCCCTCTATATTCTCCTCCCTCGAAGGGTATTACGTCGTAGCCTGCGTCTCTCAGCTTGTCTATAGTCCTTACATTCCATCTATATGCTAGGATTTTAGTGCTATTTATTACCGCTACATTGGGTCCGAAGCTCCGAGCCTCGTCATCGTCCACCTCTATATATGTATATCCCTGTTCAGCTAGGTAACTATATGCATTAACCACCTCCTCCTCACCATCTTTATAGACGACTAGGGAGGGGTAGTAGTCTAGTGTGGGTCGGTGGAGGAGTATTATATCCCTACCTATAGGCATCAGCCCACCGTCTAGATGAACTCTGAATGGTGGCATTGAGACGAGTATCGTGTTGAGTCCTTGTTCAGCGGCTTCCAATGCTAGTCTATATGCACCTATAAAATCTGTTCTGGGTCCGTATCCGATCATGAGATAGTCTCTATTTAACTGTATAAGGTCTCCCCCCTCGAAGTATCCCTCCCCAATTATATGTACGTTTTCAACGCCTAGTCTCTTAAACACTTTATGTACTATATTGGGTTCAAACCGCCTTGCCTCATGCCTCATAACACCCATATACACCTTCCTACCTAATACCCCCATAACATCCCTCATAAATATCATGTTTGGGGGTACTGTAGCTGGCCTCCAATCCACCTCCTCAAATAGGTCGTTTAATGTTATTGTCTCCACCCCTTCATCCCTCAATATTCTCTTCAGCTTCTCGAACTCCCCCCTAATCTTCTCAGGGTTGACCGGTCTTCTAAAGAGCATGTCCCTATAGTTGCTCCATGTCACTCTAGCCACTTCGTCGCCGGGCCTATATATCAAGACCTTCTTTAGCCTGTGATACTCCGGTCCATTCGAGAATCTTAGATTCATAGATATACATTTTATCCAGGATACAAATCAAATATTTGTCTATTACCCAGGGGTTACCATTGTTTATATGGGGTTGGCGTGTGAAGCATAAGAGATATAGTGGGTACAGATCTACATGGGCCTTTCCATATCTGAAGAGGTTTACCCTGGCTAGAGAGTTGGATAGGGTGGAAAGTAGATGGATACCGCTATCTAAGACTGAGGAGGAGAGGGTGGAGGGATTGATTGAGAATAACATATTGATATCGTTCCATGAACATCCGATTGTCTTTCCAGAGGATATGGGTCAGCTTATGGACTACATTAGATCTGGATATACAGCTTTAGGTTATGAGGGGCTTGCACACTCTGGATTGGACGCTCTCTTCGATGGGCTTCTAGATGGTGTTGGATTGATACATGGAAGGGATCCATGGACTTGGGAGAATATAATAACGCAGATAGGGACGAGACTGGCAGACTTATCTTCTCAGGAGATGGTTTTCAAGGTTGAGGCGGTGGATGACATCTTCAAGGCTTATAGAGAGGGGGGTATAGGGCTCATACTCCATTTGGAGGGTCCCCCTACAGGTGTGGGGTATGATCTACAGCGTCTAGAAATATTGTATGGGCTTGGGGTTAGATGTATAGGGATCACATATAGTGTTGGGAATGAGCTGGGGAGCGGGATAGCCGACGAGGTTGATAGGGGGTTGACAGACCTTGGATACGAATTTATAGATATGTGTAATAGACTTGGAATCCTGATCGACCTGGCTCATGTTGGGGAGAAGACGTCGCTAGAGGCTATAGAGGCTAGTGGACACCCCCTCGCCATTACACATGCCGGTGCCAAGGCTCTATGGCCCAGTAACAGGATGAAGTCTGACGAGGTTATACATGCACTGGCTGAGAAGGATGGGGTTTTCGGTGTGGAGGCCGCTCCACATACGACGTTGACTATGGGTAGGAGGAGGCATGATATAGAGGCTGTTATGCAGCATTTCAAGTATATTGAGGAGTTGGTGGGTATAGACCACGTTGCGTTTGGGCTGGACACCCTCTACGGTGATCATGTAGCGCTCCACAGAGCCTTCAGGAGCCTCCTATCTATAGACAGGATAATCGGTCGGGAGAGTCTCCCAGAGTATGAGCCTGTGGAGTATGTGGATGGGCTGGAGAATCCCAGCCAATTCACGAATGTGGTGAGGTGGATGGTTAGAAACGGATACTCAGACAGTGAGATTGAGAAGGTGGTGGGTGGAAATATACTGAGGCTTCTCAGGAAGGTGTGGAGGAGATAGTATAGCTACTGTATACTGTGATGGGAGAAAGTTTTCACTATATAGAGATATAGCTCCAATTTCATTCCCCAATTAGATTAAAACAGAATATAGATTTGATGATGGGTCATATATATAATTACACTGGTATATACACTCCCCTCTTTGGGAAGACAATTTTTCATATGAGAGACGGAGTATATGTATATCTATTTCTGATGGTCTTCAGGGTCAACAGTCCAATGGCTATGGATACTTCACCCCCTCCAGACGCTACATATGGCTTTTCAGGAATGATTCTGGATCCATCGGGTTCAGTAAGATAGTTGCAGCTGCTCAGAGACCATATAACGTTATATACGTTAATCTACCCGTCAAACCCTTTAGAGAGGGGCCTTCGATAATACTCGCATATGACGTGAGGTACTTTGGTAGGGTGTATTACTGTCAGCATACGCTGTTGGCCCCGCTCTTTAGCTACGGATGTCTACAAGTTGTATATTCAACCTATGGGACGGGTTCCTGGTCTACGTACTACTCGGGTGTAGGTAGCGCGTTAAAAGACCTTCCTATCGTAGACTCAGTCTTATTTGACACTTTAGACCACATTTCTGTAGATGACTATGAATACCTTTATATGCATAATCTCTAGAGATGTTTTTAAAAGGAGGTTTAAACATCACGTCAAAACCCTTCTGATATCAATAGTGATATTGTCGATACCACTAACAAATCAATTTATAAATCCGTATCTATGAGACTCCCTGGTATCGCCGTATGAAGAGTCTGGCTCTGATTACATAATATTTTTATCTGGTATTAGGGGGTTCTTCATTGATAGCAATGCCTACCCCAAGGGAGGTTTTAGAAATTATGGATTCTTTCTTCTCCTCCCTTGGTGTCTATATAAGTGGTTACGCCATCATCCTAAGAACCGCGATTGAAAATAGGGTGTATCTTGTGATCGTCTCACCTGATAATGTGGGTTTGACACAGTAAGATGACATACGTCTATACGTCGTGCCATAACGTTATAGACTGATGTATACACTGATATCGCATGCCGCCTCCAAAACCGTATATCCCAATCACTCTCATATTAAGGAGTTGAAGAGGCAGAGATGAGATAATTACCCCATATATGGTGGACACTGGAAATGTGGGTGGATTAACCACAAGCATAGGAGTGGGGCTGAGGATGGGAAAGACATTAAAAGACGTTATATCATGACACGACTAGCTACATGAAATTTGCACCCTCCTAACACTTGGCGATGTTGATCTCAATTTGGAGGAAATATGGATGTATAATTGGGATAAAATAATTATAGAATTATTTTGGTCATCAGGTGGTTCAATGATGGTTGTTCAGGACTCTTTAAACTATTTCCTAATCTCAGTATCTAACAGGAGGAACCTAGAGCTATGTATAAAACACGCGTTGGCGGGCTTTACAAATAGTGTTAACGGTTTTTGGGCATTCCTAGATATTGAGATAGGTGACTATGTATCATTCCTATACGGTGCTAGGGCTAAGAACCTGTATAGAGTTGTTGGGAAAGCCGCGTATAGAGATGCTGAGAACCTCCCTCCATGGGATCCAATAACCTTCAAGTCATCAGGCAAGACATACTACTTCCCATTTAGACTCTATCTAAAGCCTGAGAGGAGGCTAGACGAGTCCATGGTTAAGCCAGAGTTTTTATATGTAGCCGAGAACCTGCTCTTGAGAGGAGGCTATAGGAAGACCCACTTCCATGCTGATACCATAACATTCTACAATGTATCCACGATGGGGGAGCCTTATAATAGGGATGTTGAGAGACTCGAGGTAGAAGGGGAGGAGTTTACTCCCAAACTAGTCTTCAAGAGAGAGTATCAGGAGATACCCATAAAATACTATATCCGCGAACAGATCCTACAGTCCCTCATAAGGAATAGGTTGAGGGAAACAATATTGGAAGACATACTTAACTATTTCTCCATAGATAACGATCCAGAAGAGTTCGAGATACTCGGTGAGAAGGCTTTGCCAGAGGGATATATAGACATATTCATAAAACTGAGACACCCTCCGGGAGCCAACAAATATATATTGGTTGAGGTGAAGACGGGTAAAGCATCTAAAAAAGATATAAAGCAGCTGGAGAAATACCTCCAGGAATTCAAGGGGGAAACGGCAGGAGGAGTACTGATAGCGAAAGACTACGCAGAAAATATCCCGAAATACCCAAACATCCTCAAAGTAAAGTACCACTTCAACGACATAGATAAAGATAATGAATACACGTTCCCGGAATTGCTGGGGAAGGTTTGTCTTGATCTACTTCTATGAACGCTATTATACGGTGTTCAATTGAAGATAACGTTGGAATCTCTGGTTTGCTATTTACTGGCAGTTTATAAAGGATCTAACTGTGGACAGAGAAACATAAAGATAATTTAAAATTTTTTCAAATCATTATAACTTTATTATTTGTGGAGTTTAAAGTGAAATCGATATGTTAATATCTTCATTTAAGGATTGAGTAAAGGTGGTAAAATGGGTATTTTCGATTCTATGAAGAAGATTGGCGGGCTAAGCAAGAAGGCTGTTGACAAAATTTCTACTCAAGTAAAATATAGGAGAAAGGTGAAAGAATTGAAAGTTGAACTCTTAATGAGGTTCAAGTATGAACATCTTAAAAAGATATCTGTCATAAAGGGAATTAGTGATGTAAAGTTGGTTGGAGACCCGATATCTGGATATAAGAAGGTCAAAATAACTAATAAGAAAGACCTGGTTGAGAAGATGGTGAAAATCAGTTGGTCGGAGTTAATAGAATTTGCCAAGAGATATAGAGTTAAATATAAGGATTTAGAGGAGGAGCTGGAGAGATTTAAGAGGGAAATAGAGGAAAAGCATGGTATAGTCGATGAGGAGGAGGACGACTCTGAACAACATTCACATGGATCGATGGAGGAGGAAGAAATCGATATTAAAAATCTATTAAGGGATTTCGAACCTGAACCTATAATCAATGAGGAGGATCTCGAGAAACAGTTATACCAATTTCTGGTTGCTAAACTTGGGCGGGATAGAGTTAGGAGGCAAGTCTCGTTTGTAAGAGGTAAGATAGACCTGGTATTAGATGATGATATAGGAATTGAGATTAAGATAGCTAAGACTAGGGATGATATGAAGAAGCTCCTTGGCCAGATTGTCGACTCTATGGAATACTTCAGCAAGACATACGCCATCATATTGGATCTAGGAAGGGATGTCGACTTAAAATATTACAAGAATAAAATATTTTCATTAGGTGCTGAGGTATTAGTTTTTAGAGGTGTTATTAAGAGGATTAGAGGGAGGAGCAGGATAGAGATAAAGTTTAAGTAGTTTTTAGGGGTTGTATGCCTAGGCTAGTCTTCATGACTCTATAGATCATCCACCATTATTCTTTACTAACACTATTATTGACCCTCTAATAGTATGTGAGGATTGGAAGTGTATTTATTCCAGACTTGCTTAATCTTTTATAAGAGGCTCCAAACTCCTCAACATATATGCATTTTTTGAGTAGGCTTCATTGTGTTGTTAATATATAGAAACGTACATAAAATACTTACTTATTGACTTGTTTACTCAATCTAGATATCTAGACTTATCATTTAGTATAGAGTTACGCGGTATTGTGTATCGTGTCAATCTTTTACAGTGGTAGGGGAAGACTAAATTCATACTCAGCGTTAGAAGGGGGTTCAAATAAATCTTATAAATATATCATGAATTTATTTAACAGTGATGAGAAAGGTGGATAACAAAAAGGGGTATTATATAACACTATTAACAAGAGAGCTTTACAAGATCTTTAGTATCCAGATTCTGTAATATAATATTTAGTGTCTTCATTTGGTATTCGAGTGTCCTTTATGAAATATGTAATGAATACTAATATAAACTGCATTTTGATTTAATGGTTTAATACCATGAAGATAAATATGTAATGATATGAGTGAAAGTAATAGCTGGGATACTGAAGGCATACTTAGCTTGGCTGACGTTAAATGGATTAGAAGATTTCCTGTGGACTCTCTACAAATATATTTTCCTAGTTCTTTAGAAATTCAAAATGAGTTAATAAAAAACGGTTTTAATGTTCCAGCGGATAAAAGTAGAAAGATTAAAACGCCTATACCCCTAATATATTCTAATTTCAGGGGTTGGATAAAGAAACCTGATCCCATAACCTATGAGAGACTTATACCTCCAGAATGGTATGGAAAAACTCCGCAGGAACTTGGGTGGAAAGAGACAGTCTATAATGGCAAAAAGGCATACTATATACCTGAAGAGGAAGTATATGTGTATATAGGTTCGGATAATTCTGGCTTAATATATTTCAAGGTGGATATTAAAGAATATCATTTGGAAAGAACATCCATTAGAGGGGTAAATCCTGAGAAATGGACCAACTGGGCTATGTTCTATATAAATGCAAAATATATAAGTGAATTAATTGATATAGCTGAAGCATCACTAGAAACGTTTTCATCTTTTAAATTAAATGTAGTTAAAGAAGTGCAGCAAGGTGGAAAAGAAGTAACTTACTATGCAGCACTGCCTAAACATAAAAAGTTAGGTGTCCCCATAAAGTATTACAGCCTGTGCATTGGGTGTTTTGACAAATCTTTGAAATACCTTGAACATAAAGCAATTGAGAATAACTTAGACACAGATGTTATTAGACTTTTAAAGTTAAGAATAAACAAATCTCCATCTGTAAACGCTGGAATAAAGATTGGTGTAGCTAAAATAAAGGGAAAGGAGTCACAAGTAATGTTTAAGCTGACTTCTAATACCCCTACCCAAATTAAGGGAATTCTTAAATCAGTAATCAAAGGAAAAGCGAGAGGTAAACTTGCTTTCTGCGATCATAATTCTAAGCTAAAACTATTAGTTATTGATGGTTATTACGTCTATTCTGCCCTCAGACACACAATGCCCCTTCTTAAGAATCTTTAGCTGTCTCTAAGGGATTTTTTTCTAAGTCTTTCTTCGATAGACCTTCTTAGTTGTGTCCTTAGATACCTTGCGTCTTCTCTTACTATAATTTCTATTTCCTCTCTTGTTGAGTGGTCTTCATAAAATTCTGTCAAAGGCTTTATCTTAGTTCCAAGTCTCTCCTCCATAATCGGCTTCAATTCTACATCTATTTCATAACCTATACTATTTCTGTATAATTTTTTTGCGACTAAAGATGTAGTTCCCGTCCCCAAAAAAGGATCCAAGACTGTTTCACCTACATAACTAAAAAGTGTTATTATTCTTTTGGCTAACTCTTCAGGGAACGCAGCTGTAAATTTACTAACAACATTCGAAGGTAGTACATTAGTTATGTCCCATACCGATAGATACCATCTCTCTCTCTGAAATTTTTTTATATCAATCTTTGAACGTTTTTTTATTTCTTCAGGCATGTTGTAGTTGAATTTCCCTTTTTGAAAAATTACTATTTCTTCATAAATGTTATCAGGATAAAAATACATGGGATAGGGATGCTGGATTATTACTCCACTCCTTCTACTTATTCGGATGTATCCCTCGGGTTTTCTCCAAATAATTTTATCTCTATATCGAAATCCTATATCCTGCATGATTTTAATAATGTCTGCTACTATAGGGTAAAGTTCTCCTTCTATCCTAACATCTTGT